>Ga0070698_100002736_pt1 | contig 19380 bp, 19 predicted proteins | sample KBSK1502metaG_FD_65477 | JGI IMG/M metagenome (GOLD analysis project Ga0070698, IMG submission 65477) | Corn, switchgrass and miscanthus rhizosphere microbial communities from Kellogg Biological Station, Michigan, USA - KBS K1-50-2 metaG | ecosystem: Host-associated > Plants > Roots >...
CTCGTGGCCGCCGCCCTCACCGGGCCTGCCAGGGCGAAGGCCGACACCGGTCGGGCTCCGGCTGGTGATGCGTACGTGCTGTCCACGGCGGGTCGGTGGACGGCCGAGCGGCTGCGGATGTACGCCGCCCTGCGCCGTTACCTCGAGGCGCACCGTGAGATCCCCGCGTTCGCCCGGAAATACGGCATGAAATGCTCCGCGTGCCATCTCGCGGTACCGGTGCTCAACCAGTTCGGCCAAGCCTTCAAGGACAATGGGTACCGGATGAAGAACGGCACCGACGACCTGCGGGCCAACGAGCCGGCCTATTGGCCGCTGTTTGCCTGGTTGTGGAAGGACTACGAGGTCGACATCGAGCGCGTCGGGGGGCAGACGGTACAGAAGCAGGGTGGGATTTCCAATGGAGCGTTAGTCCTCGGGGGGTTGGGCTCGATCGGCGACAAGGTGTCGTTCCGATTCACGCCCATCGTCTACGAAGACGGGAACACCATTGTCGATCACGGCTGGATCCGCTACAACCAGGCGTTTGGCAGCGACTGGGTCAACATCAAGGTGGGGTCGGCCGACCTCGATCTGCCGATCTACCCGGGGCGCGAATACAACATGGGCGCGTCCCGCTTCGCCGTGCTCTACGCCTATGCGGTGCCGGGCTCGGTCTCGCGCTTCACCGTGCTGTTCCCCCAGCCCGGCGTCGAGATCATGGGGCACGACCTCGGCAGCCGGAACCGCTATTCGGTGAATCTGTTCAATACGGGCGGAGCGCCGCGCGCGCACTGCGTCCTCTGCTCGCCCGGGATCTTCGGCCGAGTGACCCACCGCGAGGAGTTCGGGAGCGGCTTCCTCCGCGCCGTCAAGGCCGGCGTGTTCGGGGCGTACGCGACCTGGCCGGTCGGCCCCGACACCTCGGACCTGAAGGGTCAGCAGCGGCTCGGCGGCGACGTAGAGCTATGGATGGGATCGGACGTGCTCCCGCTCCGCGCCACGGTGATGGGCATCACGGGGCGGGATGACCGCGCGCTCGTGCCGGGGGCGACCCAGGACCCGAAGTTCAACGCGGGCATGTTGCAGCTCGAGTACGTGCCGCGGCTCCCGCTCGTGTTCTACAGTCGGCTCCAGCTGATCCGCAACCAGCGCCAGGCCATCGCCGGGACGGCCGGCGACTTCGGCGACCAGGATTTCCAGCTCGTCGGCGTCCGCCATGCGGTCGAGCTGAACTCGCGCTTCGCCTGGCTGCTCGAGCTCACCTACTGGCGCTGGACGATCAAGCATGTCGCGCCCGGGGGCGCGAACGTGACGAACCACACCGTGTGGCTCGGGACTCACCTCGACTTCTGAAGGGGGAGGGGGAGCGCATGTCGACAGCGGCGGTGGTGTCTGGCCTCATGGTCGGCGCGCTCGCGCTCGGCGCCGTGTCCCTGTCGGCCCAAGCCGGCGGGGGGGGCGTGACGGGCGACGCCGGGCGCGGCCGGCAGGTCTACGAGCGCTACTGCGTGCAGTGCCACGGCGACCGCACCGACGGCGCGGGGGAAGTGGCCCGCTGGTCGCAGCCCAGGCCGCGGGACTTCCGCCAAGGCATCTACAAGTTCAGCTCGGCGCGTTACGGCTTCCTGCCCACGACAGCAGACCTCGACCGGGTGATCCAGAACGGCCTGTACGGTACCCGCATGCCACCCTTCGCCGCCTTGAGCACGCGCGAGCGCCGGGATGTGATCGCATATCTCCAGACGCGCTCACCCCGTTGGCGAACCGAGGGGCCGGGGACACCAATCGCGATCCCCGCCGAGACGACGCCCACGCGTGAGGCCGTGACGCGCGGCCGGGAACTGTTCGAGGCAAACTGCTCGAAGTGTCACGGCGACGGCACCGGCAACGGACCTTCGGCTGTCAAGGGAATGGTGGACGATTGGGGCGCTGCGATCACGCCGGCCAACCTCACGCTGGGCCGCGGGAAGTGGGCGCGCACGGCACGCGACATCTACGTCCGGGCGATGGCCGGGATCAATGGCACGCCGATGCCCGAGTCCGCCGATGTGCTGACGCCCGAGCAGGTGTGGCAGATCGCGCACTACGTCCAGGCACTCGGCGCCTGGTCCGGGTCGACTCCGGAGCTGAGGAAGTTCGCCGCCGAGCTGCCACCGCCGGGCGCCGGCGAACCCGCGCCCGCGGACACCGTGAAGCAATGAACAGGTCCCTTCTACCTCGACACCTCGACAGACAGCTGCGATCGCTGGAGCGCGTCGCGGAATCCCACCGCGAGCCGATCACCGCACTGCGCGAGACTGTCGATGCCATGTGGAACGTTGTGGAGCAGGCGGCATCCGAGCCTGCACTCGATACCTCGCGGCCCGACGCGGGGGCGCTGCTGGCCAGGCGCGAGCTGCTGCACCGTGGAACCTGCATACTCTCCGCGGTAATTCGCGGAGGCGTCGAGTCGGGCGCGTTTCGGCCCGGGTGCGCATCCTGGGCCATTCGGCGCTTGCCGTTCGCCATCGTCGCCGGCGCGTGTGTGCACTGGGTGTTCGGTCTCGCCATGAAGCCATCTCTGCGGGCGAGCGTAGCGGTCGAGGCGGCGCTCGGTGTGCTGCGCCCGGGACGGTCATCTCCACAGGGTGGGTCGCGTCCTAGGGCTCGTCTCGAATCTCGAGCCGTGCCCGCGCGCGCCAAGGCGAGTCGTGGATATGGCGCTGGGCTGGGGCTAGCGTCACCGTGACAGGAGGCGAGTCGAAGACGAGCGACTTCAGTTTCACGGCCAAGTGAACTAACCGAGGCGTCCAACATTCACTTGGCGGGATGGCGACTGGCCGGCACGGACCTGCCGCGCCGGCCAGTCGGAGACGTGGTCGATCAGAATGACAGCGTGATACCGCCCTGCCACGCGACGTCGTGCTGCGTCTTGTTGAAGCTGTAACGATCGAAGGTGTACACGAAGTCCCGGCCCTCCGCGCGGAGACCGACCCGGCCGAAGCGATACTCGAGCCCGGCGCCGAAATTGCCGGCGAATTTGGACCAGCTGTCCGTCGCGCCCAGCTGGTGCACGCTGATCGCGCCGGCGCCGCCCAGCAAGTAGGGGCTCAGCGTGCCCGACGTCCCGTGAATCGGATAGCGCAGCACCAGGTCCGCATCGTAGGTGAACTTGTTGAAGCGGCCGCGGCCCGCGAGCGCCGCGCCCTGAATGCTGTCCTGCGCCCAGCCGCCGCTCGCGCGGACGCCGACGTAGTCCGTGAGCCAGCCCGTGACATCGAGCGACGCCTGCCAACCGAGCTTCCAGGTGGCCGTACCTTGCGGGTCGAGGTTGGCCGCGCCCGACAGGCCCCCGAACGCGCCGCCCACGGTCACGCGCCCGCCGGTCCAGCCGGACGTCACGGGCGTCAGGTCGGACCGCTGCTGCGCCGCGACCGACGCAGGACCGAGAGCCGCGAGCCCCGCCACGACGAGGAAGAGAGAACGCTTCGACATACGTACCTCCATAGGGAACGATGTTGAACAGCACTAGACAATTCACTAGTGAACTGCATGGCCAAACGCGGCGCTTGCCGCCTGCAGCCCATGGGCCAGCAGTTCCGGCACGGCGTGCGTCCCGCAGCCGAGGCCGAGCAGGTAGCGCAGGTCGGTCTGATACATCGGGTCGTGGACGTCGACGGGCGCGAGCGGGCGCGCCGGCGTGAAGATCCCCGCCACTTTCGCCATCGCCCCCTCGCTGATCCGCGCGCCCGTGGGGTTCCAATAGCTCGCCGTGACCCGGTAGCGATGGCTCGAGAAGACGGTCTGGCCCAGCCCCCAGCGGAGGAGCGACACCGGCATCCCGGTCACGTCGCCGACCGCGTTCACGCGGGGGCGGGCGCGCCACAGGACGGCGCCCGTCGTCACATCTCGGAGCTCGATCCACTCGGCGTAGCGGTGCAAGTGTCCCGTGAGCGCGAGTATCCGCGCCGGCACCTGCGGACTCCCCTCCCACGATCGCACGGTGCGCCCGGGGGGGAGATCGTACTCCATGGGGCCGGTCGGGAACATCACGTCGAGCCGGAACCCGGCCACTTCGTAGAGCGGCCGCGTCCGCGCGTACGCGAGGATCAACCGCACCCTAACGCCCGTGTACGCCGTGGCTGTCGGGTTGTGGAGCATGGTGCTCACGAGCAGCGGCTCGCCGCGGTAGATCCGAACGCCCGCAAGCCACGCCGGCAGGTTCTGGGGCCCGGTCTCCGATCCCAGGGCGACGAAGCGCTGGGCCACGGGGAGGAACAGGTCGCGGGCGGCCGGTCGCGTGGTGTCGATGTGATGGAGCACGCTCCGCGGCACGGGGCGGCCGCGCGCGTCCGTGAGCTCGAGCCGGAAGCCGTGAACCCAGGCATCGAGCGGGAATTGGGTCAGCTGATAGACGAGCTGACGGCTTTCCGCCGGCATGCCATGGGCCGGGAGGTCCACCGGCCCCACCTCGATCGCCAGCTCCGCCCGTGCCGGCGCGTCCGCCACGCGCAGGAACGGCGCGACCATTCGGCCGTTCGTGAGCGTGGCGGGGATGACGACCGGGCTGAAGTCGAGCAGCTGGCAGATCGCGGGCGGCGCACCAGACGCGCCCACCTGCATGTCCATGTGGCCCATGCGAGCTTGCAACGGGCTGGCGGCGCGGATCGGCGCCAGGGCAGCCATCGTTCCCACGATGAGTCCGAGGGGAGTACGATGGCGTTGCGGGTTCATAGCCCCGCCCTGCGCAGGGGCGCCAACGTCGGACGCGTGTAGCGCGTGAGCAGGGCCGGTTCCAGCGCGCTCGAGCCGAGACACCACCACGCGCCGAGCGCGCGCAACTGCTGCAAGTATGGCGCGTCGGGCCCACCCCGGGTCTCTACCGGCGGCCTCTCGATATCGATCGTCATGGGAGCTTGTCCGTTGGAGACAGTTCATCAATGAACTAGATCGCCAGAAAGTTCCCCGGGGCGGAGGACTCGGCCGGTGGTCAGATCATCACGGCGGTACTGTTCGGGTGCGATATCCCAGGACTTCATATCCGACGACCGTTACGGCCGGCGCCAGCGCAAGGACGACCAGGCACCGCGCCATGCTGACGCCGGACCGCGCCGCGGTCACCGTGACAGCCACGACCGCGACGGTCCCGATCAGCAACCACAACTGGAAGGCCTTGAACCGTCGAACCAGGTAGTAGTACAGCGCATACGTCAACCCGAGGAACGCGCCGACCGGCAGGGCCACGCTCAGAACTGTGGCGAGCGGGCTGATCTGCGTCTGATGCTCGATGAAATACGCTGCGACATGCAGACCGGCCCCGGTCGCGACGATCGCGGCGACGATCAATATCTGACCGACTCCCCACACAAAGGCGCGATTGCGGTGGGCCTCGAGAATCGGTGCGGAAGGCAAGAGATCGTACAACCACCACATTCCGAAGGTCAGCGCCGTCCCTGCGACGCCGACGAGCGTCGCGTCCGCCGTCCAGCCCTGCTGCTCAACTACGGCCGAGAGTGCAGCGATCGTACCCACGATTCCCTCGCCCAGCGCCATGATGGCCAACGACGAGTGGCGCTCGGCGATGTGATGCGCGTTCCACGGAGTGCCTCCATCTTGGCGCTCCGCGAGCACCGGCCCCATCAGTTCGATCAGCGCGAGGAGACTGCCGAGGATGAGTGCCGCCGCGGTCGAGAAGTGAACGGCGATCTGCCACACCCAGCCTACTTGCGCGATCGAGATCGCGACGGCATAGGTCAGGCATGCCCGGCGCCGGGCGGGGTCCTGTCTGGCGGCGCGGAGCCATTGGAAGACAAGCGCGACGCGCATGATCACGTACCCGAGCACCATGATCGAATTGTCAACGCGCTCACCTCGCTCGATCGACGCGAACATGCGCGGCAGACCGATCGCCAGGACCAGCACGCCGACCATCTGCCTCATGGTAACGAGTCGGAAAATCCAGTCGTCCGTGTCGTAGGCGGACGCGAACCACGAGAAGTTGATCCAAGCCCAGCAGATTGCGAAGCTCGCAAACCCAAACCCGAACAAGGCGGCGGTGTAACGACCCGCCGCCAGAGCCAAGGCGAGTTCTGACGCCGCGAGGCTGAAGCAGGTCGCGAACGTCAGGTCGAACAGTTGTTCGAGCGAGGTCGCAACACGGTGCACCTCACCCGGATCGCGTCCCGTCATTCGCCGCGAGTGATGGTGCAAGGCGGCAATCACCGGGACTGGACCAGCGCGCGGATGTCGCGGTTCTCGAAAACCAGGCCTCCGACCTCCGGTGTTTCGCGGACGGCGACATCGACCATGGCGTGGGCTAAGTCGTCGGCCGGAATCACTTGGTTGGGGAATAGCAGCCGCAAGGCGGGGTAGATCGCGCGCAAGAGCCGGTAGCTGAAGGTGGGCTCCTTGCGAGGTTGCACGGGGTAGATATACGCCGGCCGAAATATGTAAACGTGGGGGAACCCCGCCGCGAGGAGCGCGTTCTCGGCTTCTCCCTTGTAGCGAGCGAACGCCATCCGGCTCCGTCCGGTAGGGTCCGCGCCATTCCCGCTCAAGAAGGAGAACGCCGCGTCAGGGCTGCCGCCGCGCAAAACGCGCGCGAACTCGATCGTGTAGTCTACGGTGATCGTACGGAGTTCCGCGTCCGATACCGAACCGGTGTACGTCCCAAGGCAAAAAATCGCCGCATGCTGACCCGAAAGGGTCTCTACGAGCGCGGAGCAATCAGCGAAGTCTCGATGCTGAACCTCGTCCAGCTTGGGATGCGATATGCCAAGTTTCCTGCGGCCGATCGCCGTCACACGTCCAACGTCGGGGTGGTCCAGCGCATAGCGAAGGGCGTATCCGCCGACCATTCCCGATGCACCCACGATTACAAGACGTTTCTGGCCCCCGTCAGAGGCGATTTCGATCTTGAGAGTCATCGCTGCGGGACATCAATCACTCGGGCAGGGCCCGCCGGCCGCCGCCCATTCCTTGAACCTGGCGACGAACTCGTCGTGCGGTACCGATACGGCTGACCGCTCACCACCCGGGTTCCAGCCCCAGAGCACCAGTTTGTCCTCGCTGACGTGCGTGATGAGCGCGGCGAAGTCGCGCCCGCCGTTGCGCTGCTTGTCCTTGATCGTCTCACATAGCGCGCCCGGCGAGAGACCGATCCACGCCATCTTGTGCTCCGGCGACGGCAGCCCCCAATGCGGCGCCCCCGGCGGTGCGTGCGGACCATAGCTCGCGGGCGGATTGGATTCGCCATGACAGGTCGCACAGGGCAGGCCCGGAGCGCCGTGGCCCGCGGGACCGCGCGCCGCCGCCATCGCATGCGGGAGGCCGGCGTCGAACTGCAGTGGCGCGTCGCCGGGGATGTGACAGTTCTGGCAGCGCGGGTGCTGGAATACCTGTTGCACGATACTGAAGGCGGCGACCGCCTGGGCACGATCCGAGGTGCTGGAGCGGCGGTAGGCGGCCAGCGCCACTGCCAGCGCGGCGGCGATCAGCAAGGCGCGCATGGTTCTCTCCATCATGCAGGCAGTCGCAGCGGCAACTCGCGCAGCCGCTGACCCGTGAGCCTTGCCACGGCGTTTGCCACAGCGGGAGCGATGTGTGGCACCGCCACTTCGCCGACCCCGCCGGGCTTTTCGGTGCTGGGCACGATGTGCACCTCCACCACCGGCATCTCGTTCAAGCGCAACACGCGGTAGTCGTGGTAGTTCGATTCCTGCACGCGCCCGTCTTTGAAGTGCAACGCGCTGTACAGTGCCGCACTGAGGCCAAAGGCAACGCCCGATTCTATCTGCGCGGCGATCGTTGCAGGGTTTACGACGGTGCCACAATCGATGGCACACACCACCCGGTGCACCCGGATGCGTCCGTTTTCGACTGAGGCCTCCGCCACCTGCGCGGCGAAACTGCCAAAGGCCGCGTGCACCGCAACGCCGCGGGCCCGTCCCTCGGGCGGGCGCCGGTCCCACCCGGCCTTCTCGACCGCCAGATTCAGGACGCCGAGATGGCGCGGGGAGTTCTTGAGCAGCGCGCGGCGATACTCCACCGGATCCTTGTCGGCCGCTTGCGCCAACTCGTCGATCAGGGTCTCCACGACGAAGGCCGTATGGCTGTTCCCGACCGAGCGCCACCACAAGACCGGGATGCCAGTCTTCGGGGAGTGCAGCTCGACCCGATGGTTCGGGATCTCCTTGAGATACGGCGAATCGGCCAAGCCTTCGACCGATGTGGAGTCGATACCGTTCTTGACCGCCGCCTTCTCGAACACGGTGCCGATCAGGATCGACTGCCCCACCACGGTGTGCTGCCACGCCAGCGGTTGGCCGTCGGCGCCGAGGCCGATACGGGCACGGTGCAGAAAGGCCGACCGATAGTAGCCGCCGCGGACATCGTCCTCGCGCGTCCATACCGTCTTCACGGGCGCGTTGGCGGCCTTGGCTACCTCAACCGCCTCGGCCACGAAGTCGGACGTGAAGTTGGCGCGCCGGCCGAATCCGCCACCGAGGAATGTGGTATGGATGTCCACTTGCTCCGGCTTGAGGCCGGTGATCCGCGCGGCGATCTGCTGGTCCATTCCCTGGAATTGGGTCCCAGCCCAGATCTCGCACTTACCCTGTCCGAGCCGCACCGTGCAGTTCTCCGGCTCCATCGGCGCGTGCGCGAGATACGGCACGGCATATTCGGCCTCGATGATCTTGGCCGCCTTGCCGAGCGCGTCGCTCGCATCGCCGGCCTCGGCCGCCACCGCCCCGGGGGTGGCGGCAAGCTGGCGGAATTGCTCCCGCAATGCGGTACTGTCCAGGCTCGCGTTGGGGCCCAGGTCCCAGTCGATCCTGAGTGCATCGCGGCCGAGCTTCGCCGTCCAAAAGTGATCGGCCACCACGGCCACGCCTGTCGGCACCTGGACCACGGTGCGGACCCCGGGAACAGCCCTCGCCGCGCCGGCGTCGAAGGACTTGACCGTGGCGCCGAACACAGGTGGGCGGGCCACCACCGCGGTAAGCAGGCCTGGGAAGCGCACGTCGATGCCGAACTGGGCGCGGCCGGTGATCTTCTCCGGCGTGTCCAAACGCTTCATCGGCTTCCCGATGAGTTTCCAGTCCTTCAGATCCTTGAGCGTCACCGCCTCGAGCGGCGGCAACTTGGCGGCGGCCGCCGCGAGTTCACCGTAACGAGCCCGGTGGGTGCCGGCGATCACTACACCGTTCTCGGTGCGGCAGTCGGCGGGCTTCACTCCGAAGCGCTGCGCCGCCGCCTGCACTAACAACGTCCGGGCGGTGGCACCGGCCTGGCGGTAGCGGTCGAATTCGGACAAGGTCGTGGTCGAGCCGCCGGTCATCTGCAAGCCGACCGTGGTATGCGCGTACACCGGCGCGGCCTTCGCGTGCGCGACCTTGATCTTCGACCAATCGGCGTCCAGCTCCTCAGCGACCAGCATAGGCAGCGAGGTCCAGATTCCCTGGCCCATTTCCGAATGCGCGAGCAGAATGGTGACGCTGTCATCGCTCCCCACTCGGACAAACGCGTTCGGTGCGAAACGTCCGCCGGCCTGTAATCCCTGAACGCCAGCGAAGCGGCCGATCCCGGGCAGGACAAAGCCGACAACCAGTCCGCCCGAGACGCGCGCGCTGGTCGTGAGGAATTCACGGCGGGAAGGGCGTGTCCGGGCGTTCATGGAATCCCTTCTTTCGCGAGTACGGCGGCGCGGTGCACGGCGGCGCGGATGCGCTGGTACGTACCGCAGCGGCAGAGGTTGCCCGTGAGGGCGGCGTCGATATCGGCATCGCTGGGATCAGGCTTGACGGCGAGGAGCGCGGCAGCCGCCATGATCTGTCCAGACTGGCAATAGCCGCACTGGACCACGTCCAGCTCGGCCCAGGCGCGCTGCACCGGGTGGCGGCCGTCATGCGACAGCCCCTCGATGGTGGTGATCGATTTGCCTACGGCGGCCGCGACGGGCATGACGCAGGACCGTCGCGGCGCGCCGTCCACGTGCACCGTGCAGGCGCCGCAGAGAGCCATACCGCAACCGAATTTCGTGCCGGTCAAGCCGACGAGGTCGCGCAGGACCCAGAGCAGCGGCATGTCCGGCGAGCCCTTCACTTCGCGCGTCACGCCATTGATGGTCAATTTCATGGACGCCATACGCGGACAGGAGAAGGCAAGCGCCGCGCCACGGCGAACGCTTGCGAAATCGCGAGTTGGTCTTGCGGGGCGTGCCAGCCGGTTGGCAATTGCCAACCGGCGAGCGCGATTAATGGCTTCGGAAGGCCAGTTTGTCGATTTGCAGAGCGCGGATCTTCCACTCGAGCGTCTGGCGCGGAATGCCGAGCTTCGCCGCCGCGCCGCGCGGGCCGGCAACCCTTCCGTGCGTCTGCTTGAGCGCGGCTTCGATCAACGCCTTCTCACCGTCGGCCAGGGTGGTCACGGTCGTGCCGTCCGACGGCTTGCGTTGCTTGCGCGCGAGCCACGACTCATCGATCACGAACGTCTCGCCCTCACTCAACACGACGGCACGCTCGATCACGTTCTGGAGCTCGCGCACGTTGCCCGGCCAGTCGTAGGCCGTAAGCCGCTGCAGGGTCTGCTTCTCAATATTGCGGATGATCTTCCCCGCCTGCTTTGCGAAGCGGTCGACCAGGTATTCGACCAGGATCGGAATGTCCTCCGCGCGTTCGCGCAGCGACGGCAGGCGGATGGGGAAGACATTCAGCCGGTAGAACAGTTCCTCTCGGAACGTGCCGCGCTCCACCGCGGCCTCGAGATCGCGGTTCGTCGCCGCGAGCACGCGCACGTCCACCACAATCGGATGACTGCTGCCTACGCGCTCGATCTCTCGCTCCTGGAGAACCCGCAACAGTGAGACCTGCGCCTCCGGGGGCAGCTCGCCGATTTCATCCAAGAAGATCGTGCCGCCATCCGCGGCCTCGAAGCGGCCGAGGCGGCGCTGCACCGCGCCCGTAAAAGCGCCCTTCTCATGCCCGAACAGCTCGGACGCGACAAGCGAAGGCGGAATGGCCGCGCAGTTCACCCGAATGAATGCCCCGCTCGCACGACGCGAGCGCTTGTGAATCGCGCGGGCGACGAGTTCCTTCCCCGTCCCCGTGTCACCCAGAATCAGCACCGTCGAGTCCGTCTGAGCGACCTTCGCCACCTGCGCCAGCACGCGTTGCAGCGCGGACGAGGAGCCGACGATCTTCTCGAACATCGAGGCGCGGTCCAGGTCTTCGCGCAGCGCGATGGTCTCGTTGCGCATCCGCTCCTCGACGCGCTTGCGTTCGTCGATATCGGTACACGCCACGTACCACCGAATGATCTGTCCCTGGTCGTCGCGCACCGGGTTGTAGCGCGCCAAAAACCAGCGATAGCTCCCGTCGGCGGCGCGCAACCGGACCTCCAATTCGTACGGCAAGCCGCTGATGATCGCCTGTGCTCCAACAGCGTTGATCCGTTCGGCGTCGTCTGGATGGGCTTCGGATCCGGGCGCGCCCATGACGCCTTGCCGCCACTCATCGAGTGTGCTGCCGAGGTACGTGAGCGCCGGGCGATTGACGTACAGGCGCTCGCGTTTGGGTCCCAGTACGGCGATGAGTTGCGGTGCGAGGTCGAGAATCTGCCGCAGCTCGATCTCCGCCCGTTTGCGGTCCTCGATATCGAGGTTGATCCCGATCCAATACAGGATCGTGCCATCATTCGCACGGAGTGGTTCAGCGCGGCTGAGGAACCAGCGGTACGTTCCGGCGGCGTTTCGCGCTCGAAAACCCACTTCGCACGCGGAGCCTGTTTTCAGGCAGTCTGACCAGACTCGGCGCGTTTCTTCGGCGTCGTCCGGATGCAAGAACGCGAGATGGGAGTCCCACGCGGCGTCCGTGTCGATCCCCAAGCGCAGCGAGTGGCCACTCGGGAGACCGAGGTAGTCCGCGCAGCGTGCATTGACGAACGTGAGCCCGCCGGTGGGATTCGCGTACCAGGTGTAGGCCGGAATCTTATCGAGTGTGGCCTGCAACTGGGCCGCAAGCCGGTCAATTTTCGCGGCATCAACCATGAGCACCCCACTCACCGTGGCGGGTAAAGTTACATCTTCCGGTCCGCCAACGTCACGCGATGCGGTGAGCACATCGCCGAAGGCTTACATTGCAGACTCGGGGGAGGTCGACATGGGGGTGATTCCGCTCACCGACATCTCGCGGCGCCCGGCCCGGTTCCCGGTGATGACGGCATCCATCATCGCCGTGAACGCGCTGGTCTTCTTGCTCGAGCTGATCCGTGGAGAGACGTTTGTGACCACGTGGTCGGTCAAGCCTGCCGACATCCTCGCTGGCCATCACCTGATCACGATTCTGACGGCGATGTTCATGCACGCCAGCTGGTCGCACATCCTCGGCAACATGGTCTTCCTGTGGGCGTTTGGCCCCGAAGTGGAAGATCTCATGAACCCACGGCGCTATCTCGTCTTCTACGTTCTGGGAGGGCTTGCCGCGACCGCCGCGCAGGTTGTGGGCGACCCGAGCTCCACCGTCCCGAACCTGGGCGCGAGTGGCGCGATCGCAGCCGTGATGGGCGCGTTTTTGGTCACCTACCCGCGTGACAAGATTCGCTCACTCCTGGTGATCTTCATCTTTGTGCGGGTGGCATACATTCCGGCGGCGCTCCTGATCGGGGTCTGGTTCCTCATGCAGTTCGTGAGTCTCGGCGCCGTGGCCCAACAGCCCGCGGGCGGCGTGGCGTACGCGGCCCATGTCGGTGGCTTCATCTTCGGAGCCGTCACCGCGCGTCTGTTCGAGGGTCGGCCAATGGCCGGGGCAGGGGTCACGACGTAGACCGGGTCTGTGGTCAGGCGGCGGCGAGGCGAAGGTTCGCGCGCGCCGCGTTGAGGGCGATGCGGAGCTGGCGCGGGTCGCGGCGGACCTGGGTGAGGAGGAGGCCGCCCTGGAGGCTGGCCATGGTGGCGGTGGCGAGCGCGGCGGGGTCCGCGTCTGCCCGGAGCTTGCCCCGGGTCTTCATGCGGGTGAGGCCCGCGCGGAGGTGCGCTTCCCAGCGTTCGAAACCGGCGGCGATGGCCGCTCGGGCGCGGGCGTCTCGTTCGGCGAGTTGGCCGACGAGGCAGCCGATCGGGCAGCCACCAGCTGCTTGCCGTTCGACCTGATGCTGGACGTGTGAGTCGAACCACCGGTCGATGCCGGCCCACGAGTCGAGCTGGTCGAGAAGATCGCCTTGAGCTGCGAGGACGGCGTCGGTGGTGAGGGCGATCACTGCGCGCACCAGGTCGTCCCGGTCTTCGAAGTAGTGGTACAGCTGGCTGCGGCTGGCGCCGGTACGTGCCCGGACGTCGTCGAGGCTCATGCCGGCGGCGCCCTTCTCGGCGACGAGCTCGGCAGCGGCTTGCAGGATCCCCTCGCGCCTCGCACGCCCCTTCGCCGTCGCAGGTGACCGCGTAGTCGCCATAACGCCAATATAGCCAATTTGGACTTGACAGTCCACTATGCGGTTGGTATGTTTGGACCGTTCGGTCCAATAAGCCTACCCATCCGATCGAGGGAGGAGCGATGAGCGCGACGATGCAGGACGCAAGGCCGAGCGGCCCAGAGATCCGCCAGCAGGTGTTCGGCGCACCGAAGGGCGGGCCGGCGACGGCACCGGGCGGAGCCGATCCGTTGCTGGCACCGTTCTTCGAAACCGCGATCGAGCACGTCTGGGGTGGAGTGTGGAATCGGCCCGGTCTGGAGCTGAAATACCGCAGCCTGGTGGTGGTGTCGGTGCTCGCCGCCACCGGACACCACGCGGAGCTCAAGACGCACCTGCGCGGCGCCCTGAACCTCGGCTGGACCGTGGACGAGCTGCGGGAGGCGCTGCTCCAGACAGCCCCCTACGCGGGATTTTCCGCGGCGAATGAGGCGCTCCAGGCGCTGAGCGCGGTCGCCACACAGGGCTGAGATCCCGGTCCATCTCCACGCGCGTCAGGCGATCACCGTCACCCGTCGCGCCGGGTGGCGGTGATCTGGATCAGTAACATCCCACAGGGTTGCCATTACCTGCACTGAAGGAGCTCGAGTCTCAGACGAGCTTTAGCGCCGCGCTCGACTCGGTACGGAATCGGATCGGGTGCCCTCTCCGCGCGCGCTGGTGAGCACCGCCCGGAGCAGCCCCGGGAACCGCGCCTCCACGTCCTCAGCCCGGAGGGAGAGCAGGCGGCGCCGGCCGGCGGGACGCATCCGCACGAGCCCGGCCGCGCGCAGGCGCGCGAGGTGGTAGCTGAGGTTCGTCTTGGACGCGTAGGCGGTGAACGTCGAGCAGGCGCGCTCGCCCCCCCGCGAGAGGCGCCGCAGGATCGCGCGCCGTGTCGGGTCGCTCAGCGCCTCGAGCACGGCGGACAGGCTGATCTGGTCGCGGTCGGGGTGGTGGAGGGCGCTGGGCATCCTAGACACATAGTCACGCCTGGCTCGTTGTTCAAGGGTCGGGGAACCTTTCGACCGCGCGCCAACGTTGGTCAATCGTTCAAGAGTCGTTGAACCATTTAACTTCACCCCATGCCGGAGGATACGGCGATGACGGCACGTGCCACCACGCTCCCCTTCCCGCCCGCCGCAGCACCCGCGGGGCGCCTCGCGGGCAAGATCGCGCTCATCACGGGCGGCAATAGCGGCATCGGGCTCGCCACGGCCGAGGAGTTTCTCCGGGCCGGGGCACGGGTCGCGATCACCGGACGCGACGCCGAGACGCTCCAGTCGGCCGCCGCCGCGCTGGGCGAGCTGGCGTTGCCGAGGGACATCGTCACGCTCCGGGCGGACGTGACAGTCGCGGAGGACTTGGACCGAGTGATGAGCGAGGTGCGCCGCAGTTTCGGCCGCTTGGATGTCCTATTCGTGAACGCCGGCATCGGCCAGTTCGCCCCCGTCGCCGAGGCGACGCAAGAGCACTTCGACCGCGTCTTCGATACCAACGTGAAGGGTGCGTACTTCACGATCCAGAAGGCGTTGCCGCTCCTGACGCGTGGCGCCTCCATCATCCTCAATGGCTCAATCAATGGGTTGATCGGGATGCCAGGGTCGAGCGTCTATGCCGCGAGCAAGGCCGCGCTGCGGTCCTTCGCCCGCACCATCTCAGCCGACCTGGTGGACCGCGGGATTCGCGTCAACGTCATCAGCCCCGGCCCTGTTGCGACTCCGATCTTGAGTCGGCCGCTCATGGGACTGACCTCCGACGCGCGCGACGCCCTCGTGTCCAACATCGTGCAGCAGGTCCCCATCAAGCGCTTCGCCGACCCGCACGAGATCGCCCACGCGGCGGTGTTTCTCGCCTCCGATGAATCCACGTTCTTCGTCGGCGCCGAGCTGGTGGCCGACGGCGGCATGAGCCAGCTGTAGCGGACAGAAACTCGCAAGCGCCCGCGCGCAGACCTGATAACGACCATGGAGAAACCAATGTCATCCCATACGAACGTCGTGCTGGGGCACAGCATGCGCCTTGGCCGCCGCACGCTTCCCATTCTCGTCGGCCTCCTTGCGCTCGCCACCCCGCTCGTCGGTCAGGCGAAACATGGGCCGTTCTATCACTTCAATTATTACCAGGTGCGGCCCGGTGCGGAGAAGGCATACGATTCGCTCCTTGTCAACGTCGTGACTCCTGTGTTCGACGAAATGGTGAAGCGGAAGGCCATGGTGTCGTATCTGTTGCTCACCAAGAGTGCTGGTTCCGGCGAGTACACGCACATCACGATTGTCGAAGTCGCATCACCGTCGTCCGAGGGCGGCTTCCAACGGGAGCTCGAGGCGGCGTCTCAGGCGGTGTTCCACCGGTCGTGGAGCGACGCGACGACGCGCCTCAATGAGCTGCGCCGATTCCTCCACACCGAGCTGTACACGCCGGCTGGCCAAGAGCCCTAACTCTTCGTCGCTAGCGCGCGGTAACGGCTCTTGTCGATCTTGAGCGCGCGAATCTTCGATTCCAGCGTCGAACGCGGAATCCCGAGTCGGGCCGCGGCTCCTGAGGGCCCGTACACCCGCCCGCGGGTCGCGCGCAGGGCATTCTCGACGATCGCCTTCTCCTGCTCGGCGAGCGAGCTGGACAACCCGACCCCGGCTCCTAGTCGCCGGCCCCGCGGAGACAGCCAGCTCTCATCGACCGTAAATTCGTCGGTGTCCGAAACGATCACGGATCGCTCGATGACGTTCTGCAGCTCGCGCACGTTTCCGGGCCATGGATAGGACTGCAGACAGTCCAGTGTCCGCTTGCGAACCCGTCGGAATGTCTTCCCCGCCCTCCGCGCGTAGCGACCGACGAAGTACTCCACTAGCATGGGAATGTCTTCTCGCCGTTCCCGCAACGGAGGCATCTCGAGGGGAAACACGTTGAGCCGATAGAACAGGTCCTCGCGAAATGCGCCGTCCGCCACTGCGGCGGTCAAATCACGATTCGTTGCGGCGATGACGCGAACATCGACCTGGATCCGCTCTCGCCCCCCTACGCGCTCGAATTCCCGCTCCTGGAGGACCCGGAGCAAGGCCACCTGTGTGTCGGACGACAGCTCGCCCACCTCGTCCAGGAAGATCGTGCCGCCATTGGCCAGCTCGAACCGGCCGAGGCGCCGTTGCACGGCCCCTGTGAACGCCCCTTTCTCATGACCGAAGAGCTCCGACGCAATCAAGTCGCGTGGAATGGCCGCGCAGTTGAGGGCGACGAACGCTCGTGAGGCACGCCGAGACCGCCGGTGAATCGCTCGCGCGACGAGTTCCTTCCCGGTGCCGGTCTCGCCGCTGATGAGCACCGTCGAATCGCTGGCGGCGACCTTGCAGGCGCGCGACAGCACCGACGTCAACGCTGGCGAGGCGCCGACAATCTCCTCGAACATCGACGCTCTGTCGACTTCCTCTCGCAGAACGACGTTTTCCTGCTGGAGCCTCTCCTCGGCGCTCTTGCGATCGTCGATATCGGTACAGCCGACATACCAGCGGATGATCCGTCCGGTGTGATCGCGAACCGGGTTGGAACGAGCCAGAAACCAGCGGTAGCTTCCATCACCCTTGCGCAGCCGCAACTCCAACTCGTAGGCCGACCCAGTAGAGACCGCACGATCGAAAAGGTCGAGCTCCCGCGCTCGGTCATCTGGATGAACGAATGCACCGCGCTCAGACGTCTGCCGCCACTCTTCAAGAGTAAGCCCCAGGTAATCAAGCGCGGTGCCGTTGACGTACAGGCGCTCACGCCCGGGTCCGAAGACACCGATGAGTTGTGGCGCGAACTCCAGCGTGTGCCGGAGCTCTGCCTCGCTCTCGCGCAACGCCTCCTTGAGTTCCTCGACCTCGGTCACATCAATCCCGGTCCCGACGAACCTCTGAAGGTCTCCCGGAAGGACTATGCTTTGGCTCGCCATTAGTGTGGTCCCTGACGCAATTTTGACTCTTTCCGATTCGGAGGTAAATACATGTAGATGTTATCTCGCGGTTATTCTTGTTACTCAATTGCAGCTGAATGAGTTAGACGACGGTAGTGGGCCATGAATGGGTCGACCAATCAGTCCGAGCTCGTCCGCTTTGGAAAATTTGAGCTCAACGTCCGAACCGGGGAACTTTTCTCGATCGGAACGGCGGCGGCGGGAGCTGGCTCGGCAAAGGTCCTGCTCCGCGAGCAGCCCTTTCAGATTCTGCGAATCCTGGTGGAGCGGCAAGGCACAATTGTTACCCGCCAAGAAATACGCCAGGTTCTTTGGCCGAACGATACCGTCGTGGAATTCGATCGAAGCATTAACGTTGCAATGACGATCCTGCGCAAGGCGCTCGCTGACGATGCGGACCATCCCAAGTACATCGAAACTCTGGCGCGGCGCGGATACCGACTGATCGCACCAGTCGAATCGCATCAACAGGAACCACGAGCATCGCGGTACCCGCGAAACGCTGCCGTCCTGGGTGCGTCCGCGGTCCTATTGGCCGTCGTCGGTTACATATCTTGGCCACACTTTCGGGACGTCACACCGCCCCAATCGAAAAGGATCATGCTCGCCGTACTGCCGTTTGAGAATCTCACTGGCGATCCCAACAAGGAATATCTTGCGGACGGTCTGACGGAGGAGACGATTTCGCGGTTAGGCCGGCTTGACCCCAACCAGTTGGGTGTGATCGGGCGAACGTCTGTGATGGGATACAAGCACAAGGGCGAACGCCTGGACCAGATTGGACGCGATCTTTCCGTGCAGTATGTTCTGGAAAACAGTCTCCGGCAGAGCGGTGATCACCTGCGCATTACATCTCAGTTGCTACAGACTAAGGACCAGAGTCATCTCTGGTCTCACGATTACGATTATCGCGCGCAAGACGTTCTTACTGTGGAAGAGAAGGTAGCTAGCTCTGTTGCGCGGGAAATCAAAGTGCGCTTAACCGCGCGACAGCAAGCCGAGTTGGCTCGGTCGCAACCAGTCAATCCGGAAGCCTTCGATGCGTACTTGAAGGGATACTATTTCTTCGAGCGGAACACCGACAAAGATACGTACATGTCTTCGAAGTACTACGAACGCGCGACGCAGCTTGATCCTTCATATGCGTTGGCTTGGGTCGGATTGTCTCGGGTACGCAAGTGGCAAGCTATGACAGGTCGTATTCCTACTGAGGAGGGTTACAGGCTTGCGCGTGAAGAAGTTGAGCGGGCTTTGGTGCTGAATCCGAACTTGGCAGCGGCCCATACCCAAATGTATCGGATTAAGCAACAGGTCGACTTCGATTGGGCTGGAGCGGATGCTTCCATCCAGCGGGCGATTGCTCTCGAACCCGGAAATCCCGACGTTGTAGGGGCTGCGGCTTCCTCGGCAGCCATAGTCGGCCGCTTTGACGAAGCTCTTCAATTGGACCGCCGAGCCGTAGACTTGGATCCGCTCAGTGGAGGTAGTTGGGGGCGCCTTGCAGAGACCGAGTTCTTCATTGGTCAGCTGGACCGAGCCGCAGCGGATGGCAAAAAGGCGCTTGAACTGAACCCCGATGTTTGGCCCGGCCCGATCCTGTTAAGCAAAATCTATGTGATGCAGGGGCGACCGCAGGATGCATTGCCTGAAATCGGGCTAGTGCGCGATAACCCCACACGTGCTTATCTCTATGCGATTGCGTACCACGAGCTGGGTCGCAAACAGGAGTCGGACTCAACACTGAATGAGGCAATCGCGAGATATCCGCGCAATGCGTACCAGATCGCCAGAGTGTATGCGTTCCGGAACCAGCCCAACGAAGCGTTCGAGTGGCTGGACCTAGCGTATGCTCAACGGAACGCCGGTCTGATCGAAACGAAGTCGGACCCGCTCCTGAAGAACTTGCACCACGACCCGCGATACGCCGCGTTGTTGAAGAAGCTGAACTTCCCGACCTGAATCTGTCGGTATCCCACCATTGGCGAGACTTCGCCAATGAAGCAGCTGCTAACTCTTTTGAATTCAAC
>Ga0070698_100002737_pt1 | contig 19380 bp, 18 predicted proteins | sample KBSK1502metaG_FD_65477 | JGI IMG/M metagenome (GOLD analysis project Ga0070698, IMG submission 65477) | Corn, switchgrass and miscanthus rhizosphere microbial communities from Kellogg Biological Station, Michigan, USA - KBS K1-50-2 metaG | ecosystem: Host-associated > Plants > Roots >...
CCCCGAGAGAACTGAAGGCGTAGCCCATGTACGTACATCGAGCGCTGGCCCGGGCACTCCACGACAACGGCGTGCGCGAGCTGTTCGGCCTGCTCGGCGACGCGAACCTGCATATGGTCAACGGTTTCACCGAGCTTCCCGGCGCGTGCTATGTCGGTGTCGCGACCGAGGGCGGCGCCGTGCTGGCCGCGCTCGGGTATGCGCAGGTGTCCGGCGCGCTCGGCGTGGCGACCGTCACGCATGGTCCAGGCCTGACCAACACCGTGACCGCGCTGGTGGAGGCGGAGCGCGCCCGGGTGCCCCTCCTGCTGGTAGCCGGCGACACCCCGGTGTCCGCGCACGACCACATCCAGGACATTGACCAGCGGCCGGTGGCGCTGAGCGCCGGGGCCGGGTTCCAGCAGATCCGTTCGGGTGCCAGCGCGGTGGCTGATCTCGCGGCCGCGATGCGCCGGGCGTGGAACGAGCGGCTGCCGATCGTCGCGAACGTCCCGATCGACCTGCTCTGGGACGAGGTGGACTACGCGCCGGTGGCGGCCGGGAGAACGGCGCCGGTGGCGCCCGAGCCCGAGGAGCCGGCGGTCGAGGACGCGGTCGGCGTGATCGCCTCGGCGAGCCGGCCGGTGGTGCTTGCCGGGCGCGGCGTGGCCGTCTCCGGCGGCGTCGCTGAGGTGCTGAAACTGGCCGCCAGGATCGGCGCGCCGGTCGCGACCACGCTGCGGGGCAAGGATCTCTTCGCTGGCCAGCCGCACGACCTCGGAATCTTCGGCTCGCTGAGCGACGACGCGGCGACCGAGGTGATCGGCCGGGCTGACTGCGTCGTCGCGTTCGGCTGCGGGCTCAACCGGTGGACCGCCGCGGAGGGAGGGCTGCTCAGGGGCAAGGGCGTGGTCCACGTCGACGCGGACCCTGGCAGGTTGAACCGGTTCAGCCCGGTGACCGTCGCGGTGGCCGGTGACGCCGCCCGGACGGCCGCGGCCTTCATCCGCCTGCTCGACGAGGCGGAGATCGCGCCGACGAGGTTCGTCGAGGACGCGGTCGCGAAGCTCGCCACCAGGCGGCAACCGCCTGCACCGGAGCGTGGCACCGACTCGGCGATCGATCTGGGCACGGCGCTGCGCCGGATCGACGCGGCGGTACCGCGCGACCGCGTCCTGGTGACGGACAACGGCCGCTTCATCCTCAAGGCGTTCACCGCGCTGCACGTCGAGGATCCCCGGCTCTACGCGCACGCGGTGAACTTCGGCGCGATCGGGCTCGGCATGGCTACAGCGCTGGGAGCCTCCTACGCCGAACCCGGCCGGCCGGTTCTCGCGGCCATCGGCGACGGCGGCTTCGCCCTGGGCGGCCTGTCGGATCTGGTGACGGCGGTGACGCTCAACCGCCGCATCATCGTCGTGCTGCTCAACGACGGCGCTTACGGGGCCGAGTACGTGCAGCTGCGCGATCGCGGCCTGGACCCTGCCCTGGCCACGCTGCGCTGGCCCGACTTCGGGCCGGTCGCGCGCGCCATCGGGGCGCAGGGACACACCGTGCGGACCGTCCGGGAGCTCGATGAGGCGCTCGGCGTCGCCGACTTCGACGCCGGCCCGGTGCTGCTCGACGTCCGCATCGACCCTGACTACGCCTGATCCGGGGGGACTGGATAGCCCATGCGGAGCAACTCACTGCTCAAGACCTTCCGGGAAGCAGCGGTCGCCGGCGCCGCCTTCGTGACGGTGCCCGACCCGTTCGTGGCCGAGGTGATGGCCGGCTCAGGCATGGACGTCTTGATAGTGGACACAGAGCACTCCGCCATGAGCCTTGAGCAGGTGCAGAACGTCCTGATCGCGTTGCATCCCAGCGAGTCGACGGTCATCGTCCGGGTGCCGGCCAACGACGACATCGCGATCCAGCACGCGCTTGACCTCGGAGCCGAAGGCGTGCTCGTGCCGGGGGTGCGGTGCGGCGACGAGTGCCGGGCCGCGGTGAGAGCCGCGTTCTACCCGCCGAAGGGCGCGCGTGGGTTCGGCCCGCGCCGGGCGAGCCGGCTCTACGGCGATCGGGCCGACTACCTCCGCCGCGCCAACGACGAGATCGCCGTGCTCGTCATGGTCGAGAGCGCGCAGGCGGTGGAGGCGATCGACGAGATCGTCCGGGTGCCCGGGCTGTCCGGGGTCTTCATCGGCCTGGCCGACCTCGCCGTGTCAATGGGCTACCTGCACGACCTCGCGAACCCCGCGGTGGACGATGCGGCGCAGACAATCGCGAAGACCGCGGTGCGCCAGGGCCTGCCCTACGGGGTGTTCACGGGGACGCACGCCGCCGCCGAACGCTGGGTAGCGCGAGGCGCGCAGCTGATCACCCTCGGGTCCGATCTGCAGTATCTCGACGCCGGGATCGCCGCGAGCAGGAACGCAAAGGCGAGGCTGGCCGGCGACGGCACCGAAATCGCCTGACCACGACCGCACCATAGAAGAGGAGACCGCATCGTGTTCGTCCTGGAGACTGAGACCATTGCCTGGGAACCGGTAAAGGCGAATACCCGCCGGGGGGAGATCTCCCGCAAGTTCATCCGCGAGGGAGAGCTCTCCGAGGGAGTCGGGTATACCTCGGATCTCGTTTGGTACCACGGCGGGCAGGGCGTGTTCACGGCGCCCAGGCACCGGCACAACTTCGACCAGATCCGCCTGACCCTGGACGGCACCACCGACTACGGGTACGAGCAGATCGCCGACGCCGGTGACGCGGCGTTCTTCCCGGCTGGTGCCTACTACGGCCCCGAGCGCTTCGAGGAAGCGCAAATCCTCCTCCTGCAGTGGAGCCCGGACTGGGTGACGCGTGAGCAGTCCGACGCCGCATACGCCGAGCTGGCCAGGCGCGGCACGTTCAAGGACGGCTTCTACGCGACCACCGACGAAAACGGCGACGAGGTGCGCAAGGACGGGACGAACGCGGTATGGGAGGCGGTGAACAAGAAGCCACTCGTCATCCCGAGCCCGAAATACTCCCAGCCGATCCTGATGCACCCCGGCGCCTACGAGTGGCGCACCGGCCCCGACCGTGCCGAGTTCAAGGATCTGGGTCACTTCACGGACAGCGACCTGAACTTCTCGGCCTGGCGCTGGCAGCAGGGTGGCCGGTTCACGCTGGGCGCCGAGCGGACGTCCATCGTGTGGATCGCGTCCGGATCGGTGTTGCTGGACGGCCGGAAGCGCGGGGCCAGGACGATCCTGTTCTCCGATCTGGGCGAGACGCACGAGCTCGTCGGTGTCGAGCCGGGGGAGGCGACCGTGGTGGGCCTGCCGAAACCCGGATGAGCGTCCCGCCGATCCTGGCCGTCCGGCCGCGCGCCGAGATGAAGGATGGATCGGGATATGGTATACAGGATAACAAGGAGTAGGTCGCGCGGATTCGATCCGAGGGGAACCGAGAATGACAATTGGAGTGGCGACGGACGCGAGCAGGGTGCAGCGGGGCAGCCCGCTGGGTACCCAGATCGCGGATGAGCTGCGCCGGGACGTGCTGCTGGGCCGTCTCCTGCCCGGCACGCGGGTCTCGCAGCAGGAGCTGTGCGAGCGATTCGGCACGAGCCGGATGCCGGTGCGGGACGCGCTGCGCAGCCTGGTCCACGAGGGCCTGATGTTCGTGGACTCAACTCAGCACATCGTCGTGGCGCCGCTCAGCCGCGAGGACCTGCTGGACGCCTTCACCATCGAGGGCGTCCTGACCGGCATGGCGGCCGAGCGGGCCTCCCGGCGTGCCGTGGCCGAGGACCTGGAGCGTCTCGACGCGCTGGATGCGCAGATGGTCGAGGCCGTCGCCAACGGACGCCAGGATCTGATGGTGGAGCTGAACTGGACGTTCCACCGCAAGATCAACCACATGTCCGGGTCGCGCAAGCTCCTGGTCGCGCTGCGCAAGGTCTCCGTCGATCTGCCGCGCGACTTCCTCGCGCAGGTGCCGGACTGGAGCGAGAAGTCGAATACCCAGCACGCCGCGATCATCCAGGCCATGCGCAACCGCAGGCACAAGGCCGCCGGCACGCTGATGACGGAGCACGTGGTCGAGTCCGGCCACGGTCTAGTCGCGCATCTGGTCGCCCACGGCGCGCAGTTCGAGTGAGCGGAACCGCCGGGCGTCAGTGAAAGGGCAGTGCAGATGCCGGAAGTTACGTACGTGCAGGCCGACGGATCAGTTGAGTCTTTCGACCTCACCCCGGGAAAGTCGCTGATGCTCGGGGCACAGTCGAACGGCGTGCCGGGGATCCTCGGCGAGTGCGGCGGACAGGCGATGTGCGCCACCTGCCACGTCTACGTCGACGAGACGTACCTTGACCGGCTTCCGCCGGTGTCCGAGGACGAGGACGCGATGCTCGACGACGCCGCCGCAGAACGCAAGCCGAACAGCCGGCTGTCGTGCCAGGTCGAGGTCACCGACGACATCGACGGCATCGTGCTGCACATCCCGGAAGAGCAGCTGTGGTGAGCGCGCCGCGGGTGGTCATCGTCGGCGGCGGACACGCCGGTTTCCACGCCGCCATCTTCCTGCGGTCTGGTTCCTGGCCGGGCGAGGTCACGGTCATCGACGCCCAGGCGCAGCCGCCGTACCAGCGTCCGCCGCTCAGCAAGGACTTCCTGGCGGGAAAGCAGGAACTGGCTGACGGCGAATTCCGGCCGGCCTCGTTCTACCCGGAGCACGGCATCGAGTTGATCACCGGTGAGCGGGTAGCGGCGATCGACCGGACCGCGCGGACGGTCGCTTTCGCCGGCCGCGCTCCCATCCGGTACGACGAGTTGGTCCTCGCCACCGGGTCGCGGCCGCGGGCGCTGCCGGTCCCCGGCGCCGAGCTCGACGGCGTTCAGTTTCTGGTGACCCGCGACGACGCCGCGGCGTTGCGCGAACGGCTCACCACGGCGGAGCGGATCGTGGTCATTGGCGGCGGCTTCATCGGCCTCGAGACCGCGGCCGTGGCGGCGACGGCCGGCAAGCGGGTGACGATCTTCGAGGCCGCCGACCGGCTCATGGTCAGGGGCGTCTCCGAGCCCATGTCGCGGTACTTCGAGGAGCTGCACCGCTCCCACGGCTCCCGCGTGGTCCTCTCGTCCCCCGTGGCCGCGATCGAGGGCGCGGGCGGCCGGGTGCGCGCGGTGGTGACCGCGGACGGCACGCGGGAGAAGGCGGACCTCGTGATCACAGGCATCGGCGTCGTGCCGAACGACGACCTGGCCGCGAACGCGGGGCTGGTGACCGGCGACGGGATCCTGGTCGACGCCGGGCTGCGGACCAGCGATGCCCGCATCTTCGCCATCGGCGACTGCGCGCGGTTCAGCACGCGCTACGCGGCCGACGTGCCCAGCGTCCGGCTCGAATCGGTGCAGAACGCGACCGATCAGGCGCGGTTTCTCGCCCAGCGGTTGCACGACGGGTTCACCGCCGCTGCCTACGACGCCGTGCCCTGGTTCTGGACCGAGCAGTTCGGCCGCAGGCTGCAGATCGCCGGGCTGACGTCCGGGTTCGACCGGTTTGACCAGGTCTTCGCCGGCGACGGCCAGTTCTCGATCTTCTGCTATCGCGGGGAAACCCTGCTCGGCTGCGAATCGGTGAACTCGCCCCGTGACCACATGCGTGCTCGCCGGACCCTGGCCGCGGTGGAGGCACCCGTCGCGCCGCGGCCCTGACCGGCGCGGCCGGCAACCCTTATCGGGATTCCGCTGGAGGAGGAGTTAACAGGCGATGACAAGAACCGCCTACGTCGCTGGCACGGGCCTGACGGCCTTCGGCAAGTTCGCCTCCGCGTCCTTGGGCACGCTTGGGCGCGACGCCGGGGCCGAGGCGCTCCGGGACGCCGGCGTAAAGGCCGCCGACATCGACCTCATCGCCTGCGGCTGCGCGCGCAGCGGGATCCTGCACGGCCGGGAGAGCGGGGTCGGCCAGTACGTCGGCTGGGAGCTCGGCATCGAGGGCGTCCCGGTCTACAACGAAAAGGCGTTCTGTGCCTCCGGCGCGATGGCGTTCAACGTCGCGTACCTGGCAGTGAGCTCGGGTCGGCACGACCTCGCGCTGGTGCTCGGCGTGGAGAAGATGTCCTCCCGCAGTGGCAAGGGCCGCCCCCTCACCTCCGACGGCATGGTCCTGGAAGGTGAGCAGGGATTCACCCCGCCCGCCTACTACGCGATGGCGGCACGGCGCCACATGGAGGTGTACGGCACGACGCGCGAGCAGATCGCGGCGGTCGCCGTGAAGAACCGGCGGGCGGCCGCGGACAACCCGAAGGCGCAGTACCGGAAGCTGATCACGGTCGAGGACGTGCTCGCCTCGAAGCCGATCGTGTCCCCGCTGAACCTGCTCGACTGCTGCCCGACCGGCGACGGCGCCGCGGCCGTGGTCCTCGTCAGCGAGGCCGGGGCGGAGCGGCTCGGCATCGCGCCGCGGATCGAGGTGACCGCGTCGGTGGTGGGCAGCGGCTACTACCGCAGGCAGGACCGAGACATGACGTCGTTCGCGCTCGACAAGGCGACGGCGGGCAAGGCCTACGAGCAGGCCGGGGTCTCACCGGCCGACATCGACGTCGCCGAGGTGCACGACTCGTTCTCGATCGCGGAGATCCTCCACTACGAGGACCTCGGCTTCTGTGAGCCGGGCACCGGGGGCAAGCTCGTGCAGACGGGCGAGACCGCGGTGGGCGGCCGGATTCCCGTCAACACCGGAGGGGGCCTGCTCAACCGCGGGCATCCGCTCGGCGCGACCGGGGTCGCGCAGATCGTGGAGCTATCCGACCAGCTGCGCGGGCGGTGCGGCGTGCGTCAGGTCGCCGGCGCGCGGACGGCGCTGGCGCACATCTCCGGCGGTTTCCAGGACGGCGACTTCGCGACGTCCGGTGTCACCGTCCTTTCGCGGCGGGGCGGGTGGCGGGATGGGTGAGCTGGGCGAGGAGTCCATCGGGCGCTCCGTGCTGGAGAAGGACGCCGAAGGACGGCACCGGCTCGCCGCCAGCCGGTGTCCCGAGTGCGGTGACGTGCGCATGCCCAGGCGCGACTACTGCGTCAACGACGGGCTGCCCTGCGAGCGGATCCTGCTCTCGGGGCGGGGCGAGATCTACGAGGCGGTGTTCGTCAGCGTCCCCCCGAAAGGCTTCGACCATCGGTTCTGGGCGGGTTACATCGACCTCGACGAGGGGGCCAGGATCTTCGCGCAGATCGCCTGCGCGGAGGACGAGAAGCCACCGTCGCACGGGCAGCGCGTCGAGATGACCACCCTCCAGATCGGGGTTCGCGCGGTGCTGGCACCCGTGTTCACGCGGGCGCCGGGGCAAGGAGAGCGCGATGCGCCGGGCTGATCTCGATGAGGAGCTGCGGGACCTGGCCGCGATGACGCGCGCCGTCGCCGCCGGGAAGGTCGCGCCGCTGGTGGAGAAAACCGAGGAGGCGGCGACGTTCAGCCCCGAGATCCGGCAGATCCTGGCCGAGGCAGGCTTCTTCGGGCTGGTCGTGCCCGAAAGCTACGGCGGCGACACCGCCGACGTCAGGCACCAGGTCCTGGTGCTCGAGGAGCTCGCCGCGGTCTACCCGAGCGCGTGCACGTACCTGACCGCACACTGGCTGGCGACGAAGCTGATCGCCCGCCACGCCGCCGGCGCGGACGAGGCGGGCTGGGTCCGGCCGCTGCTTTCGTCCGCGGCCTCGGGCCGGAAGCTGGGCGCGATAGCCGTCACCGAGCCCGATCACGGTTCGGACCTGGGCGGGATCACCACCCGCGCGCGGCGGGATGGCGACGAGTGGGTGGTGAGCGGGACCAAGCGGTTCATCACGAACGGCGGCTTCGCCGACTTCTACACGGTGCTGGCCCGGACCGGCGGCCCGGGCTCCCGCGGCCTGTCGCTGTTCTTCGTCGAGGCCGGCCGGCCGGGCGTCACCGCTGCCCGGTGGGAGAAGAAGATGGGGCTGCACGGGTCGGCGACCGCCGAGATGAACTTCGACGACGTGCGGATTCCCGGCGACCACGTCGTGGGCGACGTGGACGGGGGCTTCCGCTACCTCATGCGCGGTTTCGATGAGGGCAGGCTCGCCGTCGCGGCGATGTGCCTCGGCATCGCCCAGGGCTCGCTGGACGCCGCGCTGAAGTACGCCGCCGTGCGCACGCAGTTCGGCCGGGAGATCGCCGGCTTCCAGGGCGTGCAGTTCCTCGTCGCCGACATCTCGATCGGCGTGCACACCGCGCGGTCGATTGTCTACGACGCGATGCACGCGTTCGTGGCAGGCGACCCGGAGTCCTCCAGGCTCGCGGCGATCGCAAAGACCTACGCGTCGGACGTGGCGATGCGGGTGGCGTCCGACGCGGTCCAGGTGCACGGCGGGGCCGGCTACGTCAGGGACTTCCCGGTCGAGATGTTCCTGCGTGACGCGAAGATCGGGCAGCTCTACGAAGGCACCAACCAGATCCTGCGGATGGTCATCGCCCGGACCTACTTCGGGGACCTGGCCCGATGACCGGAGCGTGGCTGCCGGAGCTGGCGGGGGAGGTGGAGTCGGGCTCCCGCGGAACCGTGCGGGTGACGGCGCAGGACCGCGTCGCCGAGATCGTGCTCTCGCGCCCGGAGAAGATGAACGCGATCAACACCGACGTGCTGCGCGGCATCCGCCTGGCGCTCGCGGCGGTGGAGGACCGGCAGGAGATCCGCGCGGCGGTCGTGCACGGTGCCGGCCGGTGCTTCTCCGCCGGGGGTGACCTGCGGGAGGTGAAGGAGCTGGTCCGGGAACCGGCCAGGTTCGACGAGTTCCTCGATTACTGGCACGCGAGCCTCGGGTTGCTCGAGCGCAGCCCGCTGCCGATCATCGCGGCGGTTCACGGGTTCGCTTTCGCCGGTGGCTTCGAGCTGATGCAGGCGTGCGACTTCGCCGTGGCGGGGGAGCGCACCCAGATCGGCGACCAGCACGCCAATTTCGGCCTGTTCCCGGCGGGCGGCTCGACGCAGCGGCTGTCGCGGCTGACCGGCCTGCGGACGGCCAAGTGGCTTCTGATGACCGGCGACGCCGTCACGGCGGCCGAGGCGCTGACGCTGGGGCTGGTGAACCGCGTGGTCGCGGAAGAAGAGGTGCTGCCCGAGGCCCGGCGGATGGCCGCCGTGCTGGCGCGGAAGAGCCGCGGAGGCACCGCCGCGATCAAGTACGCGGTGCACGCCGGTCGCGGCATGTCGCTCGCCGAGGCCGCGGCGCTGGAACGGCCGGTCGCCCTGCGGCACATGGCCTCCGACGACGTGCAGGCCGGCTTCGCCGCGTTCGAGTCGCGCACCGAGCCGGACTTCCGATGAGTCAGACGGGTAACGAGGAGCGGGTATGGAGCTGACCGACGTGCGCTACGACGTCTCCGGCGGGGTCGCGCGGATCACGATCAACCGGCCGGAGAAGTACAACGCTTTCCGCGAGGAGACGCTGGACGACCTGATCGCGGCCTTCAGCGCCGCGGAGGCGGACCGCGCGGTGGGAGTCATCGTCCTCACCGGCGCCGGCGAGAAGGCGTTCTGCTCGGGAGGCGATATCTCGTGGGAGGACGCCTCGGACCCGGCCGGCGCCGCGCGGATGAACCGCCGGACGAGCGTTCTCTCGCTGATCATGCGCGGCTGCGGCAAGCCGATCATCGCGCGGGTCAAGGGATACGCGGTCGGCGGCGGCAACGAGCTCCAGCTGCTCTGCGACCTGACGGTCGCCTCGGACGACTCGAAGTTCGGCCAGGCCGGCCCCAAGATGGGCAGCGTCCCGGTGTGGTGGGGAACCCAGCTGCTGCCCAGGATCGTCGGCGAACGGCGCGCCCGAGAGATCGTCATGCTGTGCGAGCAGATCCCGGCGCCGCAGGCGGTCGAGCTGGGACTCATCAATAAGTGCGTCCCCGCGGCCGGGCTCGACGCGGCTGTCGACGCCTGGTGCGAGCGCCTTCTGTCACTGAGCCCCCAGGCACTGCGGGTTGCGAAGCTCTCGCTGAACTTCGAGAGCGACCAGCTGTGGGCGTCGGTGCAGCACGGGCAGCAGATGATCAACTTTATCCACGGCACCGAGGAGTTCCACGAGGGAACCCAGGCCTTCCTGCAGAAGCGCAGTCCCGACTTCGGCAGGTTCCGGAGCTAAGCGAGAGGAAACGGCATGAAGTGCGATGGCAAGGTTGCGGTGGTGGTCGGCGCCGGGAGCGGTATCGGCCGGGCCGCCGCCTACCTGTTCGCTGAGAACGGCGCGCACGTGGCGCTCGCCGACATCGACAAGAACGGGCTCGCGGAGACCGCCGGGGAATTGTCGAGGCGCGGCTCTGACGCCTCCCAGCACGTCTGCGACATCACCGACCAGGCACAGACCGAGGCCCTCATCGACGACGCCAGGGCTCGCCACGGGCGCATCGACAGCGTGGTGAGCACGGTCGGCTGGTCGGACACCACGTTCTTCGCCGATGAGGATGCCGGCTACTGGCGAAGGATCATCGACATCAACCTGATGGGCTCGATCTTCCTTTGCCGCGCGGCCCTGCGCGTGATGAGTCCTCAGAAGGCGGGTTCGATCGTTCTCACGAGTTCGGACGCCGGCAAGGTGGGCACGATGGGTGAGACCGTATACGCGGCGGCCAAGGCCGGCGTCATCGGATTCGTGAAGTCGCTGGCCCGCGAGACCGCACGCGACCACATCCGTGTCAACGCCATTTCGCCCGGCCCGACCGACACGCCCCTGCTGCGTGCGCAGTCCGACCAGCACGTCATCGACAAGATGATCCGTGCCGTTCCGCTGAAGCGGATGGGCACCGCCGAAGAGCAGGCGGCCGCCATCGTGTTCCTCGCGTCGGACGCGGCTGGTTACATCACGGGACAGACGCTCAGCGTGAGCGGTGGCTTGACGATGACGTCGTGATCGGCGATGCGTCCGGGTGAAGGCAGGCCGATGATCGATTTCACGCCGCGCGAAAACGAAGGCCAGTCGAAGGTTATGCGCCTGTCCGATGCCGTTGAAGCTCTGGTCAAGCCGCGCGACATCATTCACATTGCCTATTCGGATGCGCGACCGAACGCGGCCGTGCAGCAGCTGGTCCGCAGTTTCGCGGGCAAGGACCCTCACTTCACCGTCGTCTCCGCGGGTCTGGTCAGCATCCAGCATGCCTTGGTCGAGCTGGGCCTGGTCGACAAAGTCATCGCGTCTTTCGCCGGCGAGAACTACCCGGTGGCGCGTCCCAATCCGGCGCTGGTACGGGCGATAGCCGCCGGGGATGTAGTGGTCGAGCACTGGTCGCTCTGGGCCTTGATCGCCCGGCTGACGGCGGCGGCGCTCGGCGTATCGCACTTCCCGGTGCGGTCGATGCGAGGGAGCTCGATGGGCTGCGAGGCGGCCGAACGCGGTGAACTCATCGAGCTGGACGGTTCCGGAGAACCAACGTGCCTGGTCAAGGCCATTCGACCGGATGTCGTCCTGCTGCACGGCGCGGCCGCGGACGAGAACGGAAACGTCATTCTGGCGGCGCCCTACGGTGAAGGTCAGGCCGGCGCCCTCGCCGCCCGGACAGGTGTGATCGCGACGGTGGAGCGGATCGTCTCCACCGCAGAGCTGCGGAGCATGAACACGCTCACGCGGATCCCGGCGCACGTGGTGCGGGCGGTGTGTGTCACGCCGTACGGATCGCACCCGTACGGATTCAACAACCCGGGTGTGCCCGGGGTGGCCAGCTACACCGAGGACGACGAGTTCATGCGGAAGACCCTGACGGCGTCGCGAACACCGGAGACGTTCCGGAAGTTCATAGCCGAGTGGATACTCGGCGTGCCGTCGCATGATTCCTACTTGCGCAAGCTCGGCCACCGGGAGCTGAAGGCGCTGACCCGCCCGGAGACGGCCACCTCTGTCGTGCTCACGCCGGCCGGAACCGATGCCGGCGCCTCGTCGCTGGAGAATCAGGTCGTGGTGACCGCCCGACGCGTTCACCAGGCGGTTCAGCGCTCCGGACACCAGGCTGTGCTGGCCGGGGTTGGTCTGGCGAACCTCGCCGCGTGGATCGCCGTGCGGAACCTTCGCGCGGCAGGCGCTGACGTCGAGCTGATGGCCGAGATAGGGCTCTTCGGGTACTCACCGCTGCCCGGAGAGCCATTCATCTTCGCCGGCCAGAACGTGCCGACGAGCAAGATGCTCACCGACGTGATGAGCGTGCTGGGAACGTACGTGCCGGGCCCGGGGACGCGCTCGCTGGGCGTGGTCGGCGCCGGCCAGATCGACAGGACCGGGGCGGTCAACTCGACGTACGGGGACGACGGGAGGTTCCTGGTCGGGTCGGGAGGCGCCAACGACGTGCTTTCCGGGGCCGATGAAGTGATCGTGACCGTCGGCCACCGGCTGGGCCGGCTCGTCGAAGAGGTTCCTTACGTCACGTCTCCGGGCGCGCGCGTCCGGACGATCGTCACCGACCTCTGCGTCTTCGATCGTGCTGATCCATCCGGCGATTTCGAGCTGACAGCACTCCTGCCGGCCGCCGGCGGCGACCTCGAGTCCGGGATCGCGAGCGTGCGGGAGGTAACGGGCTGGAAGTTCCGCGTTTCTGACGACGCGGTGCTCGAGCCCGGTGCCACACCGCTCGAGCTGAGCCTGTTGCGCGCCTTTGATCCCGACGGGGTGTTCATTCGCGACCGAGCCGAGTGAGGGTGACCTGCGGCATCTGTGCGTGACCCGCGGAGGCCCCGCCGGAAGCCTGGGCAGAGGCATCGGCCCGGAAACAATCCCCGCGGCCCGCGAATGGTGCTTGTCAGACCGGTGAACGTTGGGATACTGTATACGAAAAGCTCGTATACAGGATGTGGCGACACCGCGCGCCGAGACCGTAGGAGGAAGAGTGATCATTCGAAGAGCCCGCGGCCGGCAACGGCACCGGCTGATGCTCGGTGCGGCATTGGCGTGCGCCGCGCTGGTGACCAGTTCACTCGCCGCGTGCAGTTCCAGCGGCGCACAAGGAAGCAGTTCGGCGTCGGGCGCCGTGGCCGCGGGGTCGAAGGCGACCGGGACGCCGATCAGGGTGGGCGTGATCGGCACGTACTCAGGCCCCCTTTCGTCCGACACCGCCACCGGCAAGCTCGTCTCGCAGGCGTGGGCCGACTCGGTGAACGCCGCCGGAGGCATCAAGGGCCACCCGGTCCAGCTCTTCATCGAGGACGATCAGGGCAACGCGGCGACGTCGCTGACCATGCTGAAGCAGTTGGTCCAGCAGGACCACGTCGTTGCCATCGTTGGCAGCGCCGCGCAGGGGACGGACGCGGCGTGGGGCACCTACCTCGACCAGGCCGGCGTCCCTAACGTGGGCGGGCTCGGCGCCTCGGCACCGTCGCTCACGTCGCAAAGCTTCTTCGATGTCGCGGCCAATATCATCGCCCTGTTCTACGGGACGGCCGCCGTCGCCAAGGAGTACGGCCCGTCGCTCGCCCAGCTGTACTGCGCCGGCAGCGCTCCGTGCGCGTCAACCGTTCCGCTGCTTCAGGCGATGGGGAAGCCGCTCGGCGTTACGCTGCCGTACAGCTCAGCGGTGGATTCCGCCGCGCCCGACTACACGGCCCTCTGCCAGGCCCTGAAGTCCTCCGGCGTCAAGTCCTACAGCGCGAGCATCACCAGCGACGTGCTCCGGCGGGTCGCCGCCCAGTGCAGCCAGCAGGGCGTGTCCGCCACCCTGATCTCGCAAATCTCCAGCCAGAACTTCGCGAACCTGCCGGGCTTCAACAGCGTGCGCTTCGTCGACTCGCGGTTCCCCTGGTTCGACACGTCGAGGCCGGCGACGAAGGCATTCCACGACGCGATCGCCAAATACGAACCCAGCCTGGGGACGTCCTCGACGCCGCTGAATTTCATCGACCCGGCTGTGTGGGCGTCCGGCAAGCTGTTCGAGGCCGCGGTCAACGCCGCGCCGCCCGGGCCGATCACCGCCAAGTCGGTTGAGGCCGGTCTGTACTCGCTGCACAACGAGACCCTCGGCGGGCTGACCGGGCCCCTGAACTTCACGAGGGGCCACAAGACACTCAACGACTGCTACTTCACGTACGCGCTGAAGGCCGGCCACTGGAGCGAGCCGGAAGGGTTCGCGCCGAAGTGCGCCCCGGCCGGCGTCGTCAACGCGATCGTCGCCGCGCTGACCCAGAAGAAGTAAACCTGCGTCGCTGGCGTTCCGGCGGCCCCGGAACGCCAGCGACGCGGTCACACATCGGGCGGACGCAGGTCCGCGAGCTATTGCGGGTGAACGGATGAGCAGACTGAGCCCGGCCGGGCGACTGGAAGGTGCGACCGCGATCGTCACCGGCGGCGGACGCGGAATCGGCGAGGCCATCGCGCGGCTGTTCGCCGCCGAGGGCGCGAACGTCGTGATCGCGGACCTGCTTGAAAACGAGGGGACCGCCGTCGCCAAGGACCTCGGGGAGCGGGCGGCCTTCCGCCGGCTAGACGTGACGCAGGCGCCGGAATGGGCGGCGACGGTATCGTTCTGCGTCGAGCGGTTTGGCCCACCGACCGTCTTGGTGAACAACGCGGGGATCAACCTTATCCGGCCTATCAGCGAGATCAGCCGGGAGCAGTTCCTGCGGGTGCTCGACGTCAACGTCGTCGGAGCGTTCCTGGGTATCCAGGCGGTGGAACACGTAATGGCGGACAACGGCGGCGGCTCCATCGTGGTGATGTCGTCGACGGCCAGCGAGGTCGGCCTTGACCGGCACGCGTGCTACTCGGCAAGCAAGGCCGGCAATGCCGCGGTGGCCCGGTGCGCGGCCGTCGAACTCGGCGGCAAAGGAATCCGCGTCAATTCGATACACCCGGGCGGCATCGACACGGCGATGAGCAACAACCCGGACTTCGACGCGATTGACAAGGATCAGTGGTACGCCTCGCTGCCGATATCGCGGATCGGCCAGCCGGGCGACGTCGCGCAGACCGCGTTGTTCCTCGCCTCGGAAGCGAGCAGCTACGTTACCGGTGCCCAGTTCGTCGTCGACGGCGGACAACTCGCGGGCCCCAGCGTTTTCTGACGTGCCAGCGGAGGTGGGATTGTGCTGCCATTCATCATCGCCGGTCTGACGACGGGCTCCGCGTACGCGCTGGCCGGCGTCGGCCTGGTGCTCACGTACAAGACCTCCGGGGTCTTCAACTTCGCCCACGGCGCGCTGGCGACGGTGTCGGCGTACCTGTTCTACACCCTTCACGTTCAGCACGGCATGCCGTGGGTGCCGGCCGCCATCATCTGCGTTTTCGTCGTCGGGCCCGTCCTGGGAATCGTCCTCGAACGGGTCACCCGCAGCCTGTCACGAGCAAGCCTGGCGATCCGGGTGGTCAGCACGATCGGGATCCTGCTGGTCATCCAAGGACTGGCCGTGATCGCGTACGGCAACAGTCAGACGCGCCTGGTCCCGCAGTACCTTCCGACCACCCCGTATCACATCGGTTCGACGGTGGTCACGCTCGACCAGATCATCGTGGCGATCGTCGGGATCGTCGCGACCTTCACGCTCTACGTGTTCTTCCGCCGGACGCGATCGGGCCTGGCGATGCAGGCCGTTGTCGACGATCCGGCCCTGCTCGATGTCTCAGGCACGAGCCCGGTCGCCGTGCGTCGATGGGCGTGGGTCATCGGCGTGGTCTTCGCTTCGGCGTCGGGCCTTCTGCTCGTGCCGTTCATCACCCTGGACGCCACGACGCTGACGTTCCTCGTCGTCGCCGCGTTCGGCGCCGCGGCCCTGGGACAGTTCAGGAGCCTTCCCGGCACCTACCTCGGGGGCCTCGCCATCGGCGTCGGTGCCGCACTGGCGACGAAGTACTTCACCACCGGACTGCTCAGCGGCCTGTCCGCGTCGCTGCCGTTCCTAGTGCTGTTCGTCGTGCTGATGGTGTCTCCGCGCAGGCGCCTGACCGACCCGGCGCCGGTTGTGCCGCGCAGGCACGCCGAATGGACCGCCCCATGGCAGGCTCAGGCCTTCTTCGGCTCCATCGCGGCTGTGTTCCTCCTGCTGGTGCCCGGCTTCGCCGGCATCCACCTGGCGGACTGGTCGCGCTTCCTGGCGCTGACCATTCTCTTCCTGTCACTTGGCCTCCTGGTGCGAACGTCGGGCCAGGTGTCGCTGTGTCAGGTGAGCTTCATGGCGATCGGGGCGTGCGCGTTCTCGCATCTCGCGGTGGATCACGGGTGGCCGTGGGGGCTCGCGCTGCTCGGGGCCGGCGTGATCGCGGTGCCGATCGGTGCGCTGCTGGCGATCCCCGCCATCCGGCTGTCGGGCCTGTACCTTGCCCTGGCGACCTTCGGTTTCGGCATTCTGCTGCAGTACATGTTCTATTCGCAGAGCTACATGTTCGGCAATCTGGGGCTCGGTGTGCGGGTCCCGATGCCGGTGTTCCGCGCGCTGGGCCTGACGCAGAGCGACAAGAGCTACTACTACCTGTGCCTGGCGCTCGCGGTCGTCGTCACGGTCTTCGTCATCGCCGTGGGGCGCAGCCGGCTGGGGCGGCTGCTCCGTGCCCTCTCCGACAGCCCGACCGGGCTGGCGGCCAGCGGAGCATCGACCAACGTGACGCGGCTGCTGGTGTTCTGCATCTCGGCCTTCCTCGCCGCGATCGCCGGCGTCCTCGAGGCCGGGGCGATCGGTACAGCGACGGATGCCTCGTACCAGCCGATCACGTCACTGGTTTTCTTCGCGCTGATCATCATCAGTCTCGGCGGCGCACCGTGGTACGCCATTGGCGCCGCCATCGGATCCACCCTCATCGCCTCCTACTGGACCAACGCGAACGCGAGCAACTGGCTGCAGGTGGTGTTCGGCCTGTCCGCGCTCATCTACTCGATCACGCCGGCTAGCGCGAAGGGAACTCCTCCCGCCATCCAGTCGCTTGTGGACCGGGTGTTCCGGCGCAAGTCCCGCGGGGACCGTGGCCCGGTCCCGCCCGAAACGGAGAGCCCCGGAACGGAGCGCCCCGGAACGGAGAGCGAAGCCCCGGAACGGACGGTTCCGGCAGGCGCGCTGGACGTGCAGGACATCCGCGTCGCCTTCGGCGGGCTCATCGCCGTCGACGGCGCGACCATCCACGCGCCGACGGGACGCATCACGGGGCTGATCGGGCCGAACGGCGCCGGGAAGACGACGGTGTTCAACACCTGCTCGGGCTTCGTCCGCCCGAACCGCGGCAAGGTCGCGCTCAACGGACATGACGTATCGCATCACGGGCCGGCGGACCGTGCCCGCCGGGGGATAGGCCGCACGTTCCAGCAGATGGAATTGTTCGACACCCTGACCGTCCGCGAAAACGTCGCGCTCGGTCTCGAGGCCGGGTTCGCGGGCTGGAACATCTTCCGGCACCTGCTGAGTTCCCGGGCGGCGAACCGGCGGGTGGCGGCCGCCACTCACGCGGCCCTGCGTGAGTGCGGCCTGCTGGAACTGGCCGACCGGACGGCCGGTTCCCTGTCGACGGGGCAGCGGCGCCTGGTCGAGCTGGCGCGCTGCCTCGCCGGGCCGTTCCGGATCCTTCTGCTCGACGAGCCGTCGTCCGGACTGGACCGGGTCGAAACCGCCGCATTCGGCGAGATCCTGCGCGACGTCGTCACGCGGCGCGGCGTCGGCATTCTGCTCGTCGAGCACGACATGGCCCTGGTCACCGACGTGTGCGACTACATCTACGTGCTCGACTTCGGCAAGCCGATCTTCGCGGGCACCGCCGCCGACGTCATGTCCGCACCGATCGTCCGCGCCGCCTATCTCGGCGACGAGAGCGTCTCCGAAGCCCGGCTCGATCGGGCCATCGCACAGGAGGATCCAGACACGACGGAGGCGGTGAAATGAGCGAGCCCGCCGCCGTTCAGCGGATCGATTCCGCCTCGCCCCCGGCCAGTCCCGCGCTGTGCCTGACCGGAATCGAAGCCGGCTACGGAGGCACCGTCGTGCTCCGCGACGTCGATCTGACCGTTCCCCGCGGGCAGATCGTCGCGCTCCTCGGACCGAACGGCGCTGGCAAGACCACTCTTCTCCGGACGGCGAGCGGGCTGCTCAAACCGTCAAGGGGAACGGTCCGTATCTCTGGGAACGACGTCACCAGCGCCGCTCCTTACCGGCGTGCGCGTGCTGGCCTGTGCCTGATTCCCGAGGGAAGAGGCATATGGCGGAGCCTGACAGTCCGCGAGAATCTCCGCCTGCAGGAGCCGCCGGGGTCAAGCGACAGCTCGTTCGACACGGCGATCGACATGTTCCCGATCCTGGGCGAGCGGCTGCGGCAGAAGGCCGGGACGTTGTCGGGCGGCCAGCAGCAGATGCTCGCCCTGGCCCGCGCGTACCTGTCCGGCCCGAACGTCGTGCTGCTCGACGAGGTCTCGATGGGTCTGGCACCCAAGATCGTCGATGAGATCTTCCAGGCACTGGGCCGGCTGTCCGACGCTGGCGTCGCTCTGCTCCTCGTCGAGCAGTACGTCAACCGTGCCCTGGAGATGGCGCATCAGGTCGTGCTCCTCGACCGCGGCTCGGTGACGTTCGCCGGACCGCCGAGCGAGCTTGACGAGAACGCCGTCTTGCGAGGCTACCTGGGGGTGGAATGAGCTCGACTCAAGCCCCGAGCTACCGTGACACGCTGTTCGGCCGATTCCGGCTCGACGGCCTGACCGCGCTGGTCACGGGGGCGGGGCCCGGACTCGGGTTCGCGGTGGCGCGGGCATTCGCCGCGGCGGGCGCGGCGGTCGCGCTGTGCGCGCGGAGCCAGGACAAAGTCGAGCGGGCCGTCCGGACAATTGAGAACGACGGCGGGAGCGCGCTTGGCGTCGTCGCCGACGTGGGACGCGCCGACGACCTCGAGCGGTTTGTCGGCATCGCCCGCGACCAGCTCGGACCGGTCCAGATCGTGTTCCACAACGCCGCGTCCCACGCGGGGCAGAACCTTGACGGCCTTCCGACCGACCCGCTGTCGCTTACCGCCGAGGACTGGCAGTCGCACTTCGAAGTGAATCTCCTCGCCCCCTATCGGCTCGCACAGCTCCTGGTGCCGGAGATGAAGGCGCGCGGCTACGGCTCGATCGTCAACGTCACGGCCGTCGCCGGCTTTCGGCCAAAGCCCAATATCGGCTCGATCGCTTACGCCGCGACCAAGGCTGGGCTCACGATGATGACCCGCCAGCTGGCAAAGGAGTGCGGGCCCGAGGTGCGCGCGAACATGATCTGCCCGGGCAGCCTCCATCCGACCGGCGAGATGCGCGACATCTGGGCACCGAGCATGGCCGGTGTGCCCCTCGGCCGGGTCGGCCGCTCGGACGAGGCCGTCGGAGCGGCCTTGCTCCTCGCCTCACCCGCGAGCAGTTACACGACCGGCACGACGATCTTCGTCGATGGCGGCCGGGTAAGCGGGGTGTCGTGATCGTTCAGGAACGGCCGTTGACGAACAGCGTCCCCGG
>Ga0070698_100002738_pt1 | contig 19379 bp, 24 predicted proteins | sample KBSK1502metaG_FD_65477 | JGI IMG/M metagenome (GOLD analysis project Ga0070698, IMG submission 65477) | Corn, switchgrass and miscanthus rhizosphere microbial communities from Kellogg Biological Station, Michigan, USA - KBS K1-50-2 metaG | ecosystem: Host-associated > Plants > Roots >...
TTGAGAACAGAAACCTGCCAGAGCACAACGCCGTTGTCCGCGTCGCAGGCGTAGACCGTGTCGTGCTCGGTGGCGATATAGATCACGTTATGAACGCCCTTTCCCGGAATGGTGAGATTGGAAACGTAAAGCGGTTGCGCGTAGACCTGTCCGTCGGTCGGAACCACGAAAAGCTTGCCGAATTGGTTAAAGTTAACGTTCGCCGGCGTGAGAATTGTCTCGCTCAAATTCTGGCCGGTCCGTGCGCTGTCGTTGTGCCAGGTAAGAACGTCGACCGCGAAACTGACGGGCACGAAAGTGATCGCCGCTAGAAGTGAAAAAAGGTTTCGACACGAAACCAATTTAACGGAGAGCACGCCTAAAAAATTAGCATGTTACACACCGGCCGCGACTAAATGTGCCCGGCACGACCGAGACAAATTAAGATGACGACTGCGAATCGCTTTGGATTTCGCCCGTCCGGTTCGGACTTACTTCGCCGCTTTCTTCTTGCGCTTTGCGTTGGCGAGGCGCTCGGTTTTTTTGCGGCGCCGTGCCCGTTTCCTCACGTTGTCTCTGCCGTGACTGTGTCCCATAACGATTGTTAACCTCTGGGGAGCGCTTTCAGTAACGCGCCACTCGTTGCATGCCTAACGATCGGAGCGTGTCGCGCGTCAAAGACCCGCTCAGCTCTAGTCCGTTCGCGCTCTGATAGCGGAGCAGCGCGTGACGCGTTTCCGGTCCCAGGACACCGTCGATTTGTCCGTGGTAATAACCTGCCCTGGCTAGCCGCTCCTGAGCGTCGGCAACGGGTGAGTCGTTGGACCGATCGTAAGAACCGTAGCCGCCTTGGTTGTAGTAAGAAGAATTGTAGTTGCCCTGGTCGTAGTCGGAAGAATCGTAACCGTTCTGGCCATAGTAATAGGAGTCTTGGTAAGCACCCGGATCATAGCCATAGGGATACCCGTATGGATAGTAATTGTAAGCGTAGTAATCAGAGTAGGGCCAGCCGAACCACGGGAAAAATCCGATATCAAAGATGAACCAGGATCCATTCACGAAACGGCAGCGGTGACCGTTCCACCAATGATCGCTGTGGCGGTCCCAATCGCGATGCCAATCGACCGATTGCTGGGCAAAGACGTGATTATGTCCCGGAGCGATGTTCCCAACGGTCCGATTCCCGCCACCGGTTCCGAATTGTGAGGATCGATTGCTGCGTTGGCCCCGCATTTCTCCGAATCGATTGGTTTGGATCGGTCGATTGTTCTGGAAGCGGGCAAGATCATTGCCGTTGGTGAGCGTTCGAGGTGTAAATTGGCGCTGAACAATCGGAGCGTTTCCGCCGGAAATGACGTGACGTTGAGAAAACGTGTTGGTCGGCATCGAGCGCATTGTCATGCGCGGTTGGGATGCAAACGTACGGCCGCCGCCATAACGGACGCCCGAGCCGGAATGGATTGCGGCTCCGGAATCGTGCGCGGATGAGGAACCAGCGGTTCTCGCATTACCATTGCTCCGGTGGCGGTCGCCGGCCTGAGTTGAAACTGCGAAAGCGGCGCTGAGGATTAAAGCGAGGACAAGAATTTTATGGGGTTTCATAGATAAGCTCCAGTGTTTGGACATGGTCACTCATTGAACCATTCAATCAATCCGTTGTTGCGACTGCGTTTTCATCGATCTCTGATCTCTCACCTTACTTCTTTTGCTGCCTGGACGCCCGAACTAATTCCGGCGAGGCTCGGACGAATCGGAACGATGGTAGACAAAACCGAACTAATCCTGATCTGTCTCGTCGCGGTCGCTCTGCTGGCGATCGTTGCCCGGAAAATCCGAGTCCCATATCCAATTCTGCTGACCATCGGCGGCGTCGTCCTCGCTCTGGTCCCCGGACTTCCTGCGATTCACCTCGATCCGCAATTGGTCTTTAATTTATTTCTTCCTCCGCTGCTCTATCCGGCGGCCGTTTACACATCCTGGAGAGATTTCCGGGCAAACCTTCGCTCGATTCTCCCCCTGGCAATTGTTTTGGTCCTTTTGACGATGACGACGACTGCTTATCTGTTCCACGGTTTGGTCGGGCTGCCTTTGGCGGTGGGTTTCGTGTTCGGCGCCATCATCTCGCCGCCCGACGCCGTGGCAGCGCTGGCGGTGACTCAAAATTTGCGGGTGCCCCGCAAGATTATTGTCATCCTCGAAGGCGAGAGTCTGATCAACGACGCTACTTCTTTTATCTCGTTCCGTTTTGCCGTGGCCGCCGTCCTGACCGGCGCCTTTTCGCTGGGGCAAGCGAGCGTGCAATTTCTTTTTGTCGCCGCGGGGGGCATCTGTGTTGGTCTGGCCGTGGGCTGGCTGGCAACGCAATTGCAAAAGCGGTTGGACGATCCGCCGGTTCAAACAATGTTCTCCCTTCTTACGCCCTATGTTGCTTATTTCAGCGGTGAAAGACTGCATGTCTCCGGAATTCTCGCGGTCGTGATCGCCGGCATTTATTATGGGTGGCGCGCCCCGCGCATCTTAAGCGGACGCATGCGACTGCAAGCGCTGCCGGTTTGGGAAATGGTCACGTTCATTCTGAACGGAATGCTTTTCATGCTTATCGGGCTTCAACTGCCGCAGGTGATCCACGCGCTCCCTCCCGGTACCGCGACTCGCGTGGCCGAGCTGGCGATCGTGTTCTTTCTCCTCATCGTGCTGGTTCGTTTTGTCTGGATGTTCGGGACCACCTATTTGCCGCGCCTGCTCAGCCGAACGTCCCGCCATAAACACCGCGCTCCATGGCAACACACTGCGTTGATCGCATGGACCGGAATGCGCGGGGCAGATTCGCTTGCTGGCGCCCTCGCGATCCCGTTTGTCCTGGCTAATGGCCAACCATTCCCCGGACGCAATCTCATTCTTTTACTGACGTTCTGCGTCATTTTCGCAACGCTCGTTCTGCAAGGACTCACTCTTACGCCGCTGGTCCGTTGGCTGAAAGTTGTGGACGATCGCGTTACGGAAAAAGAAGAGAAACTCGCGCGCCTGAAGGCCAACGAAGCGGCCCTGGCTCGTCTTGAGGAAATCGAATCGTCGAATCGGGGCAAGCCCGAGACCGTGGAACGTCTTCGTTCGGAATACGACGACCGAATCCGTCAACTTCGCAGCGAAGGTCCGCCCGAAGAAAGCCGATTGTTCTCGGCCGACTTTGAAGAATTAGCCCGCGAAATGTTACAAACCGAACGGGACACCGTGATCGAACTGCGCAACGAAGGGGCCATCAACGACCAGGCCTTGCGCCGAATCCAACGGGACATTGATCTGGCCGAAGCCCGGCTTCAGCGGCCAGCGCAAAAATCGGGTCGAAGAAGTTAGTCAGCAATAGTAGTCAGTAGTCAGCGGTCAGTACTCAGTACTGTGGCAAGCTATTAACTGATAACTATTGACCCGGCGAAGCCGCTCCCTCAGATGCCCGGCTCAATGCTGATGAAGCCGCTGATCAGATTGCCGCTTGCATTGTAACCATTGCTCAATGAAAGGCTGAACGTGTCGTTCGTGGTCGGGTTTTGTTTGCCGGTCACTTGGATTGTGAAAAAGACAAACTGTTTTCTGAATTGGGCAGTCCCTTTAATGACCGCCTCGTTACCACCAGCGACTACGCTGGTGATCTTACCGGTCTGGAAACTGGTCCTTGTTGCTTTGTCCTGATACTCGATCAAGCCCTCCAGAAATTGAGGCGTGACCTGCTCATTTTCCACATCCCACAATGCGAACGCGACTTTATTGCCGGAGGGGCCGATGATCTTTCTCTGTCCGTTCACGTTCAACAGCGCGGCTGGCGCGACTGCTTGGAACTCACCGCCGAGCGTGTTCTGTGTTGCTAATGCGGGATAAAAGACCGAACTCAGCTGCGTCCCCGTCTTCGAATACTGGTAGAACATTCCTTCCGTATTTTGCGAGCCCATCCATAGAGTGTTGTCCGTCGGATCAAGCGCCCGATACGTGATCGATGTAAACGGAACGGTAAACGATGAAATCAGTGTGCCGAAAAGCGATGTCGTGTCGGTCGTGCCGTCGTACACATTCGTCCCGGCGCCGAGAGTATCAGTAAACTTTTCCTGACTGCCGGTGATAGCCAGATGATTTGGGTGGTCCAAGGCAGTTCGGTGGTGAACTCGTGGACCGAGCAGAATATGGACGAGTACCCGAATCGCAGTTTTTAAACGAGCAAACGATGGGAATTTTTTTTCATAGATTCAGGACCATTGCTATGAAAATGCGTTTAGACGGAAAAAAGGTAAAATTCGGGTTGCAAACCCACGCGTAAGGCCGCGCCCGATTTCCTACTTCTTACTTTCATGTCAACATTGGCATTCACTTTTTGAATTCTTTAAAACGTTTCAGTGCTGCGCTTTTGATCGCGATCGTCTTCATTGCCAGCGGCCTGCCGACGTTTTTGCGCTCCTGGTCAGGGCGAAAAATCCCGGACGACTTCCTGGTGGTCTACTCAGCGGCCCGCGATATGTCGAATCAGGTTGATATCTACGCCGGGACTGCCGGGATGTACATCTACTCACCCTTTCTCGCTTTCATTTTTCAACCGTTGGCAGTGTTGCCCGATCGCGTAGCCGCGATCGTCTGGTTGGTTTTGAGCGCATCTATCATTTTCGCCGCATCTTTCATCGCGGCGCGGAAAGTGACCGAAAGCTGGCGGCTTTGGCAAAAAGAGACTGATCCTTCCATCCTGTGGTTGATTGCCGCGACAGCTCTTCTATTGAGCTTCACAAAAATCCGGAGCGATTTCGTTTTGGGCCAAACCGATTGCCTTATCATCGCTGGTCTGGTCGGTGTCTTATGGTGGATGGATCGTCGCCCTGCGCTCGCTGGCATTGCAGCCGGCGCGACCGCGAACATGAAATATCTCGCTCTCATCTTTGTCCCGTACTTCCTCATCAAGCGAAACTATCGCGCCGCGATCGCATCGGTCGTTTCGTTTTTGTTTTTTTTCACGGTTCCGGCTCTCGAGGTTGGACTACACTCGATCAAGATTTACGCGATCGACGCCATTGCTGTCCTGAACAGGGTGGCAGGGGTCCGTGAGTTGATAAGTCTTACCGCAGCGGGTCGGAGCGACAAACCGATTGTGAACTCTATCACGTGGGATAACTCCGTTTCCTTGACCTCATCAATCTTGCGTGTGACTCGCTCACATGAAGTTTCCGATCTTATTGGCGCGAGTCTTATCGTCGTCCTGTTCGTTGCGATCGCGATGGCGATCGTGCTTATCGGGCGTCGCAACGGCGTAAACCTTTTTCAACCGGCGACCGCGAAGGCTGCCTCGAGCGATCCTGGCGCCATGACCATCGAGTGGGCTGCACTTATAGTTCTCGCCCTTGTTTTTGGTCCGCAAACAACGGCCCGTCACATGATTTTGCTGATCTCGGTATACACGGTTGGGATGGCGATAGTCCTCGCTCAAAAACGGCGCGGTCGGCAAATCGTGTTGATCGGTTCGATGGTGGCGACGGCGGTTGCGCTCTCGTTACCGTTCCGAGAAACTGGATTCCATCCCTCACTCATGGGTTTGAAATTAATTGGCACTGCGAGTTGGTGTGCCCTGGTGCTAATTTTTTGTATTGTCTGGATTGGCAGCCGGACAATTTCGGAATGGAGCGATTGGGATGAGCGACATAGAAGGTAGAGCTGGGAGGGAAGCAGTGAGTGAGTGTGGGCAACGAGCGAATTTCAATGAAGCGACTGGGATAAGCGAAATGGCCGGAGGGTTGGGATCACGACCTGGGTGGAGTGTTTAGCGGTCGAGCGCAGCGGGAGCAACGAGATACAACACGCGCATAAGGCCGCGCCCGATTGCTCGCGGTCGACTACATCATAAGCCGCTTATGATAAATGAATTTCTGCATTCGATTCCTTTTCCGAGCATTCGAGATTTCGCGTTTCCAACGCAGTCTGGTTTTGATATGCGGAGCGCATGAAAAAGAGCGCGCTCTTGGCCATTGGAGTGGCGGTCTGATCGCCGGCACTTTGGATATTACCCAAGCGATCGTCTTGTTTGGGAGAAAAGTTCCGCTCTTTATCGCCGGGGGCCTGCTCGGGAAGTCGACTTTCCATGGCGGGGCCGCCACTTACGCGCTGGGACTGTTCCTGCACTTCTTCGTCGCCTTCTCCGTAACGACGATTTACTACGTCGCTAGTCGCCGGCTGAGATTCATGACGGAGCACTGGCTGATCTGCGGCTTGTTTTACGGCGCTGCGGTCGACCAGGTAATGACTCTTATCGTGTTACCGTTGTCCGCGCTTCACGCCGCGGGTCCTTACAAACTTCACGATTTACTCCTCGGAATCATCGTCCATAGCATCGTGATCGGTCTTCCGATCTCTTTTAGTGTTCGACGCTTTTCGTAATGGTTTCCGGCCTCAACTTCTCAACGCCCTCGGGACGTGTGCGAAGCTTTACGTTCTCAGCCGTTCAACTCTTTAACGTTCTAAACAATTAAACCTCTGCTTTCCGCTGTTCGTACTTCCTAATACTCTTCGTAAAAACATTGCCATGAAGCGAACAATTGTCTTCTTTTTCGCATTCGTACTCTTGGTGATGACGGCGGATCGATTGCCCGCGCCGATTCAAGAAGTCCCGCCAAGCCCAACGCAAACTCCTGCGGTTGCACCGGCAGCGGAGCCGAGAAAATCTCCGCCTAAACCAAAATCGAAACCAACCGGAGCAGCCCGATTCGTCGGGACGTGGATCGGAAGAATCAAGGTAGGCACAATGGGAGATGTCGATGTTACGCTCGTTATCAGCACGGACGGCACATCAGTGGCGCAGACCTCGAAAGCCGGGGTCTGGACCCGTCCGTTAACCTACGATGGCAAACGACTCTCGTGGGAAACCGGGCCGACCAACAAAGTCGCGTGGACGCTCACGCTCAATCCGGACGAGCAAAGTGCCGTGGTCACGCGGAGCTGGTCTGCAGTTCAGCACACGGGGATTTTCAAACGAGTGCGGTACACCGAGGCTCCGCCAGACACTATGCCCGTAGCGCAGGCGGCAATGGCAGGTCAACGCTTCTGCAATCCGTTCGATTTCTAAGGCCCCTCAACTTATCAACGTCTCAACCACTGAATTGGTTTGATGCAGACCTACCCTTTGGCCCTCAATATCATCAGCGTTTGCTGGATACTATTTGCTATCATCTGGTTGCTGGCCGCGTTCGCGACCAAGCAGTCCGTCTATCGGGAAAGCACAGTGCAACGAGTGCGTTATACGGTACCGATACTCTTGGGCGGTTTCTTGCTGGCGAAAGGCCATCGCCTGTCTGACCCGCTCGATTATCGCGTCATTCCACACGTTGAGGCATTGGCGTGGAGCGGCGTTGTCTTATGCATCGCCGGACTAGCCTTTTGTATCTGGGCACGGTTCACGCTCGGACGCAACTGGAGCGGCGTTGTCACATTAAAAGGCGGACACGAGCTGATTACTTCTGGGCCTTATGCGTTGGTGCGCCATCCAATTTATACCGGATTGCTGACCATGTTCGTGGGCACGGTGATCGTGCTTGGCCACGTCGCCGGAATTATCGCTATGCCGTTCGTGTTCGGGAGCCTCTGGATAAAACTGCGCTACGAAGAAAAGCTCATGCTCAAGCAGTTCCCGAATGAGTACGCGGCTTATCAGCAGCGCGTGAAGCGCCTCATTCCGTTCATTCTCTAAAACTGTTTCAACCGCGTTAACAGATAACCGCGGCGCCCTGCTTCAGCTTTCAGCGTTTCCGCTTTTCAGACTGCTTCAACTCCTCAACTGCCTTGCCCGCCATGCCGTAGTCCGACGAAGGCAGGTCGCGCTGTAGCCTTGGCAAAGGCGGATCAACAACTCAACGTCCGTTTTCAACTTTTCGCGTGAGAAGCGAAACAGGCAATCCAATACAGAAAATGAGAGCCAACACCGCGTTGATTCTTGATGCGATGGTGATCGCGGCCGGCGGATGCGGAACTCTCGAAAGCGGCAGCACAATAAAGTTCATGATGAGGTAAACCACGCAGCCATAAACCACGCCCGAAAGAAACGGGCGCCGCGTGATCGTCGGAAACTTCAGGGCGGCGAAAAGAAATATTGCCGTCCACGTCAGCGCGATCGCGTAATGGACGGCCACCGCGAGCGCGACCGAGCTCCAACCGCTCTGGAAAGATTTCATGCCGATCAATCCGCTGGCGATATATTGAAATACGCGCCAGGGAGAAATTCCCCGAAAGTGATTGAAGACAAGGTTTTCCGTTATGTCCAAGGTCCCGGCCGTCAGGCCGATGCGAAAAATCGCTGGAATCTTTCTTGCCATCTGACTTCCCAGTTTCAGTTTTAACCGCTCAACTCATCAACCGCCTCGGAACGTGTGCGAAGCTCTTACGTTCAACGCCTCAACCTCAGTTTTCTACTTCCTACTTGCTTTGGGTATGACGCTGATCGAACCATCGTTCTCAAGCAGTTTCGTCGCCTTAGCAACCTCGGGACGTGCGCGAAAGCCTTTACGTCCTCAACAACTCAACGAATCAACGACTCAACTTTTTAACGCTGCAGCGATTTGTTAGCTGGTTTGGGTCGCGTATTCATCTCGCAAGCGGTTCAGAAGCGCGGCCAGTTCTTCGGCAGTAAGCCCGTAAGTCTCTGGAAGGGTCGACGCATACCCGGTCAGCACCATTGCCGTGTCATCGAACCCTGCGGGAGTGTGCGACGGGTCAAAGCCTACTATGTTCCTCACTCCAATCCGGGTGACACCAAATTTACCCACCTCCCGCCACGCGACCGAGCGGCGTTTGAACATCGTGCAAAACGTGAATCCTTCGCGTGTCAGACGAAGATAGGAGCTGTTCGGAAGGAAGTTTACGCCGAGCCCGACAGCACAAAGGCCGAAGAACCCGATAGCGAGCCAGCCGATTGTCGGCTCAAAGCTCGCGACCCAAACCCCAAGAGCTACGAAGAAGAGCGCGCCGAGCAACAATGGCAGCATCTCTGTTCGACTACCACGCAGCGTGGCCGGAAGTTCCATCTAAACGAGGTTTATAGCGAATTTTTCGGCCTAATTCTATTATAGATTGTTCGACCTTCGGCCTTCCCGTCAACGCCCGTGCGGTTCGCACTTAAACGATTTTGCAAGGAACCGGAGTGTCCTCATCAAACAAATAGACGGCGCACATTCGGTGATAGCCGTCGGCGATGACCAACCTCCCAATGTTTGGATCCCTAACGAGCAGCAGCGGTGAAAGCTTCTTGCCGGCCGCGATCTTCATATGATTTTTGCGGACGTGAGAATTGGTTATCCCCAATAAAGGTAACTGCGAGGCGCGAAAAATATCTTTCGCCGCAAACGACGTCATCGGCGCACGGGACAAGGCTTTGACATACTTCGCCACGGTTTTCTGATCATAAAGGAGAGTTAAGTACGATTCCGCCGCCGGATAATCGTGCTTTTCAGGCTCACTCAGCCATTTGTTCTTGGATTTTTTGCTCATGATGAATGTAAGCGTTTCCGTTTTCTTCGCTTTGAAAAACGCTTTCCGCTTCCCTCGGGACGTGTGCAAAGCTTTTACGTCCTCAACTCCTCAACGCGGTTTTAGGTATTTCAGTTTTTCTAAGAGATGTCTACTTCGGACTTGGCTTCCATCGATCCGACGCGGTCGCGGCTAAATCGGTTTGAGCATTTGGCCCTCTTGCCCATCGACTCGCTAGCGAGCCGTCCGTGTTTGGCGCCGCCGTTGTGTTGCTCGCGCTGCGCGTCGGATTGTTTGCCGGAGTTGCGGCCGTCGCAGCCACCGGCCGATGGCGCTCTCGAAGTTCGGGGGAAGGCTCGGGAGACGCGTTGAACCAAAGATAGGCTACGATTCCAATTAGCGCGGCAGCGGCGATGAATTCTTTCATTTTGTGGCTGGTCGAATGGCAGCAGTAAACAGGCCGCGCCGATCGGGATCAGTCCACAAACTTTGCGATCGCCCCTCAACTTCTCAACCTCCCAGTCGCGCCGGCTTGTCACGCCATAGCTCCGCGTCGGCGGAAGCCTTGCGCGAAGGCGGAACTCCTCTGCGTCTCAACGAATCTTCGCGCCAACAAACGGTTTAGCTTTCCCGCTCTCAGCGTTTCAGGTGTCCCGCTGACAAGGGTTAACCGTTAACGCGGCATTTTCACCGCCGTCGTGTCGCTGGCCGTCGTCGATCTTTTCAGAACGGTACCGCGAACCGGGTCCCATTGTGCGGTGAATATATAGGTCCGCCCGGATCTTAGGGTCAGACCCATCCCTGTGGGCTGGCGCGACTCGGTATTCGGGAGGCTAAGCACGCCCAAGGTATGATGCCCGCCCGACACGAATCCTTCGTAGTGTTGGTCTCGTGGAATCTCAGCGACTTTTCGGCGGTCGATCCACAATTGGACGACACGATCGTTTCCAAAGTTCGGTGCTCGTTGCACGATGAGACGCGCGCCTCGGCTGGTCGCGCGCGCCTCTCCGTTGTCAGCGAAAATCGCGCAGGCGATGACGGCTAATAACAAATTAACTGATAACGAATAACCGCGGCGGAGCCGCTCAGACCTAACGATGATATTCATAAAAACGTTTCGCGTCACGACCAGTGATCGCGTTGGTTTTAATTCTGCTTGGACGAAGGCGGCTGACTTCCGACCTCCGACCGCTCACCTCTGACCGCTGACTACTGACTACTGACCGCTTCGCCAACGGACGAAGTCGCCGTGGCGACTATCCCCTCAGAGCCGTCGTCTCCCTTGGATCAGGTTGACGATCACGACAATGACGGCAATCACGAGGAGGAGATGGATGAGACCGCCGCCGACATGGCCGAGGAAGCCGAGAAGCCAGACCGGCAACCCTGGGCCATAAATGTCAAATGTATAGATACGACCCCGTTTTCCCGCTTTTCCTGTCTTGTGACCTCTGACCTTTACGCTTTGATCTCTGGGAAGCCTGCCTGTTTCAATTGCTGATTCAAAGTTGGAAGATCGATATCGAGTAACTCGCGCCACGTTTCCATTGCTGGGCCGACCTTGGTCTGCAAATCGTCGGCCGCAGCTTTTACGGCCGCGGTCGGTGCGGCATCCGCGCCCTGGATCTCGTCGAATAATCGCGTCGTCGCTTGCAAAACGAACAGTGATGGCGGGGCGCCCGGTCGTGGGTGCGGTGGCCCAAACTTAGTCAGCGTTTGCGCAAACGCGTTGAGTTTTTCGGTCACATCCGGTCGCTCGGCGGCGCGCGCGCTGAGCTTCGTTACTTGCTCGGCAACATCGTCGAACTTTTTGCCGATCGGCGCGAGCTTGAGTTGCAGCTGATACAAGTGCCAGGAAAGATCGAACTGCTCTTTGAGATCGGCGGCCGAGGCTTTCACCCGCGGATCCATCTCCACGGTCAACGGCTGCGTGAAACTCTTGTCGTTGACGGTCAACATCACCGTGTAGTTTCCCGGCGCGACCCATGGCGATGTCGGCGCCGGCGCTGTGTTGCGGTATATCGCCGACATTGGAAACTCCGGTTCCACATCCGGCACCGGTGTGTAATGCATGTCCCACAGAAACCGGTGCATCCCCGCCTTCGTCGAAATCGATTGCCACGGCCGAATCCAATAGCTCGGAATCTTTAACTTTTTCAGGTCCGGCTGCACGGGCGCGTCGCTGCTCGAGTATTTTCTGACGGCTATGCCTTTGTTGTCTTTGATCTCGATCGTCACCGGCCCAGTCGCGTCTTTCGCCAAAAAGAAATCGATCATCGCCCCGTCTGGCGGATTTTCGCCGGCCGGTTCGTCCGGCGGCAACGGCGTGTCGGGATTCAAACTGGCGCGCACCCGCAACGCGGTCTGGGGTTTGAAAAGCAGATTGGTCGCCGCGGTGAATCCGTTCTCCGGCGGATCGATCTTGCTTCGATCGAACTGGCGCAGTGGGGTGATGTTGTCGAGGATCCAAAACCCGCGGCCGTGCGTCGCCGCGACCAGATCGTCGTTCTTAATAATAAGGTCGCGGACAGAGCTCGCCGGCAGATGCAATCGCAGCGGTTCCCAGTTCTCGCCGTCATCGAACGACACGTAAACGCCTTTCTCTGTTCCGGCGAATAGGAGACCTTTTCGCGCCGGATCTTCGCGCACCACGTTCACGATTTGGCCCGTCGGAATTCCATTCACGATTTCCGTCCAGGTTTTGCCGTTGTTGTTCGTCTTGAAAATGTGTGGCCGCAGATCATCGATTCGCAGCGTATTCACGGCGGCGTAAGCGGTGTTCGCGTCGAAATGTCCGGCTTCGATCAGCGAAATCTTCTGCCACGCGGAAATGTTTGGCGGCGTAACGTTCTTCCACGTTTTCCCGCCATCAGTTGTGAGATGAATCAAGCCGTCATCCGTTCCGCACCAGATCCGGTCCAGCTCGATCGGTGACGGCGCGACGGTGTAAATCACCCCGCGCCGATGCGCCTGCTTAGTCGCGTCGTCCTTGTATTTTCCAACGCACGCCGGCAATTCGTAATTCGGCCGCGATAAATCCGGGCTGATCTTTTCCCAGTGATCGCCCCGGTCGCGCGATTTCCAAAGCGTGTCGCCGGCGAAAAACAACAGATGCGGATCCTTTGGCGAAAAAATCACCGGCTCAGTCCGCAGCGTCCGGAAATCCTCCGTCTGTACCGGCACCGGAAGAATATTTTGCGCTTGGCCGGTCCGGCGATCGAACCGCGTCAGTTTCCCACCGATAACAATTTCCGGATCGAGCGGATCGGCGACGACATAACCGTATTCCTCCGCCGCGACCGGTTGCCAATCGCGAAACGTGATTTCGCCCGCGTCGCCGCGGCTCTTGATTCCTACCGAACCGCTTTCTTGTTGTCCGCTGTAAAGCCGATAAGGGAACGCGTTATCCGCGCTGACGTGATACAACTGCGCGGTCGATTGGTTATACCACGAGCTCCAGGTCGTCCCGCCGTTCACCGTCACGATCGCGCCCTGGTCCGAGCCGAGAAAAATGATGTCGGGATTGTTCGGATTGATCCAAACGTTTTGGTAATCGTCGCCGCCGGGCGCGCCGCGCCAGCCGTCCCAGCTTTTTCCGCCGTCGATCGATTTCCAGCAAACCACGCTGGCCGAATAGATGATTTCCTTATTTTTTGGATCGAACCGCACCACCGGCAGATCGCCGCCGCCGATCCCGAGACCCGGCCGCGGATCGTCGGTTGTCCCGACCCAACTTTCGCCGCCGTTATCGGATCGATAAAGCTTCGCAATCGTTTTTGTCCGCACCGCAGCGAACAACGTTGACGGTTTGCTCGGGGCGATCGCGATATTCGCCTGCACGACATTCGGCGGCAGTCCGTTGGTTAACTGTCGCCAGGTTTTGCCGCCGTCGGTCGATTTGAAAACGCCGCCGCCGTCGCCGTTGAACACGCCGTTTTCCCACGGGCCTTCGCGGGATTCCCACAGCGCCGCATAAATAATCTGCGGATTGGACGGGTCGATCTGCACGTCGCTCGCGCCGACGTTTTCATCGCGATACAAAACTTTTTCGAACGTCTTGCCGCCATCGAGCGATCGATACACTCCGCGTTCTGCGTTCGGCCCGTAAGGATGTCCGGCCACGGCTACGAAAATTTTGTCCGCATTCGTTGGATCGACAGCCAACTGGGCGATCTGCTGACCGTCGCGCAATCCGAGATGCGTCCACGTCTTTCCGGCATCGACTGATTTGTAAACGCCGTCGCCGACGGAAAGGTCCGGGCGATGCAATCCTTCGCCGCTGCCGACGTAAACCACGTTCGGATTTGAAACCGCCACTGCGATCGCGCCCACTGACGCGGTCGGCTGATCATCAAAGATCGGCTGCCAGGTGCGGCCGTAATCGGTTGACTTGAAAACGCCGCCGTTCACCGGCGCCATGTAAAAGAGATTCGGCTGCGACGGTACACCACAGATGGCGCGGGTCCGTCCGCCGCGATACGGCCCGATGTTCCGCCACCGCAAAGCTTGTCCTGCTTGCCAAGCCGAAGCCTCGGCGAAGGCTGGAGCAGCGCCCAACTCTCCACTCCACGCCTGACCGATCGTAAAGATAACTACAAAGATGTTGACGATCAGTTTGCCGGTCATTTGCCCGAGGCGGTGTGTCGCCATGTGCGTTGCTTCCATTTCCAAATTCAAACAGAAGACAACCAAGAAAACCAAGTCTTCGTTATCTTCGTTTCTTTTTGTTAAATGCGGTGGTAGTCAGTTGGCGGTCGGTTGTCCGTAGTCAGTGGTCAGTGGTCGGTTGTTCCCTTGACCATTAACGAATAACTCGCGAGCGCATCGCTCGCGCCGTTTGGATCTGACGCCGTTCTATCCCTTTGCGCAGGTCGCTCGAGGCGACGGCGTCACGAAATTGTAACATTGCGCGAATTGACCACCGAACTGGCGACTGCCTAGCCTGCAACGCAAGGAGCGTCGTAATCATGGCCAAGTTCGAAATGTTTCGGAACCAAGCCACCGAAACGTTTTCTGCTCGCGATACTATTTTCGAAAAGGGCGATCCGCGCACGGTCATGTACGTAGTGCAAGAGAGCGAGGTCGAAATCAGGCTGGGCGACAAGGTGCTCGAAGTAGTTGGGCCGGATGGCATCTTTGGTGAAATGGCCATGGTGGACGGTCAACCGCGCACCGCCACGGCCATTGCGCGCACTGATTGCAAACTAGTGCCGATCGACCAGAAGCGTTTTCAATTTCTGGTTCAACAAACGCCCTACTTCGCTATCGAGGTCATGCGGATTTTGGTGGAACGATTGCGCCGTGCAGATCAATTAATCGAAGCCTGAGCCGGTTCCAGTTTCTCGGTTTCAGCATTTGTATCTCGGCTGCTCCCGCAGCGCTCGACCGCTAAACACTCCACCCAGGTCGTCATCCCAACCCTCCGGCCATGTCGCTCATCCCATTCGCTCCATTCAGCTTATCAGCATTTCCGCGTTTCTAGGAACTTCTTCCACAAAATGCGTTGGCGAACTCGCGCCGCTGGTCGAGCTTACACTCGTAAGCCCGGTGAACTTGGAGCAAAAATAAATTATGGCACATGTCGTTACCAATAAATGTCTGGGGTGCAAGTTCACCGACTGCGTGTTGGTCTGCCCGGTGGCGTGCTTTTACGAATTGGAGGGTCAACTCGTCATTCACCCGGAGGAGTGCATCGATTGCATGGCTTGCGTGGATGAATGTCCGGTGCACGCCATCTACGCCCAGGCGGACGTTCCGCCGGAGTTTCAATCCGACATTGAATTCAACGCGACTGAGGGCAGACGGATACAGGAGTCGGGCCAGGGCGCGATCGAGACGAAAAAGGATCCCTTGCCGACCGCCGCCCAAAGAAAAGCAGAATTGGGTTACTAGAAGCCATTTCAGCCTGTCAGCGTTGGGCGCGCGCTCGCGGATAGTTTCGGAGTTGGATGTTTGCTTTGATTTCCCATCAACGTCTCAACGGCCCCAACATCTCAACTCCAGTGGTATAGGTACGACCCCGTTTTTGATTCAAATAACGGATAACCACTCGCCGCTGTTAACGATTAACAATTAACCGACAACGCGAAGCTGCGCTTCGTCCCAAATGTCAAATATATAGATGCGACCCCGTTTTCCGCTCACGTCCGTTCTCTAATTTTTACTTTTTACTTCTCTTCCCGAGGTCCATCGCGCAGCGGAGCAGCGATATAATTATAGAGAAGGAGGGTTACGTACTTATGAAATTATTCACATTGACGACAGCTATTATGCTGGGATTCGCGTTCTCGGTCGGTGCGCAGCAACAGACAACCACCGACGAGCAACAGCAGCAGCCCCCGCCGAAAGGAAAACACGTCGAGCAGACCACGGATCAGCCGGCCGGTCCGGTGACGGGTCACTCGAACAGCGAGAAAGTGAAGCAAACGAATGAAGATTCGCGAATGAAAGCGGGCGCGAACGTGACCGCGAAAACCGAGGGCGGCGCGGTACAAACCACCACCGTTTTTCGGAATGGCAAACAAACCAGCGAACGTCTGCCTCTCCACCGAGGCACGCGTGATCGCGCCGATGTCCACTTCTCGATCGGGACCCACCCGCGCGATTGGTGGCTCCGGACCTACTCGATCGTGTTGATCAGTGGCTGCCATTATTACCTGGCCGATGATGGCTGCTGGTATCCGGCCTACGGCTTCGATCCGAGCTGCAACTTTTCGGAAGGCGTCGTCTACTGCGACTAACGAGAAAAGTTGGTTGAATCGAAAAGGAGCGAGCGATCAAAATCGCTCCGCTCCTTTTTGTTCTTAGCGCGCACTAGCGGAATCGTAACGCTGCTCCCAGCAGTAAACGTCAATCATGCCGCTGTGCGGCAATCTAGAAGCGGGCACACTATTGATGCGCTAGCGGGAGCGTAAATGTATAGATGCGACCCCGTTTCCCATTGCCCATTCTCCTTCACTTCCGAGTTTAACGACTAACAGCTATTAACCGGATAACAATTAACTAGCGGCTCGCCGCTGAATGTATAGATCTGACCCCATTCTGCACTTCCGCGATGAGCGCATCCGTTATCGCGACGCTGCGACTCAACTTGATTCTCGAGCACAAAACAAAACTGCGACAGCAGGATCAACCCGCTGCCGCAGTCGGTAATTACTCGGCTCGGTGATTAATGTTTGCCCCGACCGAAGGACGAATTTTGTTTACCTTTTACCGGACCATTGAACTGATTCAGACCGAAGGCCGAGTTACCGTGCCCGGCCGAATGGTTCATGGCGTTCGCCCGACCGAAGGTCGAGTTGGTGCGGCCCGTCAGATGATTGGTCTTCTGGCCGTGGCCAAAGGCTGAGTTTCCTGGAGCCGCCGTGGCGCACGACATTGCCGCGAAGCACGCGGTCACTGTCGCGATGGCGATTTTACGTTGGATATTTACCCTCAATTTTTGATCTCCCTTCTGTTTGGTTGTGTTCCCCTTTTGGACTGAATGGTCAGACGCGAGTTTGCGCCAAAATGTTTAACCGCTCTGCTGAACTAAAGTTTCGCAGTTTGTTCACATTAAATGATTAACCGCTCCTAGTTAGCCGCGCCAGATCGCTTCGTTGACGCCAATCGGCTTCAATCCGGCCGTTACCAGTTTCCTGACCTGCTCAAAGTCGTATGTGGTCTGCGCAGGCACGCGAATCAATGGGAATCCAACAGCTTGAAACAGTCGGTCGACATCAGAGTCTCGCGCGACTCGATCGGGCCGCTCATGTGACTTGTCGTCAACCTCAATAGCAATCACCGGCTTCGAATCGTCGTCGCAGATTACGAAATCGATGTGTTTTGCACAAATTCGGTTGAAGTTTGCCTGCCAATGGCGATGACGTTCATTGGCGTCAATGAGGTCCGCCAGCCGCACTTTCGCGAAGACGACATAATCGTACATGGCACTTCGCAAGACTTCGTAGAAAGACATCTCATTCTTAGTAAGCAGATGCTTGCGGCGAGAGAACGGCTTTAGCGCGACGTCCACGCCTCAAATCCAGCAGGCGACATGCCGTAGTATGGACAGCACGCAATTCCGCCAAGTAACCGATAACAGATAACAAATAACCGCGGGCGCGTCGCCCGCGTTGTTTAGATACGACCCCGTTTCTGATTCCCCCCAGGACTGCGTCGCACAAAATGTTGCAACCAAGGAGCAGTTGGCGATGTTTAATCGTCGAGGCAAGTTGATGAAACCATTCAGGATTCCGGCGCTCTGCTTGATTTCAGCATTGGCAATCGCCGCCCCTCAGGTCGATGCACAAACCAATGCACGGGTTGCGCAAAATAGTCCGCACGTCGCGGCAAGCGGCGGTATCGCTCGCGGGCCGATAAATTTTCGAACGATCAACACCCACCCGGCCCGAATGATTGCTCAGCCGCGCACGAATTTCCGGTCAGGTTACGCGCCGTTGGTGCGGCCATCGAACGTCACTCTGGCAGCAATGAGCGCTCGACAAACTGCACGAACGTACAATGCGCAACCATACAACGCTACGGCGGCAAGAAGCGACATCGCATCGAACATGTCTTCGATCGCGGCGGCGCAGCGTGTGATCAAAACCGACGATACAGGGGCAATCGCAGGTATCTTAGCGAGACGCGAACCGACACAGAGCGACCCAGCAACAGCGAACCCTCAAACCGGCGTACGAGCCTCGCAACCAACGAGCGGCAATTTGGCGCCGCGTGAGGCGCCACAGAGCCAAGTGAAACCCGATCCGCAAGGCAAAAACAATCATCTTAGCTTCTCCGATGCGTTGCGCTTTCACCGGCAAGAGTGGCACGACTGCAACTGGTGGAGGCAACATTTCACAACCATCGTTTTTGTGAGCGGCGGATATTTCTTTTTAGACGGATGCTATTGGTATCCGGCGTGGGGTTACGATCCGCTCTCTAACAACTACGATTACGATGGCCCCATTTACACTTACGGAAATCTGCTACCCGATGAGACGATCGCGAATGTTCAAGTGGCCCTGCAACAGGCGGGGTATTACACCGAGGCAATAACGGGTTCGCTGGACGTCCAAACGCGAGCAGCTCTGGCGAATTACCAACGCGACCAGGGCTTGCCTGTTAGTGGAGCAATTGACCAGCCAACGGTCCAATCGCTTGGATTGGAATAGCGCTCGCTTGAAGGAGCGCGTATCTGGCGGCGAAGACGCCGAGGAAATAGCGCTGATAAATCGCGTCACCGTCGCCGAGAGCGACACTTGCGAACAGCAGAAACGTCACATCATAAGCCGCTTATGGATGGTTCATGCACCTCAGATTCATGCTGCGCAGCTTAAGCAGTCAGTCCTTGAAATTCGACCGCATCATAAGCCGCTTATGATGCATCAGAAATCTGTCCTCTGACTTCTGACTCGGACTGCCGGCATGTTGTTTTGCAAACACGCAAGCTCTGCCATAATCTTTCAGGCGAAACCCTCAGGAGAGGAGAAAAAATATGGCTATGTATGTCAGTCTTCTTCAGTTTACCGAACAAGGTATCCGCAACGTCAAGGACACCATTAAACGAGCTGCCGCTGCGACTGCCGAGGCCGAGAAAATGGGCTTGAAGGTCACCGACTCGTTCTGGACGATGGGCGCGTACGATGTCGTACTGTTGCTCGACGCACCCGATGACGCGACCATGACCGCTTTCGCCCTCAAGCTTGGCGCACAGGGCAACGTCAAGACCCAGACAATGCGCGCCTTCCGCCGGAAAGAGATGGAAGGCATTCTGGCGAAGGTCAAATAGCCGGAGCGAGTCAGCGCGCCTGTGCCAGGCGCGGGACGCAGAGCATATTGGCAAAGTTTATGAAGGATTCTGTCGTCAGAGGACGCCTGCTGCAGCTTCTCTATGAACGTCGAAGCGAAGGTTCCATTCCGTTCGGCCATGGTGAGCA
>Ga0070698_100002739_pt1 | contig 19375 bp, 15 predicted proteins | sample KBSK1502metaG_FD_65477 | JGI IMG/M metagenome (GOLD analysis project Ga0070698, IMG submission 65477) | Corn, switchgrass and miscanthus rhizosphere microbial communities from Kellogg Biological Station, Michigan, USA - KBS K1-50-2 metaG | ecosystem: Host-associated > Plants > Roots >...
CTGGAGGAATCAGTGGCAATCAAAGTAGAGGCCGAAATCGGCGGCCAGCCCTTCTCGCTCGAGGCGGGCAAGCTCGCCGAGCAGGCCGACGGCGCGGTGCTCGTCCGCTATGGCGACACCGTGCTGCTGGCGACGGCGGTCTCCGCCGAGCCACGCGAGGGGATCGACTTCTTCCCCATGACGGTGGACTACGAGGAGCGCATGTACGCCGCGGGGAAGATCCCCGGCGGCTTCATCAAGCGCGAGTCACGCCCATCCGAGGCGGCCATCCTGGCGATGCGCCTGACCGACCGTCCCATCCGACCGCTCTTCCCGAAGGGCTACAAGCAGGACGTCCAGATCGTCCTCACGGTCCTCTCGACCGACCAGGAGAACGATCCCGACATCCTCGCCATCAACGGCGCGTCGGCCGCGCTCTCGATCAGCAGCATCCCGTTCATGGGCCCCGTTGGGGCCGTCCGGGTCGGCTACATCGACGGCAAGTTCGTCACCAACCCGACCAACACCCAGCTCGATGAGAGCCAGCTCGACCTCGTCGTGGCCGGCACTCGCGAAGCGGTGATGATGGTCGAGGCAGGGGCCAAGATCCTCTCCGAGACGGTCATGGCGGATGCGATCGAGTACGCCCACAAGGAGCTGCAGCACTCGATCGACCTGCAGGAGAAGCTCGTCGCGACGGCCGGCAAGCCGAAGAAGATCCCATTCCTCGGCCCGAAGGCCGACTCGATCGTCAAGCTCGGCAAGGCCCTCGCCGACGGCAAGGGCGAGTTCGTCGTCTTCGACCTCGAGACGACCGCCATGAAGCCGGAGAACGGCTACATCGTCGACCTCGCGGCTCTCCGCGTAAAGGGCGGGAAGGTGGTCGACCGCTTCGAGTCCCTCGTGAACCCCGGGCGCGCGATCGTGGGTCACCAGATCCACGGCCTGAGCGACGGCGACGTCGATAAGGCGCCGACCGCGGCCGAGGTCCTCACCAAGTTCGCGGCCTGGGTCGGCGACGCGCCGGTCGTCGCCCACAACGTTGGGTTCGACCTGCCGTTCGTCCTCCGTCACATGCCTCACGAGGCCGGCTGGCAGCCGGCCGCGGTCTACGACACGCTCGAGCTCGCCTACCAGCTCTACCCCGACGCGGGCAGCTACAAGCTGGGCGACCTCGTGCGGTTCGTCTTCGGACGTGACCACGGTGCGGCGCATCGGGCGATGCCCGACGCCGAGGCGGCCGCGGAGCTGTTCATCGACCTGACCAGCGGCCTGCCGGAGCGGCTCGAGGCGATCCGCAACGACATCGCCGCCGAGATCCGCCGCAGCAAAACCGACTACAACCGCGCCGAGCAGGGCGACCGGATGGAGGACATCCGCCGCCAGCACGGCATCGGCTCGGGGCTGATGGACGTCCTCACCAAGGCCACCTCGCGGGAGCTGGTGCTCTCGGAGAATATCCGCATCGACGGCCGCGACACGACCACCATTCGACCGATCAGCGTCGAGGTCGGGATCCTGCCGCGCACCCACGGCTCGGGGCTCTTCCAGCGGGGACAGACCCAGGCCCTCACGATCGCCACCCTCGGACCGTCGTCCGACGTGCAGCGCCTCGACACGATCTCCCCGGAGACCGAGAAGCGCTACATGCACCACTACAATTTCCCGCCCTACTCCGTTGGCGAGGCACGGCCGATGCGTGGGCCGGGCCGTCGCGAGATCGGCCACGGTGCGCTCGCCGAGCGGGCCCTGCTGCCGGTCCTGCCATCCGCCGAGGAATTCCCGTATGCCATGCGGGTGGTGAGCGAGGTCGTCTCCTCGAATGGCTCCACCTCCATGGCGAGCACCTGTGGCTCGACTTTGGCGCTGATGGATGCCGGAGTCCCGATCAAGGCTCCCGTCGCGGGAGCGGCGATGGGCCTCATCTCCGACGCAGCCACCGGCCGGCACGCGGTGCTGACCGACATCAGCGGCAAGGAAGATGCCTACGGTGACATGGACTTCAAGGTGGCCGGAACCGCCGAGGGCGTGACCGCGCTGCAGATGGACATCAAAGTCGGCGGCATCCCGATGTCGGTGATGCGCGACGCCCTGGAGCAGGCCCGCGTGGCCCGGCTCTTCATCCTCGACAAGATGACCGCGGTCATCAGCGCCAGCCGCAGTGAGCTGTCGCCGTATGCGCCACGGATCACGACCATCAAGATCCCGATCGACAAGATCCGCGACGTCATCGGCTCGGGCGGCAAGGTGATCCGTCAGATCGTCGCCGAGACCGGGACCCAGATCAACGTCGAAGACGACGGCACGATCCAGATCGCCTCGGTCTCGCAGGAGAACGCCAAGAAGGCGATCGCCTGGATCGAGGGCCTGACCAAGGACGTCGAGGTCGGCAAGGAGTACCTCGGCAAGGTGACCCGGATCATGAACTTCGGCGCGTTCGTCGAGATCATGCCCGGCAAGGAGGGGCTGGTGCACATCAGCCAGCTCGCCGACTACCGGGTGGCTCGCGTCGAGGACGTGGTCGCCATCGGCGATGAGCTGATGGTGGTCGTGACCGAGATCGACCGCATGGGCCGCGTCAACCTGAGCCGCCGGGCGGCGATGGAGCGGCACATGGCCAAGGCAGGCGTCAGCGAAGAGTCCTGACGCCGATGGGGGTCGAGCTCCTGGCAGCCGTTGCGGCCGAGGTCGCCGGCTGCACGCTCTGCCCCCTTCACCGCGGTCGGACGCTGACGGTCCCCGGCGAGGGGAACCCGCTGAGCGACGTCCTCCTGGTGGGGGAGGGGCCGGGCGCCCGTGAGGACGCCACCGGCCGCCCGTTCGTCGGTCCCGCGGGCCAGCTCCTGGACGAGCTGCTCCAGTCGGTCGGCTGGGCCCGGGAGCACGTCTTCATCGCCAACGTGGTGAAGTGCCGGCCGCCGGGCAACCGCGACCCGGAGCCCGACGAGATCAGCGCCTGCCGCCCCTATCTCGACCGGCAGGAGGCGGCGCTCGATCCGGCGGTGATCGTCACGCTCGGGCGCCATTCCCTGCGCCGATACCTCCCCGATGCCCGCATCGGCGAGGTGCACGGCCGGCTGCGCCGATCGGGCGGCCGCTTCGTTTTCCCGATGTACCATCCTGCTGCGGCGCTGCACCAGTCCTCGCTGCGGGAGACGCTCTTCGCAGACATGCGGGGATTGCCTGCCGCGCTGCTGACCGCTCGCGAGGCGATTGAAGCCGAGCGGACGGAATCGGTCCCGGCGATCTCGCCCGACCCGGCGCCACCGACGCCGACGGCCGAGACCGACGATGCCGAACAGATGACCCTCTTCTAGGAGCACCATGCCAGACACCCTTCGCATCATTCCGCTCGGCGGTGTGGGCGAGGTGGGCAAGAACATCACCGTCATCGAGGCGGCCGGAGAGATCCTGGTCGTCGACTGCGGGCTTGCCTTCCCCGAGCAGGAGATGCTCGGGATCGACCTCGTCATCCCCGACGTGACCTACCTCCGCGAGAACAAGGATCGCGTCAGGGCGATCCTGCTGACCCACGGCCACGAGGACCACACCGGCGGCCTGCCGTACGTCCTGCCGCAGATCCCCGGGACCCCCATCTACACGAGCAAGCTGACCGCTGGCCTCGTCACCGGCAAGCTGAAGGAGCACAAGCTCCTCGGCCAGACCACCCTCAACGTCGTGGAGCCGGCCGTCGAGTTCCGCGTCGGCGCCTTCGCCATCACGCCGTTCCGGGTCAACCATTCGATCCCCGACGGGATGGGATTCGCGATCCGGACCCCGCTGGGCACGGTCGTGCACACCGGCGACTTCAAGTTCGACCACACCCCACCCGACGGACGCCGCGCCGACCTCGGCCTGATCGCCGAGATCGGCAACCACGGCGTCGAGTTCCTCCTCTCCGACTCGACGCGGGCCGAGCGCGAGGGCTACACCCTCTCGGAGAAGACGGTGGGGGATTCACTTAACCAGCTCGTCCGCGAGGCGAGCGGCCGCGTGATCGTGGCCACCTTCGCCAGCAACATCAGCCGCGTCCAGCAGGTGCTCGACGCCGCCTGGGCCAGCGGTCGCAAGATGGTCGCCCTGGGGCGTTCGATGGAGCAGAACATCGCGATCGCCCTCGAGCTCGGCTACCTCGACCCGCGCGAGGGCACCCTGACCGGCAAGGAGGGGCTTCAGCGGCTGCCCAAGGATCGGCTCGTGGTGATGACCACCGGCTCGCAGGGTGAGCCGATGTCCGGCCTGACCCGGATGAGCAACCGCGACCATCGGAACATCACCATCGAGCCCGGGGACACGGTGATCATCTCGGCCTCGCCGATCCCCGGCAACGAGGAGGCCGTCGCCAAGACGATCGACAACCTCTTCAAGGAGGGTGCGATGGTCCAATACGAGCCGCTCGTGCATTGCCACGTCTCGGGCCACGCGTCGCGCGAGGAGCTGAAGCTGATGCTCGGCCTCGTGAAGCCGCGGCACTTCATCCCGATCCATGGCGAGTACCGGATGCTCGTGCAGCACGGGCTGCTGGCCGAGGCGGCCGGCGTCCCGGTCGACGGGATCTTCGTGCTCGAAAATGGCCAGGTGGTTGAGTTCGACGGCACTCGCGCCCGGCTCGCCGGCTCCGTCCCGGCGGGCGCGGTCCTGGTCGACGGCATCGCCGCCATCGACGGAGTCGACGGCGTCGTCCTGCGGGACCGTCGCGCCCTCGCCTCGGACGGCGTGGTGATGGTCGCCCTGACCGTTGACCGGGCCACCGGGCAGGCGGTCTCCGGCCCCGATCTCGTCGGTCGCGGCTTCCTCTCCGACCCGGACGACCCGGTCATGGCGGCTGCCTGCAAGCACCTCACCGAGGCGCTCCTGCAGCCGGTGGCGGACGCCCACGCGGCCGAGGCCGGGTACCTCAAGGCGAAGATCCGCGATACCCTCTCGCGATTCTTCTTCGAGCGCACCAAGCGGCGCCCGATGATCCTGCCGATCGTGATGGAGGTCTAGGCGCCGGTGACGAGGCGACGCTCGAACGGGTCGCGGCGCAGCGGCTCGCGGCGCCGCAAGGCGTCGACGACGGTCACCGTCAGCGGCCGCGTCGCCCGCGAGGTGCTGGCGCTCGTCCTCGTCGTGGCGGCGATCATCAGCACGATCGCCCTCTTCGCGCCGGACGCCGGCCTGATCGTCCATCCCTGGCACGATGCGCTCTCCTTCCTGCTCGGCTGGGGGATCGCCTTCGCCCCGATCCTGCTGGCCGGCTTCGCGTTCATGCTCTGGCTCAAGACCATGCCGGCGGAGCGCTGGATGGCGGCCACCGGGGCGGCGGTGATGGCGGTCGGCCTGCTCGGCATGTTCCACCTCGCCGGCGGCAATGGCGCGGCCGGGGTCGACCTCGGGGACGGTGGGGGAGCGATCGGGTTCGCGGCGTCGGCCGGACTCAGCGCCGCGATCGGAGCAGCGGGAGCCTGGATCGTGCTGGGCGTCTTCGTGGTGGTTGGGCTCCTCCTCTATTTCAACATGACGGTCGGCGACCTGGTCGCGGCCTGGCTGCGGCGCCGCGACGAGCGGGCCGAGCTGGCCGAGATCGAGGCGCGCCGCACGGCGGCCGACCCGCGAGCCCGAGCCGAGCCGATCCCCGTGCCGGTCGGTCCAGGGCAGCGCGGCCTCTTCGATCGCATGCGCAACGCCCTGGGTGGGGGAGGCGATGCCGATGACGAGCCGCTGATCGTTCGCCGGGCCAGGCCGCCCGACAGCTCCGCGGCGCCGATGCCGCGGCCCCGCGACGTGCCGTTTCCCATCGGCGAGGTCGAACCGGTGCAGGCGGTGCCGGTCACCGTCGACGAGCTGGAGAGCGAGGAGACGGCACATCTGGCCGAGGTCGAGCACACCGAGGTCGCCGATGCGGCGCTGGAGGCGGCAACCCGCACCTGGGAGCTGCCGGAGGTCGCCCTGCTCGACGACGCCCCGGCCAGCAGCGCGGCCCAGCTCGACCTGAGCGCCAAGGGACAGCGCATCCGCGAGACGCTCGCCCACTTCGGGATCGGGGTCAAGGTGGCTCGCATCCAGGAGGGGCCGGTCGTGACCCAGTACGCCCTCGACGTGGAGCCCGGCATCAAGCTGTCCCGCATCGAGGGGCTCGCCGACAACCTGGCGCTCGACCTCAAGGCGCGCAGCATCCGCATCCAGGCGCCGATCCCGGGCGAGCCGTACGTCGGGATCGAGATCCCGAACAGCGCCTTCGACCTGGTCACCCTCAAGGAGGTCCTCAGCTCGCCGAACTTCGAGGAGGCGTCGGGCCGCAGCAAGCTCGCCTTCGCCCTGGGCCAGGACGTGGCCGGCCAGCCGTTCAGCGCTGACCTGTCGCGGATGCCGCACCTGCTGATCGCCGGAGCCACGGGCTCCGGCAAGAGCGTGTGCGTCAATGCGATCATCTGCTCGCTGCTGATGCGCGCCTCGCCGAGCGAGGTGAAGCTGATCCTGATCGACCCCAAGCGCGTGGAGATGGCCCAGTACAAGGGGATCCCGCACCTGCTCACCGAGGTGATCGTCGACAACGACAAGTCGGTCAACGCCCTGAAGTGGACGGTCGGCACCATGGAGAGCCGCTACCACGAGTTCGCGCAAAGGGGCGTGCGGAACATCGCCGGCTACAACGAGGCGCTCAAGCCGGGCGAGCCGCGGATGCCGTACATCGTGATCGTGATCGATGAGCTCGCGGACCTGATGATGGTGAGCGCGTACGAGGTGGAGGCGACCATCACCCGCATCGCGCAGCTGGCGCGGGCAACCGGCATCCACCTGGTGGTCGCCACCCAGCGGCCATCGGTCCAGGTCATCACCGGCCTGATCAAGGCGAACATCCCCTCGCGGATCGCCTTCGCCATGACCAGCGGCGTCGACTCGCGCACGATCCTCGACACCGTCGGGGCCGAAGACCTGCTCGGACGGGGCGACATGCTCTATCAGCCGATCGACGCGCCGCGGGCCGTTCGCCTGCAGGGCGTCCTCGTCACCGACCACGAGATCGAGACCGTGACGCGGCACTGGCGCGCGCAGGGCGGCCCGCAATACCGCCCGGAGATCACCGCCCCCAAGCGCGACGGGAAGCCGGGCGGCCGCCCCGGCGACGAGGATGACGAGGGAGATGCCCTGCTGGCGGCCGCGGTCGACATCGTGCGGCGCTCGGACAAGGCATCCGCCTCGCTCCTGCAGCGGCGGCTGCGGATCGGCTACGCGCGCGCCGCCCGGATCCTCGACCAGATGGAGGACCGCGGCATCGTCGGCCCGGCCGACGGGAGCCGGTTCCGCGAGGTGCTCGTCACGCCCGATGGATGGGGAGGCGAGATCGGTCCCGACGAGGACGGGGAGTGACGGAGCGGGAACCCACCAAGCTCGGCACCGTTCTGAGAACCGCGCGCGAGGCAAGGTTCATCGACCTCGTCCGGGTCGAACGCGACACGAAGATCCGCGCCCGCTACCTGACGGCCCTGGAGCAGGGCGACTACCGCGACCTGCCGGGCTCGGTCTACACACGGGGGTTCATCCGTAACTATGGCCTCTACCTTGGACTGGACCCCGAGTACCTGGTGGACCTCTATCGGCTTGAGACCGGCGTCGGCGTCGAGCGACCGAGAATGCCGTCCGCGCGACGGCCGATCGGGGCGCGCCAGGGCCGCTCCCTGGTCGTCACCTCCGGGGCCGTGGCGGCGGCGATCCTGACCATCCTGGTTGTGGCCTTCGTCGTCTACCTGGTCGGCGAGTTCGTGACCTTCGCCCGGACCCCTGATCTGCGCATCACCGACCCGGCCGGGGACGTTTCCGCCTGGCAGGGCACGGAGTACACGATTCGCGGGGTCACGGAGCCGAATTCGACCGTCACGACCGATGGCCTGCGGCAGAACCCCACCACCACGGCGGACGCGCAGGGCGCCTTCAGCGTGCAGGTCGGGCTGGTCCCCGGTGCCAACGTGATCACCCTCATCGCCAGCGATCCGCTGACCGGGCGCGACAGCGCCGCGGTGCGACGGACGATCACGGTCGTGCCCGCTCCCGTGCCGACCCCCAACCCGACACCGACGGTGCCTCCGTCGGCGGGACGGGCGGGCGCGGTGCTGGCCAAGCAGCCAAGATAGGGGAGAGATGGCCGATTCTTCGTTCGACGTGGTGAGCGACTTCGACCAGCAGGAGCTGGTGAACGCCCTCGACCAGGTACGGCGCGAGGTGGCGACGCGCTATGACTTCAAGAACGCGAAGGTCTCGTTGGAGCTCGCCAAGGACGAGATCACGCTGCACGCCGACGACGACTTCCGGGCCGGATCGGTCAAGGACCTGATCGAATCGAAGGCGGTCCGCCGCGGGCTGTCGCTCAAAGTCTTCGACTGGGGCAAGCTCGAGCCGGCGGCGGGCGGGACCGTGCGGCAGCGGATCGGTCTCCATCGCGGCCTGACCTCCGAGCAGGCGAAGGAGATCGCCAAGATCGTGCGCGAGCACTTCCCGAAGGTGAAGCCGGCGATCCAGGGCGACGCCGTGCGCGTCGCGGGCAAGAGCAAGGACGAGCTGCAGGGCGTCATCAACCACCTCCGCGGCCTCGATTACACGGTCGCGCTGCAGTTCATCAACTACCGATGAGCCCGCCCAGCGATGCCGATCTGGCACGCGTGGCGGCTGAGCTCGGAAACGTCCTTCGCGCCAGGGACTGGCACATGGCGACCGCCGAGTCGTCGACGGGCGGCCTGATCGGGCATGCCATCACCATGACGCCCGGCGCCAGCGACTACTACGCCGGCGGCGTGATCTGCTACTCGAACCTCGCCAAGGAGCGGGCCCTGGGCGTCCCGCACGACCTGATCGAGTCGCACGGGGCGGTCTCGGAGGAGGTCGCCGCGGCCCTGGCGGCCGGTGCCGCGGATCGCTTCGAGACCGAGGTCGCGATCAGCGTGACCGGGATCGCCGGCCCGGACGGCGGCAGCGACCGGAAGCCGGTGGGGACGCATTACGTGGGGGTGGCCCGCCGCGGGCACCCTGCGCGGGTCGAGCACCGCGTCTTCGAGCACGATCGCGAGGGCAACCAGGCGGCGGCGGCCATGGCGGCGCTGGAGCTGGCACTCGACGAGGTCGCGGCGGCGGCCTGATGCGCGCCGGAGAGCGGATCCACCTGATCGGCATCGCCGGCTCAGGCGCCGCGGGCGTCGCGCTCCTGCTGCACCACGCCGGCGCCGTGATCGACGGCTGCGATGCCGACACGCCCTCTCCGTACACGCCACCGCTCGACGCCGCGGGGATCCGGGTCATCAGCGGGCACGATCCATCCCACCTCGTCGGGGTGGAGCGGGTGGCGATCACGCCATCCCTGCGGTCCAATCCCAACCTGCCTGAGCTGCTGGCCGCCGGCCGCGCCGGCATTCCGGTCGTCACCTGGCAGGCACTGCTCGGGGAGCTCATGGCTGCCGAGGGAAGAATCGGGTTGGCCGTCACCGGCACGCACGGGAAGTCGACCACCACCGCCCTGCTGGGCCACCTGCTCGAGGTCTCGGGGATGGACCCCACCGTCGAGGTGGGTGCGTTCATCCCGGCCTGGGGTGCGAGCGTGCGCAATGGGGATGGAGCGCCGTTTGTGGTCGAGGCTGACGAGTTCGGCGACAACTTCCTGAACTACCACCCAGCCGGGGCGATCGTCACGAACGTCGAGATGGATCACCCCGATTACTTCGCCGACCGCGAAGCGGTCCTGGCCTCCATGGAGCGTTTCGTGCGAGGGATGCGGGAGGATCCCGACCTCGGCGGCCGCGTGCTGCTCACAACGGCCGCGGATGGTGGCTCCCAGGCCCTCCTGGAGCGCCTGGGAGGCTGGGAAGGGCGGATCATGCGGTATGGGCCGGGTGGGGAGATCGAGGCCCAGGGCGTGGCCTACGGCGGCGGGGGAGCGACCTTCACCCTATTCGAACACCCGTTCGAATCGCCTCTGGCGGGGGAGCACAACGTCCTGAACGCGACGGCCGCCCTGGCCCTGGCACGTGAGCTGGGTGCCCCCCTCGATGGGCTGGCGCAGGGCCTTCGGACCTTCACGGGAGCAGGACGGCGCATGGAACTGATCACCGATACTGCCGGCGTGATCGTCTACGACGACTACGGGCACCATCCCACGGAGGTGCGCGCCACGCTGGCCGCGATGCGCCAGAGGGTCGGCGATCGGCGCCTGTGGGCCGTCTTCGAGCCCCACATGTACTCGCGCACCGCGCTCTTCCTGGATGAGTTCGCCCACGCCTTCACCGATGCCGACGAGGTCGTCATCGTCGACATCTTCGCGTCGCGCGACACCGATGCGTCCCTGCGCGCCACCTCGGCCGAGGCACTGACCGATGCCATCGAGCGGACCTCCGGCGTCTCGACCATGGCCGGCGGCGACGTGGACTCCGCCACCACCTACGTCGCCGAGCACCTGCGTCCGGGGGACGCGGTGCTGGTGATGGGGGCCGGGAAGTCGTACCAGATCGCCCAGGGCCTCAAGGCCTCGCTCGAGGCCGGCGTGCTGACCCATCCGCGGAGCGTCTCGGACCCGTGAGCGGGACCCGCTCGATCTTCCTGGGAGCGGTGCTGGCGGTCGGCGTGGCCGTGCTGCAGCGCGGGCTGGTGGGCCTCGTCGAGGCATCGGGTGCCAAGGATCAGCCGGCGCTGATCCTCATCCTGCTGTTGGCGGCGTTCCTGGGGTTGCTGACGGCGGTTGTGGTGCGTGCCATGCGGCTGCCTGGCGCGGTGGCCCCCACCGTCCTGGTCATCGGCTGGATCGTGGTTCCGCCGCTGCTGAAGGCGATCCCGGCTGCCGCCACTCAGTATTTCGCATCGGATGCCTCGCTCACGGCGCCGGACGCCGTCGCGCTGGCCGTGGCGGTCCTGGCTGCCGCCGTCACGCTCGGAGTCCAGGCCGAGCGCTGATCTCAAAGGCCTTGCCGAGGTCGCCCGGGTGAACGAAGATGCGGCCACCGTGGCAGATCCGGAGTCACCCGCCGGCGGTCCTGAGGCGACACCATCGAAGCCCGAGCCCGATTCGGTCACCCGCGGCTTCCTCTTCTCCGACCTGCGTGGCTACACCCACTTCGTGGAGACCCGCGGCGCAACGACGGCCGCCGCGCTGCTGGTCCGGTACCGGGCCCTGGCGCGGGCGGCGATCGCCCAGTTCGGCGGAGCGGAGATCAAGACCGAGGGCGACAGCTTCTACGTCGTCTTCAACTCGGTGAGCTCGGCCGTGCGGTGCGGCCTGGCAATCAGCGCTGACGCGGCTGCCGCCTCGTCTGACCAACCGGACGAGCCGATCCAGGTCGGCGTTGGCATCCACGCGGGGGAGACCGTCGAGTCGGAGGGCGGCTACGTCGGATCGGCGGTGAACATCGCGGCGAGGATCTGCGCCCAGGCGGCATCTGGCGAAGTCCTCGTCAGCGAGACCGTGCGAGCCCTCACGCGGAGCGTGCTGCCGGTGCGATTCGAGCCGCGAGGCAGGCGCCCGCTCAAGGGCATCGCCGATCCGATTGCCCTCTACGCCGTGGTCGAGTCGGTGCCCGGGGCTGCCTGGTCGAGAGGTCCCCGTCGCCTCCGAGGCCGTTGGCTCATCGCTGGGCTGCTCGGCGCTGCAGTTCTGGCTGGGGGCGCCGCAGTCCTTGGGTGGGGCGCGTTGCATCGTCCGGGACTGCCGCCCGGTAGCTGGACCATCGGCTTGGACCTGCCGCTGTCGGGCAAGGCCGCGTCCCGCGGAGAGCCGATGCGCAACGCCGCGCAGCTGGCGATCGATGCCACCAACACGGCTGGCGGGATCCTCGGCTCGCAGCTCAAATTGGACATCTACGACGATGCCGGCGAGACGCCGAACGGGCAGGACCCGGAGCGTGGCGCCGCGAACGCCCGCTCGATGATCGACGACTCGAACACGATCGCGATGATCGGCCCCAGCGGATCGAGCGTTGCCTACAAGGTGCTGCCCTCGACCAACGCTGCCGGCCTCTTCGAGTGCAGTCCCGCCAACACGTTGCCGGAGCTCACGAAGCCACGATATGGTGCCCTAGACCTCCGCTCCGCCTATCCGAATCGCATCAACTATGTGCGCCTTGCCCCCTCTGACGACATCCAGCCCATCGCACTTGCCTCGTTCGCGTTCCGGGACCTCCCGAGCAGGGTGGCACTGGTGATCGACGACACCGGCGACGGCCGTGACATCGCGGATGCCTTCGCGGAGGAATACGCGAACCTTGGCGGCATCGTGATCCGCAAGGCCCTCAACGGGGGAGCGGATCCGATGACGCTTCTGGCCCCGGCGGCCGACATCGCGATCTCGCCGGATGTCGTCTTCTTCGCCGGGTACACCGAGACCGGGGGAGCGAGCCTCCGGCAGGCAATGGAGGAGGCGGGCATGGGCGCGGTGCCCTTCGTGAGCTGGGACGGCCTCTTCGATGGAAGCGGGGCGGATGCGGGCTCGTTCATCAACGCGGTCGGGGCGTCAAGCGCCGTCGGCTCGTACATCGCCCACGCGTCGCTGGGGCCACACAAGGCGAGCTTCGCCGAGGCGTATCGTGCCGTCTACGGCGATGAGCCGGATGAATATTCGGCCGCCGCGTACGCGTGCGTGGAGATCATCGTCGCCTCACTGCGCGAGATCGCGACCACCAGTCCGAGCGCCGCGAGCCTGCGCGATGCGCTTCGTGCGTACGCGGTCGATCCGAGTCATAGCTATTCGACCGTACTCGGCACCGTTGGATTCGACGCCAACGGCGACTCGACCCAGCAGTTCGTCACGTTCTACCGCGTGGATCCATCTGCGGCAGACGGTCTGGGCGACTGGGTGATCGACAAGCAGCAGGACTTTGGACCGGCTCCCTAAGGCCCCTGGGAGACGATCGTGTCTCCTCCAAAGACGAACGGTTCCGCGACCTGGTACGTGTCGGCACGCTTGTTCCACGCCTCGAAGCGCGGGTCGTTGTCGTGCTCGTGATGTCCCTCGTCAGTCTCAAAGATGGCGACGACGAGGTATTGCGCGGCGCCGTCGGCCTTCTTGGTGCTGATATCGAGGCGCGTCAGCGTCGCCATGGTCAGGATGCCCCTGGCATGCAGATCGGCCCAGATCGGCGCCTCCATCTCACGGAATCCACGCTCGAAGGCGTCGACCTGGTCGACGCCGACGTTCAGAACGATCCCAATGGTCTGCATCGTCGCCTCCTGTGCCGGTTTCGAGGATCAAGGTCACATAACATCTCTTTGCGGAAGTGCAGTGGTAGGACCATCGGATGTGATTCCCCGCCGGTTGGTGGATATAGCCCAGCGCCTGGCGAGCCTAGTGTGCAGACATGAAACATTCATCGCTCTGGGTCCTGGCGTTCGGCAGCTTTGCCGCCGGCGTGCTGATGGTCTTCGGTGGCTCCGCCGCAGGGAGTGACATCGGCCAGCTGGCGGCGGGATATGGGTTGCTGGTTGTCGGTAGCTCGGCCTTCCTCGGATTCGGCCTGGCCGTCCAGTCGCTGATCCTGAAGACCATCTCGCGACCGCGCACCGAGGCTCCAGCGTCCACCGGCCGGGTCCTGGGGCACCGCGTCTAACCACGCTGCCGGCCTCACCTTGGAGGGTCACCGACTGACGTTCCCTCCGGTGACCAGCATGCCGATGGCGCCCCGCTGCACCTCGGCCTTGCGGATCGCAGCCCACGCCGCGCCGGCCGCAGGCTCGATCGTGCTCGGGAGCGCCACCGCCAGCTGAGCGGTCGCCTCGGCGATCTCGGCCTCGTCGACGAGCAGCATCTCGTCGACCACCTCCACCATCAGGTCCAGCGCCTCCCGCACCGGCACGCGCGCTGCAATCCCGTCGGCGATCGTATTGGCGCTCTCCGTCTCGATGGGACGCCGTTCGCGCCACGAGAGGGTCATGGCGGGCGCGGCCGCAGCCTGAACCCCGATCACCCGCGTCTCCGGTGCCGCCGAGCGCATCCACGTTCCAATGCCAGCGATCAGTGCCCCGTTGCCGACCGGCACGTAGAACGCCTCGAGCGACGGCAGGTCGCCTGCCGTCGTCGCCTCGGTCAGCTCGAACGCGATCGTGCCGGCGCCGATGGAGATCCACGGGTCCTGGCCATCGATGAGCAGATGCGAGCCGGTCGCGGCCGCCAGATCCGCGGCCGCCAGGCGCGCCGCATCGAAGTCCTCCCCCGCCGCTCGCACATCGGCCCCCAGGCGCCGCATGGCGGCGACCTTCGCCGGGTTCGCTGTCGTGGCGGCGAAGACGACGACCGGGACGCCCAGGGCGCGACCCGCGTAGGCGACCCCCTGCCCGAAGTTCCCGGCCGATGCCACCACCACCCCGCGCCCCTCCCCCACTGCGCCGGATGCCACGAGCTCGGAGAGTGCCAGCCACGTGCCCCGGCCCTTGAACGAGCCGATCGGGTTGGCCGTCTCGAGCTTGACGACCACCGGGACGCCCGCGTCCGCGCTCAGCGACTCCGAGATGAACTGGGCGGAGTCGCGAAAGACGGGTGGGATGCGTCGATGCGCCGACTGAATCGCCTCGGCCGTGACGTTGGCCATCTGAGCGGGTCAGCCGCGCGCGCGTCGCCCGTTGGCTGCCGCCCGTCGGGCATCCGGGGCCGCGCGCTGCACCTCGGCGGCGATCCCGTCGGGGAGGTGCCCTGACAGCCGGACGCCGTCATCGGTGAACCGCTCGGATACGTCACCGGCAGCCTTGGCGCGGGCCACGAGCTCGCCGCGTGACCATGGCACCAGGGCATCGACCGCCACCATCTGGTCACGGAGGACACTCCCGATCCGATCGAGGAGCGGTTCCATTCCCTCTCCGGTAGATGCGCTCACGAAGACCGCTCGCTCCCCGGCAGGCATGGATGCGGCGCGCAGACCGGGAGCCAGGAGGTCGATCTTGTTGAAGGCCATGATCCGTGGCTTGTCCCCCGCGCCGAGCTCGTCGAGCACCGACTGCACCGCCTTCTGCTGGCCAACGAAGTCTGGATCGGACGCGTCCACCACCTCGATCAGCAGGTCGGCGCGCAGCACCTCCTCGAGCGTCGCCCGAAAGGCCTCGACCAGGTCGTGCGGCAGCTTGTTGATGAAGCCCACGGTGTCGGTCACGACGATGCGCTGCCCCGACGGCAGCGTCACGCGCCGGCTGGTCGGGTCCAGCGTGGCGAAGAGCATGTCCGCCACGAAGAGGTCGGCAGTGGCCAGGCGGTTCAGGAGCGTGCTCTTGCCGGCGTTCGTGTAGCCGACGAGCGCGACCGTAGCCACCTCCGAGCGCTCGCGCTGGCGCGCGGCGGTCGCGCGCTGGCGCTTCACGTCTTCGAGCTCGGATCGCACCTTGCGGATCTTGCCCCGGATCAGCCGCCGGTCCGTCTCCAGCTGGCTCTCGCCAGGGCCGCGAGTCCCGATCCCGCCGCCGGTGCGCGAGAGGTGGGTCCACAGGCGGGTCAGCCGGGGCAGGTGGTACTCGAGCGCGGCCAGCTCGACCTGCAGGCGTCCCTCGCGGGTGGTGGCGTGACGGGCGAAGATATCGATGATCAGGGCCGAGCGATCGAGCACCTTGCAGTCGAGCAGCTTTTCCAGGGCGCGCTGCTGGTTCGGCGCGAGCTCGTCGTCGACGATCAGCAGGTTGAAGCCGGTGGCTGCTCGCTCGTCGACCAGCTCCGCCGCACGCCCCTTCCCGAAGTAGGACGTTGGATCTGGCTGTTTGCGCCGCTGCGAGGTGCTCCCCACCACCACGGCTCCGGCCGTCTCGGCTAGCGCGCCGAGCTCCGCCAGGCTGCGCTCGATCGGCCACCGACCGTCGCCGGGGTCATCCAGGCCGATCAGGAAGGCGCGCTCCTCGGGAGCGGTCAGGTCGATCAGGGTCGGGCGTGCGGGCATCTCGGTGGCCCATGGTAGCCGAGCGGGTGCACGGCGGCCCGCGGCGGGGTGGGCGGCGGACGGTACTTATTGCCTACGGCGCCCCGCAGGTTGATCTGCGATACATCACTCAAGAGCCCCGGCGCAGGAGGACTTGGTGAGCGATGCGAGCGTGCCGCCAGACGGCGGCACCGGAAAAGGCGTCCTCAGCACAGCGAGCATGGCGGTACGGCTGTTGGTCCCGCTGGTCGCCGGCGCCACGGTCAGCATCGCCGCAGACTCCTTCCTGACCGATGTCCAGCCCAACAGCCTGCTGCGAGCGGCCATCGCCATCGGCATCGGCGCCTCGCTGACCGCGATCGGCCTGGCCACGATGCTGATCGGGCCGCTGACCCGCTCGCGCGCTGCTCTGCAGGTGCGCTACCAGGAGGCGGTGGCGGATGCGCTGCGTGACCCGCTCACCGGCCTCGGCAACCACCGCGCCTTCCAGGAGGAGCTCGACGCCCAGATCGAGAGCGCCACACGCTACAGCGTACCGGTCTCGCTGGTGCTGATCGACCTCGACGAGTTCAAGCAGATCAACGACAGCGCCGGGCATGCCACCGGCGACCAGACGCTTGCCTGGTTCGGCAAGCTGGTCGGCTCGGTCCTGCGCAAGGTCGACCGACCCTTCCGCATCGGCGGCGACGAGTTCGCGCTCCTGCTGCCGCACACCGATGCCGATGCCGCCCACATCGTGGCGCGCCGCCTGCTGGTCTCCTCGCTCCAGCCAAACGTCCGCGACCCGAAGGTCAAGCCGCTCTCCTTCTCGGCCGGAGTGTCCAGCCTGCCAACCCCGGCCTCGAGTCGTACCGAGCTGTACACGCAGGCCGATACGGCCCTGCACGCCGCCAAGCGGTCCGGCCGCACCGAGGTGGTCGTCTTCGAGCCGGGCACCGAGGTCGGGGCCACCCCCGCCGGCACGTCCGCCGCCATCGCCGAGGTGATCGAGCTGAGCCTGCTGCGCCCGGTCTATCAGCCGATCGTCAACCTGGCGACCGGCGGGACGCTTGGCTACGAGGGCCTCATTCGACCCACCCCGCCGGCACCGTACCCGGACCCGGCCAGTCTCTTTGCCGCCGCGGAAGCGAGCGGGCACGTCGTTCCGCTCGACCTCGCCTGTGTCGAGGTGATCGTGGCGGCCGCCGCCAAGATGCCGAAGGAGCTCTTCCTGAGCGTCAACATGTCGCCGCGGACGATCGAGGCGCCCGAGTTCAGCGCGCCGGCGATGCTGAACATCCTGGCCCGCTACGACTTCCCGCCAGACCGTCTCGTGATCGAGCTGACCGAGCATCAGCCGATCGCCGACCTCGAGCGCGTCCGCCACAAGCTCGACACCTGCCGGAGCGCGGGCATCCGCCTCGCCGCCGACGACCTGGGGGCCGGCAACTCCGGCCTTCGTCTCCTCAGCGACCTGCGCTTCGACGTCGTGAAGGTCGACCTGGGCCTGATCCAGCGCAGCTCGACCAGCGCCCCGTCGAGCGCCGTGGTGGAGTCGATCGTGGCGTTCGCGAGCCGGACCGGCGCCCTGGTCATCGGTGAGGGCGTCGAGCAGGAGGAGCAGGTGGTGCAGCTGATGCAGCTCGGGGTGACCGCCGCGCAGGGATACCTCTTCAGCCGTCCGGGTCCGCTCCCCGACTGGGCCGGCGAGATGCGCCTGAAGCGCGCCGCCGACCGCCAGACCCGCCCAATCGAGGCAGCCGACGACTCCGATCTCGACAACTGGCGTCGAAAGATCGGCCTGGCGACCCCCTCCGCCTAGGGACTCGTACGGGGACGCGGTCGCAGCTCCTCGAGGAGGCGCGCTGCCTCCGCCACCACCAGTGGGTCGTCGGCAGGCCCGTCCCCCGCCGTCAGCCACACGATCCGGCGATCCCGCCTGAACCAGGTGCGCTGCCGCTTCGCGTATTGGCGGGTCCGGCGCGCCGTGGCGGCCACTGCCTCATCGAGCGACCACTCCCCTGCCAGGTAACGGGCCGCCTCGCCGTATCCGTGGCCGGTGAGCGGCGCGCGCTGCGGGTCGTGCCCAGCGTCCAGCAGCGCTCGTACCTCCTCGAGCAGGCCGTTTGCGAAGAGCCATGCCGCACGCTCGTCGATGCGTCGGTTGAGGACCGGCGTGGGCCGCGCGAGGCCGATCATCCGAACCTGCCCCGCCCGCGACGGGGCGACTCCCCCACCCCCGGCCATGAGGCGCTCGAGGGCCCGCTCAACCCGACGCGGGTTGCGCACGTCGATCGCGGCCGCCGTCGCAGGGTCCTGGGAACGCAGGCGCTCCACCAGTGGCTCCAACCCGCCCTGCTCCAGCTCAACCCGCAGGACCGCTCGAGCCGCGGGGCTCGGGGCCGGCCCGAAGGCGTATCCGTCCAGCACCGCGTTCAGGTAGAGGCCGCTCCCTCCGACCAGCAGCGGAAGCCGGCCCCGGCCGGCGACCTCCGCCGCCAGGCTGCGTGCCTCAGCCGCCCAGGCCGCGACGCTGAAGGGCTCTCCGGGCTCGACGAGGTCCAGCAGATGGTGCGGGACCGTGGCCCGGGCCACCGCATCTGGCTTCGCCGTGCCGATATCCATGCCGCGGTACACCTGCCGCGAGTCGGCGACCAGGATCTCGAGCGGGATACGGCGCGCGAGGGCCAGCGACAGGTCGGTCTTGCCAGAGCAGGTTGGCCCGACGACGGCTGCGAGCGCCGGCGACGAGGGCGCCATCGGCCTGGCGCTCAGACCTCGATCAGGCGCTGGATCTGGCTGATCGAGAGCGCGCGGCCAGTGGCGCGATCCGCCTCGACCACGACCGCATTGAAGGAGACCGGCCCATCCGCCACTGCGAAGCGGGTCGGCAGATGGGTGAGGAAGCGCGGCAGCACCGTCTCGAGCGAGAAGCCGATCACCGAGTCCCGTGGCCCGGTCATCCCCACGTCGCTGATATAAGCGGTTCCCTTGGGCAGGAGCCGAGCGTCGGCGGTGGGCACGTGGGTGTGGGTGCCGAGGACGGCGGTCACCCGCCCGTCGAGGTACCAGCCCATCGCGTTCTTCTCGCTCGTGATCTCGCAGTGGAAGTCGACGATCCGGACCGGGGGCAGCGGCTCGGCAGCCCCGTCGAGGAGGCTGTCCATGGCCGCAAAGGGCGAGTCGAGCTGGTTCATGAAGACGCGCCCCATGGCGTTGATGACGGCCACGTGATCGCCGTCCGGCAGGGTGGCCAGCAGCCAGCCCTTGCCCGGAGCGTCATCGGGATAGTTCATTGGGCGCAGCACCGGCCGTCCGCTGTCGAGGTAGTCGTAGATCTCGCGCTTGTCCCAGATGTGGTTGCCACTGGTGATGACGTCTACGCCATTGGCGAAGAGCTCCTCGGCCAGGCTCGGCGTCAGTCCGGCGCCGGCGGCCAGGTTCTCGCCGTTGGCCACCACCAGGTCCAGGTCGAGCTCAACTCGGAGGTCGCGCAGGCTGGCAACGACCGCCAGCCGGCCAGGCTTGCCGATGATGTCGCCGATGACCATGCACCGCAGCCGCGCGGCGCGGTC
>Ga0070698_100002740_pt1 | contig 19373 bp, 12 predicted proteins | sample KBSK1502metaG_FD_65477 | JGI IMG/M metagenome (GOLD analysis project Ga0070698, IMG submission 65477) | Corn, switchgrass and miscanthus rhizosphere microbial communities from Kellogg Biological Station, Michigan, USA - KBS K1-50-2 metaG | ecosystem: Host-associated > Plants > Roots >...
TCGGCGTGGGGGTGGCCGTAGGCGTAGGCGTGGGGGTGGCCGTGGGCGTCGGGGTTGGTGTCGGTGCCAGCGAACTACCCCTGTCTACTGTAGCCGCGATTTCGGAAGTCTGTATCACATTGTGACCAGCATCACGCCATTTCACGCGATAGTAGACCACTCGATCCGGGATCGCCGGAACACTAATCGTGCAGCCACCAGTACACGGGACCGCTGCGAACGACTCGGAGGCAAAGAAATAGGGATTGTTATTAGCTGCCGAAACTCCAACCTCACTTCGCGACGTCGGATAGAGATTCGTATCGTAGCCAAATTCCAGATACGCTTCAGTTGCTCCCGTAACTGCCGGCACTGAAACAGGCGTCTGTTGAAAGGTATTGCGGTCTATTGAGTCGTAAGCAGGAAATGGCGGCGCCTTGGCCAACCAGAGACTCCAATGACCACTTTCATCAGGCCGCGGAAACATCACCCACCGACCGTCCGGCGTTGTGTGACCATCGCTGTAAGTGTTGGCAACTTTGAATGGCATCAATCCCTGAGTGAGCGAGCGTAACCACTTACCGGTCGCAGTAGATTCGACGATGCCAATTTGCAGGAGGCTAGAACCGAAAGGAGCTATGTGACCAAAACAAAGTGCACTCGTATTCCCAAAAGGGATGCTGAGATTCGGGCAGGTTGAACTCGAAGTGATTCCCGGCGCGTTAATGTAAATGTCCCCTATTGCTGAACCATTGCGACATTCATTGGCGGCGTTTGCGACGCAGTATTTGTAGTTGTCTCCAACGCTTCCACCAATCACGTCACCAGTGGACGGGGAGGAAATGTCTAACAAAGGATTCGCCCCGGCGATAGCAAGCATCGCCAGTTTCTTGCGAGACAAACTGTAATTGGTATTAACCCATTTCCAAAGCGAACCGGTTATGTTTGTCAGAGACGTCGGGCGCAAGTCGGGGTCTGCATCGAGCGCCAAAAAGTCCACGCCCCAGATTTTACTTTGACTAGCGTCTGCATTGCTCTGCTGAGGCCCTCCAGCATGCTTCTGCCACGCATTACCACCAGCGCTTTTAGTCGCTCCCGCAAACTGCGCTGAATCTGAAATGTTCAACGTAGGATTATTGGTCATTGCCGGCCCAACAAAACCTATCCAACCGCCCTCTGCTATCCCGCGTCCATTGGCAAAGGATTCGTGACCAGTGTAGGTAGTGGCATTTGCCAACTGCGTTATCAGATAACTCCCCGTGGTGTCGTTACCATGAGGATCATTTATGAAGTCCCACCAGCTTGGGCCAACTTGACTATAGTCGTTAGGGTTGTGACAACGGCAACCCATCATTACTGATGCCCCACTGTTATGTGGAGCAACGCGACTGCTCGCCTGCCCACGGCCAGCGATATTCCATGTTGTCCCGCTAACGTTGGTCCCTAAATACATCACCTCACCGTCAATTTGGATCTCGTCTCCCGCGGCTATATCGTACATAGTGGTATCAGCATAGGACGATGTAGGCGTGTTCGATGAAAACGTCACGGTCATTTGTGAAGTATTCATGGCCCCGTTGAGGGTAACTGAATAGGGCCCCATTCCTACGCCAGACTGATACATCGTCTTGGCAGTCCAAGACATTTTGTAAGTACCGAGCGCAGGGTGCATGGTATGGATGGCACACCAGCGGAAGCTTTTATCTCCGGTGCCTCCCCGCCGCCATAACGGCGCCAAACCCGCGACAGTAGCGGTTGGGCCAGAAATGTCTACGGCACCTAACCAGCCATAGGAATCCTGGTTTCCCCGCAGAGCATGAAACAAGAGATAATTCCCCTGCACGACTGAATTGGCCAGTCCGGGAAACTTCGTCTTGTCGTAGGTCCCATCAAACGCCACCATTAAGGCCGACAAATTATTAGGACTCGGCGTCATATCAGTCCATGTGCAGAGCGCAAACGATCCTGGTGCCACACTTGAATTGTAGTAAGAGTTGCCACTAGCCGGCAGTTGGCAACGAACTACGTGGGCATCGTTGTTTGTATCCGTAGCCGTCCCAAACAACTGCGTTGGATTATTTCCGAAATGTGAGCCCGCGGTAACACTGAAATAGTTGGTCCCAATTCCTGGCAGCAAGCCACTACCCAGAACAAGAGTACCGAGGAAACGCGAGGCCGTTTCTGTAACAAAATACAGTCGCGCAGTGCCATTCTGCGACGGCATGGTCGCTAGATATCCGGGCGTTCCACTAGCATCAGTTATCGGAGACTGAGCAAATGGCCAGGGAGCGCCACTGGCGTAAAAACTTATTTCCCCTCCGAGGGTTTCGTCTGACGGAATTGCCATCTTCCGCAGCACTATGCCCGTCACCGGGTCAGTTACTATTTGAGTAGGGTCGGTTGAGTTAATCGTCGGAAAGGCATAAGTGCCCGCTGCGGCAAGGGGTTGTTCATCACCCCTGGTCATTCCCAAGGGCCTATTGTTTGTGCTCCAACTGACTGTGCCGGTTTGCAAGCCACAAGTGACCCGCGCAAAGTAAGTAGTCGCCGGAGTCAATGCGCGGCCATATCGTTTGCCATCTAAGGCCAGGTTACTAAGCGCCCCTTTGGTATCGGGGATGGTACCCAGTACAAACGTCCTGGAGTTACTGCCCGCACCCAGCGCTCCGCTCCGATTGTCTAAGTTGGCCCCAACAAACAACAGTGGATTTACGTCATTGATAACTGGCGTGAAGTTGCTGCTCTCACTTACTTCCACTGTGCATGGTAAAAGGTCAGGTGCGCTGTAACTCAGGATCGTCTGACGCGAGCTGCTACTAACCTGAATTGCAAGGCCGGTATCTACCGCGGTCGGCGTGCCCAAAGAACCTGCGCTCGATTTCGAAGCGAATCCCGCACAATAGGCCAACAGCGAAATTGTTACGGCTAATGCAAGAAAAACATTTTTGGATCGTTGCAGTCTGAGATCAGTGGCATGTGGAAAGAGCATTTTGTCCTCACTTCGGTAGCCGGACGATCTCTGTAGAAGAGATTCCAGGCTTTGCGTCACTGCCTCGCGGCAGTTTTGCCTTTGATCGGTTAAGGGTTCGCGTTTTTGGTCAGACGCGTTTAGTTAAGAACCCGGCTGGATCAGAGCTCAGCCAATTGCGAGATGCACACACGCACTTAGGCTTGCGCAGGCAAGTCAGTTAGCAGGAGTCGTTTCGTCGTTGTAGAAACGAAGCTTTAGGATTTATGGAAGGTGGATAATTGAGGGCAGGTCGAAAAGAAAACCATCGCATACGACAAGCCTGTGTTCAGCGGTGGTTCGCGTTAGCCTTCAACCCAGCAAATGAGTTGACCGCCATCTTTTCTCCGATGCCTTCGGCAACCAGACAATCTCTCTTGGAAACTCTTTCTAAATCCCCAGCCCGAGATTCACGGCTTTGCGTCCCTGCTTCACAACAGGTTTACCTTTATCGTGTGCAATCGTTCTTGAAAAGAACATCGCTGCGACGGATTCGCAACGGACAACTCTTAATTAACCATAACCGTTAACTGCTTGTCAAGACTATAGATCGCCGCACTAAAACACCCCAACATCGGCCCAGAACGCCCTGTCTACCAGGTACGCAAACGTCAGGAAATAGCTGGTGCAAGGCTCGAAGAACCAGCCCGCTCCCAGTAGTTTAAGCCCGCTAACTTAACTGAGCTTTCAGAGCAGACCGCCGCAAGCAGCTTACGCGGCCAGGTTCTCCAGCCACAGTCAAGGTGAAGCCTTTTGGGCACCGACCTGAATACTGTGCACGTTGAAAGACTGGCCCTTTACTTTCTGGCGGCAGAGCAGCCCTTGGGGTTGTGACTTCCTTAGTGAGACTGACCGACAATCCAGATCGTCCTTGACGTGAGCCAGTCCCAAAGGGCTTGCTCCTTGATGACCAGGGTAGTCCCAAGATCTGCAAGTCTAACGATGGCTTGTCAACGCTCTACGCGTGGAAGTATTTTCTGAGGGATGGAAGAGATAGTTGCCGTGTCCACCCATACTGGAGATGTGGTACCCGAAACTTCCCATAAGAGCCCTAATGTCTTCGACCGTCGAACCACAGGAAGCTAACAAGTCTGGATCTAATTCCGTGACCACCGAGGGCGTAAACCGAGCCAAAGTGTCCTTCATGCCTTGAAAAACGCCCAGCTCGGCGCCTTCCACATCGATTTTTACGAGGTCTACTCGCGGTAAACTGTGCTTCACTATCAACTGATCAACCGTCGTTGACTCCACCTCGACTCTCGTTCCGGGTCCGGCATTTCGCTCTGATAGCGAGGCCTTGGCGATGTTATGATCACTCGGGAGGTAAAGGATTAGCCGCGGTGCGGAGCCTGGGTCAGAGCAGGCAACTTCTTCAACGATCACATTTGCGAGTTCGCTCCGCGCCAGATTTTGTCGCAAGAGGGCCGCTACCCCAGGGTTTGGTTCTATGGCCAGCACCTTGCCGCCCAAACCCACGTGCTTTGCTCCGAGCAGCGTAAAGTATCCGACGTTCGCGCCGATATCAAGAAAAACGCTGCCCGGTCGGAGCCAATCGCGCAGAAACTGTGTCAGCAGAGGATCCCAATGGTCCTCCAGCAAAATGGTTTCCTGGATAAGGTCACTAATATCCAGTCGCATCCACAGGCCAGGTTGAAATTCGTGCCAGACAGGTTCGAGATAACCTCTTCGCGCCAGAAAGGCGCCAAGATGGTTGGGAAGATCTTTGCCTGCTTCAATCGGCCACATGCTTTTGACCTGTCGAATGACTCGAACCATGTGGTGTGACATTGTTCGCATAGGCTCTGCACGGGTGATTACGGTAAGCGGGAAACTCGACCTCAGGCGGCAGGCTTTACTGTAATCGCCTGTGGCGGGCGGGATCCTGATGCGGACTGCCCGCCTGGGGTGCCAAGTTATCTTAACATTGCGCACTTTCCCATCGAGTCATTTTTCAAGTCTTGTTAACTCCACAGCGATTCATACACGCGGATCGTCTCCGCGACAGCTTTGCCAACAGTAAACTCTTTGCGTACGTGTTCCAACGCGTGTCTTCCCATCTTCTGGCACATCTCTTTATCTGTTCCCAAACGCTCAATAGCATCAGCGAATGAGTTTGCATCAAACGGAGTGACCAGGAAACCTGTACGACCCTCCTGGACGATCTCAAGCAGTGAGCCACTGCGGCTACCAACTATAGGTAGACCACAGGCCATCGCCTCGGCTAGAACCAGGCCGAATGCCTCGCCTACGGAAGCAAGCACAAAGATGTCAGACGCCTGGAGCAGGCTCTTCGGGTCAGGAACATTGCCCAGCCAATGTATTCTTTTCTCAACTCCCAGTTGCTGGCTCAGCTCTTTTAAACCGGGCAGCAGCTCGCCGTTTCCGGCTACAAACAGTCGTGCGGAAACTTTACGTTTAGCTAGCTCCTGGCAGGTGTAGACCAGCACCTGCGGGTTCTTGAAGGGCCTCAGATACGATACCGTGGATAAAACAATTTCATCCGGGCGAATGTTAAATTCCATCCCCCACCGCTCGCGCGCAGACGGGTCAGGCGTGAAGCGTTCGGTGTCAACGCCAAGATATCGAACGACGATCTTGTCTTCCCCGAGACCACCTTTCACCAGTTGATCTTTCACAAAGTGCGAGATCGCGATCACGCGGGTTGTAGGGCTCGTCATCAGCTTTGTGCGAAATTCAAGCAACCTCTTCCGCCACGAAGTAGCGCGGAATACACCGCTGTTCTGCATTTCGTAGACGATATTTCGTATGCCAGCGAGCCTGGCTATCCAGGGAACCGCGCTAAAATAATCGAAGAAGATGATGTGCGCCGTGGTGACGGAGTGTTTTTTCACTAGCTTCCGCAGTTCGCCAAGGTAGTGGCTGGATCCCTGGCCGTAGTTGATCGCCGCAAGTTCGGCTCCGGTGCTTCGCAGTCTCTCTGCAAACTCCGGCGAAAGATTTTCCGAGAAAACAAGCAGAGGCTGTGCCCCACGTTCCACTAACGCCTCGCACAATCTCAGGTGCCGATCCTCCTGACTGGTCCAGGTAATCGGCGCGGAGTCGAGCAGAATTGCTATGCTCTGGCGGCTCATGTTAGACCGTACAAGCGGATCATTTGACTTACATTACGCTCCAGATCAAAATTCTCCCGAGTAATGTGAAATCCAGCGCGGCCCATTTGCTCTCGCAAATCGGAATCGCCAACAAGTTTGAGGATTCTCTTTGCCACTGTTTCGCTATCTCCCCGCTCTACCAGGAAACCTGATACTTCATCCACAACCAATTCCGGAATTCCTCCAACTCGAGTTGCCACAATGGGTTTCCCAAAAGCCATGCCTTCGGCGATCACCCAGCCGAACAATTCTTCCCAACGCGACACCTGACAAACAATATCAGCGGCATCGTAAACCCCTTCACCGAATGGGTCCTGCACCAAGCCTGTCCAGCTGACGTGATCGCCAATTCCCATTGCAACCGCGTCCTTCCTATACTGTTCACGATAAGCCCCTTCGCCAACCAGGACAAACTGAACAGACTTGTTTTTGGCCAGAACCAGCCGCGCGGCCTGAAGCAAATCGAAAATTCCTTTCTCGGGTATCATCCAGCTCACCTGGACCACCAGCGCTCGCTCAGCGGGGATTGAATATCTCCGGCGAAATTCTGCTGCCCGCTGTGGGTCGGGTGCCAGGCGGGTTAAATCAACCCCATTGTAGACCAGTTGGAATCGCTCGGCGGGCAGGACATCGAGCCCGGTCAAGCAGGCATATCCGTACTTGCTCACACAAATCACTTTTGTCAAAGGCCAGTTGATCAGGCGCACTAGCATCCGTTTCCAAAACGGCGCACGGTTGGGCACGTACCCCATTGGGCGGGAGGCATGATCAGTAAAAAAGACGCGCCTCGTACCGTTCAGTCTGGCTAACCACGGATAGATTCCCAGGAAGCCGGTGAAGTGAAGGTGCAGAACTTGCGGACGATAGCGGCGTATAAGATGGACAAAACTTTTGGTTGCGGCCCAATTAAAGTCAATCGAGTTCTCTAAAACCTCGAGTTTGATGTTTGGTAGATCGAGGAACTTGCGCACCTCCGTAGTGGGCTCGCTAAGGAAGCAAAGAACGCTCTTCCAGCCAAGCTGACCAAGTTGAAGTGACAATTCCCGTGCAAAGGTCTCAGTGCCTCCGATGCGAAACGGTTCGACACCAAACACTGAGACTATGGTTGGCATGCGCAGTATGGAAAGATTTTCCGAAGAGATTCTATCATCGAGGGTTAAGCCGGGCGCGAACAATTCGCCTCAGCCGTGCCGCTATCCTCTCTCGCAGTTGACTAAGGCTGAGCTGGGCGTTATGCGCCGCGCAAAAAGCGCTATACAAGGCAGGCGGTCGACCTTTACGCTCAAAAGCCGGGATAAAGTTTGTTTTGTTCCCAAAACCAAGGATCCGCCGATCCTCGGCCGAGAGATCACCCAGGAAAGCAGCATTCAACAGCAACGGATGATAGCGATAGTAATCCAGGTCTTCCCTTTGCAGACGCACGTCCGGATCATGATAGTTGTAAAAGACAGCTCGCCGGGGCTCCAGCATGGGTACACCCTGACGGTGTGTGCCGGACGTATCAAACAGAAAGGCCGATCCTGCGGCACCCATCACTTCGAGAATTTGCGAGGCCGGAACGTTCTCGACTTCCCGGTTAAGCACCGAGCGCGGATGGTGCTGCCGGTGGGTGCCCTTGATGTAGTTGAACGCGCCACTGCGAACATCCGTGAGATAGAAGGCGAGTTTCACTTCGCGCGGAATCTCGCTGCTGATCTGGTCGTACCAGGCATCGCCGTGCCAGCCGTGAAAATCTCTCTTAGTCGGTACCGACTTCCAACCCTTGGCTTCGTTCAGCTCGTAGCCATCTCCGAGATAGCGAGTCAGAATCTCTTTCACCAATGGGTGAAGAGCCAGATCGACGAACCCCTGATCGAGCAGTAGCACATCTTCTACCATGTGCCGGTAGATTTCAGTCTTTTGATAGCCGTCAAAGTTGTTCCAACGCAGGCGCCGCAGTTTGATTTCGAAAGCCTTCTGCATCCCGCTTAGTTGGTCAGCGGAAAGCAGGTTCGGCAACACCACGATGCCGTTGCTGTCGAGCTCGGCAAGCAGCCGATCGACTGTCGACGGGTCCACTCCTCGCTCGTTTGATTTAGCGAGGTCGCTTCTTGCAGGAAAGTCGGCTGTGCGTCTCATTAAAGGCTATCCGTGCTCTAAGGCCCAAAACCCGGGGCCGCATTATCCTACCATTATTGTCGAGCCGGCGGGGCTGGTCAGTTGCCCTGCATCTCGCGCTGCATGTCGGATCTCTTTCATGATCTGACGCAGGCGATAATCGCGATAGTCATTGGGATTTCCTTTCCGTCCGTCAACCGCCGCCACCACCATGTTGAATGCTTCACGTGCGCTTGCGAAATGGATTTTGAATCCGCCAGTCTGTTCGGCCAACTCCATAACTTCGCCCATGAGACGCTTCAACTGCTCGCCGATCATAATGTCCTGGTCCGACTCAAAGAATCCGTGAGAGAAAAGCTTGATGAAGTGCCAGTCGGGTCTGCCGAGCACACCAATGCGCGCGCTGCGCCAGCTGGCAAAGCGGTTAAGGCTCAAAGGGTAGTTCTGAGCCAACGCGCCATCATCGATGCGCGGGATCGGCAAACCGCGTATACGCCGGCTCCAGTCAAATACGAGCGGACCTGTGAAGATGATTGGCAACTCAGGCTTATCTCCTACTGCGAGATTGGGCCCCGAACGATGCGGCCGTGCCTCGCTCAGCGGGTGACCGCACTGGTAGATCGCATTAATACGCGGAACCTGCGTTTGGAACGGCACCGATGGGAGAGTGAAATCGGCATAGCAACCGGTGTCCGCGAGAATTTGCATCTCGTTATCGACGCCGCAGAATCTGCCGCCTGCCGAATTCGCCAAGGCCCAGTTGCCATGAACAAACGCGTATCGTGGTGACGAATCAGGGTTTCGTCGCGACAGGCATCCATGTCTTTCTGCCAACACATCGCGAAATTCTTCCAGCACGCTGCGGGTGTTGGCAGCGGTGTCGGGACGTTCGACGCCGTGGTGAAGATGGATCTCAACTTCACCGTATCCATCCGCCTGCAGCGCCGAGAGCACGTCCAGGATGGGCCGCTCATACTGTTCAGCCGGGAAGAAATTTGTGTGCCGAAACGGCGTATCGTCGTGATCGCGCACGGCATCACCGGTAGTTCGCGCCAGCCTGGACCACGCTTTCACACGCGTGAGCCCTTCGGGTCCTAACCCTGGCTCGAAATGATTAGCTACAAGCAGGATCAGATGACCAGGCTCGCTTGACTCAGTCAATCTATGAGCCAGCTTGCGTAAGCGCCAGAGTGGATAGCGCCAGAGCCACGGCCAGGACCACCGGATCTTGTTCAGCAGCTTGGTATCAGCAAAACTTAAATCGTCCATCAATCGCTCTTGAATAATCAGGAAAAGTTAACCTCGGACCCTACCTGCGCCGAAATCCGGATCCCTCCGCGGCAGAGTTCACTCCTGAAGCCGCCAACGCATCGATGTCAACGCCCGGGTCTCGACCATCAGTGCCTTTGCGACGGTAGTTACTGTTCGGCGCGAGACGCCAGTTGCCCTGGCGAAAATCAATAAATCCAATTTTGTCGTATGAAGGTGTGAACATGTTGCCGGACGGATATTTTGTTTCGGTCGAATCACTTCCGGCGGCTCCAACATTGTCTACTATGACGTTTCCTTTGATAACACCGCCTGGTATGCAGCGGCAGAAGAGGTTCTCTCTGGGACACTCGGCTCCCGGAGTAAAGCAAGCGATGCCATATTGGCTGAACTGAACGATGTTATCCCGTAAGACAAAATTTCTGGTTGGATTACCGTAGGCCGAAATAATATTCCCTTCCTGCTGCACGGTATTGTGTTCAACCGTTAAGGTATTGCCACCGTTGAGTTGCAGGAAATAGGCGGTGTCACCGGCCCTTACCGAAACAATATCAACAAGCAGGTTGTTAGCAATGCGAATGCGTCTCGCTTCCTGACTACTGTGCTCGTTATCGCTGCCCAGGAAATTAATACCGGTGGAGGCATGGCGTACGATGTTATTCGTGACCTCGATATCCTCGATGATGCTCCAGGGCGCTTTGCCGTTTTGATTTCGCGTAGTAATGACAATGGCGGTGGTGCGAATCTCACTTTCAATCAAGTTACCATCCACCACTACGCGCCTCGCATTTTTCAGTTCGAAAGTTCCTTTGATAGTTGCCCGGTTCTCCCATTCCTTGGGCCTGTGCAGATAATTGCGCCGAATCTCGATGTCAGACGGAACAAGGTTCGGCACCGATGGATCGGCGCCTCCGAAAAGGAGGATTTCGGCCCCGCCCTCAAGATAGTTATTGACTATATGAAAGGGACCGGGGCCGTTCCAACCTGCTATGGCCTGAGTCTCGTCGCCCGCCCCGACAAACCCTGAAACATACGAATTGAGAACCGAAGTTTCAGCGCTGTTAAGAGCAAAACCACGACGTGCTTTGTTCATACCTGTAGAATGAACGTAGCAACGATCAAAGACCAGATGATTAGGAAACTGCGAATAGGAACTATACTCAGAGCTCCCGAGGTCAATGAGGTTGTAAACGTAATTTGCATTCGACGCTGGTGAAAACTCAATGCCAACAAATCTGTAATGGTGCGCCTGCGGCTCCGTGCCAATCGCTGCGCGCTCGTTTGGCGACACTATCTTAGGCATGAATCTCGCATGAATCTCGGGCTTAATCCGGTCGCCTTCGTTTGCAATACCTATTATGTTTGAAGTGCGGATAGTTATGTAATCATTATCGGAGCCCGTTCCTCCAGCTTTAAAGGGTAGTATTAATGGTCCAGGATAAGTTGCACCTGCCTCAAGAATAATAGTATCCCCGAACCGGGCCGAACTGACTGCAGACTGAAGGCTTGCGCCCGGCCTTACCACAATCTCATCGCCAATTGAACCGGCACGCCGCGGCCTAATTTGCTGCTCAGGATTCCCGCTCCTTTGGGCTACGACGAATATCAAAGAAAAAACTGCGATGCACACGACGACCAGCAGCAACGCAACGATACGTTTTGGATGTCGAACCTTTATTTGCTGATGTTCCGGCAACAAAGATATCATGCGCTCTACAACAGAATTTTCTCCCGGTTCAGGAGAAAGTGGCTTACCATGACTATATCATTATGTCATCCACGATTTTAAGAAAGGCTTTTTGATCTAAGATGTCTTCAACTCTCGAACAATGGGAACGTGCCGAGCGAGAGCGTAGTGCCTTCGAAGCCTCTCATTTTGACACGCCCAATTTAACCGCCGACCCAAAGGATGTTGCCAGGTACTTTGATCCCCCGGCCGATACAATCCATCCACTCGAGTACGCCTTTAATCTAATCGGCGACCTACGGGGAAAGACTGTACTTGAATATGGCTGCGGCGACGGGGTTAACACGATTCTCCTGGCAAATCGTGGGGCAAAGATAATTTCGCTGGATCTCTCACCAGAATTGATCGCACTGGCGAGGAAGAGAGTAGTTGCCAATGAGATTAGCTCAGGTGTCGAGTTCATAATAGGCTCTGCTCACAACGTTCCACTTCCCGACGAATCGGTGGATGTCGTAATTGGGATCGCCATTCTTCATCACTTAGATCTCTCCCTTGCATCAAGGGAAGTAAAACGCTTGCTGAAGAAAAGCGGCATGGCGGTCTTCCAGGAACCTGTGCGAAACTCCAAACTCATACGGTTAATCCGAAAACTAATACCTAACCGATCGCCAGATATTTCTCCGTTCGAACGACCGCTGACTGATAGAGAACTGCGAGACTTCTCGGCTGGCTATTCTTCCTATCAGTGCCGCCCGTTTCATACGATTCCTTCCAGCTTGATATATCACCTGCTTCCCTTCCTGCGTAAGTATACGACGATTCCCGGTCTTCGCTTCGATGCCGCCGTGCTGCGAAAATTTCCAGCGCTGGGGTATTACTCATCAGTCAAAGTATTCAAGCTTGTCAGATAGTAACCGGAGATCGGCCCGTTCAGTAGAACAACCAATAATAGGCCATCTTTACATACTCAGTAGGAACTAATTGCCAGCCCCGCAAGGACAGCCACCACGTGGCCGGCTTTGGTATCTGGCCGCCGTTGGCCACCTCCAGACCCACTGTCATCCCGCTATTAGCCAGGACTCGACGAAAAGTGCGCAGCGCCCGCCGTGAATGATACGGCGAAGTCACAATGAGCACAGATCTCACTTCATTGGCTTCAGCATATTTGCGGAGGGCGATCGCCTCGTTCTCCGTGCTATCTATTGGCGACCCGATCACTTCAATATTCGACTCCGGCACACCTCCCCGTTGCAACTCCCAGCGCGCGCGCTCGTAAAAAAAAGGATTCCGTTGCTCAGAGCTCAACCAGCCACCCTGCTGATTGTCATTCGTTAGCAGTATTTTTTTCGAACGGCCGGCGGCATACAGTTGCGCCGCCATCTGGGTCCGCTCAACGAAACTCGAAGAGCCACTGAGGACGACAATGACATCCGCATGCTCCAACGGAGCACTGACAATAAGGCTGCGCGCCCCGAACCAGGCAGCCAACCAGCAGAGAACAGCTAGTAAAAAGGCGACGGCTAACCGTCGCCAAATTCTGTTTCTCGCAGAGCATGAGACTATTCCGATCACTTCAACAAAACCGTCGGCCAATTCCAGCGACGACAAAACCGAGTCTGAAGTGCAACCAGGAGGACTCTTACCAACAGATCCCCTGGTACTGATCGTCTGAGGTCTTGTCGAAGAGCCGCACAAGATCGATGAGAGTCTTACCAGTTCTTAACTTGGCTTCAGTTTGCCGAAACTCAGCCCCCTTATTCCCAATGATGATCACTTCCGAGCTCTCAAGCACTTCATCAATTGTCGAGCACATGAGTTGTGAAATATGCGGTATTTCGCGCTCAATGTACTCCTTATTCGCCCCGAAGAGTCGTGCGAGTGAAACGTCTCGGTCGTAAATCGAGAGGTGATAACCCTTTCCGATTAAAGTCTCGATCAAAGAAACCATCGGAGATTCGCGCAGATCATCCGTGCCGGCTTTGAAACTGAATCCAAGTACTCCGATGCGTTTCTTACCCGTTCGGACCACCATGTCCAGCGCGCGCTCAACCTGCAATCGATTGCTTGGCAGAATCGCTGATAACACCGGCGTTTCCACATCAAGTGCTTTGGCCTTGTGAGTTATCGCTCTTAGATCCTTTGGCAAACATGAACCACCAAAGGCAAACCCAGGCTTCAAATAGTAGGGCGACAGATTGAGTTTAGTGTCATGACAGAAAATGTCCATCACTTCATGACTGTCAACACCAACGGCCTTGCAAATGTTGCCAATCTCATTGGCGTAGCTCACTTTCAGTGCATGAAAACAGTTGCAAGCGTACTTCACCATTTCGGCAGTTTTTATAGAGGTCACTATCACCGGCGCTTCGATGGTTGCATAAAGCTGCTGCAGAGCCTGTTCCGTATGAGAGTCATCGGCTCCGATCAACGTAAACGGCGGCTCATAAAAATCCTTCAGTGACGACCCTTCGCGAAGAAACTCAGGATTGATGCAAACACCAAAATCAGATCCAGATTTCTTGTCGGATGTTTCCTCAAGCGTAGGTATAACAACGCTCTCGACTGTTCCTGGCAACATGGTGCTGCGCATTACTACAACATGTCTATCCGCCTTATCTCTTAAGGCCTTCCCGATCTCATGACAGACTCTCCTTACATAGCTGAGATTGAGACTTCCATTCGGATTACTTGGCGTGCCAACGCAAACTAGTGATATATCTGAGGTTCGCACTGCTTCGGAGGAGCTGGTGGTAGCGCGAAGTTGACCGCTAATTACCGCCTCTCGCATTAATTCGGCAAGGCCAGGCTCGACGATCGGACTATCACCCCTATTAATGATCTCCACCTTGGTTGGATTGACGTCAACACCGGTTACTTTGTGTCCATGCTTCGCAAAACATACTGCCGAAACGCAACCTACGTAACCGATACCAAAAACGCTTAGCCTCATCCAGTTAATCCTTTTCGCCTATGAGTATGTCCGAACGTTTAACTTTACCGTTGCGACGACGTTGATTTCATCGTGGCTGTCGCACAAGACCCATTAAGAAGCTGCTACCCCAGTTTAAATGAATCGTCACGTAAACAATGGGCATAACAAGAAGCATTAGCGGTCCTGCGTGGTCGCGTCGCATAATTCGCCATCCGAACGCGAGGGCCAACGAAACATATAATCCGACCTCGAAGCCCAAAACAACCAGCGCCAAAGGCTTGAAAATCCCCAGGGCTGCCAAAACCAACAGCGACAGCACAAAGACCGGGGCAATGGTGTGTCGTAGCTTTAGTGAGCGCGGATGCAATCTAATCATGCGCGCCTTCCAGCCCCCGTAACGACGATACTGCCCAGCAAGTTCACTTAGTGAGGTCCTCGCAAAATAATCACAGTATCCGGAGCGATCCAGAATGACCTGTTTACGCATCAAGCGAGCACGGTAATTAAAATCGTAATCTTCGTTTGTCAGTAACGTCTCATTGAAGCCATCCAATTCGCGCCACAATGATTTGCGAAAACAAGCGAAGGCAACGGTGTCAACAGCTTCCGCGGCTGCGGTTCCGCCGCTTATTCGATATTTTGCGTCTCCGATGCCGAAGGGATCCCCTACGGCACTTGCAATTGCTCGACCAAGCAAGGTGTTGGCTCCAGGCCGAATTCGACAGGGCATGCCGACCACGCCGACCGAGTCGTCAGAAAGCATCTCAACACATCGTTGAATATATCCATCGCAGGGAACGGCGTGGGCGTCCATACGCGCGATGATCCTTCCTTTGGCCGCTGCGATCCCGAGATTTAGAGCCGTGGGAATGTTTCGCGCCGGGTTATCCAAAACAACAATTGCCAGGGCGGGATGTTGTAGTTTGAAGTCATCGATAACAGAACGAGTCTTATCATCAGACAAGCCGTCTACAATAATTATCTCGTATCGATCCGGTTCAAACTGATCAGCAAGTTGTTCCAAAGCCTTTGCTATGAAGCGCTCTTCGTTATAACAGGGGATGACTACTGACACAGTCTCGCATTCATCTTTTGAAGGCAACACGGCGGTGCCGTTTGCTTGAGCTTCTGTTGTTTGAACCGACATAAATATCTCAAGCTGCCGGCTGTTCGTGACGTCTCGCAGCAACCGAGTTTAGTTTAGGGTTCCGGCGATTTTGAGTCGTGGCTTCACAGATCTCGGTGAAACGTTTGGCGACACCATTCCAACCAAAGTTTTCGCGCACGGTTTTCCCTGCTCGCTGTCCAATTCTCTTTGCCGTTTGCGGATCCCTCAATAGATCGACAACTGCAGCCGCAAATGTTTCCGGCGTGTCAGCTATGCGCAACTCTTCACGGTCTCTGACTGGTAGGCCTTCCGCACCGATGGTGGTCGATACAATAGCCTTTTCCATAGCCATAGCCTCAAAGATTTTTAGGCGGGTACCCCCGCCAATTCGTAAGGGGACTATATATACGGCGGCGCGCTCCATGTATGGGCGCACATCTTCTACTCGGCCCGTGACTCTAATTGAAGCATCCCGCTTACTCAATTCAAGCAGGCTAGAATAAGGATTGCGTCCAACAACGGTAAGTGACGCATCCGGGATCGTTTGTCGAATTATCGGCAGTATCTGATCCGTGTAATAACGAATACAGTCTTCATTCGGCAACCAGTCCATTGAACCGGTAAACACAACATTGTGTGGGTTGACCTCCTCTTTGACAGAAGGAGTGAAGTAATCAGTATCAACCCCCGTGGGTACGTCAAAGACTTGATCAACTGAATAGTCATGCCTAATTTGCTCGCGATCTTCAGCAGAAACGGCAATTACGGAATCAAAACTCAGACACATTTCCTTCTCAAACCGAGCCATTTTTTGCCATTGAGTTCGCAGGTACCTTTTTTTAATCGGATTTTCTTGCACTTCAAAATGGCGTTTCCAAATCGTTGCTTCAACATTGTGCTGAAAGAGTGTAGCCGGACATGACATTTCCCCGGGGACATTTATCGCGGGTGCCAGGAAGTCGCAAACTATGATATCGACATTTCCGTTATTTGCGCGTTCCAAGATTTCTTTACGCATTGAAGCCGACTCATACTTCTTAATGGCGTAAGGAAGACGCGACGTCAAGTTCAATGCCAGCTCAGCATAAAAGCCGGAAGAGAACTTCTCGCGCTGATGATGAGAAACGCAAATCAGTTCATGACAGTACTCGAGCGCCATTTCACGCGCCTCGAGACCCGCTGAACCGTCGTCAAGTGTCAGATAGGTGATGTGATGATCACATTTGAGTTCCTTCAGCATGTTGTACGTGCGGATCTTCCCGCCCTTATCGACAGGATGAAGCAGTTCAGTTTTGAGCCAAAGTATTCGCACTTAATACGGATGTGTTTAAATGTATTGCACTAATTGACCGCCACGACTTCAGCCAGCGAAGACGACGTATCGCCAGCACGGTCACCATCAAGAAACTGCCGTTGCCAAATCTCGAAATTGACGAGGGCCCACAAACGCTCATCATGGTTCTCGCCGCCATTCTGATGGCGGTTAACAAGCTGGCGAACAAAAGCCGGATTGAAGATTTGACGTTCCATCGCACGATCGCTCAAGACGTACTCGTCTATCACGGAACGATAGGCACCGCGGAACCAGGTTCCGATCGGAACAGGGAATCCCATCTTAGGTCGCGACAAAATAGCGTCGGGCAGTAGGCCTTTCATGCTTTCGCGCAACACGCGTTTAGTCGTCCAGCCTCTCAGCTTCAGGCGCTGCGGCAGTCCGGATGTGAATTCCACCAGTTTATGATCCAGAAATGGCACGCGGCTCTCGACCGACGTAGCCATGCTCATCTGGTCCTGCTTCATCAGTAATTCATGCAGGTAGGTTTTAATGTCAGCATAGAGCAGGCGGTCAAGAAACGAGGTCGCATCAGTTTCTTTCAGCACTTCGCGCAAACCTGTGTAAGGATCATTTGTCCCCACTTTTTCTTTCATTTCCGCAGTGAGTAATTCTAGTTGCATCGAGCGTGGAAACACGGCGAAGTTATCAAAGTAGATGCTCTCAATGTCTGGTGCAACAGCAAGGAACGAGCGCAGAAGCTTTTGTCTTAGCTTCGCTCCGGGCATTCCCTCAATCTGCTTGCGCACAAGATTTCGGAATCCCATCGGAGTTACATTCTGATAACGTACTCCCAACGCAAGATTCAGAATAGTCTTCCGATAGCGAGCATAACCGGCGAGCAGTTCGTCGCTGCCTTCTCCGGTTAGTACAACTTTGACGTGCTGCGACGCCAACAGCGAAACGAAGTAAAGCGCTACACTGGAAGGGTGCGCGAGCGGCTCATCTTCATGCCAAACAAGCTTTGGCAGGGCCGTGAAAAACTCTTCCGGACTAACAACTACCTCGTGATGATTAGTTTTGAATTGTCGGGCTACCAGCCGCGCATACTCAAGCTCGTTTGCTTCTCGTTCCTTGAAGGCAACCGAAAACGTCTTGATCGGTTCTGTGACCATCCCGCTCATTACGGCCGCAATTGCAGACGAATCAATGCCCCCCGAAAGGAACATGCCGAGTGGCACATCGGCCATAAGTCGGAGGCGCACTGACGTCCGAAACAATTCACGCCATTCGGCGATGTAATCCTTGTCACTTCGGCCTTCGTCTTGATGCCTGACAAAGCTGACGTCCCAATAACGCCTTACGGTCAGCTCTCCGTCGCACCACAGCATGTGGTGACCCGGGAGCAGACGCTTTACGCCCCGGAATAAAGTCTCCTCGCCGGAAGGTGCGTGGTTCGCCAGATAATCCAACATGGCGCGGTAGTTGATTTCCGGCTTGATTGCCCCCGCTTCGAGAAGTGTCTTGATCTCCGAGCCAAAGTAGAGTGAACCATCGTCGGTGTGGACGTAGTAAAGAGGCTTTACTCCCAGACGATCGCGAGCAACAAACAACTCCTTACGGCGCTGATCCCAGATAGCAAAGGCAAACATACCGCGCAGGTAGTCAACGCAGTGTTCCCGGTGCTCTTCGTAGAGATGCAGTATTGTTTCGGTGTCGCAGTGTGTTTGATAAATGTGACCAAGGGCCTCGAGTTCAGCGCGGAAATCAGTATGGTTGTAGATCTCGCCGTTGTAGGTGATATGGAGAGTCTCATCCTCATTCGTCATCGGCTGATGACCAGCCTCTACATCCACAATACTCAGCCGCCGGTGGCCTAACCCAACAGCACCGTCAATGAAGATGCCTTCGTCATCAGGACCGCGATAAGTGATGATATCGCGCATGCGTTTGAGCACCGCGGCGTCAACCATGCGCCGTGACCTACTCGAAAAAGCAATGCCGTTGATGCCACACATGGAATTTGGTCAGCTGCGCACTGCCGCCTCAAAATCGGCAATCAGCAATTGGGAATCGAAATCCCCGTCGTCGGTATCGACTTGAAATTGACCGTCGACGCGACGCGCCGCCAGGTAGTTTATTCGTTCACGACCTTGCAGCACCTGGTGGTGCTGGAACTGCAAATTCTGTCCGCCGATTAGTACCAACTCTTCTGGAACCGATGGGTTATCCCGAGAAAATCGGGCCCAGGTCCACTCAAAATCCGACGCCAGCCGCGCCGTCTCAATTCGCTCCCGCTCACGAATCATAACAATGTCGAGCCAATTCTCGTTGACAACTTCGAAGGCCTGCCCCCCAATCGCCTCAATCTCACTAACTTGCCAACGGGTGTGGCCGGCTCGAGGCAGCAACAGACTCACTACGCCGCGAGCGTCGCCCAGCAGTGCCGACAACACATAAACTCTTGCAGGGTCCTTTTGGGCGTAACAGTGCGAAGCCCACCCGTCTTCCCGTCTCCAGCGGGCGTTTTGAGCAAAAGCATGGAGGTCAAGGCCAATACTGCCGGTGGCCTCTGCGATAAAAGCATCCTGTTTGGTCGCTGCCTCAATCAGGGGATCGGATGTCGGATCAAAATGAAACCACAGATCCACGTTGCGCTCAGCGACAGATATTAGACGGTCGCGGACAATCCAGTAATCGTGTTTAAGAAACAAGATCCTGCGCTCGTGCGTCGCGGGCTGAGGGAGCGAAACGTAGCCATCGTGGGTGCCGGCAACATAGTCAAAACGATCTCGACTGATCCAACCCAGACATTCACTGCCGGCAATAGTCTTCCACGAAAACGGCCCGGCACTAACTGACGAGGATCGACCTTCGACAGTCAGAGTGTTATGAGCGGCCGAGCTGC
>Ga0070698_100002742_pt1 | contig 19361 bp, 21 predicted proteins | sample KBSK1502metaG_FD_65477 | JGI IMG/M metagenome (GOLD analysis project Ga0070698, IMG submission 65477) | Corn, switchgrass and miscanthus rhizosphere microbial communities from Kellogg Biological Station, Michigan, USA - KBS K1-50-2 metaG | ecosystem: Host-associated > Plants > Roots >...
ACAGCTCGATGGATGGATCGCCGCCGGAGGCCTCGAGCTGACGGCACAGGATCTCGCCGAGATTGCCAACGCCCTGGAGCAAACCGGGGCAGGCAATGGGCCGATTCGGACTGTCGAACTTGCGGTGAAGAGCTGATCGTCGGGCGGGGTATGGCGCAACCAGCTGCCCCGGAGACGAGCGTTTCGAACTGGGCGCCGATGCGTTTCGCCGTGTTCCGGGCGCTCTGGATCGTCGTCCTGGTGAGCAACATCGGCGGATACATGCAGACAGTGGGCGCCCAATGGCTACTGGTCAACCAGGCCCATGCCGCAGTCCTCGTCGCCCTCGTGACCACCGCGGATATGCTGCCCGACGCGCTGTTTGGCCTCGCCGGCGGGGTGATCGCCGACATCTTCGACCGTCGCCGGTTACTCATCGTCGTGCAGCTCGGTATGGCGGCGATCGCGGTCGCACTGGCAGTCTTGACCTTCGCCGGACAGATGCCGCCGGCGCATCTACTGATCTTCACCTTCATACTCGGCTGCTCCTCAGTCCTCGAACCCGGCCTATCAGTCCCTGGCCCCTGAGCTTGCGCCAGCCCGCGAAGCGCGGGCCGCTGCAGAGCTCGGATCGATCAGCCTCAATCGTGCCCGGGTGCTCGGACCGGCGCTCGCCGGACTTCTCCTTGCGCGACAGGGCGTCGCCTTCGTGTTTGCCCTCAATGTTCTCACCAATGTCTTTTTCGGACTGGTGGTTTGGGTGTGGCGGCCGAAGGCGCAGCCCACACCCGAGCTGCCCGAGCACTTCGTTTCTGCTCTGCGGGCGGGTGGTCAAGCCCAATCGGACTTCCAGTCATTCGTCTCCCAGTTCCCTTAGCCCGTGTAAAGCGCATGAGGCTATTAACAAGCCGCACGAGCCCAGCCGCTTAGCTGGGACAGAACGCGCCAGGTCGCCCGGCCTGCGAAGCCCGGCTCAGCAGCCCAGGTTGCGATCGTTGCCGCCTTAGGTGTCTGGGTAGATGCCCTCAAGTAGGGTCGGCAAGATCCGTCGCCGGGTGGACCGTTTGCCCGGCTACTTCTTGATCACAGACTCCGGCGGCCGGGCCGACGTGATTGGATCGGCATGGCGGTGCACGATTCTCCAGCCCCCATCCTCGGGTCTAAATATGCTCGTGGTTCTCAGGGCCACGGGTACGACCTGCTCGCTGCCGCTGAGCTTAACGCTGAAGCGCTCGACCTCGACGATGTAGGCGAGCTCTGGAGTTACGTACGTCGATATGTTCTCGAAGCTGGTTAGCTCGCCGTCCATGTGCGCGAGCAAGGGACCCGCCCACTTACTAACGACCCGGTTGAGGACCTGCGGCGAGGGTGGGATCTCTTTATCGGATTCGGCCTTGCCCACCCCGACGCGTTCGCGTTGATGTACGGCGCCCCGTCCGTCGCTGCGTCCGTAGCAGTGATACGCGAAGGCGTTAAGGTACTGCAAGGGCTCGTGGTCCGCATTGCCGAGGCCGGGCGGCTCCGTGTCGATGTTGCTCACGCCACGGACCTAATCCACGCCGCGGGTACTGGCGTCGCGCTGACTCTCGCCGCCACCCCACCCGAGGAACGCGACCCGCGACTCTCCGAGACCATGCGCGACGCGATACTCACCGCAATCACCGCTCCGCCCTCACCCGGGGCCGGAAACGGAGGACCCGACGCGGCACCGGCGGCTCAACGGGTCGCGGTCCACGCCGTCGCGCTACAGGCGCTGCTCACCGAGGCACCCGGCGTCCTCTCCCCTGCCGAGCGACAGCTGCTCACCGATTGGCTCGACCGGCTGGCGACGGCGAGGAGTCACGCCTGATCTGCTGGAGCGGTCGCCTTCATCACGCGTATGTGGAACAGCTTTATCAGCTGATTCGAGTCAGCTGTGAGCTCCTGGGTGAAAAGGGTTGGAACTCCCGCGTGGGCAACCCCGGGCCTCGGTCCGGCCATGGAGTGTCCCGGGCCGGAGGCAGTGGAACCTGGCCGCCGCAACCCCTATATCTAATGCAGGCTTGTCAGATTAGGGTCAGCCGTCAGAACGTCCGCCGGTGTCCACCCAGGTTCGCTGGTAAAGAGGCAATGATCAATTTCTGAATACGAGTCGTCGCTCAGACCAACTGACAACAATCATCTCATCTATCACCTCGTCTGCACTCTCAGGTAGTTCCGCAGGATAGCATTCGCGGTACTCAAACCCTCACGTGGGCCTGACACTCGCACTTGTCATCGCAACGCAGCTGCAGCGCCCGCGCCCGCATCGACCCGAATTCGAACTGATGATGCAATGGTCTGGCGCAGCCCATGAGCTAGCTTCATTGTCGCTGCCGCCCCGACAATTCCAGAAAACGCGGTTACAAAGGGAACCGCCGGCGTGAAGTCCTCTGCATAATTCGGCTTTATCGTCGCGATCAGCCGCCCCACGCGCTCGAATTCTTCCGGCGTAGGTAGGGTGGGATTGCCGAAGCTTTTCGCCCTCGCCCGCGCGTGCGTGAGCCTGTCGAGCTCCTGCAGGGAGCGAGGTCAATCAGCATCGACAAGAGCTCCCGCCCGGATGGTGGTCCCGGCGTAAGAAAGGTGGGCATCCCCCGGGAGAAACGGGGGACCCTGCGCCTTCAGGCAAATGAGTTCCGAGTACGATCGGCTGGTGAGGAGCGTCACGCTGGGCGAGTATCGCAACCTCATGCACGCCTTCACTAGCGGACACCTTGGCGCTGATGATTTCCAAGCTGGCTATCTCCGGCTGCGTCAGGAAGACGGCGCGACGCGGCCCGACGGGATCGCTCGGATGCTGGACGACATCTCAAGCGCGCTGCGCGAGCCCGAACTGATGGCGCGAGTCACCGCCGCCGTACGCGTCCTGGACACCTTGAGACACGGCGCGTAACCCGCTGGTCCCCGGCCGCCCACATGACCTCCGTGTCAGGGCCATCTCCACATCCACCTGCTCGATGGCCGGCAGATGACTTAATGCACACTCATTTTCCAGAGCTTCAAGGAATCGTCGCACCACCAGAAGTAGCCGTCGGCTGAGACGAGCTCCGACAGCCCCTCCCCGCCATTGAAGCCCGGCAAATTGAACTGCGATGAATCCGCACTGCTGTCGATGCGAAGGATGGTCGCCTTTCCGGTGTCTCCCGAAGCATCGTTAATCCCCCACGCATTGCCGTCGGGCCCGGTTACCAAGGCAACCGATGGGGATTCCCACGTGTCCGGCTTTTCCTTGATGGCACCATCCGGTGCCATGCATCCGAAATAGTTGGTGTAACCCTGCGCCTGCGAATCAAAATGGCGGTAGTAGCAGAGATGATCGCCCGCGACCGCGATGCTGAGGCTTTGCACGCCATGATGCTGCACGGCGCCGTCATCGGGAAGTGCGACCGGAACGGCCCGAAAACTGCTCGGCGCACCGAGCCAGTACAAATCGGTGTTGCCGCTGTTGTCGGCAATCGCCAGCCAGATGGTTTGATTGCACCCGACGGAAATGCTTTCGATCGTGGCCGGATTAGGTCCTACGGCCGACAGCTGTGGCCCACTGGGGAGGACCACACCGTGGATTCCATTCTGCGGATCAACAAATGCGACTGTTGTGGTGCTCAATGTCATTGGCCCATTCACCGCCCCGCTGCGATTAAGGTTCCAAACCCCATTTCCATCCGGAGTGGCCATGGTTCGGCGGCTCGGTCGCGCCACCGGCACCGGCGAGAGCGACCCGTCTTCCTTGACAGTGAATGCGAATTCATTGCTCCAGCCGTAATGGCTGTCAAAACTTCCGACCACAAGGGAAAAAGTGCCGGCAGCGGGACCTGCTCCGAAAAGTTCGAGACCGGGATTTTGATCCCCGTGGCCCTGTAAATCGGTTTGGAGATCACGCACCCGCGTGGAAGACAAACTGTCCGGCGAAGTCTTCGAGTGCGCCGGACAGGCCGTGGAACTGACACCTGGAGGCTGAACCGAACCACAAGACGGCGTAGCTGCCAGAAAAAGCGCAGCCGCAGCAACCATTGCCGAGACGCGCCGTGGCATATCAGCGCCGTCCGGTCCTAGACAAGCACTCATTTTGCGATGCAGCGAATGGCAAGTCCTGGGAAGGAACCCGTCGACTAACCGTTGGTGGACGGAGATCGCGGTAAGCTGCGATCATGCCCTCACACGACAGCCATCTCGCGAAGGCATACTGACAATAACGCCGGTGGACGTCCGTGGCCGTGGCGACACCCAGACAGATCCGCACCGCGGCGCTTGGCGCCGACTGCGGCGTTATAACTTCTCGATCAAAGACGCCAGCTTGAAGTCCTTGGCGGTCAGTCCGCCGGCGCTATGGGTGGTCAGCTCGACGACGACACGTCCCCAGCTCACCCGCAGGTCCGGATGATGGCCTTCCGACTCGGCAAGTGGCGCGATGCGGTCGACAAATCGGACCGCTCCCATGAAGTCGTCGAACGTAAAGGCCTTTGTCAGCTTCCCGTCCTTGATCTCCCAGCCTCGAATCGATCGAAGGCGCTCGGCGATCTCGTCGTTGCTTAGCTGGGTGACCGTCTCAGGCATGTCCAGCAAACAGGCTATCAGGAGCTCGCCTCCTGACGAATTCTCCGCTCGCCTATCTCGACCGATTCATCGAGGAGCTGGAGCTCCTGGATCTGAATGGTCTCCGGCTCGTGCCGCTAGCGCGATCAGCGGCCAGCGCTGCTGACACATATTTAAGGATGTGTATCTGCTACCACGATTGGCCCGTCGATAAGCCGTCGCTCATCGTGGGCCTTTCTTTCTAGGGTGGCTAGCCGGTAGCCTCGTTTGCAATTCACGAGCGCTATGTCTCGGCCCGCGAAGCCGCGGGTTACACGTTCGGTGAGGACTTTGATATCTCAGCTTCTGCACTGGAACGAAAGCGCAGAAAAGCGAAAACGCCAGCTGGTACATCTCGTCCACGCGATTCCTCAGATATTGAAGGAGGCGAACTGTCAACTGGTCCGTGCGTCTAAAAGAAGGTGGTCGCGCCAAGGACCCACAGGCAAAACAAGACTATTGACGACAGGCGCATATCGACTAAGCGTCCGGCGCCTCATCGACTGTCAAGCTGACTGACGATTCACTCTGCTTGTGGCGAAACATACGCTTGTGGGTGCCGAAAACTCGATACGGGTGAAGGGCGGCAAAATTCCGTCCACATTCAAGCAGCCCGAGCGTAGACATGGTGCAGGCCAGCCAAGACCGGCCGCGAAAGTATCCGCCCGTGAGCTATCGCATGACCAGGGACAGGCGTCTCTAGCCTCAAGCCGCGATGCGGTCGGTCGCGATTGTAGTTGTGGGCGGCAAAAATCCGTCCGCCATTGGGACTGGCTTCCTCAGGTTCAGAGCCATGCTGTCCAGGAGAGCGCCCTTAGGCAGATACGTATAGGATGGCCTCGCGCCCAGCAGGGCCGGCGAACGGCCGTTCCGCCAAGCGCTTCCACGGTCTGCTGGACGGGCAGTCTGCCGGCCGTTGCGACGAGTGGTGTCGCGTGACTCTGGGTGGCCTTCAGCTATCTAGCGGCCTACCCGTGTGAATTGGACCGACTTTTGCCCCCTAGAGGGCAAAAGTCGAGCCCAGTAGCCCAACGCACCTTCCACTCAGCCACCGCCGGCAATAGGGCGCTTGGCTCACCGACTACACCAAAGCGCTTAGCGCTGCGAAGGAACAGGATGGCAAGGTCGTGACGGCATCAGGTGATTACGGTCCGGTGCCGCTCCTGATGGATCGGCCCCTCAGCAGCGCACGTTGTGGGGGGCAGAACTCGATCCACTTCACACCGGCGCGCGCGTTGTCTGGCGGAGACCACGCGGAGTCAACGCGACACCACCGCTTGCAACGCCTGGCCCTCGGCTACAAGGGTCACCCGAACTTGGACGGATTAATGCCCTCCTACGCCCCCAGAGCGGATTCCCTGGGAGATCCGGCCGATGATTGCCTTCAGCTCGGTGCTGAGACGGGCCGACCCAGCTTCATTCGCGACTTCCAACCCCAGTAGGCTCGCCAGCCCTTCCGATGGCGACGCAGGACCGTCTCCGGCCGCACCAAACGAAGGTGCTGTCGCCAACCTTGAGGCCAAAGGTGGCGAAGCCAGACCCATAGGCTCCGATCCGGAGCCCGAAGGCGGGGATGCGGGTTGGTGCCCAACGCGACCTGGAGCTGATGGCGGAGGACCAGGTTCTCGAGCGCGAGGTCCTGGCGCGAGCGAATGACAGCAACGACAGTATGGAGACCGAGCCGAAGAAGTTCGAGCATCCGTCAGGATAGCAACACGTCATCGGACACAACAGCCTGACCGAACGGGATCGACTTCTGCCGCCCGTCAACTTGCAGCGTTCACGTCAATCACCAACGTGAACACCGGGGGCGTCGGCTTGCCGTACGACGGCGACTGGCGCCCGGCGTACGTGCTCATCGATGACGGCGTCGCGACCATCCCCCGAGTCGAGTACGACTTGGAAGCCGAACGCCGCGCGAGCAAGGAGTCAGGCTTCCCCCCTTTGCGAGTGGCTGAGCGGAGTTCAGTAAAACGGACGATTCCCGAACACCGGAACCCGAACGCCTTCGAGCTCTTCGAGGGTGGCCGCCAGTCGCTCGGCGAGCGCCAGACCGCGGGCGACGATGCCGAGCAAGCTCAGCTGGGCGAGGTCCGGCTGGCGTTCGATGACTTCGTGGGCGATGCGCCGCCAGGCACGCCCGCCCTGCCCTGATGCCAAGTGTCCCGGCCGCGGCCTGTAGGGCTAATTCGTGTCCTGTCTCGGCTGCGAAGATGGGATTCTCTCAGCCATCGCTAACCTGTTACACGGCTACCGTTCAGGGTTACGGCGGCCCGCGTACAGCTGGCCTTGAGTTGCCCGTTTTTATAGATAGGTCTATTGATCTCATTTCATAGGAGGACCTGATAGAAATGTTCCGGATCACGAAGATCAAGGTGGCGACCGCGGTCGCGACTGGCGCGGTGGCGCTAAGCGCGGCAGGCGCATCCGCTGCCGGGACGGTCAGTGTTCAGAATCCGCAGTCATTCGTCGTCGGGACGGGTTCTAACCAGCTGACGTTGATCCCCCTGAACGGGGCGCAGCCAATCAAGACGACCGACCTACCGAAGTGGACGAACGCCGGCCAGTGCGTGAGCTTCTTTGCAAAGAACCGCAACTACGCCCTCGCGCCGGCGGGGACGCTTTCCACCACGCTGACGCTGTCGAAGAACTATCACGGCAAGTTGGTCTCGTTCCTGGCCTCGACCTGGTGCAAGACTCAAGTCACGGCGCCCTCGACATCGACCACGAGCTCGACCTCGACCAGCGAGACGGAGCCGGCTGAAGCGCCGGATACGACGACCACGCAGTCAGGGCCGCCCGCCTGGGCGCATAACCACGGCGCTGGCCACAGCCACCGCCGCCACGGCTGACCTTACGACGTACACCGCAAATCACAGGAGCCCGACGGGGCTCCTGTGATTTTCTGGGTCAGGACGTGTCAGCAACGACCGCCGGACCAGGCTGGAACCGGTCGTGTGATTTGCAAAGAGGTGTCGGACGGCAAAAGATGTTGCCTTGCGTCCCGAGCCACTTGCTGCCGACCGGAGGCTCGATCATCACCTTCATCTGGATGATCGCGCGACTGGACGAATTCTTCATATCCGTTAATCGGCAAACTGTTCGAACACCCCTAAGCCTCCACCAAACCCAAGGGCAGTTCACTGAGCACCGTTCCCGCTGGAACTTTGATCTGCCATAGGGGCAGGCGCACCCGCGGAACCGCCGGGCGGCCGAGGCCTTCGATCGTCTCTTTCATGGCCGGCTCGAGTGGCGTCCCTTGTACCGCGTGCCAGAGTCGCTTTACCGCGTCGCAATTGCTCGCGTCGTGCGGTTGTTTCCATGTTCCCTCGACGACCTGCCGATCGATGTAATAGTCGAACTCGCTGTCAGGCCTCAGCGTGGTGCCGCCAAACTTGATTGGGCGAGCCATCCCTCTGGACAACGACGGGCTCCTGGCGCTCTTTCGTGTTTTGAAGCTTTGGGGGGACACATCCTTTTAATATGTGTCGGAGCCTCTGCCGGATGATTTAAGTCAGTGGCAAACTCGTCCGCGGACGCTAGCACCAAAGAGGCGCCTATGCCAGGATTCATTTCTGACAGTCCGCTGGCCCGCGATCTGATCCGCATCGGCGACGAAGCGATCGCTCGCGAGGACGACGTTGCGCTACGCGCCTATTTCAGTGGGGACTACGTCTTCCACGGGCCCGGCGGCGACCTGAGCTTCGATCAACTGCGCGCGTACTTCGCGTCTTTGCGCGCCGCTTTCAGCGATCTGCGAATCGTCCGTGAGCAGATCATCGTGGGCGGCAACTTCCTGGCGGCGCGCACCAGGTTCTCCGGTGACTTCACTGGGGTCTTTACCTACTCGCCCATCGGTCAAGTCGAGCCCACTTGGCAACACCTCGAGTGGGAAGTGATCGGTACCTTCAGGTACGACGACGCGGGCCGGCTGGCCGAAGAATGGGTGCAGACCGACTACCGCAGCTTCTTGAGCAAGCTAGGCGTGACCACGGCAGAGCCCGCCCAACAGGGGTCGTAGCTATGCTCGCATCAACCGAATGTCTGGACACCCCGACGCTTACTTCCGCCCGTCGACCAGCGATCAACACACCGTCCCCGGACGTAGGCCACGACCCGAGTGCTCGGGCGGGTTGAGGTTCCCTGGACCCTCACACCTTCTAAATACCCATTCGTCAGCGTCGCCCACCCCAAAGAAATCTCCACAAGCCAGCACGTCCAAGCAGTCGTCCAACGATCTTGTTCTTGCCGCGCCGAGCGATCTTCTTGGGATCACCACTCGCTAGCGCCTCGATGTCTCGCGTGGTTCGAGCGACTTTGAAAAGTCGGGTACTGAGTTTCATCGAGGAGTTGCCGTTCTCCGAAACGTTGCCGTACTCGTCAACTCTGATGTATGCGGTGTCGTCCTTCTTTCCCATGTAATAGGCGAAGCAGATGAGAAAACCGAAGTCGCCAATCGTTGAATCTTCATGACTTCGATCCGTTGGGCTTACCAATGCTCGCGCTGATCAGTTGATCCATGGCATCAACTGCCTCTTGGCGTCGTTTAGCAAGGTAAGTCCCGTACTTCCGGAATGGCTCGATGCGCTTGTTGCCGATGTGCTGAGCGATGCCGATGTAAGACACGTCCGACTCCACCATCTTGAGAATCGCGGTGTGACGAAGCTGCTGGCTGTTGAAGTGCGTAATGCCAATGCGGTCTGCGATCCGCATCCATAGACGCAATACTCCTTCATCGGTCAGGGGATGCACTTTGTGGAAATGGAGCGATACCCACATTGCCGGGCAATCATCGTCGCGCGCGTCGAGATACTCCTTGATCAGTTGCTTGACGCTTTGTGGGACGACGACTGCCTTCCCGACCTTCTTCTGGTAGGGCTCGGTCATCGAGCCGACATCAGCGCGCTTGAGCCGGAGAACATCGCTAACTCGCGCTCCGCTTGCAATGAACGTGAAGAAGAGCGCGCGGTCACGCAGGTTTGTGCCGGTGCGTGGCAGATCCTGCACATGACGAACGATTTTGTTGAAGTCGTCGTCGGAGAGAGGGTGTACCTCGCGATCAGGGTATGGGACGCTTGCAACGTCAAGCCATAAGTTCGGGTCGGCGAATGGGTGGTATCTCTGCTCGGCCCATCGCAGGAACACGCGTAGGGCCGTCATGTACATGCTTTTCGAGCCGGGGCGCAGTTGACGCAGGCCAAGTTGTACTTGCCAGCCCTCAAGATGTCTGCGAGTTAGTGCACGTGCCTCGGTCACCTCGAAAGGTTTGAGGTAGCTCAGGAAATCGTCGATGGGTTTGCTGTACCCCCGAACGGTGGCACTCGAGCGGGTCACCGTCATGGAGCGTTTCCACTCATCCACGAGGTCCTTTAGTAGCGGACCCGTGGGCGTCGCTACGAGTTTCCCCTCGGGCATCTGCGGTTGGAGATATGGTAGCTGAAGAAAGACAGGATGCCCGAGTCAATTCCCCCATTCAGTAGCGATCCCACGCTTCGCTGGATGCTGTTCGTCGACGGTGAGAACTTCACGATTCGAGCCCAAGCGGTGGCCCAGGAACTAAACGTCACTTTTCAGCGTGGGCGCTTCTGGATGCCTGAAACGTTTATCTGGCTCCCGGACTGGCCTGCGACCGCGGGCTTCGGATTTTCGGGCGTTAGCGCCATCGCCTTGCGCCATCTCGCGACTCGGGCGTACTACTACACGAGCGTCCGAGGCGACAACCCAAAGATCGCCGATGTTAAAGAGAATCTTTGGTCGCTTGGTTTTACGCCGTCCGTTTTCTCGCGACCGTCAGGAGATCGGAAGGCCAAGGGCGTTGATATCGCTTTGACCAAAGACATGCTCAGCCATGCCTTTCTCGCGAATTATGACGCGGCAGTCCTGATCGCCGGTGATGGTGACTACGTGCCCCTCCTCGAGGAGGTCAAGCGCCTTGGCAAGCTGGTCTACGTGATTTTCTTCACCCACCCTGCGGCGGGCCTTAACGACGATCTACGGCTTGCTGCCGACTACTTTCTCGACCTGACCGGCATCTTCTTCGAGCGCTGGAACCGGCATGCCTCAGAAGCCCGCAAGATGGCTGAGCCGTCGTAGGCGACGCGCTGGACTCGGGCATGTATCCCCCGGGCCGTTGCTCCGGGAACCTCCGCTGGCCCCGCGCACATACCTGCTACCTTGCGGCGAAGGACCGGGCGGATCACGTAGCAGTTGCTGCTCGACGCAGTAATCGAGGTTTATGAACCTGGCTAATTTTCTTTGTCGGCGTCTTCCCACGCGTCTATGACATCCCCTACCGTCGCTTCGCTGATATCCTTGCCCGGATTTTGGCGCTTCCATTCGGTGACCGGGCTGTCGCCACCCTTCATTAGGACGTCGGCCCACTCACGGTCGATGAACGCGGAATAGATCTCGGTACCATCTCCGAGTTCCCGATCAGAGATCTCGAAGACTTCTACAAGCCTCCGCACTATCCACGAGGAGGACTTTTCGTAATCGGCGGCGAACGCCTTGCCTTTTTCCTGGGCTTCCGTTTGGTCATGTGCTTTCACGAGAATTATTCGATCCTCAAATTCACTCAACGCCCGGTCCTCATAAGGGATCTCGACGACCATTCGGATGGCCCACCAACTTTGTTCTTGACCAGCCATCAGCGGCGACCCTCATCGAGATCGAGCGCCTCAGGATAACCGGGCTGGACGGCCGGGCGAAATTCTGTCCTATCCCTTTTCGAAGGCTTAGGCTTCGCGGCCTTCGGATGCTTCGGGTGCGGCTTCTGCGGCTTGGGGCGGGGTTTGCGAGGTTTCGGCACGGGCAAATCTTATGCGGCTGATGGTCTGAGTGGTAGCCCGTTGCGGAGTCGAACCTCGAGCTGGTTGTCTGATTAATCGTTAGGTCGGCGCTAAGCGCGGCCGCGGCGCACGGTTAAGAACTGATCAAGAGTTCGTCCAGTCGCGCGATCATCTGGACGATGGTCGAGGTAGCAAAGGCAGCCGTCTGAGACTTGCCATGTGCCACTTGACCCCCTTCAACGTTGCCAGCCTCCGCCACGCTTGCCGTAGCCAGAAGGAGGCCCTTTAACCCTTTTGCACAGGCCGACCCAGAAGCGAGAGAGCTGCGACAATACCGGCCACGGCGACGATGTGGCTGCCACCGTCACCGTACCCATACGTCCCGCCCTGGGCCGCAGGGGCGGCTCATGGAGCGCGATTCCCGAGACGTTCGAGCTCGCCATCGCTACCTCCGTTCGATTTTTACGGATGCACGAAAAGCGCAGCGCCGAGGTCGAGACGGATCGACTGCATCACCTGGAACGCGGTGCTGGCGGTGAACACGTCGGCGGCGGCCAAGACGCCCGTGTACTTCTCGATCACCGGAAGAGCCGCGGTGTCCGCGACCGCGTCGAGGTAGCCCCTTGTGGCGGCCCAGCCGTTGGCGCCGTACTTTACGAAGAACGGCGTGGGATCGAGGGTGGCAAGCGTTGTCCGGATGCTCGCATCGACGTCGGCCATGTACTGCTGGTGCAGGGTGATGTCGGCGCGCGTCCCGAGCCGGCCAACGTGGCCGCCGACGTACTGCTTCCAGGCGGACTCGAGCGCTAGCGCGGGGGCGTCGAGGTAGCCGGGGATATCTTCCGTCAGGTTCGATTGATAGATCGGGACCCATCCCGGGTTGACGATGTCGACGAGCATGAGCGTGTCGTGGTCCGGCAGGTGGATGAAGATGTTGTCCGGAGAGTGATTGGGGCCGTGGTAATTGAGATACAGCTGCTCGCCCCCCACGCTCAGCACGTGATGGTCGTCGAACGTCACGGTCGGGGGTGGCCGGTGGGGGTCATTGTCGCGCAGCATGAGTTCGCGGCAAATACGGTGGCCGACGCGCACCACATCAGAGCCGAACAGAAACGATGCTCCAGTATGGTCGGCGTGTGAGTGCGAATAAACCAGGTGGGTAACCCGGCTAGGCCTTCCGTTAGCCTCGGTGACCGCGCTGATTGCACGCAGCAGATTGTGGCCGATGCTCGGCGGGGCGTCGACCAGGACCACGCCGTGTCGGGTGGTGAGGAACATGGCAACGTAGACGGAGTCGGTCACCCAGTACAAGTCACCGCTGATCCGGCCCACGAAGTAGCCCTCGGCATTGAGCTGGGGCCCGAGCGCCCCTGCCGGTAATGGCGCGAATGTGGCTGGTGGGCAACCCGTGTCCGCCGCAAGCGCGTCACCAACCAGCGGATTGTCGAGTCTAGTCAGCCGGCCGCCGAGCAGGGCCACCGCCGCGCCGCCTGCGCCGGCAAGGAACGAGCGGCGGCTTGTCGACGGTGCGGCATTCGGCAGGCCGATGTGATCGATGCTGCTAACCGGTTGTTTAATAGACATTTCCAATTCCTCGTTCTGCAATGGTCCTCAGCTTGACGTCCCTTGTGGTGAGCGGTCGTCACCTGATTCAGGCGATTGCGCACGATTAGGGAGGAGGTCCTGCGGCCGGGCGATTCGCTTTGGTTTCCAGCCGATCGCGAGCACCGGTACGCGAGCCGTCGCGGCGCTCGAGGCCTGAGCGCGATCAGCTATCGGACTGTGATCTCGTGAACTGCCACGCCGCCAGCGCAAGAAGGAGTCCCCAGATCAGGAAGGACATGTCCCAGACGTACAAGTGCCAGAGCAGCGGCTTCCAGTCGACGGGCTCGGACGGCTTCACCACGCCGCTGGCCGTGAGTGCTTCACCCACCACATTGATGCCGCCGTAGAGGGTGAGAACCACAGCAGCGCACCAGCCCAGGACAGCGATCGGCCGCCTGGGGAGCCTGCTCCCCCACCGGGCAACAAGCGCAAGGGCAAGCAGCGCAGCAAATACTTTGAGGAACCCAGTGACCCAGACAGCGGCGAGGAGGATCGTTCTTTGCGACGGGCTCATGGTCAACGAGCCCCAAACCGTTTCAGTGCCAAGGGTGCCACCGCTGCCCCAATAGAAGCTAATGGCGGCGAACGCCAAGCCCCATCCACATGCAAGGTAACCGGCCCAGACAAGACGCGATCGCGAGGTCCGGCCAGCTGACACCGTGATGGCCTTTATTCCTGCTCAGGTAGCGTTCGTGGGAGTCCGAATCGGGGAACGAGGCTGCGCTCGCCGAACCACGTGATGGCGGAGACCGAGTCCTCGCTGAGGGTGAGGACCATCAGTCCGTACGCGCGTGCTATCGGGGCATGCGCATCAGGGAGATAGCAGCCGAAGGCCGGTTGGCCGTTGGCGCGCGTGGGCACGAGCTGAAGGTGCGCGCCGCGTCGGGCTGCGCGATCCTCTAGGAACGTAGCGATCGCCGGCCCGCCTTGGTACTCGTACGGTTCGGGTGGCATGGTGAGCCAGGCATCCTCCGTGAGCAGTGAGACGATGCTGGGGGTGTCCCCGCGCTCGACCGCGGCGGCAAAGCGGGTGACGAGCTCGCGCTCCCGCGCGGAACGCGGCAGGGGTGCGTGCTCGCGCGCGCCAGGGGGGATGCGTTCGTCGATCGCCGCCCGCGCCCGCTGCAACGCCCCTTTGACGGAGGCTTCGCTGCTTTCAAGTATCTCGGCGACCTCGACCGCGTGGAAGCCGAGCACGTCGCGGAGTACGACCGCGGCTCGCTGGCGTGGCGGCAAATGTTGCAGTGCAGCCACGAATGCGAGTCCGACCGACTCTCTCATCTCGTAGCGTGCCTCCGGCCCCGGGGTGGGGTCCGCGAGTCCTTCGAGCAGGACGTCAGGGTACGGCTCGAGCCAGATCGGCTCGACTCTGCGAGTGGGCTCGGGCGGCTCGGCCATCGGTGGCACCTCCTGTGGGCGGCGTCTGCGGTCACGAAGTACGTTCAGGCAGCGATTCGTCGCGATGCGATACAGCCAGCTGCGCAGAGAGGTGCGCTCCTCGAACCTCACCAGCCCCCGCCAGGCTGCCAGCAGCGTCTCTTGCAACTGGTCCTCGGCATCCTGCAGCGAGCCGAGAATTCGGTAGCAGTGCAGCTGCAGCTCCGCTCGGTATGGGTCGATCAGCTCCTGGAAGGCGTCCTGGTCACCCGCGCGGGCGCGGCTGAGCGCCGTCTCGCTCACGATCGTTTGCTGGTCAGGCGGCTAACTGTCACTCCCATCACCCATAACGACACCGGTTGCCGGCAAAAAGAATCGGCCGTTCCGTTCCTGGCCGCGTCGGTGTCTTAAAGAGCGTAAGTGCCAAAAACGGGTAAGGAGGCAGGTCCTCTGTTGACGGCCGGAGCGAATCACACCAGTACAACAAATTTAGAGGAGAAGCAATGAGCAAAACCATGACGAATCACAGGGTCGGAACACGTGAAGAGTCGGTTGCTGCACGCGTCAAGTTGCTTGCACGCGAAAAGGAGCACACACGGCTGGGCGACGAGATCTCCAAGCAGCGGCGTGAGCTGCCCTGGGTCCGCATTGAGAAGGAATACCGGTTCGACACCAACGATGGCACGCGGACGCTGGCGGAGCTGTTTGACGGGCGCAGCCAGCTGGTCGTCTACCACTTCATGTTCGGTCCGACCTACCGGGCCGGCGATCCGCCGAACTCATCGATCGCGGACGCCGTCAATGGCATTCTCTCGCACCTTCACGGGCGCGATGTGACCATGGTCTTCGTCTCACAGGCTCCAATCGAGAAGTTGCAGGCGTACAAGCGGCGGATGGGCTGGTCCTTCCCCTGGGTGTCGTCGGCCAACACGGAATTCAATGTCGACCTGGGTTTCTCGGCCAGCGAGGAGCAGACGCGGGGGTGGCTCACGCCGGCGGTCGAGGCCGAGATGCCACCAATCGTCTCGCGGAATGCGCGCGAGACCGGCACCGACGTACTCCGTTACCTGACCGAGAGCCCCGGCTTTAGCGTCTTCGCCTTGGACGATGGGGCCATCTACCAGACCTACTCCGCCGGCGCGCGTGGTGTGGAGTTCCTGATGAGCTACTACGCGATCCTTGACCGGGTTCCGAAAGGCCGTGACGAGGGCGATAGGTGGCAGATGTGGCTCCGCCGCCACGATGAGTACGGGAGTAAGTAACAACACCAACGAGGGGAGAACCGACATGGGAAAGATCGTGATCAGCGAGAACGTAACGCTTGACGGAGTTATCCAGGACCCGGCCGGGGTCGAGGGCTTCAGGCTCGGCGGCTGGATCGGTCGTATTGGCGACCAGGGCCGCGAAGAAGCGGCCAAAGTTGCGCTCGACGAGGCGCTGGGTGCTGAGGCCTTCCTGTTGGGTCGGCGAAGCTACGAGTTCCTCGCAGCCCGCTGGCCATCCCGAAGTGGCCAGTTGGCAGACAGGTTGAACGGCGTGCCCAAGTACGTGGTGTCCTCGACTCTCGAAGATCCCGGCTGGAACAACACGACGGTAGTAAAGGGCGACGTGGTAGCAGAGGTGTCGAAGCTGAAGCAGGAGCTCGAAGGGGAGATCGTACTCGCCGCGAGCTTCCAGCTCCTGCACACGCTAATGGAGCACGACCTCGTCGACGAGCTGCGACTGATGATTTACCCGGTTGTGCTGGGGGCCGGCAAGCGCCTTTTCGGCGAGACCAGCGAAAAGAGACCTATGCGGCTACTCGCCGCTCGGATCATCGCCGGCGACCTTGCGTACCTCACCTACCAGCCGGTCCGAGACGCCTAGTCAACCTCGGACCAGACGGCCAGTGAACCCATGGATACACAAAAGAGGAGGACGAACATGAGTGGCTTATCAGGCAAGACCACTGTCGTCGTTGGCGCTAGCCGGGGGTTGGGGCGTGGGATCGCTCGTGCCTTCGCCGACGCTGGGGCTCCGGTGGTCGCCGTCGCTCGGACCGGCCAGGCGCTTGCCGAGCTGGCCGCCACCAGCGCGAACATCCGGACTGAGGTCGCCGATGCGGCCGACCCGACCGTGGCGTGGAACGTGCTGGATGAGTACGAGCCGGAGGTCCTCATCCTGGTCGCCGGCGCCAACCCTGTGATGCGTCCGCTCCAGTACCAGACGTGGGAGACGTTCTCGGTCAACTGGCATACCGATGTCAGGATCGCATTCAACTGGCTGCGTGAGGCACTGCTGAAGCCGCTGCGACCCGGCAGCAGGGTGGTGGTGGTGAGCAGCGGAGCTGCCATCAACGGATCACCGGCCAGCGGAGGGTACGCCGGGTCAAAGGCCACCCAGCGGTTCATCGCGGGATACGCTCAGGATGAGTCGCGTCGTGCCGGGCTGGACATTACCGTCACAGCGGTGATGCCCAGAATGACCCCGTTCGGAGACGTGGGCAAGCGGGGGGTTCGGGCGTACGCGGCCCGCGGCGGCCAGACCGAGGAGGCATACCTGAAGCAGCTGGGTGAACTGTTGACCCCCGAGATGGCCGGGTCCGCCCTGGTGGACCTGGTACAGACCGACCCGGCGACCACTGCCCCCGGGTACCTGCTCACCGCATCCGGGCTGCAGAAGTTGCCATGAGGGCGTGAACGCGGATGACCAGGAATTGGATGGCAGGTTTACCGCGGATGGAGGTCAGTGCGAGAGCATGAACAAGCGGACGAATCCCCTGATCACCGAAGATCCTCCTGACCGAACCGCTCTTACGACCAGGCCCAGCACCTGGGCCGCCGACCTCATAAGCCATCGCTCCGTGCAGCTCGCTATCGCGCTCTGGGTAGCGGGCATTGTCGCCGTCGTCTTGATTGTGCACGGCTCGCTTCCGTTCAACCGACCGTCCTTTGCCGGGGAATCGATCGTGAGCCAGGTGCTCAACCAGCAGGCTCAACTGCTTGAGGAGCTGGGGCTGATCGCCCTGATCGTTTTCCTCACCCGCAAGCGCCGGATTCCGGACATCGCCTCGCGGGCGCCGGTCGTGAGCGTGAGCCGGCGCGAGGTCTTGGGAATGGTCGCCTACGCGGTCGGCGTCCAGGCGCTAGGCTACGCGCTCGGACGCGCCCTCGGCTACTACCCGATTAGCCTGCACCTGCCGGGCACTCTGTATGGGCTGGCGGGCGCACTTCCGCCGTCGGAGGTCTACCTGTGGGCCGGCTACAACTTCGTTGCCTACGCGGTCTTGCCCTACGTCTTCTTCCGGTCACGCGGTTACTCGAATGAAGCGCTCAACCTGAAGTCGTCGAACTTCTGGGCCGACGTTCGCCTTATCGCCGTCGTCCTGATCATTGAATCGGCTTTGGAGCTCGCCTTCAACCACCGAATCTTCAGCCTGACCGGCCATCAGCTCCTGCTTGGCATCCCAGCGGCCTTCGTCATCTACTTCGTCGGCACCACGCTTCCCGTCATGGTGTTCATCTATGCAATCCTGCTGCCGCGCTACCTGCGACTGACCGGGTCGGTCGTCGCGACCGTCATCCTCGGTGGCGTAACCTACGCCGCCCTTCATGTCTTCGAAGCCTGGGGCGCGTATAACTCGCCGACGAACTGGCTGCTCACCCTCATCTTCGTGGGCTTCCAGTACTTCGGCCCGGGCATGGTCAAATCCGCGCTAACTGTTCGGACGGGCAACGCGTGGGTGCACGTCTGGGCGTACCACGCAATCGCGCCGCACGTTTGGGCCGATACGCCGGTAATCGTCGACGCATTGAGCATCCACTGAGGCAAAGCCAAGAGGGGTAGCCCCGGCGATTCAAAGCGATCAACAACGCAAGCAGGAGAGAAATCGACATGAGTGAAGGAGGGAAACAAATGAGCGATCGAATTGGCGGTGCTGCCAGGGTACCTTGACGGGTTTCGTTCTTCGGTGCAGTCCTTAAGTTCCTTTTGGTCGCTGGCGTTCCGCTGGGCCCCAATAGGCTCGTCACCATTCGAGGCCGGAAAAGCGGCCTGCCTCGCACCACGCCGGTGGCCATCATCGAGGTCTCTGGCAGGCGTTGGGTGTGGGCCCCCTGGGGCGAGGTCCAATGGGTGCGCAATCTGCGTGCTGCCGGTCGCGCGACCATTACCCTGCGCGGCCGCAAAGAAGAAGTAAGTGCGACCGAGCTGGACCCGCCACAAGCGAGTTGGGTTCTTTCGCGACATCCTTGGTCCTCTCGCGCGAGGCAAGCCGTTCGGTGTCTGGTTCATTCGCATCGCCGATGGGGTCGATCTCGACCATCCGTTGGAAGCGGCGGAGGCTCGACGTGTCTTCGAACTCCACCCACTTCCTACTGGTTTGCCGCAATCCTATTAAGCCGCCTCTTTGAGACAGGTCACATCTAAGCACACCCCACGCACGGTGTTAAGAAGCGATCAAGCCTTCGTCTAGTCGCGCGATCATCTGGATGATCGCGACACTAGACATGCCGTGTCCTCCTGTATCCCGGTGACACCTCCGGTGTCCTCCTGAACTTGATTCGCGCCTTCGTCGTGTCCTTCCGTGTCCTCTCGGATCGTCCCGGTTCCGGGATTCTGTGACCCGGCTGTGACCCGGCTCGACACCTATGCCTCAGGTTCGTACGGCCACGCCTAGAGATCGCCGAAGACCCGCGTCAGCGCGAGGCGATCATCGAGTAGGAGTTCAGCGAAGAGAAATAGCGGCCCTCCGCCGCGCGCTGACCCAGGTCGTCCAGGAACGCCTCGGCCTCCTCGGGGGAGAAGGCGCCGGTGCGCCGGAAGTGCGATACGGCGGGCTCGATGAACCAGCGGTGCAGAGCGTCGGCTCCGTCGCTGAACCGGACGTCTGCTTCGATGGCGATGGTCGCAAATCCAAGCTTGCGCAGACGCCACGGGAGCTCGCGAACGATGTGCCCATTGCGCAGGCCGTCGGCGGTCAACCGCGTGAACCGCCGACTCAGCTCGCGATCAGTCGACTCGACCATGATGCTTCCCCAG
>Ga0070698_100002743_pt1 | contig 19360 bp, 13 predicted proteins | sample KBSK1502metaG_FD_65477 | JGI IMG/M metagenome (GOLD analysis project Ga0070698, IMG submission 65477) | Corn, switchgrass and miscanthus rhizosphere microbial communities from Kellogg Biological Station, Michigan, USA - KBS K1-50-2 metaG | ecosystem: Host-associated > Plants > Roots >...
GATGGACGGCCTCGAAATCTCCACTGATAAGCTCGACCTCGCCGCTCCAGACCGCGGCGATCTTATCACTGACTGATTTTCATAAGGTTTCGCGGGCCGAAGGCCCTAAAAGGACAGATGAGATGAGAAGGCCGGTCTCCAGCGGGATGCGATACGCTCCCAATGAGTGACGCGCTCTAAGCGCAATTGAAAGGAGACCGGCTATGAAAAAGATTAGCACTATGACGAAAAATGTGAATGAGATGTTGAAAGAACCCAAGCTGACCATTGGTTTGGAGCTGGAAGGGGTTTCGTCGTTCTCTTCCGCCGGCGGCAGTCGGCTCGAAGAAAAATCACTGAAAGCGCGTAGTACGAAACAGGACAAGAGCAGTAGCCAGGAGGGAGGCCAAAAGCGCAAGGGACAGCAGAATCAGGGCCGGCCAATCGAAGCGAATTTGCGGCGTGCGAGCCACGGCTGCCAAATAAACAAAGATTCCCGAAGCGATAGCCACCAGAACCCAATCCAGCCAGGAACGCGACGAAATGCCCACGGCACTGCCGGGCTTGCTCTCCGTGAGTCCGGAATTCAGGAATTCTTCGGCAATTCCATAACGCAAAGCTTCGCGCTCGGCTGCAACGCGCCAGTGAGCGTGTTCGGCCCGGGTTACTGAAGCCAGAGCGATGGCACCCGCTCCGATCGCCATCAGCAACGAGCCACCGATCACCCTTGCATAGTGACCGGCGGCCATTCCGTGCAGCTCACCGAACACGAAGAGTCCCCACAGCAGTCCCCACAATTGGTTGGTGTTCGAAAGAGGAATGCCGCGGCTGATTCCCAGGTATTTGGCGGCATACTGCTGGAAAATATCGCCAATCACCCAAACAAAACCGCCCAGCATCAGCCAGAACAGCACATCTTTCGCCTGTGCCAACTGCCGCCACAGCGCTACCGCTCCTCCGGCCTCAAGCAACGCCAGAACCAACATCATTCCCAATTCGCCGATGGTGAAGAAAGCTACAAATGAAAGCGGGTTCATCCCCGTGAGATACGCTTTGCGATAGGGGATGTACATAGTGCCCCAGAGCGCTCCCGCCGCGAGCGCCGCCAGAATCCCGCGCGTGGCTGTTGCGCTGCCTGTCTGCGCCGACGAGGCCATTGCAAGCAGCGTCGCTCCGCAGAACATCACGGCGGCGCCGCCCACAACGGAAAGCCACTGTATGCGTCCCGAGCCTCTCAATTCATGGAAGAGCAGCCACCCCCAAAGAATTCCGAGCAGGCTATTGAGATTCCAAAGCGGAAAAGCAATGCTCAGACCGATGTTGCGGATCGCCAAAATTGTCAGCGTGTTTGCAACCGCCCACAAGCATCCGGCGAGCACTCCCCACAAGATCAGGTGCGGAGCCTGACGCACATCGGTCCACATCTGCGTGGTGCCGCGGACCAGTGCGGGGACGCTCCATCGTGCGAGAAAGACTCCGCCGACCATCAGCAGCGAGACCATGACGGGAGAGATGCCGAGGTTCACGAGCTTCGTAGGAGCTTCCGCTGCGCCGAGCCATGCACCCGCACTGAAGCCGGCCAGAATTCCCGCGATTTCTAGCTTACGCAGGCGTTTGCTCTCCAGAGAGCCGTCAGGAATTGGCGAACTCGTTTCGGCGCTCAGCGAATCCAATAGAGCACCCAGAGCCCACCAGACAGCACAATTGCCGGAATCCAGAAGTGGATGTCGGTCAGGATTGCGCGAGCCATGTTTTTCATGCGCGAACCGTTCGCTCGAGCGTTCATCTTGGGCAAGCGAAAAGTATCACATTTTTGCTTCGTCAGCTCATGCCTACTTAATGCCCGGGAATCATTCCGTGCGGAATCAGATTCGGGAACACATAGGCGTAGAGCATCACAATCGTTCCAACGATTGCGGCAAGCGCCACGGAGTGCCAGAAAACGAAGCGAAAAATGCTGCCTTCCGAGCCGACCTGGTTCGTAGCAGCTGTGGCGATGCAGATGGACTGCGCGTCGATCATCTTCCCCATGACGCCGCCGGCGCTGTTCGCAGCGCCCATCAGCACCGGACTCAGATTCAATTGCTCGGCGGTGATGCGCTGCAATCCTCCGAACAGCGCGTTCGAAGAGGTATCGCTGCCGGTCAAGGCAACTCCAAGCCAGCCGATGTAGGTGCCGAAAAAGGGAAAGAACCATCCGGTTCGCGTAAATGCCAAGCCCAATACGGCGTCCATCCCCGAATAGCGCGTAACGTATCCAAGACCCAACATGCAGGACATGGCAACGATGGCGAACCGCATGCGCCACACGGTCTTTCTGAAGATGCGAAAAAGTTCTTTTGGTTTTAAACCCACGATAGTGCCTGCGACCAGCGCCGCAAGAAAACAGCCAGATCCCGTGCAGGTTAGCCAGTTGAAGTCGAACTTAGCATTTTCGGCCGTGGCCTTCACCACGACAGGCTGCGCTCGAAACACTGCTTTGTGAAGATAGGGAACCTCCCAGCCGCCGCTCTTAAACGCCGGGGTTGTGGCTTTTCCCATAGCGGCTTTGATCGATGGCAGTCCCCAGCAGAGTACGAAAACCGACAGAACCGCGAACGGCATCCAGGCTCGTGCCACCTGTGCGGCTGTACGTTTAGAGGCCGCGCTGCCTGGCGCTGCCGAAGCTATTTTCCACTTGTCTCCCAGTACGTCTCGAACGCTGGCTTCTTCCGCGCCGCCCGAGGCAGCGCTGCGCTCATCGGCGAAGCGCCAGATCCTCTTCGGCCGCCAGACGCGCAGAAAGAGCACCGTCAATACCAGGGAGAAAATTCCGGCCGCGATGTCCACCAGGTTGCTATCGACGTGGTTGGACCAGAAATATTGCATCCCCGCGAAAGACAGTCCGACCACCAGAATCGCCGGCAGCACTTCAAACGTCTCTTCCCAGCTCACCATCGTTCGAACCAGCCAGAAGGGAACAATGATGGCGGTGAACGGCAGGATCCGGCCGATCATCTTGTTCAGATCGCTGTCCGGGAGTCCCGAGACCAGCGCGAGCGTATGCACCGGAGTGCCGATTGCTCCCCATGCCACCGGCGCCGTGTTGGCAATCAGGTTCAATACCGCTGCCTGGAATGGCCGAAATCCGAGGCCAATCATGAAAGCGCCTGCAATTGCCACAGGAGCGCCGAATCCGGCTGAGCCCTCAATAAAGGAGCCAAAGCAAAACGCCACCAGCAGCAATTGCAGCCGGCGGTCCGGCGTGATGGCTGCAACAGACTCCTTCATGATTTCAAACTGGCCGGTCTCGACCGAAATGTCGTAGAGAAAAACGGCAGCCACGACAATCCACACGATTTTTAGCAGGCCAAATCCAACTCCATAAAAAAAGCTCGCTGCGGCGAGCTTGACGGGCATCCCAAAGACCGCCGCCGCGCAAAGCAGAGCGGTGGCCGCGCCTGCGATGGCGCAAATGTGTGGCCGCACTTTAAATCCGGCCAGCAGTCCCAGCAAAACGATGATCGGGAGCGCTGCGACGAACGTAGAGAGCCACCAATGGCCGAAAGGATCGTAATTCTGTGTCCAAGTCAAAGCGCGCCTCGCAGACTGCGGCCCCGATGGCCACAGCGGATTTTTCCTTTTCTGGAGTCCGCCAACCGGAGGATCCGAATTCCGTTGAGTTCGGTTCCTCCCGCAGGCCGGAAAGAAGCGTAGTGGAATTACTTTGCCGGAAGCCAAATGTCAAGGAAAAGAGTGCCGGCATACGGCGGCGCTCGTTCGGGCGATCTGTTTCAGTCGTCCGAGCCGCTCAAAGAAATCGCGCAGGTAGATTCGCGGATTACAAGTTCCGGCGCGACCCGGTGATGGGTGATCGTCCAGTCCCGTTTTTCCTGGGAGGCGTTGATGCCCTCCATGACGATGTTCACCGCCAGATTGCCCATGGCTTCCAGCGGCTGGCGAACGGTGGTCAGCGAAGGCGCGGAAAGAGCGGCCATCGCGACGTCATCGAAGCCGATTACCGAGCATTGTTCGGGCACCTTGATGCCCGCCTTCGTCAGTGCGCGAATCGCGCCTAGCGCCGTCAAATCGTCGAAGGCAAGCAGCGCCGTGAATTTACGGCGCCGCTGCAGGAGCTCTTCGGTCAAACGGAAACCACCCTCAAATCCCGAGTTGGGGTCGAACTCTTCTGGAAGCTGCGTCGCCAGACTCTGGTCGATCTCGAATCCGGCCGAATGGGCGAACTTCTGTATCCCTTTCCACCGCGGACCGGAATCGATCAGCGTTTTTGGGCCGCGGATGAATGCGATTTTCCGGTGTCCCAGTTTGTGCAGATGCTCGAGTGCGAGCCGCCCGCCCGCCTCGTTGTCCACCATCACCGAACTCACGGTGTCGCCGGGAAGCTCCCAGCCGATGGTCGCGGCTGGGATATTGCGTTTCGAGAAATCAGCCAGCAGATGAATGTCAACAAACAGCCAGTTGGCGACGACAATCAATGCTTCGACATGACGATCAAGGAGCATTTCGAGGTACCGTTCGAACCGGTTTCGCTGGTTGTGCGAGTCCGCGAGAAGCGGAAGATAAGACGCTTGGTAAAGCGAGTTCTCAATGCCGCGCAGAATCGGTGTGCAGAAGGGATCGGTGATATCGAAGAACATCACGCCCACGCTGTTGGTCCTCTTGCTACGCAGGAAACGGGCCATGGCGTTCGGCCGGTAACCAAGCTTGCGCGCGGACTCTTCGATTCTTTTCTTGGTGGCGGGCGCCATATAGCGCGCCAGCGGCGCGTTGTTCAAAACGATGGAAACCGTAGCCGGCGAGAAGCCGCTCAAGTTCGCGACATCCCTCATCGTTACGGCATCGGACTTGCTGGACGAACGTTTCACGATAGTATTCGTGGCAGCATCATCCGGCATATCCTTATCAGATTGCAATGGCGCGTTTTTCACGTGCGTCTACTCCACTGGAGTGTCGAAGGACATGGTTTCGCGGAAGCCGCGGGTCTTCCAAACGCCGAACAGAATGCCGGCGAGCATCCAGTACCCGCCGACGACTCGAGCCGGTCGGCTGAGGTTGAGCCAAAGACCCAGACAAATCGCGAAACCCAGAAGCGGGGGAAGAAAATTCCAAATGTTCTTGTCTTTCGCGCGAACGAAATATCGCAAGAACGCGGCCGCATTCACGCCCATGAAGGCAATCAGCGCGCCGAAGTTGAGCATTTCCGCGCCAAGACCGTAGGAGAGAAAGAACGAACCGATCAAGACGATCGAGCCAACAAAGAAGACGTTGTTTCGGGGAACATGGTGCTTAGGATCCACCGCGCCGAAGAAACCGCGCGGCAGCGCGTTGCTGCGCCCCATTCCGTAAAGAAGACGTGCCGCGCCGAGCTGAGCGCCCATCCCGGACCCGAAATTTGCCAGCAGCAGCGTGAAGCCCACAATGGTGAACAGTGGGAGCCAGGCGCGCCCCGCAGCGTGTACATACGCGGTGTCGACATTGGGAAACGCTTGCGAAGCCGGCCAAATCAGCTGCGCGACATAGACTTCGAACGCCGAGAGGATTCCGATGGTCACGCAGGTGAGGACGGTGGCGAACATGATATTGCGCCGCGGATTTTCCGCTTCTTCCGATAGCGTCGAGATGCCGTCGAAACCGATGTAGGTCAACACAGCAATCGAAGTGGCCCCGAACAGCGCGCCGTAGCTGAAGGTTTGGGGATCATAAAACGGCCGGGTGAAAAATCCGGGTTCCGTGTGTGGGTGCCCGAAAATATAGCGCGCCGCTGCAACGAAGATCACCACGATCACCGCACCCATTCCTATCGCCATCCCGGCGTTGATCCGCGCGGAAGTCTTTACTCCGCGAATGTTGAGCAGAGTGAAGGCGGTCGCGAAGAAAACCTTCCAACCCCAAACGGGGATTCCCGGCGCGAAGTCATGTGCTTGCTGTGCGCACCAGATGGTGCAAATCAACGGATTGAGCATGTAATCCATCACCATGCTCCATCCCGTGACGTAGCCCACGGCGGGGTGAATCTCCTGTGCGACATAGGTGAAGGCCGAGCCCGCGCTCGGATAGGCCCGCGCCATGCGCCCGTAACTGATGCCCGTGAACAGCATGGCAACCATGGCGACAAGAATTGCGGTGACCACGTGGCCGCGGCCGCGTTCGCTCAGAACTCCGAACACCGACATCGGCGCGACCGGCTGGATGACGATGACGCCGTAAAGAATGAGGTCCCATAGCGTCAGCGTTCGCCGCAGGCGCGGCGCGCCCGCAACAGTATCGCCGGTCACAAGAAGCTTCTCATCAAATGCAGCCACGCTTTCCAAATCCTATTCATTGAAACGATTTAATCCGAAGATTGTGCTGAATTTACCCGCCCCATGCAACTGCATTCTCTTCCTTCGACTTGGTCGAAAGGACACTTCCCGGCTGCTCTCGAGGACAGTTGCGGCCTCAGAAACATACAGTGAAATCCGGCAGCGCACTCCTGTCCGCAACAGTCTAATTTAGTAGAACGCCCAGCTCCATGATGGGCTGTCCGTTATGGGCGAGGGAAACCTCAACTCGGAACGCTGGGAAGCCACACCGGTCTTTTGGCACGTGGTGGCTTTGCTGCTCATTCTTTTGCTTGCCCTGTGGCTGCGGCCGATACCGCTCCAAGCGGATCCCTCATTGCAGGGCTATCTTCAGGTCGTCACGGCCGTTCTGGCTTTTGTTTTCTCCGCGGTGACCCTGGTTCGCTTCCAGGGCACCCAGGATCGCATTTCGCTCATTCTTGGCGCGGGATTCCTGTTGTCTGGCGCCGTCCTGGCAGGCTCGAGCGTCCTGTTTTTCCAAATCCCTGCAGAACAGCATCTCCGCATTCAGTGGGCTCCCGTGGCACTGTGGGCCGGACGCTTGATTCTTGCGCTGCTGCTGGTGGTCGCTTTGATCGTCGAGCATTTCCTGCCGCGCTCGCGCCGGCCCAAGGTTGAAATTGCCGGGGCATTGCTGAGCGTGGTCGCTCTAACGTATTTGGTCACCGTGGCGCTCAGGAGGTTGCCCGCGGAAGTCTCGCCTCACCCGGGCGCCCTTATCCCCTCGCCACAGCAGTTATTCCCCGGCGTCATTTTCCTGATCGCGGTGATCTGGTATCGCCGCCGCCTGAACCAGATCTTCACCGCATTCGACCGCTCCATCTACGTTGCCGCTTGGATGAACTTTGCCGCCCAACTCGCGGCTTCGCAATCGCAGCGATTGCTCGATGCGCCCTTCGTTGTCTCGCAGGGCTTCAGCGTCATGGGCTACGCAATCGCCCTCGGAGGCGCGCTTCTTGACAATGCCCGGCTCTTTGAACAAGTGCGCCATCTCGCCGTCAGCGATCCGCTTACGGGTTTGGCCAACTACCGCCGCCTGCTCGATGTGCTCGAAAGCGAAACCGAGCGCACCAATCGCAGCAACCGGCCGTTTTCGGTCTTGCTCCTGGATCTCGACGGCCTGAAAAAAATCAACGACACATACGGCCACCTGGTCGGAAGCCGCGCGCTGTGCCGCGTGGCCGATATTCTGCGCATTCACTGCCGCTCGATCGACACCGCAGCGCGGTACGGCGGAGACGAATTTGCCCTGGTGCTACCCGAATCGGAAGAGACGGAAGCCGAAAGCGTGGCAGGCCGGATCCGTCACGTCATGGAAATGGATCCGGAGAAGCCGCCGCTCTCGGCGAGCATCGGAATCAGCGTCTATCGAGGGCACGGCGAACGCATCGAAAAATTGCTGTCCGACGCCGACGCCCAGCTTTATCAGGAAAAATCCAAACGAGGTCGCCGCGCCGCAGCGGTGCCGCGCCGCCGCCACCCCCGCCCGGGCACCGTTTAGAATATTTCAGAAAGCTCAGGGCTTCGCACCCGGGGTAAAGGGCGTGAGCTGTTCAGAAATTTTCGCCTTGTCGCCAATCACCACAATCGTCATCTGATCCGGCTTGATGTATTCAGCCGTCTGCTTCTGTACTTCAGCAGGCGTCACGGCGTTTACTTTCTGCACGTACGTTTTCAGGTAGTCTTCTCCAAGTCCCTGGAAGTCGGTGTACCGCAACTGGCCGATCAGGGCGCTGCGCGAGGAATTCTGGATGACAAACAACCCCGACAGGTAGCTCTGGATTCCCTTCAACTCGGCATCCGACGGCGCTTCTTTCGCAAGCCGGTCGATCTCGGCAAAGATTTCCTTGAGCGACGGCCCGGTGTATTGCGTCGTCACGTCCGCTGACTCGGCCCAATAGGCATCATGATAGCGGCGGGAGACTTCGCTTCTCGGCGAATACGTGTAGCCTTTCTGCTCGCGAATATTTGAGGTGATGCGCGAACCGAAGGATCCTCCGAGCAGCGCGTTTGTAACCGTCAACGCAATGGCGTCGGGGCTCGTCGGATCGGGCACCGGCAATCCCACCAAAAGCGTCGATTGCGCGGCGCCCGGGCGGTCCGTTACGTCCAGAACGTGTTGCGGCTTGACCTTCGGCTGATTGATCAGCGATGGAGCACCTTTCGTCCATCCGTTGAAACCTGCGGCGATGGCCTTCTTCATCTCCGCTGCATCATATCGGCCTGCCACATAGAGGTGGGCCCGCGCGGCGCCGAAGTTCGCGTCGTAGTACTTCTTAATGTCTGCCACGGTGGTTTTATTGATGCTTTCGGGCGTCGGGAAAACCGTTCCGTAGGGATGATCTCCATATAGAATCCTGCGGAAACGCTCGAGGGCCATGCTCTGCGGAAGCGATTTGGAGATCGAAAGTTGCCGCAGCGCATCGTTTTTCAGACGTGGCAGCTCCGATTCGGGAAAAAGCGGATGCTGCGCAATGTCGGCCAGCAACGCTGCGGCCTTGGGACCGAACTCGCTCAGCACATCGGTGTCCAGGTCGCTTTCATCCACGGCGACGGTGATATTGATCGCCCCGCCCATGCGGGCAGACTCTTCCGCAATCTGTTTCGAACTTTTCGTCGTTGTGCCTTCCTTGATCAAAGAGCCTGCGAGGTCCGCGAGGCCGGGCATGTCGGCGGGCTCATTCAAGTTTCCCGTGCGCAGCACCAGGCTCAGCGTGACCTTTGGCAAATTCCCATACGGAACGAGGGTGACTTTCATTCCGTTGGGCAGCGTGTACGTTTCGTGCGCCGGCACGGTGAACGGTTTTGGCGGACCACCGGCAGGCGGCGTCTGCTTCTGCTGCGCGAAGGTCGGAGCTAGGGAAACCGCGAATGCCGCGACAAACATGGCGATCATTTTCAACGTCCGTCCTCGAGTCATCTTCGCTCTCCTAATTCTTGGCCGGCGCCGCGGGCGCTTCGGCAGGCTTTGTTTCGAGCACCAGCACGGTGCGATTTTCCGGCCGCAAATATTCCTGCGCCGTCTTCTCGATGAGCTCCGGAGTCACTTTTTCGAATTCTGAAACCAAGGTGTTGATTCGCGCAGGATTGTCGTCAAACAGCGCGAAGCTCGCGAGCAAATCCGCCAGACCGAAACCACCGACTGCGCCCATGCTGTCGTAGAGCCCGGAACGCAGTTTCACCCGCGCGCGCTCCAGCGCCTCCTTGTCCACCGGCTTTGTTCTTAACGGTTCGATCGCGCCGTCCCATGCCTTGACGATTGCGTCCGGCGGAGTCCCCGGATCAAATCGCAGGTCCGCCATGAACAGCATCGGCCCTTTGTAGTTAAACATGTTGCCAAGGTAATTGATTCCGCCGTTCACAGCCGCCGTCAAACCGCGCTTTTGTACCAGTTCCTGGTACTCAAGGCTGTCGTCTCCTTCGATTAGCAGCTGATCGATCAAGCCCATCGCGTAATATTCCGGCGTGTTCCGTTCGGGCATGTGATAGGCGATCGCAATCGCGGGCCGCTTGGCGAGCGGATCCACCCTGCTGGCCTGTTTTTCCTTGTCCTGCTTTGGCTCGGACAGGTCCGGAGGTGCGGGTAACTGCGAGGCCTTGATTCCGCCGAAATATTTTTCCACCATCTGCCGCGCTTGCGCCGGGTCAAAATCACCGACAATGGCCAGCGCCGCATTATTCGGCGCGTAGTACGTTTTGAAAAAAGTCTGAACATCCGCCAGTGTAGCTGCTTCGATGTCCTTCAAATCGCCGTAAAAATTGTGCGCGTTGTACCAGTTCGTGTTGGCATATTGCGGCATATCGAGCCACGGAAATCCGCCGTACGGCCGGTTGATTACGTTCACCTTCACTTCGTTGCCAACCACGCCCTGCTGGTTCTTCAAGTTGTCTTCGGTGACGGCCAGGCCATTCATGCGGTCCGCTTCGGCCCACAGCGCGGTTTCAAGTTTGTTTGAAGGCAGAATTTCGAAATAATTGGTGAAGTCGAAGCGCGTTGAACCGTTTAGAATTCCGCCATTCTGCTGCACCAGCTTGATGAATTCCATCTTTCCCAGATTTTGCGACCCCTGGAACATCATGTGTTCGAACAGGTGCGCGAATCCCGTCCGGTCTCTCGGTTCGACGCGGAAGCCGATGTGATAGTACACCGCCACACAGACCGTCGGCGCAGTGTGGTCTGGCGAAAGCACGACACGCAATCCATTCGGCAGCTTGTAATACTCGACCGGAACCTTCAGCTCCGCGGCCGGAGGTGTGGCCAGCGCGATCTGCGAACCTGTTGCAAAAAAGGCTGCCACCATCGCTATCAATCGAAGAGTGCTTCTAGCGCGCAATGACATGACTCCTCCGCGGGAACCTGCTCGGGAACGGCATGCAAGAAAGGAACTTCGGGCGCACACACATTGCCACTGTCTAGAGACGCACGCCAGCGAAATTAGTTTCGTCGGGACCGATGCCCGCACACCGGGGTCTCAGTAGACCGCCCGGCGCTGCACGCTCTCCTTGCTCTCGAGCAGGAAGCGCGGCTCGGGTTCTGCGTCATCCAGGATTTGTCCGGTAACGTATTCTCCCACCGCCGGACCGTGCTTGAATCCATGTCCGGAGCCGCCTCCCGCGAACCATACGTTGTCAAACGTCGGGTGCCTATCGACCAGGAAGTCGCCATTCCAGGTGTTTTCATACTGGCAGACCCGCGTTTCGACGATTGGCGCATGCCTAAGCGCAGGGAACCGGTAAGCGACGAGCCGTCGGATCTCTTCCACCTCGTTCGTTGTCACCATCCGCGATTGCGTGTCAGGATCGACCCGCTCTCCGTGGCGGTCGAGCGCCACTTTCGGCCCGCGGCTTTCGAGGTCCGGTATTCCATAGCATTCGTCGTTGTTGATGAGCCAGGTCGGCAACGCGGCCGGCGAGAACCGGTCGTCTCCGCCCGGAATCCCGAAATAAAAAACAGTCTGCCGCGTCGGGAAAATTCTGTCTCCCAGAACTTCCGGAAAGAGCTTCGCCAGCCACGCTCCGCAGGCAAACACAAACTCCTTCGCGGCGAATTTTTCTCCGACGCTACTTGTGATGCTTCCGATGGAACCCCTTCCACGGGGCTCCGCAATTGCCGCTAATTTGAATTCCACTCCAAGCCGCTGGGCTTCCGCAACCGTTACCGCCACCGCACGCCGCGCCATCAGCACGCCGCTCTTCGGCTCGTAAATTCCGTTGGCGATGCTGTCGGAATTGATTTGCGGGTAGCGAAAGCCAATTGCTTCGCGATCGAGGTCTTCAAACTCAACTTCATTCCGCCTCAAGACTTCGCGCGTCGCCTGCAACCGGGCGTTTCCGCTTTCCGCGAGCCACAACACGCCCGTCTTTTGAAACAGCGCTTCCTTTCTTGTCGTCGCAAATAATTTCTTCCACTGAATCAACGAACGCTGCGACCACTGTGTATAGACTTCGTCCGCGCCATATCCCATGCGAATGATTCGCGACTCGTCGCCCGAACTGGACCTTGAGTGCCCCGGCCCGTAGGCGTCGAGCAGCAGCACGCGTTTCCCGCGCCTGGCAAGATGCAGTGCAGTCCAAGCGCCGAACACTCCCGCCCCGACCACCGCCACGTCATAGATTTTTGTCGCCGTCATCGCCCGCTCATCCTATCGCAACCCACACCGCAACGCACCGTTGGCGCACCGATCGGCGGGCAAGCCTGTTTTTTCCTGGAATTTGATACTTACAACTTACGACTGAAGTCCGCAAGCTGGTTGGCCCAATGCGCCAGGCTAGTCAGCGACTCCGTGTCCGTTGGATCGAGGTGTAACGGTGTCACGCTTACATCGCCCGCAAAGACCGCCGCATAATCCGTGTCCGGCTCGATGTCCTTGTCAATTTTCTGTTCGAATATCCAATAGTAGCTGCGGCCCTTCGGGTCTTTACCTTCCGTCAGCTGATTCCGTGTAATTTTTTTCGATTGCCGCGTCAGGCGTACTTCACCGCTCCACGGCTGGGGCACATTCACGTTCAGCAGAACCTGGTCAGGCAATCCTTCTTTCAGAATTAATTCCGCCGCCGAACGCGCAATTCGCGCGGCGTTCGCGAAATTCTGTTCACTTTTGCGCGCGCAAAGGGATATCGCCAGGGCCGGAATGTGATGTAGCGCTGCTTCACGCGCCGCTCCCACAGTTCCGGAGTAGTAGACGTTCTCGCCCATGTTTGCGCCGTGATTGATGCCAGAAATCACCAGGTCCGGTCGCTCGGGCAACAACCGGTGCAGCGCCACAATCACCGCGTCAGCCGGTGTTCCGTCCACTGCCCAGTGCCGCACACTTTTCGGATGCACTACGATCGGGCGCCGGAGCGTCAGCGATTGCGCTGCCCCGCTTTGCTCCGCGAAAGGCGCCACAACGCTGACCGTCGCAAGATCCTCCAGCGCCTCTTGCAGCGCGCGCAGCCCTTCCGCGCCGTATCCGTCATCATTGGTTAGCAGTATGTTTGGCATGTTCCGCAATTGAGGTCGGATCTAGGCAGTTGTCTCGATAGATTCCTGCCCACGTAAAAACTGTAGCACTACTCGGCCGATCTTACCGGAGTCGCGACGGCACACTTACGTTTCACATAACTCATGATCGCTGGGAGTGGCCGCCGAAATGGCGAGTGTCCCAAGACTAGAATAACGCCGACCAGGAAGACAAAGCGCACCCGAGCGCGTTGGGTCCATTCCTGTCAAGGTCGCGAAGATGTAGAGGGCCACAACTTCGGCGACATCCGATCGCCGTGGCCCCTGGTGCACCGGGGCGGGATCAGAAGCTCAGAAGCGCCAGTGCTACGGCCGGACAATGGAGGGCGGCAGCGTATCCTTCCCTTGGCCGGGTCGTTCCTCGAGGCTCTCCGGTTTGTTGCGGCACACTCGGAGATATCTATGCTTAAACGCGGACAAAAACTGCCGGAGCCTCTTCCGCGACCCGCAAAAGCGAACTTCAGGGAAAGTTGATCGGAAAATGGAAGCAATGGTCGGGGCGCCCGGATTTGAACCGGGGACCTCACGCACCCCAAGCGTGCGCGCTACCAGACTGCGCTACGCCCCGACGTACGTTATAAGGCTATCACCGGCGTTCGAGGAGGGTCAAGAAAGCGCGCAGAGAATCGCGCATATCGAGCAGCATTTTCCGGTTTAGAAGCTGCGTTGCACCGTATCCGGGAGGAATCGTCGCGCCTGATTCGGATTCACCCGGTGCGGCGCCTTCGCGCAAATGCCGGCGCGCGCCCGCAATCGTGAATCCCTCGTCGTAAAGGAGCCGCTTGATTTTCAGAATGAGGTCAACATCTTCCTGTCTGTAACAACGCCGCCCGTTCGGGCTTTTCGCAGGCTCGAGCATTGGGAATTCCGTTTCCCAATAGCGCAGCACGAACGCTTTCACTCCCGTCATGCGGCTGACCTCGCCGATGCGGTAAAGCCCGCTTTCGAGGTCGAGTGAAGTTTGTGTTCCAGCTCCATTATTGGCCATTTTGAAGACCCAGGCTCGTGGACGCTCTGTTCAGAGCGAAGCCGATTCTAGCAAGTTGCGAGGAATTTCTACAGCAAACGGTTGCACGGCTAAACGGCACCGGCAGCCCCAGGCACTCCCGGCTTTCGAGGGCTATTCATCCTCGCCGCCGGAAGATCGCTCGTTGCGCTTGCGCAATCTCTGCACCCACCGCACGGGCGTGCCAACAAATGCAAACGTCGCGCGCAACTGGTTTTCAAGAAAGCGCTGGTACGCGAAATGCAGCGGCTGTTTCTGGTTTGTAAAAAGCAAGAACGTAGGCGGCGCTGTCTTCGCCTGCGTCACGTAGTAGATGCGGATCGGCCGTGACTTGGGGAGCGTTCCGCGCTGCAAATCAATCGATTTGAGCCAGCGATTCAGCTCCGGCGTGGAAATTCGGCGCTTGCGCGCAGCCGCCACTTCATCAATCAACGGGAAAAGCTTGTTCGCGCGCTCTCCGGTTTTCGCCGACAGAAAGACGATCGGTGCGTAGCTCAGGAATTTCAGCTTCTTGCGAATGATTTCTTCGTAGTCCCGAAGCAGCTTGCCCTTGTCCACAATTTCAGTGGTGGTCTGGTGGTCCGCAGCGCGCCGCGCTTTCCCGCGCGCAGAAACTCCTTCGCGGTCGGCCGCAGCCTGCGCCGCTTCTAGGGCCAAATCCCATTTGTTCACCACGATGATCACGCTTCGCCCGGATTCCTCGGCGTAACTTGCGATGGTCGCATCCCCTTGCGTGACGCCCTGTTCGCCATCCACGATCAGCAGCGCCACGTCAGCGCGTTCCAAGCCGCGCCGCGCCATGACCACGCTCAATTTTTCGGCGACCAGTTTCGTCTTTCCCTTGCGCCGAATGCCGGCGGTGTCCACGAACCGGTAATGGCGGCCTTCGTGAACAACGTCCGTGTCAACGGAATCAATCGTGGTCCCGGGAATCGGCGACACAATCGAGCGTTCCTCGCCTGCCATGCGGTTAAGCAAAGTGGATTTCCCGACATTGGGCCGCCCGATAATCGCAATCTCGGTGACGAGTTCTGTTGGCGATTCTTCCTCATTCGTGGCGCGCGCCGCCGTTATCTCCAGCGCGTAATCGAGCAAGTCGTCGACGCCGGTGCCATGTTCCGCGGCGATTGGAAAAATCTTCGCCCCGAACCTATGAAACTCGGCAGCCTGAGACTCCTGCCCAACCGCATCTACCTTGTTCACCGCAATCACAAACGGTTTGCCGGTCCCGCGTAGAAGACGCGCCAGTTCCTGGTCGAGCGGCGTAATTCCCGCTTGGTTGTCCACCACCAGAACAAGCAGTGCCGCTTTGTCGAACGCCACACGCGCTTGCCGGAGGATTTCCGTCGGAATCAGCGCCTTATCGTCGGGAATGATCCCGCCGGTGTCCACAATTTCTAACGATTTCCCGCGCCATTCCGCTTTTCCATAAATGCGATCGCGTGTGATGCCCGGCTCGTTGGTCACAATCGACCGCCGCGTGCCTGTCAGCCGATTGAACAGTGTGGACTTGCCCACATTGGGACGCCCGACAATTACCAGTGATGGAAGTTTTTCAGCCATTTTAAACAGGCCACTACGGCGACTCATTGAGGCACCCGCGAGTGATTTGGAATCTTCCAGTGTAGCAGATCAACCGTGGTGCGGCCGGAAGCCGCGACGTTTAACAAAGCCGCAAAAGAAAGCGTGCCACCGACGAACCGTCCGTCGAGTGGCCGCTTGACGGCCTTGCTTGGTACGGATAGTGTTAACTGCACATCGATTTTGTTCGTGAGCGGGGCATTTGCCGGCGCGGCATGGGGTGCCGTAAGGCAAATGTTTCTGGGGGAGTGTATGAAAACGCGAAATTCTGAGGAGATCGTGATGATGGGGTGTGCCCGCAATTTAACATTCGCTTTGCTAGTTCATCTCGCCGCAGTTCTTTTGTTCTGCAGTAGTGCTGTCACGGCCCAGACCTTCCGGGGAACGATCCTTGGAACGGTAACCGATTCAACGGGAGCCTCCATTGCCGGCGCGGCCGTGACTGTTAAGAACGTCGATACAGGCCTTTCGCGCGCCGTGACCACGAGCGACGACGGCACGTATTCCGTTCCGGAGCTTCCTATCGGCACCTACACCGTGACCGTCGAGAAAACCGGTTTCAAGCAGGGCGTCGTGAAAGGCATCCGGGTCGAAGTCTCAAGCGAACGCCGCGCAGATGTGGCGCTGCAGACAGGGGAAGTGGCAATAAAGGTTGAAGTAAATGCTGATGAACTCCCGCAGGTTGAATCGACCAACAACGTACTCGGCGGAATCGTCGAATCAAAAATTGTCACGAACCTGCCCGTCAACGGCCGAGATTACCAAAAGCTAATTTTCTTGGTTCCAGGTGTTACCGGATCGCCTGACCAGATCACGGATTCTCCGGGTTCGTTCGGCGTGTTTTCCGTGAATGGCGCCCGCGGCCGCTCCAACAATTTCCTGCTCGACGGCACGGACATGAACGACGGCTATCGCAACGATCCGGCTATTAACGAAGCGGGCGTATTCGGGACGCCAGCAACAATACTGCCGGTCGAGGCGATCGCCGAGCTGCGCGTGGCCTCGAACTTTGAGGCGGAATACGGCCGCAGCGCAGGCGGTGTGATCAACGTGGTGACGAAGAGCGGAACCAACCAGTGGCACGGCTCGGGATTAGAGTTTTTCCGCAATACGGCACTGAATGCACGGAACTATTTCAATCAAGCCCCGCAGCCGCAGCAGCCGTTTCACGCAAATCAGTTTGGCGGTTCGCTCGGCGGCCCGATCATCCATGACAAGACCTTCTTCTTTGTCGATTATGAAGGAATGCGAGAAACCGGAAAGGAAGCCAGCCCCGCGTGCGTTCCTACGGCAGGGGACTTCGCGACCGCGACAGCAAACATAGGGGGTCCGGCGAACATCAATCCGGTAATTGCGAAGCTATTGGCACTCAATCCGTGGCCGCAGCCGACCGATCCAAGCACGGATTGCTTGGCCAACGGTGGAGGCACGAATGCCGCTCTGGCTACACCGTTTTCTAATCGCGTGGACAGCGCGATTGTAAAGATCGATCACAGCTTCAATCCAAGCAACATGCTCACGGGACGCTATTACCTTGGTGATAGCGAGCAGAGTTTTCCGCTCGCGCTGGTGGGAGGAGGACTGCTGCCAAACTACAACACCTTTACTCCTACGCGTGTACAGTTGATCTCGCTTTCCTACGTTTCGACGATAACACCCGCTATTGTGAACGAAGCACGGTTGGGTTGGAACCGGTTTGCCGAAGGATTTTTTCCACAGGACCGGCATTTCGATCCGGCATCGATAGGGTTGGACACTGGGGTAAGCAAGCAGAACTTCGGCTTGCCGATCATCAATGTTGCGAACCTTGCTCAGCTAGGATCGGACAAAGGCAATCCGCGGCAACGAGTCGATACCAACTGGCACTACATCGACAACGTTTCCTGGAAGGCCGGGAAGCACGACATCAAGTTCGGTTACGAGTTTAGAAGGACTTCGGTTTCACAAATCTTCAACAGGCGATTCCGGGGCGGGCTAAAATTCAAAGCCAGCCCGACCAATACCGCGTTTGAGAACTTTCTATTGGGAATTCCTGGCAGCGGTACGCAGTACGCAGGGGACACCAACCGCAATACTTTTGAGAACTCCCATGCCGGGTACTTCCAGGACAGCATTCACCTAAACCGCAGATTCGTGCTCAATTTGGGCTTGCGTTATGACTATTTCGGAATCATCCAGGAAAAGAAGGGCCAGTTCACGAGCATCGATCCTACGACCGGTTTCCTGAGCCTGGTTGGTCCCGGGCGCCTCTACCAGCCGGATTACAACAACTGGGCGCCGCGCGTGAGCGCCGCCTGGGACTTGACGGGCAATGGCAAATCGGTCGTGCGAGCGGGCTATGGAGTTTTCTACGATGCCTTCTCACAGGATTTCTTCATGGGGCACATTCCCTTCGCAAGCTCCTTCGATCCTGGCCCAGCGTACAGCGCATTGAATGGGATTACCGTGGCGAGCGCGGCGAGCGCTCCGTTTGACCCAAACACTCCGGTGTTTCAGGGTGCGGCACCAATGCCGGACGCCTTCGGCGTCGATCCCAAGGTCCGGACACCGTATATGCAGAACTTCAATCTCAATTTCCAGCAGCAGATCGGCAAGAAGACCGTTTTCCAGGTCGGCTATGTCGGTTCGAATGGCCATAAACTCTTCCGGTTCCGAGATATCAACCAACCGGACCATGCGACCATTACTGCGGCAGACGTTGCTTGCCTTTGCATCAACGATGCTTCGCTACGGGCGCTACCTACAAGTCTCTTTTACATCTACTGGCAGGAGGCCGCCGGGAATTCCGTCTACCACGCGCTCCAAACAAGTTTGCGTGTCAACGACTGGCACGGAGTCACTTCGACGCTGAACTATACTTGGTCTCACTCGATTGACGACTCGAGCGACGGCGAAGACTTCGTGCAGAACGCTGCGCAGGCCACCGATAGCACCCAGCCCAATCTGAACCGTGGCAATTCAAATTTTGACGTGAGGAATCGGCTGACGTGGAATTTCATTTACAACTTCCCGAACCGCAAGGGCAGCTGGAGCAGGCTGACAGATGGCTGGGGAATCAACGGGATTGTGACAGTGCAGTCAGGCCAGCCGTTCCATCTAATTTTTTCGGAAGATGACTTCGACGGCAGCAGCCAATTTTTTCCGAAGCCCGATGTTGTCGGGCCTATCGTCTACCATCAGCGCGACCCGCAGAACTTTCTCGATTTGAGCGCGTTCATGGTGCCCTGCACTCCGAACGGAGCGTTCGATGGCACTGCGGCAAGTTGTACTCCCGGTACGCGACACTTTGGAAACCTCGGACGGAACTCCCTGGTTGGACCTAATTTCCGCCAGTTCGACTTTTCCATTTTCAAAAACACGCCCATTACCGAGCGGTTGAAGATGGAATTGAGGTTTGAAGCCTACAACCTGTTCAACCATCCGAACTTTGCGAATCCATACCTGCCCAATTTCTTCGCAGATGGAGCTCCAAATGGTTTCGGCGCCTCGGGTCGAGCCCTTGGATCTCTCGCCTTGGGAGTAACTGGAGACGTGGGGATCGGATATCCCTATCTGGGCAGTGGCGGGCCGAGGAGTTTGCAAATCGCGGTGAAGCTCAACTTCTAACCTTAAGCAAACCAACTCTTTACCGACGGTCTCCGGCTCAACAGCCGGAGGCCGTTCCTCTTTCTGTGGAAGCGAATCAGGACAAGCGCCTCCGGGGATAGCTCCGAATTGGTTGTTCCCGGAATCTGGTAGAGTGCTGGGCCAAGGGCTGCCACCGCGTCCAAGCCACGCGGGCTCTGGCCTGTGCCGCCGCAGTGTAATTTTTTCGGTTCGCGTGCGTACTAATCTATGGACGTCCAGAAACCAGGCCGGATGAACGCGGCGGAATCAAGGGAGTCGGGCGAAATCGTCGCCCGGGCCAGGGCAGGGGATGCCGAGGCCTGGGGTGATCTCTACCGGGAATAT
>Ga0070698_100002744_pt1 | contig 19358 bp, 10 predicted proteins | sample KBSK1502metaG_FD_65477 | JGI IMG/M metagenome (GOLD analysis project Ga0070698, IMG submission 65477) | Corn, switchgrass and miscanthus rhizosphere microbial communities from Kellogg Biological Station, Michigan, USA - KBS K1-50-2 metaG | ecosystem: Host-associated > Plants > Roots >...
CGCCGGGCGACGGTACCCGCTCGCTGAAGCTGACGCTCGACGGCTCGGTGAAGGTCGAGGTCGAGGTGAACGACACGACCGTCCGGCTGCAGACGCAGGACGCCCTGATCGAATTGAAGCAGTCCGGCGGATCGGACGGCGAGATACGCCTCGAGGTCGGCGAGGCGAAGGCGACCTTCAAGCAGAGCGGGGATATCTCGATCCAGACGTCGGGCAATCTCACGTTGAAAGGGAACAAGGTGGAGATCTCCGGCGACACCGAGGTGAAGGTGGCCGGCACGATGGTCAAGCTGAACTGAGATTGGAGACCGGATGGGACAGCCCGCGGCGAAAGCGAACGACCAGGTGATGGGGACGGATACGCACATCGTGATGGTGCCGGCCGGGCCCGCGCTCGTGCCGACGCCGCTGCCGCATCCGTTCGTCGGCATGATCGACGGCGGACTCATCTCGACGGTGAAGATCGCGGGGCAGCCCGCGGCGGTGGTCGGCTCGACAGCGCGCAACTCGCCGTCGCACATCGCGACGCCGCCGGGCGTCAGCTTTCAGAAGCCGCCGGCCAACCAGGCGACGATTCAGGCCGGGAGCGCGACGGTCACGATCGGCGGCAAGGCGGCGGCGCGCAACGGCGACATCGCGCAGACGTGCGACGACCCGGCGGATCTGCCGGTCGGAACGGTGATCGCCGTGGGAATGGTGCTCATAGGGTAGCCGGAGGGTTCTGTGGCAGGTCCCCGGACGTTCGAGAAAATCGGCGCCGATCTGGCGCTCACGGGCTTCGTCGGCACGCCCTCGATGGTCGATCTGGCATCGGCCGATTCGTGGGGCGAGCTCGACCTGCGCGTGCGTCCGGGCGGCCAGGGCGGGCTGCCGCAGTCAGGCGATGTCATCGACATCGCCATCGCGAGCGGGCGCGAGAACCTCGCGCAGGCGCTGCTGCTGCGCCTGCTCACGGCGCAGGGCGCTTTGACCCCGCTCGGGCATCCGGAGTACGGCAGCCGCCTGGCGTCGCTCATCGGACGGTTGAACAACGAGCAGACGCGCAACCTCGCGCGGCTGTACACGATCGAGGCTGTCGCGCAGGAGCCGCGCGTCAAGGAACTGCGCGCGCTGCAGGTGGAAACGGTGACCGGCCAGCCGGACACGATTCGAATCGGATTCAGCGTGCTGCCGATGGCCGACGACGACCCGCTGGCGCTTGCCGTGGAAGTGACGCTGTGAGCTTCATCGATCGCAGCTACCCGGACATCGTTCGCGACGTCCTGACCAACCTCACGCAGGGCGTGACGCGCGAGATCCATCGCGTCGACTACGACGCCGATGCGCGGCCGCTCGTCGTACCCGACATCACGCTGGAGCGACGGCCCGTGCGGCGCGCGTCGTTCGTGCAGGGGCTCGTCGAGCCCGCCGATCCCGCCGACGCGCCGGTGCCGTACGTCTTCACCGCGAACGACTACGACCTGGTCGGCGACGAGCCGGGCAGCACCGATCTCCACAGCATTCGTTTCCGGCCGTTCGGCCGCAAACCGGCGCCGGGCACCGACGTCGCGGTCAACTACTACCCGCGCACGACCGACGCCGTGCCGGTGAACGACCTCAACGTCGGCAGCGTCGTTCGCACCGTGCTCGAGGCCGTCAGCCGGGAGATGGCGCTGCTCTACACGCAGATCAACGCGGTCTACGATTCGGCGTTCCTGGAGACCGCGACCGGCGAGTCGCTGGATCGCGTCGTCGCGCTGCTCGGCTATCGCCGCTTCCGCGCGGGCCGTCCGGCCGGATCGGTGATCTTCCGGAGACGCCCCGGGTCGTCGGGGTCGATCACCATTCCCGCCGGCACGCCGATTACCGACGCCGCCGACACGATTCGCTACGAGACGGTCGAGACGCGGACGATGCTCGCCGGCGAAAGCGTCGCGGAAGTGCGGGTGCGCGGCGCCGCGGAATCGACGCCGCCGATTGAAGCGGGTCAGTTGAGCGTGATCCAGCGCGCGATTGCCGGGCTCGACACGGTGACCAACGAGCGGCCCACCTCGCGCGTCAACGAGGAGGAGACCGACGAAGAGCTGCGCGCACGCGCGCGCGACGCGCTGCTCGCCGCGAACAAGGGGACGCTCGAGTCGATTCGCTTCGGCCTGCTGCAGCTGCCCGAGGTGAAGGACGTCTCGCTCGACGAATTCCCCAACGGCGTCCCCGGCGAGCTGCGCGTGAACGTGGTGCTCGCGGACGGCAACGGCGGCGGCTCGACGCTGCCGCCCGAGGTGCTCGAGCGCATCGAGGAGCTCCGCCCGGCGGGCATCCGCATCGTGTCCGGCGCGGCCGATTCCATCGACCTCACCGCGCACGTCGCGTTGACGCTGGCGGGCGCGTCGCTGCCGCCCGCGGAAATCGAGGAGATCCGCGAAGGCGTCCGCCGCGTCCTCATCGAGCAGGTCGGAGCCAAGAGCGTCGGCGAGCGCATCCGCAATCGTCCGCTCACCTCGGCGCTCCTCGCCGACAGCCGCATCGTCGATGCTGCGGTCGGCCTCGGCAAGCTGGGCGAGACGCCCGGCGCCGCCGGCGCCGATTTCCAGCCCGACGCGGGCAAGGCGATGCTCCTGGCGCGCGAGAACATCTCGTTCGACGCCGAGGCGTTCGCCGAATCGGCAGCCGCCGGTGCGCAGGCTATTCCCGTGGACGTGAACGCCAGCTTCGGCGTCTCGCTGGTTGGCGGAACGACGCTCGACCAGGCCAGGGATGCAATCAAGGCGAGGCTCGAGGTCTACCTCGCGAGCCTGGCGGCGGCGTCGGTGGTCAGCGCTGAAGCGATCCTGCAGACCGTGCGGAACGACGCGCAGTACGCGATCGATCCGCTGCGGTTGATGGTCACGCTCACCTCCGCCGATCAGTTCGTGCAGATTGCGCAGGGCGGCCCGGCCTTCACCGTGAAGCCGAACCAGACCTTCAACCTCGCTGACGACGTGCAGGTGACGCTGTGAGCGTCGTCGGCCGCCTGCGCGACGTGCTGCCCCCGCCGCTGACGATCGAGCCCTCGTCCGTCCTCATGCGCGTGCTCGACATCGTCGCGCTCGAAGCGGAAGCCGCGCACGAGGATCTCGAGCGGGTGCGGCAGACACATTGGATCCGGACGACGTCGCGCGTCGAGGAGGCCGAAAAGCTCGGCGCGCTGCTCGATATCCCGCGGCTCGAGGGCGAAGGTCTCGAGCTCTATCGCGAGCGGCTGCTCGCGATGGCGGTGGCTCGGCTCCACGGAGCGACCGGCGCGCGCGAGATTCGACGCTTCGTCTACGACTACCTGAACGCCGCCGAGAAGGCGCTCGACGCGACGCTGGTCGCCGGGCTGCAGGGCACCGGCTTCGACGAGGCGTTCACGCCGTCCGGCGACCGTCCCGCGTTCCGGCCGCTGGAGCTGGCGGAGAACCCGATTCGCCGCCGCGTGAGCACGACGCTCGCGACCCGGCGCAACCGCACGCCGTACCTGCTGCGGTGGACCGAGACGAACAAGGGGCTCGAGGAGACGTTCGTGGAGATCGACCTGCGCGGCATATTTGGAGGCCGCACGGCGGTTCCGGTGCTGGTCAACATCACGACCGGCGAGTTGATCGGCTTCCGCGACGTCCTGCGCTTCGGCCAGCGGCTGCAGATCCGGCTCGCGGAAGGCGCCAAGCCGATCGACCGCATCGCGACGGCGATGCTCGACGGCAACGACGTGACGGACCGCGCGTTCTCGGTGGCCGGCTTCAAGCTCGGCGTGCCCTTCCAGACATCGCAGATCCAGTCGGCCACGCGCCTTCCACGGCTGGTGCGCGGACCGAACGAGTGGATCTTCCTGTCGGTCGCCCACTTCGACGTGAAGGGCCTCAATCGCGCGTTCCTCGCGATTGCCGACGCCAAGCTCTATGAAGGCGCCTTCGACGAGACCGCGTTCAACGACTCCCTGTTCCCCTCCGGCGAGCTGGCGTGGATCTCGATGGAGTGGGACGAGACCGAGCCGGCGGTGTTCGAGGTCCGGGTGCCGCGCTCGACCGTCGTCGAGCCGGCGGTCGCGGTGGCGGCAGAGGCGCCGCACGCCGTGATCGAACGCGGGCTGACCGATTCGCTGCGGCGCCTGCACGCGGCGGGCGTTCGGAGCGCGGTCCGGTTCGAGCCGTTCGTCGAGCGGCAGCGGCAGGAGGAGACGTTCACGCTCCCGTTCGTCGTGCTGGACCCCGAGCGCGCGCCGGCCGGGACCGACGCCGCGTCGGTCGGCGGCCGGTACGGGGAGACGCGGCTGGGATTCACCCGTTTCGAGTGACGCGACGTGAGGAGAGACCACATGCACCGCATTGCGGATGGCTCCGGCGCGGGGCCGCGAGGGCGCCTCGAGATCACCGTTCAGGCTCCGGACGGCCGCGTCGTGGAACGCCGGCGTACCACCAACATCGTCCTGCGCGGAGGGGCGGAACTGATCGCGCAGCGCTTCGCCGGAGTGGCCAGCGCGGGCCCGATCGATCGCATCAAGATCGGCTTCGGCACGGATGTCGCGACGACGGACGTGACCACACTCACGCCGCCGGCGGCGGTCGGCATCCCGGCCTCTGCGCTCGAGACGGCGCTCGACCCGGCGGCCTTCACGATCACGAACGACCAGCACGGAAAGGTGAGCGTCGCCGTGAGCGCGCTGTTCACCCCGACGCTCGACCTCGTTGACGTCACTGAGGCAGCGCTGGCGGCGAAAGACCGCCTCTACAACCAGGTCGTCTTCGAGCCGCTGCACCTGCGGGTCGGACAGAACGTCACGTTCTTCTGGGAGATCGAGTTTCCGTTCGGCTAATCGGATTCAGGGATTTACGAATGTGCGAATTGATGAATTGACGAATTTGCAGGTTCAACAATTTCCAATTCGTCAATTCGTCAATTCGTCAGTTCGTAAATTCGTAGGTGGCTCTTTGGGAGATTGGCGATGAACAACCTGACGATGAGCATTCTCGGCTTCCCGGCCGTCAATCGGGACCTTACCGTGGAAGTGCGCGAACCGCTGACGCAGCAGGTGGTCCGCACCGTCAAGCCGTTTCTCGACGGCACCGTCCGCGTGCCGCAGATCGATCCGGGCAACTACGAGATCACGCTGAAGCACCCCAACCTCACGCTCCCGGTGCTGCAGCGGCCGATCCGCGTGCTCCCGAACGGCGACACCAACGTGTCGGTGCTGATCGACCCGTCGAAGTTCCGCAACACGCCCATCGAGGACATCCCCGACGCGAACCTCGAGCCGGTGCGCGCGCTGGCCGACTCGGTCTCCGAATCGGTCGCGTCGCTCTCGGAGAAGCGGCCGGGGGAGGCGATTCTCGCGCAGGACTGGAACCGGATGGCGTCGGCCATCCGCGACCTCGCCGGCGCGGTCGGCGAGCTCACGCGGCTCGTCTCGCCGCAGGGGCACGACCATCCCGAGTTCGTCAAGAAGTTCGACGAGATGCAGAACAACTTCCAGACGCTGCTCGACACCCTGAGCAAGACCATGACGGAGCTGCAGCGGCAGATCCAGACGCAGCGGCTGCGCCGCCAGGTCGAGGAGGTTCTCGACCAGGCGGGCGTGGACAAGACCTCGACCAAGGGGAAGGAATTTCTCACCGTCATCGACACACTCGAGACGAAGGTTGCCGTGACACCGACCGAGTTCGGGCGCGAAGTGCGATCGTCGGGCGTCCAGCTCACCACCAAGCTCGAAAAGCTCATCGAAGAGAACGCGGCCAACACCACATTTGTCGCGTCCGCCCCCGTGAAGGATCTCGGCGACGCGCTCGACCTTGCCAAGACGCAGCGCGCGACCACGTACGACGCCGAGCTCACGCACCTCCGCAAGGAGACGAGCAAGTTCGGCATGAAAGGGCTGCGGCTCAACTTCGGAGGTTAGACCATGGCGGAACAACTCAAGCGGCTCGCGGACCTGTCGGAGCGGCTCAAGGGGCTCGACGAGAAGCGCCGCGGCAATCCCATCGAGGCCGAGGACTGGAACGCGATCGTCAGCGTCATCAAGGGCATCCTCGAGATCGACCGGGTGCAGGAGGACGCGGCGAACGTGCGGTTCGAGGATCGCTTCGCGGCGAAGAACCACGAGCACCTCGGCGAGGTCGGGCGCGACTGGCTCGATGCCGACCTGCAGAAGAACCTCGCCTCCGGGACGGCGAGCGTCCCGCTGCAGATTGCGTTCGCGGGCGTGCGCGACCGCGTCGCCGGCGTGGCGCTCGACACGTCCCGCGTCACGTCGCTGCTCGAGGAGCACCAGAAGACCATCGACAAGTTCTCGGTGGCCGACGTGGACCGTGGCACCCAGGTCCGGCGCATGGAGGATCGCCTCGCGTCGATCGACGGGCTGCGGGGCGCCGTTGACGGCGTGACGACCGAATTCGATTCGGTCCGCAAGAACGTCGACCAGGTGCTCGAGCTGCGCAGCAGCCTCCTCGACGTGACGGGCGCCCCGATTGACGTGCGCGGGGTCAAGTCGGCCGTCGACGATCTCCAGAAGCTGCGCGACAACCTCACGGGCGTCGACGGCAGCCTGCTCCGCCTGCGCGACTTCGAGCTTCGGCTGAACGAGGTCGCGGACGCGCTCGGCATCGCCGGGACGAACGGCCTCGACACGCGCTTCGCCGGGCTCATCGCGGGGGTCGAGTCGCAGTTCAAGACGCAGACCGACCAGCGGCTGACGGCGCTCAAGGCGAGCGTCGATGCCGAGGTGGCCGGGCAGAACGAGCAGCTGCTGTCGACCGTCAACAACTCGCTGACGACCACGACCAGCGGCTTCCAGACGACGTTGAACGGCGCGATCGACGCGCTGCGCGTCGAGTCGGCCGCGACGCTCAACACCGCGCTCACCGCCGAACGGCAGCAGACGAAGACCGACACCACGGCGACGATCCAGGCGTCGTTCGCGCAGCAGTCGGCCCAGATCGATCAGAAGATCGCGAGCGCCGTATCGGCCTCGCAGCTGCAGATCCAGACATCGCTGCAGGCGTCGCTCTCCGCCAGCCTCACGGCGAGCATGAACGGACGCATCGACGCCGTGCAAGCCAGCCTGAACACCCAGGTGGCGACTGCGACGACGAACCTGACGAAGACGATCGCGGCTTCGGAAGCGCGCATCGACGGCGAGGTCGCGGCGTCGATCGCGGCTGCCACGACGTCGATCCAGACCGACACGCAGGCGCTCATCGCGAAATCACAGGATGCCCTCACCGCGCAGCTCCAGGCACAGGTCAGGACCGCGCTGGCCGAAGCGGCGCCCACCTTCGACGCGCAGATTCAGGCGACGGTAGACCAGGCGCTCGCCGGTCTGGACAAGCAGATCGCCGGCGCCGTCGCCACGGCAACCGCCGACCTGCCCGTCGTCATTACGTCCACCGTTCAGACCGAGCTCGCCAAGGCGGACCTCAACGCGCAGATTACGGCGGCCGTCGACCAGGCTGCCACCACGCTGCGGAAGGAATTCCAGTCGGGCCTGAACACGATGCAGCAGAACCAGACCGCGGCGATCACGGCCGCGATGACGACCCTGCGCTCGGAGTTGTCCACGGCGAGTGCGAACACGCTCCAGACCGCCGCCTTGCAGGCCAACACGGCGATCGCGAAGCTCCGCACGGACCTCACCACGACGATCGATGCGAACCAGAAGACGCTGTCGGCGCAGATCACCGATCAGAACACCCGGCTGTTGCGGCTCGAGAGCCCCGTCACCGGGCGGCTTGCGATTGCGGGACCGGGCATCTCGACGCTTCCGACACGGTAGGTGACGCACAGGTATGCTGGGCTCTCTTGAAAGCAAGCTGACGGCGGAGGTCGCCGAGGCGCTCGCGGGCCGCGCCGCGGTCCTCGTGGTGACCGCGCCGCTGCCGCTCGCCGTGCCGGCGGCGGGTGAGCGCAGCATCCGCGTCTCGCTCGAGGAAATGCTCCCCGAGTCGAACTTCGAGGCCGAGCGTACCGGGTTTTCCGGCGCCTCGCCCGGCGTGCAGATACGGCGCGTCGTCCAGCTCGGGTTCGTCGCGCGGGTGCACGCGACCGCGTGTCCGCAGGCGCAGTCCACCGCCGAGATCAACCACGCCCGCCAGCTACTGATGGAAGACCTCTCGCTCGTCGTCCACGCGCTCGACGCGCCGACCTATCGCGACGGGCACGATCTGGCCGGCTCCGATCCGGATCCGGGATACGAGGTGACGGAGTTCCACCTGTCGAAGGGCGGCGTTCACCCTGAGCTGATCGACAACTGCCTGGTCGGAGAGCTCGAGTACGAGGGCAAGGCGCACATCTGGCCGCCGGGGGTCTCCGAAGACGCCGGAGAGATCGGGCTCGTGGATGCGGTGGTCGAGGCGCTGCCCGTCGACATCCGCGCCGCGCAGACGGTCGTGCGGCCCGGAGGGCAGGCCGCCGTGCGCGTCAAGGTCCTGTCGCGCCTGCGCCGCATGGACGGGAACGCGACGGCCGGCATGCGCCTGGCGGTGACCGTGCTTGGCGACCTGCCGCTCGCGGAGCGAGGAACGATTACGTCCGGAACCGCCGCCACCGATGCCGCCTTCAGGCTGCACACGGTCGGCGACGCGCCGGTGGACATCACGTACGCCGCCCCGCCGGGACCGATCACGCGCGCGCGCACCGAGTTCGTGGCCGTGCACCTGGCCACGCCCGATGGCGCGCCGGGTGTCTTTCTCGGCTCGACGCCGATCCGCATCGTGGCGGGGGGCTGATGATCACCACCGCGCCACTCTTCTACTCGCGCGGCCTCAACGTCACGCAGCTGGTGCAATACGCGCTCGGTGTGTTCGAGCCGCCGGCCGTCGACGTCGTGGAGTTCGACGATCAGGACGGTGGGGTCGTCGAGCGCGAGCTGGCGGTTCCGTTCCTGCGCGGCATGGACTCGGTCGTCGTCGAAAACGCAAAGCTCCAGCTGCGGTCCAAGCCGCGGGAGATGGAGATCGACGACTACCAGGTGAGCGAACCAGGCGGCCAGCCTGGCATCATCGTGAGGCTGCCACGCATCTCGCGGCTGCTGAAGATCGCGATCGACTTCACGGTCCCGCCCGAGTTCGCCGCGCAGACGGTCCGCATCGTCGTGCGGAACGCGCAGCCGCAGCAGGCCGGAGGCTTCACGTTCAGCCCTCCGGTCTATGCCGCCCCTGATTTCGATTCGCCCGGGCCGATGTTCTCCAAGACGCTCACCGGACTGTCGCGGACGAACACGAGCACCGGCGCGGTGCTCGGCTTTCCACGGCCGCTCGGCGAGGCGTGGCTCCTGCAGCTTGCCACGGGCGACGACGCGGTGAAGCTCAATGCGATTGCGGTGAACCCGACCGTGCGGTACGTGCGCATCGACGCGGTCCCGCAGAACCTCACGCTCGCGATACGCCTCGCCGACGAATCGCCGCAGCTGTGGAGTCATCCGCAGCTGTTCCTGCCCGAAGCCGGTGTGCAGGACGTCGACTTCTCGCCGCTGGCGCAGAAGCGGCTCTCGGAGGTGCTGAAGGAGGCCGATCCGACGACGGCGGTCACGCTGTCGCTGGGGCTCGAGTTCAAGTCGGACAGCGGCGGCGACGTGTCGATCGCGTCGCGCACGCTCGATGCGCGCTACCACGTGGACGCCATCGGCGCCGATGGTCAGAACCGTCGCCTCGGCGGCGACTGGACGCCGCTCGACATCAACGCGCCCGCGGCGCTGCGGCCCGTGAAGGTCGCCGCGGACATCACGGTTCGCCCGACCGGCCGGGAGCTGAATGCCGCGTCGCCCGAGCCGCCGCTCGACCGGCCGTCGCGCGGACTCCGCCTTCAGCAGGACACGCTCGTGGCCGGCGCGACCACCTTCACGGCGCCGGTGGCCGAGCGGCTCGCCGATTCGCCGCTCGTCAGCGCCCGTGTCTACGTGTCGTCACGCGTCGCATCCGAGGTTGTGCTGGAGCTGCGTGCTGACGCCGCGGGGGCGCCAGGCGCGCCGGTTGCGCCGCCGGTCGTCCGTCAGTTCGAACCGGGCTTCAGCGGCTGGGCCGAGTTCGAGCTCGAGTCGCCGTGGACACCGCCCGCCGCGCAGGTCGATCTCTGGGCCTGCGTGCGCACGAACCTGGGCGAGGTGCTGTGGTATGCGGCGCCGGGCGAGGAGAGCGGCGCCGGGCGACTGGTGAGCCTCGACCGCGGCGCGAGCTGGGGCGCGGCCGACGAAGCGCTCGCGCTGAACGGTCCGCTGCTCGTGCAGCTCTTTCACTCGGTGCCCGATCCGCAGCCCGAGCCGACGGTGCGCCTGCATCGCGGCGGATTGCTGCTGTCGAGCAACGTGCTGCGCGCCGGAAGCAACGCGCCGGTCAGGCAGGGACCTCGCGAGTTCGTGCTCCAGGGCGCTTCGCTGCCCCACGCGGTGAGCAACCTGCTGGCGTCGGCGCAGGGGAGCGAGAAAGTCACCACCGCGATGTCGCTGTTCTCGCGCGCGGTCGCGGACCTGCAGATCACGAGGCTCCTCCTCGAATACGACCCGTTCCAGGCTTCCGCGACGGGAAACTGAGCGCCATGGCATCCGTCATAGAACTCCTCGACGGCATCGACCTCACGCAACTGACGGCGAAGCTGCAGTCGGCCAAGCTGACGGTGAGCGCGGACGGCTCGGTGGAGCTGCGCGGGCTCGACCCGCGCGACCTGCTGGGACCGCTCGGCGACCTCCTGAAATCGCCGGACGCGTTCGGCATCTCTCCAGAACTGGTGACGAAGTCGGCCGCGGAGGGCCTGAAAAAGCTCGACGCGCTCGTGCAGCTGCCGGACGTCCCGGTGCTCGGCGAAGTCGCCTCGGCGCTCGAGCGGCTGGTTTCGCTGCTCGAGGACGCGGTGTCCAAGCTCGGCGCGGGCAGCGGCAGCGTGGACATAGACGGGCTGTTTCCCGAGGCGTCCGGTGGCCTGGACGGGCTCTTCGATCAGCTGATCGGCCAGGCGATCGATGCGCTGCAGCCGCAGATCCCCGAGGAGCTGACCGGCGCGCTGACGGCGCTGACGGCGCTCGCGGGCAGCGGACCCGCCAGCGGACAGGACCTCGCGAAGGCGCTGGCCTCGATCCTCTTCGGGTTGAATCTCACGGCCCTCGACGCGGCCGCGAACACGATCGGCGGCTTCATCGGCGACATCAACGCGGCGGGCGGCAATCTCCAGCCGATCGACGCCGAGATCCGCCGGCTGACCCTCGCCATTCGCAACGCGTCTGCGCTGCTCGACGCGCCGGTGGTGGATGTACCCGCCGTGCAGGGCGCGCTCGCGCAGATTCGCGGCGATTTCGGACTGCTGGTCCACAACACGCTGCCGGGCGCCGCGGCCACGCTGGCAGCCGACCTCGATGCGCTCGACGTCAACGCGCTCGCCAGTGACCTGCGTCACCGCATCGAGCCGCTGCTCTCGGCGACGCGCGCCATGCCGTTCGATCTCGAGGAACAGCTGATGGTGCCGCTGCGCACGCTCGGGAACATGGTCGATGGCCTCACGCCGGAGGCACTCGACCAGATGTTCCAGTCGGTCGAGGCGCAGCTGGCCGGCATCGGCGAGGGTTTCGGCGTCGACGAGCTGCCGCGCGCCGTCAACGACCTGTTCGACATCGTCATCGACACGATGCGCGAGATTCCGCTGCGCCGCATGCGGGCGGAGGTCATCGACGAGCTGAACGCCATCGAGGCGCGCATTCGCGGCTTCGAAGGCTTCCAGGCGCCGGCGGCGATCGGCGAGAAGGCGCAGGAGTTCGCCAGCAAGATCGACGGCATCGACACGAGCGCGCTCCAGCAGCAGGTGCAGGCGTTCACGAGCACGCTGCAGAGCGCCGTCGACGCGTTTCCCATCGATGACGTCAAGCAGGAGATCCAGGGCCTGAGCCAGGCGGTGGCGGACGCCATCGGGGGGTTCTCGGAGGAGCTCGGCGCGCTCTCCAAGCAGGTGGACGAGCTGGCCGGCAAGCTCCAGGGACTCGACTTCAGCCAGGCCGGCGACGCATCCGTGCAGTTGATTGCGGACATCCGCCAGAAGGTCGAGGACGTCGTCTCGTCGGACGACGTGCCGGACCCTGTGAAGGCGGCGATTGGCGTCGCAGCGATCGCGCTGAAGAAGGTGGACTTCAGCGTGGAGATCAGCAAGCCGTTCAACGAGGCGATCGAGGGGATCGACGTCTCGGTGGTGACCGCGCCGCTCGAGGGCGTCACCGGTCGCGTGCGCGAGACGCTGCAGAAGGTCACGCCGCAGGCGGTCATCGACGAGCTCGAGAAACCGTACGAGGACCTGCTGAAGGAGCTGCAGCGCCTGAGGCCCGATGCGATCCTCGCGGCGGTGTCGCAGGAGTTCCAGCGCCTCGTGTCGGCGATCGACCAGCTCAAGCCCGAGAACCTCGTGGCGCCGCTCGACGCGGAGTTCAAGAAGATCACCGACGCGTTGAGGAAGGCGATTGACCCGGCGCCGCTCTTCGCGCCGCTCAAGGCGCTCTATCAGAAGCTCCTGAGCCTCGTCGAGCTGCTCGATCTCGAGAAGATCCTGGGCCGCATTCTGGGCAAGACCGCGAACATCCCGCAGCTGCTCGGGCAGAAGGTGCAGGGCCGCCTGAAGGGCACCGACCTCGCGGGCACCGATGCGACCGGAGAACTGTTTCAGTGGGGCGATCTGCTCCGTCCGCTGGCCGCCATCATCATGCAGTTGAAGTCGAGGGTGCAGAAGATCGCGGGCGGCATCCTGCACGACGCGTTCGCCGCGCTCCAGGGTCCGCTCCGGCTGCTGGCGGGGCTGGCGGCAACGGCGGGCAGCCTCGCGTCGCGCGCCGCGGACGCCGTGGACGCGCGATACCAGCTGATCGATCTCTTTGCGCCGAACGGCGCCGGCGTCGAGTTGAGGGTGGCGATCAACGAGCTGCAGGCCGCGGTCGCCTCCGCCTCCGTCTCGGGGCAGGCTGGCGTCGAGATCGAGGGGCACGTCGCCGCCATTGGCGTCGATCTCCAGGCGCACGCGTCGCTCGACCTCGGCGCGCAGGCGACGGCGCGCCACGGCGCGCTCGGCGATCGCCTCAACTCGCCCGATCTCGGGCACGCGCTGCGCGGTCTTGGCTCGCGTCTGCAGGGCCTCGTGCCCGACGCGCTGTTGTCCGGAGACCCGGCCGCGAGCGTGGCCGCGAGCATTGCGGCCATTTTCGACACCGTCGATTTCACGGCGCTGGCCGACGAGCTCGACGCGATTGGCGCGAAGGTGCGCGCCAAGCTCGAAGCGTTCGCCAAACAGATTGCCAAGGCGTTGATCCAGCTGTGGAACCACCTGTACGAAGCCGTGCTGCCGATCACGCCGTTCGGCATGCTCGCCCTCGTCCAGGACGGCATGAAGCGGGTGCGCGCCGAGTTCACCGTTCTCGACCCGTCGTTCCTGGAGCAGGAGGTCCGCGACCTGGTGGATGCGCTCGTCGATGGTCTCGACGCCTTCTCTCCGGCAGCCCTCGCCGCGCAGTTGAACGGCGTCTTCGATTCGCTGAAGCAGAAGGTGCAGGCGCTCGACCCGGCAACCCTGCTCGGCGACCTGAGTGCTATCAACGACGTGCTCGACCAGTTCGACGACCTGCGCCCATCGGTCGTCCTCGCGCCGATCGCCGATTCGACGAAGGACCTCGAGGCGTCGCTCGACGCCATCCTGGCGGTCGATTTCGGCGCCTCGCTCGAGGCCGCGGTGGCCAAGCTCCGGGCGCAGCTCGAGGCCGTCGTGGCCGATGTCGAAGCGGAATTCCAGGGCCTGCTCTCGTTCATGGAGAGCCAGGCAGGAGGCAGCGTCAGTGTCGGTCTTTCCATTTGACGCCGGGTCGGAACAGGTTGTCGCAGACGCCGTACGCGGACGTCGCCTGCTGCGGCACGACGCGCGCGGCCGCCTCGTGGAACTGACACGCGCCGATGGTGAACGGGTACACATCGAGTACGACCAGGCGGGAGCGGTTCGGCGTGTCGACGCGCACGACGTGCGCATCGAGACCGAGCTGGCCACCTCGACTCGCTGCGCTCGCTCGGGGCAAGCGCCGGCACAGCATCCGACCCTGCGCGTCACCGACGATCGCGGCCAGACCGACGTCGACATCACGGCTGACGGATGGTGGATCGCACGCGGCGGCGCGGAATTTCGTCTCGAGAAAGACTCCAAGGGGCGGCCCGATCGCATCTTCATTCCGGGCTCCGCTCACCCTCTCGAGTTCACCTACACGTCTCGCGGATGCGAGCTCGGCTACGCAGGCCGCACGCTCGCGCGGCTTCGCGTCGACGACTGGAAGACGCAGGGCCGCCGGCGCTGGCGCATCGGACCGGTGCTGCTCGACGAGCACCGCGAGGCGACGCGCTGGACCCTGACGGCGGGCACGCGCAAACAAAGCGAACGCCGGCACGTTATCGTCTGGACCGATCTGCTCGGCCGCACACTCCGACGCTCGGGCGATGACGGGTTCGAGGACCGCTTCCGCCGCGACACCGAGGGGCGACTGGTCGAGCACCGCTGCGGGACGAGCGGAGCGTGCCGCGATCGCGAATTCCACTACCGGGATGGCCAGCTCGTGGAGACCACGGGCACCGAAGGGCGTGCGTCTCGTGAGATCGACGAAGGCGGACGCGTCCTCTCGCTGATTCGGCCCGACGGCGTGACGATCCGCTATGAATACGATCCCCGCGGCCGCCGGGCGCTGCGGTACGCGCCCGAGGGCATCACGCGGTACGCGTACGACGGTCTCGATCGTCTCGTAGGCGTGCAGTTGCCCGATGGCCGCAGCGTCGAGTCGGCCTACGACGGTCTCGGCCGCCGCATCGAGACGCAAGGGCCCGGCGGCATTCGCATCGAGCATCGCGACGCGGGCGGCCGGCTCTGGGCAGTCGCCGATGCGTCGGGCCGCGCGCTCGAGACCTACGTCTGGTACGACGATCGGCCGCTGCTGCGATTCGACGGCTCACTGGACGCGACGCGTTGCACCGCGTACCTCTGCGACCCGCTCGGGACGCCGCTGCTGGCGGCCACCATCGATGATGGCCGCGTCGTACGAATCGAGCGCCTCGATGCCCCGCTCTACGGAAGGCTGGAAGACGCGAGGCATCCCACCATCTTCGGCCACTTCGCGGATCCCGTCGCCGGCCTGATTCACTTCGGTGCGCGCGACCTCGACCCCGAGACCGGCGCGTTCCTGACACCGGATCCGTGGCACGGCGGCGCGGATGACGAACGCAGATGGGCCGGAGGCTCGCCCGGCGATCCGGGCTGGATCGAAGAGCATGCCCCCGACGGGCGTCATGCCTACGCCGTATGCGCCTTCGATCCGGCGGGCAGGGCCGACTACGACGGCCACGTCTCGGGCGGAGCGATTGCCGCGGCCATCTTCCGCGGGTTCGGCAACCTGGTTCTCGGGCCGACGTGGGGCATGCCGCTCACGTCGATCTCGCTGTTCTTCTTCCTGCCGTTCAACGTCTGGGCGGAGATCGTGGCGGGGTTCGTCCTGCTCTTCACCCAGCGGCATCCGTGGAAGAACCACGACCTGTTCGGCGCGGCGGGGCTCCAGGGAAGCTTGCGCCAGGGACAACTCAGCTTCGCGCTGAACGGCTTCCTGCCGCGGGTGATTTCCGGCGGAGGCATCAGCGCCGATCGCGCGGTGACCGTCGGCAACGTGATCTGGATCAGCCGGCACGAGCTGAACGTCCTGGACCGGCCGCTGACGGTCGACATCGAAGACTTCGCGGCGCCCTCGCTCTTCAACCAGGACACCAACAAGGTGTCGGTGCTCGCACTCGAAGTGGCTGACAAGGCAAAGGTCAAGGTTCACACGACCTACTGGACGCGCGGATACGGCAACGTCATCAAGAACGTCGGCACCGCGGCGAGCCCCAAGCTCGCCTTCGACAATAGCCCAGTGGGCGGCAAGCGGCCCGCGACGCTGATGCTCGCGCACCCGATTCCTTTCGGCTACGACGCGCCGGCAAAGACCGACAGCAAGGCGAAGCTCACCGTCCGTGAGTTCGTGCACGATCGGACACCGGCGCCGCCGGCGCCGCCGCCGCCGCCGCCGGCACCGGCCGCCTCAGATGCCGTCATCGTCGACGACATCTGGTTCGCGCTGAAGTTCAAGCAGAACAAGAAGTCGACGCTGGCGCAAGGTCAGACGATCGAGATCGAGTCGGCGTTGGTGCCCGAGCCGGCGCAGATGGTCATCGCCAGGGTGCAGGACATGTCCGACTTCAGCGTCCTCTTCCTCTACGGCGAGCTGCCCACGCGCTTCCACGCGGCCAACGTCGCGAAGGAGATGACGGTCTGGCGGATCGTCGACGACACCTCGCGGAAGGCGACCGAAGGCTGGGAAAACCCGGGGGCGGCGGCGCTGGACGTGTTCGAGGTCCCTGCACCCGACCCGGCATTGAACACGCCATGGCCTCCGCCGCTCGAGAAGGGCGACCTCGTCAAGATCACGGCGACCGCTGCGGCGGCGGCAGCGGCTGCCAACCCCGGATTTCCCACGCCGCCCCCAAGCAAAACGGCGCACGCGCGCATCAAGAAACTGTTCACGACACTGGACGTCGCCGAGGCGCTGCCCGAGGGCTTCAGCGCGGTGGGCGCAACGAAGGCGACCGTCCGGCTCGTCAACGGCACCGGCAGCGTGCAAACGGCGAAGCTGAAGGACAAGGCGAAGACCACGGAGATCGAGTTCGTGGCCGACCCCGACGACATCGCGCAGGGCGATCGCGTGTCGCTTCGGCTCGCCGGCCCACCTGCGAAGGAAACCTACGCCACGATCGCGACATTGAACGGCAAGGCGGCAACGCTGGCGTACCTCGACGCCACGCCCGACTACGCAGGGCCGACGGACCTGCAGATCCGGAAGCTGGTCGATCGCACCGGGGACGACGACCCCAAGGGAACCGCCGACCTTCCGTCGGGCACCAGCTTCGGGGTCGAGGTCACGCGCTTCGCTTCGTTCACGGCCAACTCGCTCGTGCATCTCACGTCGGGCGCCGTCGAAGCCTTCCGCACGATCGTCAAGGTGTCGAAGGCGCGCATCGAGCTGGCGGACCCCGCGGTCGGGGCCAAGCCGTTCACGGTGAGCCTGGCGAAGCGCGACCCGGATTTGTGCCGCATCAAGAACGTCGAGCGGCCGGCGCTGAACCGGTTCCTCAAGCACACCGGCGGCACCGACCCCGCCACGTATCAGTCGTACCCCGACCACGTCCTCGAGGTCAGCCCGGATCTCGATTTGCCGCTGCTGTCGAAGTTCTTCGTGAAGGGCGCGGCGAATCTCCCCGAAGGCTACAACCTGAGGTGGTCGCCTCTCGAGTTCGGCGCCGACAAGTACTTCGTCCTCGATGAGGATCTGCCGATCAACCCTGACATCAAGAAGCCGGGCCACTTCGCCTGGATGTTCGATCCCGACGACCCCGACTACGGCGCGTTCCAGTGGCACCGGATCGGAACGAAGCCCGTCGGCGGGTTCACGGTCAAGGTGCGGGAGTTCACCAAGTCCGGCGTCGAGCGGCCCAACGCGACCGCGCATCCGGCCGAAGTCCTCGTGCCCGCGGATCCGCAGTTCCGCTACACGTTCGGCGAATCGCTGTCGGAGCACGAGCTCCATCACACGCTGCAGGGGAACTACTGGGGGCCGTTGCTCGGGGCGATGCCGCTGCAGGCCATGATCCTCAACGTGACGGACCTCGTCGAAATCAGCGACGACGTGAACACGCCTGACTGGTTTCGCGACATCCACAGCAAGGGACTGGGTGGCGATATCGGCCTGAGCGCCTGGCAGACGTTCAGCATCGGCGGCATCCTGTTCTTCGCCTGGAAGACGCTCTTCACGTGGCCGGGGCTGTTCGCGAAGGAGTCGCAGGACGCGATTCTCAAATCGAACTTCGAATCGTGGAATCGCGTGTTCAACCCGTTCTGGGGCAACCTGATTGGCAAGTTCCCCAACCTCGATCCGAACCTGTCGCAGCGCGACAGCGACGCCGGCGAGGTCGTCGTGCGCCTGATCGCCCGCGCGATGGACCTCCGGTCCTGGACGCCGTTCCTCGGCTTCGTGCCGCTCTGGCTGCCCGACGGGCCGCAGAATTTCATCGAGCAGGGCGCGAGCCGCATGTCTGGCGACCTCTATTCCGCCATCGTGTCGACCGACGACAAGTTCAACGCGAAGCTCACGATGCGGGCCGGCAACGTCATCCGCGACTCCCACGACGCCGACGTCGAAAAGCCGCTCGGCAGCGCCTTCCGCGTGATGACCTATCCCGGCCAGCGGACGGATCGGATCTTCACGTTCGATCGGGCCGATCAGCCGGCGGAGCCGTCCCCGGTGGTGAGCAACACTCAGCTTGGCGATGATCCGCTCGTCAAGATCACGGCGCCGGTCGACACGATCTTCCACCCGGATCTCTACGAGTTCATGGTGCCCGCAGGAACGCCGGCCCGGGGAAGGATCTCCATCGAGGGACCGCCGTCGTCGAATCCAGCCGTCGTCGAGTTCGAGAAGTTCCCGACCGCCGGCTGGGCGCAACCACGCATCCGCAACCTGATCCCGATGCCGCCGCGTGTCGATCGCACGGGCGGCATGTACTTCATCGCCTCGCAGCCCGAAGTCTACAAGTGCAGCACGTACGAACGGCGCGCCGGTACACCGGAAGACGCGCTCACGAGCAATGTCTCGCTGACCGTGTCCGGCACCGTCACGCTCGGCGACGACCCTGTCGCCTGGCAGACGCCGGTGGCGCATACCGTCGTGCCGGCCCCGCCGGCCGTGCCGAAGCTCGATCGGTTCGTGACCGAGAAGGCGGTCCTCACGCTCAAGGACCACAAGGGCAATGCCGTCGCAACAGCGGGCTACGAATACCGATTCACTGACATCGGCGGCACCGCCTCGAAGACGCTGATCAAGCGCGCCAATACGCAGTGGGACATCGTGGTTGGGAATGCCAAGACGACGCTTCGGGTACGGTTGTACCGCGTGTTCAGGAAGAACGACCCCGCCGACGACACGAAGAACGATCCGGCCTTCGATCTGAAGTTCGACGGGGTCGACTCGCTGAAAAACGTCCGCAGCTATCTCGAGAAAGACGTCTGGGTGCCGGTGCGCGACTTCCTCATCGAGGTCAAGGACCTGCCGAAGCTCGACCCCAAGACCGCGAAGTACGACGAACCGGTGGAAGTGAAGCTCCCGTTGACGGTCAACAAGGCCGCGATTGCGATGCCCCCTCCGGCGGGCGCGCCGGTGATTCGCACGCTCGAAGATCTTGGCAAGGATCCGGCGAACCCGCGCGGGCAGATCTGGCGGTTCGGCCCGCTCGACGAGCCGGTCGAACAGACCGCCGTGTACAAGGTCGTGGTGACGTTCGGCGACGCGCCCGCCACGGTGA
>Ga0070698_100002745_pt1 | contig 19357 bp, 23 predicted proteins | sample KBSK1502metaG_FD_65477 | JGI IMG/M metagenome (GOLD analysis project Ga0070698, IMG submission 65477) | Corn, switchgrass and miscanthus rhizosphere microbial communities from Kellogg Biological Station, Michigan, USA - KBS K1-50-2 metaG | ecosystem: Host-associated > Plants > Roots >...
GTTGCGGTTCGCGACGAGCTGCACCTTGTTGTCGTCGTAGCCGAGCTTCTCGGCGATCTCCATGAACACGCGGACGTTCTTCAGGCTCGTGATCTCGAGGGTCATGAGCGTGAGGATGACATCCGCGACGTCGAGCATCGTGAGGACCTGCTCCTGGAACGACGGCCAGGTGTCGACCACGACGAACGCGTACGACTCGCGGAGCGTCTCGAGGACCTTCTTGATGTTGGCGCCGGTGATGAGCTCCGCGGCCTCCGGCGTCGGCGGCGCGAGCAGCACCTTGATGCCCGTCGAGTGCTGCACGAGCACGGATTCCATGACCTCGGCGTCGACCTGGTCGAACGAGCCGACGAGGTCCGCGATCGTCTTCGCCTTCGGGCTCATGTTCAGGATGACGGCGATGTCGCCGAACGGAAGGCTGCCATCGACGAGCACGACCGGCAGGTTCGTGGATTGATGGAGCGCGACGGCGAGGTTGGTCGCGATCGTCGTGCGGCCCACGCCACCCTTCGGCGAGAAGAACGAGATGATCTTGCCGCGCTGCGGCCCGAGCGCCGCGCCGATGTTCTGTCCGCCCACGCCGCCACCGGTGGCTTGCGGTTGCGGCGCCTGCTGCTGGTACCGCGCCCGTTTCACCTTCTCGATCTCGTGCACGTGACGGATCGCGTTCACGAGCTCGTCGGCGGAGAAGGGCTTCACGAGGAACTCGCGCGCGCCGGCGAGCATCGAGCGGCGCAGGTAGTCCTGCTCGCCCTGGACGCTCATCATGATGATCGGCGACTCGGGGACGGTGTTCGCGATGATCTCGGTCGCGGTGATGCCGTCCATGTCCGGCATGTTGATGTCCATGAGGATCACGTCGGGGCGCTCTTTCTTCGCGAGCTCGACGGCCTGTTGGCCGCCGTCCGCGGATGCCACGATGATCATGTCCGCCTCGAAGCCGATGAGCTTCGCGAGGTTTTCGCGCGTCTCCGCGATGTCGTCGACAACGAGGATGCGGATCTTCTCAGACATGGGCGGGACTCATGATAGGGCGCGGATCTCGATCCCCAGCGCGACGAGCGCGCCGAGTCCGAGCGCCACTCCGTACGGGATCCACGTGTGCAACAGACCGCCGATCGTCTCGCCGGAACCCGTGCGCCGCGCGACGATGCGGCGCGCGACGATGAAGCCGATCGCGATAAGGCCACCGATGAGCGCGCCCCAGACCGCGGCCTGGAGCAGGAAGAGCGTCCCCTTCACCGCGCCGACCGCCATGAGGAACTTCCCGTCGCCGGCCTTGAGGCCGCCGCCCGCGTAGAAGGGATACGCGACGAGGAAGCCGACGACGAGGCCGATCACGTGGTCGAGCACGCCGCCCGACAGCACGCCGCCTGGGAACCCGGCGGGCCCCGCGCTCTCCGCGATGCCAAGGGCGAGGCCCACGAGCATCGTCGGATAGGTCACGGCGTTCGGGATGCGGCGCCAGCGCCAGTCGGTGACGACGATCGTCACGACGAACGCCACGAGAACGAGGTCCTGGACCGCGACGAGCGGCTGGATCGGCTCCCCCTCCCGACGAAAGAGCGGCGGTCGCCGTGCTCGGCGAGCGCCGCCCTTCGTTGTATCCCGTATTCGCGCGAGACGCCCGAGGTCAGCTAGGTCAGGTTGTTCCCGATGTTGCTGAAGATGTTCTGGATCTGCCCGCGGAGGAAGATCATGGCGACGATCACGGCGATGGCGATGACAGCGATGATGAGGGCATATTCGACCAGGCCCTGACCGTCGTCCTCGCGGAAGAAGCGCTGAATCTCCACAGGGTCCCCCCTTTCTCAGGCGAAATCTCGTCGCCTGCCTGCCCGGCGGCAAGTAGGAAAGCGGTACTACCCCGTTCAGGGGCGGCGTCGGTACACTCCGCGCCGGAAGGGGGTGGTCAAGATGGCCACAGCAGTCGCGATGACCTATCCGATCACCGACAAGATCGGTTTCTGGAGGCGTTTCGCCGCGATCTTCATCGACATCGTCGCCGTGGGCATCGTCAGCAGCGTCCTCAACGCCCTCGTGTTCGGCGGCGACGCGGTCCGCGGGAACGGCCTCTCGACGCTCCTCGGCCTCGCCTACTACCTCTACTTCTGGTCCTCGTACGGCCACGGCCAGACCCCCGGCAGCCGGGTCCTCGGGATCCGCGTGGTGAAGACCACCGGTGCGGAGCTCACGCTCGTGGAGGCCTTCATCCGCTACGTCGGATTCATCCTGAGTTGCATCGTCATCTTCATCGGCGTGATCTGGGTCGCCTTCGACGCGAACAAGCAGGGCTGGCACGACAAGATCGCGGGCACCTACGTCGTGAAGGCCTAAGCCGGGAAGACCTCGGGCGTCCGCGAATACGTATAGAAGCGATCCGCGTCGAGCCGCACGTACACGCCGCGCTCGCTCCAGTCGAATGCGCTGCTTCCGTAGTGCGAACGGAAGAGCGCGTCGATCTCGCCCACGTCAGGATGCCCTGCGTACATGAGCTCGGCGTGCCCGTGCGCCGTGATCGCGAAGCGCTCGCCCTCGTAGTAGACGGCGCTCGCGCGCGGGCGCTTGCGCAGCCCGAGGATCCGCACCGCGTCGCCGCCCGAACTCCACAAGAACCTTCCATGGAGGAACCAACCATCCATCGGGCCGACGAGCGGGTCGCCGTTCGGCGCCGGTGCGGCGACGGCGATCGTCTTCATCCCGTCGAACAGCTTGACGACCTGCGCCGCGCTGAGCGAGTACTTGCCGGGATGGATGATCCCGGCCATGTGCGGCTTCGCCCGCGCGTGGCTCCGATCGATGAGCGCCTGGAGCTCGGCGAGCTCGGCCGCGGTCTCGCGCACGGTGGCATTCTCCACCGGTGACCGAGCCGCGGGCGAGCCGCCCGCATGTGAAGGGCTACGGCATCTCGCCCGAGCGGACCGGGATGCTCCGCTGGCTCACGGTCGAGGGCGCGATCCGGACCGCGCCGCGGTACTGGATCGCGACGACCGATGCCGACGGCGCGCCGCACGTCATCCAGCAGTGGGGCGCGTGGGTCGACGGTCGTCTCTACTGGGAGGGTGGGCGCACGACGCGCTGGGCGAAGAACCTCGCGCGCGATCCGCGCGCCGCGGTCACCGTCGAGCGCGCGGGTCTCGCGATCATGCTCGAGGGACCGGTGACGTTCGCGAAGCCCGACCCGGCGCTCGCGCGCCAGATCGTCGCCGGCTACCGCGCGAAGCCGTACCTCGGGTACGTCCCGTCGCCGAAGAACTGGAGCCGCAGCGGTCTGCCCGCGCTCGCCCCGGCGAAGATCTTCGCCTGGAAGTACATGGACTTCGTGTCGAGCGCGACACGCTTCACGTTCAGCCCATCAGCGACAGGAGCGGCGGGCCGAGGAACACGACGAGCAGCGCCGGCAAGACGCAGAAGGTCAACGGGAAACACATGAGCAAGGGCAGCCGCCGGGCGCGCGCCTCGGCCTGACGGCGTCCGGCGTCCCGAAGCGCGTCGGCCTGTGCGACGAGGAGGTCCGCGAGCGGCGCGCCGAAGCGCGAGGCCGACTCGACGAGGGCCGCGACGCGTGCCTCATCCGGTCCGCTCTCGGCGAAGGCCCCGAATGCGACGCGCGGTGACCGGCCGAGCCGAAGATCCGCGAGGAGGCGGCGTGCCTCGGGCAACCGGGCGACCCGCGGGGAACGTGCGACGAGCGCCGCGAGCGACAGCTCGAAGGAGAGCCCGGCATCGAGTCCGACGACGACCGCGTCGAGCAACGACGCGAGCTCGGGCGCGTCGCCGGTCGCTCGGACGAGCCGCCACAGCCACACTCCGCCGACCGCTTCGAGCGCGACCGCGATGAGCGCGAGGCCCTTGCCCGGTCCGGACAGCGTCGACAGATACGCGGGCGTGAGGATCGCGAAGAAGAGCGCGCCGAGCGGGGCGAGGGCGACGAGCACGACGGCGGACAGCCTCCCCTGCGCGGTGAGCGCGGCGCGCTCCGCATCGAGCGCGAGGCGGCCGCGGAGGAGCCGGCTCACGCGACCGAGGCTGCGGCCGATGCGCCCGCCGCTGCGAGCGAACGCCCCGAGCACGATCGCGAGCGGCGCGAGGTCCGACATCGGCACCGCGCCGTCGTACGCGCCGAGCGCGCGATCGACCGGCTCGCCGAGACGAAGGGCGGTCGCGACGGCCGCCGTCCGCCGCGCGAGGCCGCGCGGCAGCGTCGGCGCGATCTCGGCGAACGCGAGCTCGAGCGACAAGCCGGCCGCCAGCGCCGCGGCGAGGGCGTCGATGAGCGCCGGAAGCGCGACGCGGGAGCGATGGCGGTCGCCGCGGGCACGGATCGCGACGCGGATCGAGTCGCGGGGCACGGCCGCGACGAGCAAGGCGAGGCCGGCGAGCAGCAGGAGCGCGGTCACGCCGCGACCGGCCGCAACGTGTAGCCGTCGCGCGTCTCGGGATCGAGCTCGACGATCTCCACGATCCGGCGCCGCCCATCCCGACCTCGCTCCTGGTGGACCACGATCTCGATGCCGCGGCGGATCTGCTCCTGGATCGCGAGGAGCGGCAGGTCGAGGCCGGCCATCATCGCCATCGTCTCGAGGCGGAGGAGCGCGCGGTACGCGCCGCTCGCGTGCGCGGTCGTGAGGGAGCCGCGATGTCCGGTGTTCATCGCCTGAAGCATGTCGAGCGCCTCGCCTCCTCGGACCTCGCCGACGAGGATCCGATCCGGGCGCATCCGGAGCGCGTTCCGGAGCAACGTCCGAGTATCGATCGCGCCCGTGCCCTCGACGCTGGGCGGCCGCGTCTCGAGGCCGACCACGTTCGGCTGCGGCAGCCGAAGCTCCGCGGCGTCCTCGATCGTCACGATGCGCTCGTCGTCGCCGATCGCGAACGCGAGCGCGTTCAACGTCGTGGTCTTCCCGCTCGACGTGCCGCCGGACACGAGGATGCTTCGGCGCGCACGCACGGCCTCGACGAGCCACGCGATCGCGTCGGCCGATGCCGTCCCGGTCCGCACGAGATCATCCGGATCGAAGGGTCGCGCGGAGAACCGCCGGATGGTCAGCACGGGGCCCTGGATCGCGATGGGCGGAATGACCGCGTGGACGCGAGAGCCGTCGGGGAGCCGGGCGTCGACGAGCGGCTGTGCGAGGTCGATCCGGCGGCCGAGCGGCGCGACCAGGCGCTCGATGAGGACGAGGATCTCTTCGGCATCGCGGAAGCGGATCGCCGTGGCCTCGACGCGACCGTCGCGCTCGATCCAGACCCCGCGGGTGCCATTGACCATCACTTCGCTCACGCGCTCGTCGCGAAGGAGCGGCGCGAGCTCGCCGAGGCCGAAGAACCGGTCGTCGAAGTAACGCTCGAGCGTCCGGAGCTCGCCGCTCGAAAGGGCGATTCGCTCGGCCGCCGCGGTCTCGCGGAGCAGCGCGCCAAGGTGGTCCGCCCGAGGCCGGCCATCGGCGGTCTCACGCAGTCGGAGGAGGAGCGCGTGCTCGAGGCGCTCGCGACTCACGCTCACGTGGCGTCGATCGCGAGCAGCTCGCCGAGTTCGTCGTACGCCCGTCCGAGAGCGCCGCCGATCGGCCCGCGCCGCGACAGCGCGGCTGCGACCGCGGGCTCGTCTCGCGGAAGGATCCGGAACGCATCGTCGACCGACGCCTGAGACCCGACGAGCCACGCGCCTTCGGGCACCTCCGCCTCGGCGAGCGCAGCGCGCGACGCGGGATCCGCGTACGAGAACACAAGGACCCGATCGCTTCGGGCCGCTGCGAGCCGGGCGCGTTCGTCCGAAAGGAGCGGCGAATCGACGAGGACCACATCCGCGAGCGCGCGAGCGGCGGTGATGGTCGCGTCGAGGACCGCTGCGGATGGGATCGCGGGAGGTCCGCCGACCACCGAGAGCCGCGGCGAGATCGCCGTGGCGACGAGCTGGACGTGCTCGTCGCGGAGCTCGCCGACGAGGGCCTCCAGCTCCGACCACGATCGCGGCGCGACTCCGAGCCACCAGCCGAGCGCGCCGGTACCGGTCGCGTCGACCGCCATGACGGTCCGGTCCGCAGCAAGCCGTCGCGCGAGCGCCGCCGCGCAGATCGTGCGGCCGGTCCCGCCGCGAGCGGCGCTGAGCGTCACGATCCGCGTCCGATCGCGGACCGTCGCCGGAAGGGACCGGGCGACGAGCGGACCAAGGATCGCGGGATCGGCGGAGGCCGCGATGTGGACGCGCTCCGCGCCGAACGCCGCGAGCGACTCCGCCTGCTCTGCCGTCGCGACCACGATGCGCGGGATCTCGGCAGCGAATGCGGATGCCTCGAGCGCGGCGCCGGGCGATCGCAGATCGACGATCACGAGGCGCGGCACCCTGTCGGCGGGCTCGAGGCCGAGGATCTCACAGGCTGCGTGCAGCTCGTCGCCGCCGCAGATCGCGACCCGCGTCACCGTGTCGAGCGGAGGAGCGGCAGCAGGAGCAGGCCGCTCGCGCGCGCCACTCCGAGCGCCGTCGCGTTATCGGCGCCGCTGCCGACGACGACGGTGCGTTCGTCCGCGGACACGACCACGAGGTCGAACGCGACGACCGTCGCGGACGCGCGTTCGCCCGGCCGGAGCCCGAGGACATCGAGATGATCGCCGGGCCGAAGGCCGGCGATCGGCGCGACGAACCAGCTCGTCGGGATCGAGAGGGCCCAGGTGCCCGGCGCGAGCGTCGACGCGAGGGTCGCCGGATCCGCGCTCGCAGGCTGCACGGGCCCACGCTCGCCGAGGAGGAGCGCGAGGCCGAGGAGGAGCGCGCCGGCCGCGCCGAGCACCGCCCGGCGCGGAGGCCTCCGGCGGAGCACGTCCGCGGTCAGCGACGGCAGCATGTTGTCGCGATCGCGGCCCGCTGAACGTGCGCACCGACGGAGAGCGAGAGGTCGAGCGTCCGCGCGCCCGCGGTGATCTCGAGGCCACGGACCGCTCCTCCACCGTTCGCGGTAGAGAGCTCGGCGGCTGCCGCGCGCGATCGCTCGACGACCAGAGGATCGGTCACGAACGCGTCGAGCTCCGCGCTGCTTGGGAGACTCCGCGCGCTCCCGAGCTCGTCGCGGAGCGAGGCGATGAAGTCGAGCTGGGCATCCGCGAGCGCGGCGCCGGCGGCCTCGACCGCCGCTTCGCCGGCCCTGCGGTCACGCACGTCCGAAAGGATGCGGTCCTGCGCCTCGCGGAGGCCGACGATCGTGAGCGCGGCGAGCGCGAGTGCGAGCACGGCGAGGACGAGCGCCTGCCCGCGTTCGTCGCTCACGGTGTCCACTCCATCAATCGCGCGGCCTCGCCACGGACGACGAACGCCGGGAGCCCGATGAACGACAGCGGTGCCGCGATCGCGTAGCGCAGGCGGACGTACAGGAGCGTCCCTCTCGGATCCGAGCCCCGCTCTTGGCTCGGCGGTTCGATGTCGATGTCGACGCGGTGCGGATCAAGCGGTGCCGCCGCCGCGACGACGCTCGCACGGACCAGCCGGTCGTCATTCGTGAGCGCACCGGCGCGCGCGCCCTCGGCGGCCGCATGCGTGAGCGCGAGCCGCGCGATCCCGAGCTCCGAGAGCTCCGCGATCCCGAGCGCGAGCACGAGAAGGATGGGCAGGACCAATGCGAACTCGACGAGCGCCTGCGCGCGTTCGCCGATCACGGGACGGCGAGGTTCAGTGCGCGGCCCACGCGCCGATATCCGGCGAGGCAGAGGGCACCCACAAGCGTCAGGCCGAGGATCCCTAGGTACGCCCACGGAGCGTTCTGCGCGAAGAAGTCGGAGACGGCGCCGGCCGCCGTCTGGAGTAGCCAGCCCCGCGTATCCGGCGGGGGCAGCTTCCCGGTCGCGACGGTCGCGGCGACGAGCTCGATCGCGAAGGGATCCATCGTGACGCCGCCATGGCCCTCGAGCGCGGAGATCGTGCTCGGGAGGAGCGTTCGCGACTGCACGCCCGGCGTGCGCGCGTCGGGCGCGGTCACGATCCCATCCGTGGCGACCCGAAGCTCGATCCGCGTGACGCCGACCGGCGGCGGGCCGGCCTGAAGGGTCGCGAGATCCTGCGCGGCGCCCGAGCCGACATCCTCCTTCACCGCGGTGATCGCGCGGAACTCCCTGCTGACCCCGAGCAACTCGCTCAGCCCCAGGAAGACCTGGCCGAGCCGCGCCTCCGTGGATCCGTCGTGCGGCACGGCGAGCGCGACATAGCTCTCGACCTTGTCCGACGCAGATAGGCCGCGTCGGAACGCCTCGTCCACGACCGCGCCACCCATCGAGTGCGCGACGATCTCGATCTTCGGGTGCGTCCGAGCGAGCTCGCGGATCTCAGAGGTCAGCTCGTCGGCGTTCGCATCCAGTGACCCGCGCGTGTTGTACGGATGCGCGGGATCGCCGCCGAAGCGATGGATCTCGAAGTGTGGGTCGTAGTCGAGTGCGGAGATGAGCGCGTCGAACGTGTTGTCCGGCGCGTCCGAGCCGATCCCGGACACGAGGAGGACCACGATGTTGTCGCTCTGCTTCGCGACGACCGGCGGCGCCATGTCCGGAAGCTCGGCCGGACGAAGGACGGTCCGGGTCGGACGGTCCGCCGGCGGAGTACGCGTCGGACCATCGTCCCCGGCGGCGACGAGCGCTCCCGGTCCGACGATCGAGAGGGCAAGGATCGTGACCACGCCCGAGGCGCGGAGCGCACGCAGCACGGCGCGATGAGACCGCGAGCGCGATCAGGCGGGCATGGGACGCCGGAGTGGTACGCGAGTACCGGTCAGGTGCGGGTTTTCGCGACCTCCGCGGCCTGACGCTGCGCGGCGTACTCCTCGGTGTCGTCGAGCGAGTCGAGCGTCACCTCGCCGTGCCGCCGCGCGAGGCCCCAGGAGATGAGCCGGTCGGCGAGCCAAGGGTTCTTCGGGAGCGCGGAGCCGTGGAGGTAGCAGCCGATGAGCTTCCCCTGCACCGCGCCCTCGGTCTTGTCGCTCCCGTTATTGCCGTGCCCGGCGATGACGCGGCCGAGCGGCTTCGCCTTCGGGCCGAGCGTCGTGTACCCGGAGTGGTTCTCGAACCCGATGAGCATCCGGCCGTCATCGGTCTCGGCGAGGAGGTTGCCGACGAAGCGGACCTTGCCCGCGCGTGTCGTCACATCCATGACCCCGAGTCCGGGGATCGGCTCGCCCACTTCGGGCACGTACTCGCGCCCGAGGAGCTGATAGCCGCCGCACACCGAGAACACCGCCGCGCCGCCGGCGATCGATCGCTGGAGCTGATCGCCGTGCTCGCCCTGCAGGTCGGCGCCGACGATGTCCTGCCCGAGGTCCTGGCCGCCGCCGAAGAAGTACACGTCGGCCCACTCCGCATCCCACGCCTGACCGGCGGTGAACGCGCGAGTCTCGACGTCGATGCCCCGCCACTTTGCGCGCTGCGTGAGGGCGAGCACGTTTCCGCGGTCGCCGTAGATCGACATGAGGTCCGGGTAGAGGTGGCCGATGCGCAGGTCCATATCGGTCAATCTTCCCAGAACTGCCCGACGTACCCGAGGCGCGCGAGCGCGTCGCGGAGCGAGAGCATCGCGGTGTACGTCGCGATGAGGACGAGCTCCTCGCCGACCGGCGTGCCGTCGATCGCCGCTCGGATCGCCGGCACCCAGCCCTCTACCACGGCGACCCGGTCCTTCGGCACGCCGGCGTACTTCAGCCGGAGCGCGAGATCGCGCGCGCGCAGCCCGGTGACCGTCGCGTGCGCGATGCGCGGAGCGAGGGCCTCGAAGTCGGCGTCCCAGATCCACGACACGTCGCGCGAGTCGGCGTCGCGGTCGTTCAGCGCGCCGAGGATCCGCGGCTCGCGTCCGGTCTCGAGGAGCGCGCCGATCGCGGCATTGAACCCCGCGGGGTTCTTCACCAGGAGCAGCCGCAGCCGCCGGCCCTCGGCCTCGACGATCTCGAGCCGACCGAACACCGGCTTGAAGGCGGCGAGCGCTCGCGTCGCCGTCGGGAGCGCGATGCCGAACGCGCGGGCGACCGCGAGCGCAGCGAGTGCGTTGTACGCGTTGTAGAGGCCGGGGAGCGGGATGATGACGTCGTCAAACGCTGAGGCGATCGCGCCGCCGAGGCGCAGCCGGCTCTCGTTCGGGCCGAGCCGCACGGCGTTCGCGCTCACGTCCTGCCGCGGCCGCGTCAGACCGCAGTTGCCGCAGCTCCAGTCTCCGACGTGCGCGAGGATCACGCGGCTGTAGCTGAGCGGATGCCTGCAGCGCGGGCATCTGGTCGCGTCGCTGATCGCCTGGGGCACCGTCCCGCCGACGGTCGGATCGTCCACGCCGAACGTGATGACCGGCCCCGCGTAGCCCTCTCCGAGGTACGCGACGATCGGGTCGTCCGCGTTGAGGACGAGAGTCGTCGTATCCGGCAGCGACCTGACCGCCTCACCGATCCGACGCGCGAGCGCGTCGATCTCGAAGTACCGGTCGAGCTGGTCGCGGAACAGATTCGTGACGACGAGCACATCCGGCGTGAGTCGCGCGAGCACCGAGCCGACCGACGCCTCGTCGACCTCGAAGACCCCGACGTCGCCGCGCAGCTCACCGCCCCAGGTGGCGTCCACGGCGAGCGCCGCGGCGATCCCGCGCTCGAGGTTGGAACCGGAGCGGTTGTGCACCGGCTGCCATCCCGCCGCGCGGACGATGTCGGAGACCATCCGGCTCGTCGTCGTCTTGCCGTTCGTCCCCGAGATGCAAACGGAGCCGTGCGCGAGCGAGCCGGCGAGGTGTCCGATCGCGTTCGGGTCGATCGCGAGCGTCACGAGGCCGGGGAGCGCGGTGCCCCCGCGACCGAGGACCTGGAGACCGAGGCGCACAAGCTTGCCGGCACCGACCGCGGTCACGAGGAGCGCATCCGCCACGCCCCGAACGTTAGGCGCCGGCTGGCTGGACCTCGCGGAGCAGCATCTCGAGCTCGTCGACCGCACGGCCGAGCCGGAGGGCGAGCGCCTTCGCGACGTCGCCGTTGGCGCTCGCGTTCTGGAGCGTGCCCTCCGCCTCGAGGCGGGTCAGGAGCGCGACGGCGCGGCGCAGGCGCGAGATGGTGAGCGACGCGGGAAGCGTGCGGCGGAGCTGCGCGACGCGGGCCTCGAGCTTCTCGAAGCGCCGACGGAGCTCGTCCTCGAGGTCCTCGTTCGCGAGCGATTCGAGCCGCTTCACCTCGGTCTGGAGCGCGGCGAGATCGCGAGCGACGACCTGAGCGGCTTTCTCGAGGGAGTAGCCCTTCTCGAGGGCCTGGCGGATCCGGATGACCTTCTCCATCGCGAAGACGTCGTAGTCGTGGTCGTCGTTCGGCGAGGCCTTCACGAGGCCCTTCTTCGTCCAGTAGATGAGCTGCCGTGGCGTCACGTTGCAGACGCGCGCGGCCTCCGCGGCGGACAGCCGGAGGCGCTGGATGACCTCGCCGTCGTTCGCAATGAGGGTCTGGGCGAGGATGTCCTGGGCTTCTCGGGCTTCGCGCTCCGCCACGGTGCTCCCCCTCGCCACGTCCGATCGAACTGCGCCGTCGTGGGAGGCGACGAGTGTGCTGGCGGCTGCCGCACATGTCAAGAATGAGGACAGGTGGCTGATACCGGACCACGACGCGGACCGCCTAGCGCGCCACCTTCTTCTTCGTCTCGCGTTTCGGTGGCGCGAGCGGTTGCCGGTAGGCGACCTTCACGTTCACGTGGTACGTCGCGATCCCGCGAGGCGAGAGGTCCGCCCACTGCCGCGCGATCTCGACCGCGATCGGCGCATCCACCTCGGCGCGCGCGGTCTTGACCGCGGCCGCGAGCGCCTGATCCCAGCCGCCCTTCGCCGCGCCGGTCGCCTCATGCAGCCGCACGACGACGCCGGCTGCGGGCTTAGCGGCCCTTTGGCGGGTAGCCCTCAAGGGCGTACTCCTTGATCTTCGCGTAGAGAAGGCGCCGGTAGATGCCGAGCATCTCGGCGGCCTTGGACCGATTTCCGTTCGCGTCGCGCAGCGCCTTCATGATGAGGTCCTTCTCGAACTGGGCGACCGACTTCTTGAAGAACGAACTGTCGCCCTTCGCGTCGTCGGGCACATCGCCCTCTTCGCCCTCGCCGGCCTCGTGCTCGCCGAACGGGAGCTCGCGGCTCGTGATGATCTGGCCACGGGAGAGGACGACCGCGCGCTCGATGACGTTCTCGAGCTCGCGCACGTTGCCCGGCCAGTTGTACTCCATGAGCCGGCGGATGGCCTCCTCGCTGATCGCCGCGGGCTGCGCCGTCGCGCTGTAGCGGTGCTTCGCGAGGAAGTGCTCGACGAGCGATGGGATGTCCTCTTTGCGGTCCCGGAGCGGCGGCATGTGGATGTTGATCACGTTGAGCCGGTAGTACAGGTCGTCGCGGAACTTGTTCTGCTCGACCTGCCGCTGCAGATCCTTGTTCGTCGCGACGATGATCCGGATGTCGACCTTGATCGGCAGGCTCGAGCCGATGCGCTCGATCTTCCGCTCCTGCAGGACGCGCAGGAGCTTCGTCTGCGTCGGCACGGTCATCTCCCCGATCTCGTCGAGGAAGATCGTGCCCTTGTCGGCCATCTCAAAGCGCCCGCGGCGCTGGGTCATCGCGCCGGTGAACGAGCCCTTCTCGTGTCCGAAGAGCTCCGCCTCGAGGAGCGTCTCCGGGAGTGCCGCGCACGACACCTTCACGAGCGGTCCCGAGCGGCGGTTCGAGTTGAAATGCAGCGCCTCGGCGACGAGCTCCTTGCCGGTGCCGCTCTCCCCGGTGATGAGGACGGTCGCGTCAGCCTTCGCGACCTTGCCGATCGTCTTATAGACCTCCTGCATCGCGGGCGAGTTGCCGACGATGCGTTCCGTCTGGACGAGCGAGCTGATCTCATCGCGGAGGACCTCGACCTCTTGGGTCAAGTTCTGGTAATCGAGGACGCGCTTCACGCTGTGGGAGATCTTGTCGAGCTCGAACGGCTTCGTGATGTAGTCGAACGCGCCAAGCTCCATCGCGCGGATCGCGGCGTTGGAGCTCCCGAACGCGGTCATGATGAGGACGGCGGTCTTCGGGTTCGAGGCCTTCACGCGAGAGAGGGCCTCGATGCCGTCGAGCTCCGGCATCCGCACGTCCATGATCACGAGGTCGGGGCTCGACTCTTTGACCTTGTCGACGACCTCGGTGCCGGTCGACGCCTCGAGCACCGCGAAGCCCTCGTCCGAAAGCAGCTGCTTGAGGAGCGAGCGGATCGATGCATCGTCGTCGGCGACGAGAAGGGTCTTCTGCGCCACTGTTTCTGTACGGTTCCTTCCCAGGAGCGACGGTAGAGGCGCCTAGATCGCCACCCACGCTCCCCGAGGCTTCGTTACTTGTGCCGCACAGCGTACAAGTTGTCAAGTTGGGGGGTCCTCAAGGCGCACTCAGGCCCGAAAGTGACCGACTTTCGGTCAGGCGACTTCGCTGACCGCCGGGACGAAGCGCGCCGCGAAGAGCGCGGTCCCGAGCGTCACCGCGCCGGCGATCCCGATCAGGAGGCCGGCATCTACGCGGTCGGCGAGCGCGCCACTGATGACGATGATCGGCAGCCACGACAAGTTGAGGAGCGCGGCTCTGGCGCCAAAGACTCGGGCGCGAAGTTCTGGCGGTGTGATCTCTTGCGAGATCGTGATGTTTGGCACGACGAAGATGACGTTCGCGACGCCCATCAGGAAGAAGATGACCATCGCCGGAAGCAGGCTCGGCGCAAGACCCAGCAGCAGGAGCAGCACACCGTAGCTGGTGAAGCCAACGATGAGCAGCTGGCCCTTGCGGAACTGCGTCATGTATTCGGGCAGGGTCAGGCCCGCGCCGACGGCGCCGGCGGCGAGAGCGGCTTCGGCGATCCCGAATAGTGCCGCACCGAATTCCGGGTCACCGTTCGCAAACCGCCTGACGAGGTAGACCGGCGTCAGTCCGTTGACAACCGGGAGCGCGAGCTGCGCGGCGAGTGAGAACAACGTATTCACCCGCAAGGTGGGCTGGCGGAAAAGGAATCGCATGCCTTCCGACGCATCGCCGAAGAGATGCGACAGACGGAATGGCCGAGTCTCGCCCGAACGGACGCGGAGCGCAGCCAGGAGCGCCGCCGAGATAGCGAACGTCGCGGCGTCGAAGTAGAACGCGGCAGCGCCGACGGTGGCGACTAGAAACCCTGCGGCAAGCGCGCCGAGGATCTCGACCGTGCGATCCGTCGCAAGGACGGTGGAGTTCGCGGCGGCGAGACGATCGGGCGGGACGAGTTGCGGGATGATCGCGATACGCGCCGGACTGAAGACGGCGCCGAAGATCGCCGCTAGGAACACACTGACATAGGCCACGATTAACGGCGCGCCGCTGTTAAGGAAGAGCGGCACCGATCCGATGAGAAGCACCCGGGCCAAATCGCTGACGAACATCGCGCGGCGGTGACCGAGGGCGTCCGCAAGCGCGCCGGCGAAGAAGCCGAAGATCGCCGTCGGGACCGTGGCGATGACAACCGCAAGGGCAGTGAAGAGCGCTGACCTGGTTCTCTCATAGGTGACCGTGGCGAGCGCAATGAGCGTGATCGGATCGCCGAGGCGGCTCACCGCTTGTGCCAGCCAAAAGAGACCGAAGCTCGACCCGTTCACCGACGAATGAGTAACACGAACGGCACGAGGAATCCGCCGAGCGCGATACAGAAGTCACCGACGCTGTAGACCGCTCTCGCGATCGGCACTGGGATGACGTCGGCCAGAACCTTAAGGACGGTCGCGCTCGCGACCGACACGTGCAAGGCGTCAGTTGGCATCGACGCAGCTGCGGCAACGACGGCGCCTGCGTCGACGGGCATCCCGTGATTCAGAAGAACGACCACGAGATTTAGCGCGGTGCCGACCGCGACGAAAACGGCTCCTGCCAACCGGACGTTGGCCGCCGCGCTCACCGCGGTCGCCCCAAGCGCGAAAACATAGAGGGGAAAGGCGACCGGCGTCGCTAGTGAAGCGACGACGCGCGCCAAGAGTCCCACAATCAGGAGAGGAAGCCACTTGACCTGGACGGCGGCGAGCGGCCGCCAGCTACGGCCGATCGCGAGACCAAGGACAAAGCCCAGAACGACGCTGCTAGCCAGCATGGGCGTCGCGGACGATCGGTTCGCGGGTCAGACGGCGACGCAATTCAGCCAGCGTCTCGTAGTTGATTGGCGGGAGGTCGCTCACCTCGAACGCGTCCGGCCCTCGCTTCGCGAGGAGCTGCTCGAGCGAACGAACGATCTTCGGGTCGAACTGGATGCCCTTGTACTTGCTCAGCTGCTCGAGGGCCCGCTCGTGGCCGATTGCCTTCCGATAGATACGGTCGGACGTCATCGCCTCGTACGCGTCGGCGACGATGATGATGCGCGAGCCGAGCGGGATCCCCTCGCCCTTCAATCCCTCCGGGTAGCCCGAACCATCGAAGTTCTCGTGATGGTGCAGCACCATCTGGACAAGTGGCCTTAACGCCGCCGACGGCTCGAGAATCGACGCACCGTAGATCGGATGCCGGCGCATGAGCTCCTGCTCGTCTGGGTCGAGCCGCAGCGGCTTCATGAGGATGCGGTCCTCGACACCGATCTTGCCGATGTCGTGGAGCAACCCGGCGAGCTCGATCCGCTCGATCTCTCCCTCGCCCAAGCCCATTTCGCGAGCGACCGCACCGGCGATCCGGGACACCCGATCGGCGTGGCCTCGGGTGAAGCCGTCCTTCGCGTCAATGGCTTGGGAGAGGGCGCTGACCGTACCGAAGAAGAGGTCGCGCGTCTCGGCGTACTTCGTGAAGGTGTATCTGGCAAGCAGTAGCGGGATCAAGAAAGGAATGGTTGCCCAGTAGCCGACACCTAGGGCGATTTGGGCCATAAGCCAGCCCATCGGGATCTGGCCGAGGAGACCGATCGCGACATTGCGCACCGACAGCGCCCAGACCTTGGCGAACGGTGCCTTGGTGCGGACGCTCGCTGCCAGAACGCTAAGGAAGTTGTTGAGTACAGCGAAGGCGAATCCGACGATCAGGATCTGGGCGAACGTCCCTGACGGGTCACCCTCTTTGACCCATGGATTAGTGACCTGTAGCGCGACCCACGCCGCGTAGACGGAAAGAACGAAGTTGGAGCGATTGAACAAGCCGCCGTACCACGGGATCTGGCGGTTGAAGTCGCGTAGTTCGAAGGTTCCAACGAATGCGATCCAGCACACCGCGAATGGGTTCGCGAGGTTGGAGTCAAACACCGCGGCGATCAAGGGCGCAGTGCTCAAGTTCGCGAGCACTCCGCCCGGTAAGCGAACAGGCACGAACGCTGCAACGAGCGTTAGGCCGACCCAGAAGGCCAACGGGCCAAGGTCGAAACCGGCGGGCGGGGGGATCGAAAGCCTAAGGAGGACAACGACGGCAGAGCCAATGACGGCGACGAGCATGACCTTCTCTTGGCCGGAGACGCGCCGCCCTTCCACGCGGGCGAGTATGCGGGACTGGCATTAGTGGGTCTGAGGGAACACGAAAAGAGACCGTACGAGACGGTCTCCTTCCCGCGCGCTTGCAAAGCGCCTCTAGAGGCTGCTGAAAGAGTTCTAGTAGCCGAGAGTGCCGGCGGCGCCTCCGAGGACGAGGGCTGTGAGGGCCGCAAATGCCGCAACAATTCGACGCATAGCTAAACGAGCCTCCCTTCGCTGAGCTTCGGGAGGTAACTCGGCGTCTAAGGGAGCAGCCTTAAGGGGTCAGGAACCTTGATACCGGACGGAAAGATGACGGAAACGCACGGTTACCGGGCGAAACACCCAGGTTTGAGGCCTTAAAGCCGCTCATACCTCGCGACATCGATCACGAAAACGGTGGCCCCGCCGAAGGAGACCTCGACCGGATAGGGCATGTAGAACTCGCCCGGTTCCATGATCGGCGGCATCGGGTTGATGAACTGCTGCCGGGCGTGACAGGTCTCGCGGATCACCGCGAGCACGTCATCCACCTGCGCTTCCTCGACCCCGACGAGGACCGAGGCGTTGCTCTGCTTCAGGAAGCCGCCGGTCGACTGGAGTCGCGTGACCCGATATTCCTTGTCCGTCAGCGCGTCGACGAGCGCGCCGGCGTCCTCGGCGTGGACGATCGCGATGACCAGCTTCATGGCGGCGTGAGTGTAGTTGCGGGCAGCAGCCGTTCCACCTCTATGCGGACGTCCGCGGCGACGGCATCTTCGTCGCGATCCCCGCGGATGACCGCGAAGCGCTGCGGCTCGTCGGTCGCGAGCTTGAGGTAGCCGGCGCGGACCCGGTCGTGGAACGCGCGCGCCTCCGATTCGAAGCGATCCCACATCCGGCCCGGCTTGCGCGAGGCCGCGCGTCGCTCGGCGACCTCGACCGGCAGGTCGAGGAGGAACGTCTTGTCCGGTCGGGTGGTGCCGACGGCGAAGTCGGTGACCGCGCGTAACTGCGCGAGGTCCGCGCCGTGGCCGTAGCCCTGGTACGCGAGCGTCGAGTCGAAGAACCGGTCGACGATCACGACCTTGCCCGCATCGAGGGCCGGACGGATCACGTCGCGGACGAGCTGCGCGCGGGCGGTGCTGTACAGGAGGGCCTGGGCGTTCGGCGCAAGCGGGATCTCCTGCGCGTGCAGGACGACGTCGCGGACGCGTTCGCCGACCGGCGTGCTCCCGGGCTCGCGCACCGAGACGACCTCGCGGCCCTGCGCGCGGATCCACTCGGCGAGCCGCTGCGCCTGGACCGACTTGCCGGAGGCCTCCCCGCCTTCGAACGAGAGGAAGAGCCCCTTCACCGATAAATCTGAACGCGCCGGTTCGGCTCGTGCCCGGTGCTGCGCGAGCTCAGGTTCGCGCGCTCGATGAGCTCGTGCTGCAGCTTCCGGACGTACGCGTTCTGCGGCTCGAGCTCCACCTCTTCGCGGGCACCGGCTGCCACCGCCTCGATCGCCTCGCGGGTCTCGTCGAGCGCGTCCTCCTCGGGGCCGCGCCGGAGCTCGAACACGCTCGTGAGCGCGCTCGCGATCTGCGACGTCGAGTTGCTCCGCGCGACGTAGATCGGGACGCCGTTCGATTCGGCGTTGCGCAGGCGCGGGGTCTTGCGGCGGTAGTAGTTCTTCAGCGTGATGACGACGTCGGCATCCTCGGGCTCGCGCACGACCGCGACCGGGAGGTTGAGCCCGCGGGCGGCTTCATCGAGCCGCGACCAGGAGATCCCGAACGGGTAGACCTTCACCGTCTCGCGGATGTCGCGGGTCGGGGTTCGCGGCGTGCTCCGGCGCTCGACCGCGTCGGCGGCGTCGCGGGTCGCGCGTGCGGTCGAGACCTTCACCTGGCCGCCGCTGTCCCGCTCGCGCTGCTCGGGCGAGACCGGCATCCCGAGGAGCACCGCGTCCACCGTCTGCGCGACGTCGTGGTAGATGGACACCGTCTGGTAGCCCTGGATCTCCACGAGTACCTGGAACGTCGGCGGAGCCTTGCGCTCAAGGACGGACTTCTGGGTCCCGCGCCGGCGCGCCTCCTCGTCCGACAGCGTCACCGTCTGGATGCCGCCGATGAGGTCCGAGAGGGTCGGGTTCAGCATGAGGTTCTCGAGCGTGTTGCCGTGCGCGGTGGCGACGAGCTGCACGCCGCGCTCGGCGATCGTCCGCGCCGCGCCGGCCTCCTGCTCCGTCCCGATCTCGTCGATGACGATGACCTCGGGCATGTGGTTCTCGACCGCTTCGATCATCACCGCGTGCTGGAGGCTCGGCGTCGCGACCTGCATCCGACGCGCTCGGCCGATGCCGGGGTGCGGGATGTCGCCATCACCCGCGATCTCGTTCGACGTATCGACGATGACGACGCGCTTCCCGAGATCGTCGGCGAGGACGCGCGCAACTTCGCGGAGGAGCGTCGTCTTCCCGACGCCCGGCCGGCCGAGGAGCAGGATGCTCTTCCCCGACTCGACGACGTCGCGGATGATCTCCATGGTCCCGTACATCGCGCGGCCGACGCGCAGCGTGAGCCCGACGACCTTGCCCGCGCGATTGCGGAGCGCGCTGATCCGATGGAGCGTCCGCTCGATGCCGGCGCGGTTGTCGCCGCCGAACTGCCCGATCCGCGAGATGACGTACGCAAGGTCCTCGGCGGTCACCTCGCGGTGCGACAGGATCTCCTCGCGGCCGGCGAAGCGCGCCTCGGGGGTCCGGCCGAGATCCATGACGATCTCGAGGAGGCCGTTGAGGTCCGGGAGCGCGCGGACGCGCTGGCAAAGGTCAGGGGGTAGCGCGTCGAGGATCGCGTCGAGGTCGTCACGCTCGATCGTCATCTCACCACCGCCGGCGCCAACGCCGGCTCTTCGATGCGAACGGCCAGCTCTTTGACGAAGAGCATAGCCGTGGCGA
>Ga0070698_100002746_pt1 | contig 19357 bp, 21 predicted proteins | sample KBSK1502metaG_FD_65477 | JGI IMG/M metagenome (GOLD analysis project Ga0070698, IMG submission 65477) | Corn, switchgrass and miscanthus rhizosphere microbial communities from Kellogg Biological Station, Michigan, USA - KBS K1-50-2 metaG | ecosystem: Host-associated > Plants > Roots >...
CACCGACAGCGGCGGCAACTACGTGTGGACCGACATCGGTGTGGTGTCGGGCTCCAGCGCGACGCTCGAAGCGCTCGAACCCAGCTTCCACCAGGACCTCAACAACGACGGCACGATCGGTCCGCCCACGACGACGGTGATCGAGGCCAGTGGATCGACCAGCCTGGTTCAGGTCGCCAACACCTACGCCCTGGTTCCGGTCGGCGGGTCGTCAGGCCCCGAGCTGAAATATGCTGGCACGCCCGTCGTGGCGGGTCAGTTTGATCCGTGGACGCCGATCGGCGCGGAGCAGATGGCGGGCGGCTATGAGATCGCCTGGAAGATGACGGGCGCCGATCAGTTCACGGTCTGGCACACCGACAGCGGCGGCAACTACGTGTGGACCGACATCGGTGTGGTGTCGGGCTCCAGCGCGACGCTCGAAGCGCTCGAACCCAGCTTCCAGCAAGACTTCAACAACGACGGCACGATCGGTGTGCCCACGAATGCCGGTTCGGGGCCCGTCGATCTGGCGCTTCTGACAAGCCACCTCGCCGCCACCTTCGTGCCGCCGGCCGCTGAAGGCGCGGGCCCGGTCGCCGCGGCGCAGCCGTCCGACCAGCAGTTCCTGGCCAAACCGGCGGTCTGATCTCGATTGCCGGGTACTGTTGCCCGGCTGTCGCGACATCGGGCTACGCCCCGTACTGCCCGGGACGACGCCGCCAGGCCGAGGGCGCCACGCCCACCATCTTCTTGAAGGCGCGGCTGAAGGCCGCCTCCGACCCGTAGCCGACTTCGGCGGCGACGCTTGCCATGCCGGCGTTGCCGCCGCTCAAAAGCCCCGACGCGATCTGCATCCGCCATTTGGCGAGATAGTGCATCGGCGGCATGCCGACGAGCTCGGCGAATCGCTCGGCCAGCACCGAGCGCGATGCGCCGGCGTCCTTGGCCAGTTCCTCGATCGTCCAGTTGCGCGCCGGCGCGCCGTGCATCAGCGACAACGCCTTGCCGACAAACGGGTCGCGCAGCCCGGCCAGCCAGCCGGCCTGCTCCGGCGGCAGGGCTTCCAGGTGGCGGCGGACCACCTCGATGAACATCAGCTCGCTCAGCTTGGCTAAAACGCTTTCGCCGCCGGCCCGCTTGCTCGCCGATTCGACCGTCGCCAGTCGGATGAACTGGCCAAGCCACGGCGCCTCGCCGCCGTCCGGCTTGCCGACCTTGATGATCGGCGGCAGGTTGTCGAGCAGCGGATTGAACGGCCGGGCATCGCAGGCGAGGAAGCCGCACACCAGCTTGACCGAGGGCGGCCCGGCGTCGCCGTAGTTGACGAAGAACGGCAACTGGCTGGCAGCGGCGCCGTCGAGCGCGCCCAGGGCGACCGGATCGGCGCGCATGCCGGGACTGCTCGACATGACATGCGGATCGCCGCGCGTGAAGACGATGACCTCGCCCGCTTCGACCGCGATCGGCTCGCCGCCCAGGATGCTGGCGAAGCAACGGCCTTCGGTGACCACGTGATAGGAGATCAGGTGCTCGGCGCCCGCCAGGACCTTGGGCAGCACCATCTCGCGCGTCGGCTGCTCGGCCACCCACGGCGCCGTGGCGACGACGTCGAAAAACGTCGCCCCGGTCAGTCGCACCGTTCTCAACACATCGGATAGCGCATCAGCTGCCATGGGGGCTCCACCGGACGCCCGATCATCTGCTGCGGACGCCTGATCAAGGCGCGCGGCAATTGCCGACGCCGTGTCAAACATTGCCGACGCGCGGTCATTCGCGCGCGGCGCGGCGGAACCTAGAGTAGGTCCCCTCGCGCGGCAATACCCGCGGCCGGACGCATTGGATGGAGAGAGTCATGACGCACGTTGGAAGCTGCTTTTGCGGCGCCGTCACATTGGAAGTCACCGGCTCGCCCGAGGCCATGGGCTACTGCCATTGCCGCTCCTGCCGCTCGTGGTCCGGCGGTCCGGTGAACGCCTTCACCCTGTGGAAGCCCGAGGCAGTGCGGATCACCGCGGGCGCCGAGCACCTCGCGACATTCCAGAAGACCAAATTGAGCCAGCGCCAGTATTGCGCGAAATGCGGCGGGCACCTGATGAACAACCATCCGCCGCTCGGCCTCGTCGACGTCTACGCCGCGACGATCCCCAACCTCGCCTTCAAGCCCGGCGTGCACGTCAACTACGCCGAGACGGCGCTGCCCATGCGCGACGGCCTGCCCAAGCTGAAGGATTTTCCCGCCGAGTTCGGCGGCTCCGGCCAGACCATGGCCGAATAGCAGAAGGAACAGGACAATGAACGTGCAAACCGCCCTCCCTGTCGCCGTCGATCTCGCCACCATCAAGGGCCGCCAGCAGGCCGCTTGGAGCTCGGGCGACTACGCCGTCGTCGGCACCACCTTGCAGATCGTCGGCGAGACGCTCTGCGAGGCGGTCGATCTGCGCAGCAACCAGCGCGTCCTCGACGTCGCCGCCGGCAACGGCAATGCGACGCTGGCCGCGGCCCGCCGCTTCGCCGAGGTGGCGTCGACCGACTATGTCGCAGCCCTGCTCGAGCAGGGCCGCGCGCGCGCCGCCGCCGACCGCCTGCCGGTCACCTTCCAGCAAGCCGACGCCGAAGCCCTTCCCTTCGCCGACGCCAGCTTCGACGTCGTGCTGTCGACCTTCGGGGTGATGTTCGCGCCCAACCAGCAGCAGGCCGCGAACGAGCTCCGGCGGGTCTGCCGCCCGGGCGGCAAGATCGGCCTGGCCAACTGGACGCCGGAAAGCTTCATCGGCCGGCTGTTCAAGACCATCGCCAAGTACGTCCCGCCGGCGCCGGGCCTGAAGTCGCCGGCGTTGTGGGGCAGCAAGCCCCATCTCGACGCCTTGTTCGGTCCGGATGCGGCGGTCGCGGCAACCAGCCGGACGTTCGTCTTCCGCTACAAGTCGCCCCGGCATTGGCTAGAAGTCTTCCGCGGCTACTACGGGCCGGTCCTGAAAGCGTTTGCCGCCATCGATCCGCCGGCGCGCCTGGCCCTCGAGGCCGATCTTTTAGCCCTGCTCGAGGAGTTCAACGTCGCCACGGACGGCACGCTGGTGGTGCCCAGCGACTATCTCGAAGTGGTGGTGTCGTCGCACGGCGCGCATTGAGAAAATGGCATCAGAAGGAGACGTGGTGTGATCGCGGGACTGTCGGTATCGACCTTCACGGCCCTGCACGTGGCCTTGAGCCTGATCGCCATCGCATCGGGTGTCCTGGCCCTGCTCGGCACGCTCCGCGCCGGCAAGGCGGCGGGTCTCACGGCCGTCTTTCTTCTCACCACGACGGCCGCCAGCGTGACCGGTTTTTTCTTCCCGTCGCCGCGGGTCGGGATGGGCCACGTGATCGGCGTCGTATCGCTGATCGTCCTGGTGCCGACGGTGCTCGCCCTTTACCGCCACCGCCTGGCCGGGCGGTGGCGCTCGATCTATCTCGCCGGCGCGACGACGGTGCTCTATCTCAACGCCTTCATCGGTGTCTGGCAGGCCTTCGGCAAGATCGCCGTCTTGCACCTGCTCGCACCGACGCCATCCGCGCCGCCGTTCCTCGTCGCCCACCTCGTCGTGCTGGCGATCTGCATCGCGCTGGGCGTGCTCGCAATGAAGCGCTTCCATCCGGTGATGGCCGTGTCGCTTGGCCGAAGCAACGATGGTCGTTGGCCCGCCGTGCGCTGTCACCATGTCAGCAGCGAAAGCTCCGGAATGTCGGCGTAGTCGGCCGCGTTCATGGTCACGAGCGCGGCGCGATGGACGAGCGCCTGGGCGGCGATCATGCGGTCGAGCAATTTGCGGCGTGAGTAGCCCGCGTTCGCGACGATGGCGCCGTATGCGTCGGCCGCCGCGTCATCGAACGAGATCGTGGGCACCGCCTTCAGGATTGCGTCCAGCCGCGCTCGCCTGATCCGGGCATGAGCAGGCTCGCGATACACCCCGCCTTCGAGCTCGACCCGGGTGACGATCGATATCAGCACCGCACCATCGAGCGCAGCCACCTTCTCGGTAACCGCACGATCGCCGTCGCGAAGATGGATGGCGACGTCGGTGTCCAGCACGAATGCCACAGCTCAGAGGCCGCGCCGCTCCGGCAGTTCCTCGTCGTCGCGCTGTTCGATGGCTGGTGGCGCCGGCAAGGACCGCAGGCGCTCGATCATCGCCGGTATGGACATCGCTGCCGGGTAGATGGTCATCACGTCGCCAGAGCGGACGATGACGAGTTCCACGTCTTCGCCAAAAGCAACATCCCGAGGCAAGCGGAGCGCTTCGCTGTTCCCGCTTCTAAAAGTCCGGGTCCGGGCAATGGTCATGTCATCCTCGCGTATATACGTGTATATACTACCGTTGAAGTCACAAAACAAGCAGACGCTTTTGATGAGTACGGCAACGCTTTCCTCTTATATGTCCTATGTCCCTCGCGTCCCCTGCCGGAGAGTGAAATGCAAGCGTACAGAAAGACCCCCGAGGCTGTCGCAAGGCTCACGCCGGAGCAGTTTCGCGTCACCCAGCAGAGCGGGACCGAGTATCCCGGCACCGGCGAGTATCTCGACAACAAGGAGCCGGGCATCTACGTCGACGTCGTGTCGGGCGAGCCCTTATTCGCCTCCTCCGACAAATACGAATCAGGCTGCGGCTGGCCGAGTTTCACCAAGCCGATCGAGCCCGCCAACGTCGCTGAGCTCAGCGACGCCACGCACGGCATGATCCGCACCGAGGTGCGCTCGGCGCACGGCGACAGCCATCTCGGGCACGTCTTTCCCGACGGTCCTGCCGATCGCGGCGGGCTGCGCTACTGCATCAACTCGGCCTCGCTGCGCTTCGTCCACCGCGACGACATGCAGGCCGAGGGCTATGGGGCTTATCTCGACCAGGTGGAGGATATCAAATGACCGAGGAACGGGCGGTGCTGGCCGGCGGCTGCTTCTGGGGCATGCAGGACCTCATCCGCCGCATCAAGGGGGTCGTCTCGACGCGGGTCGGCTACAGCGGCGGCACCGTGGCCAACGCGACCTATCGCCATCACGAGGGCCATGCCGAAGCGATCGAGATCGTCTTCGACCCGTCGAAGCTGAGCTACCGCACGCTGCTGGAATTCTTCTTCCAGATCCACGATCCCACGACCTTGAACCGCCAGGGCAACGATCGGGGAACGAGCTACCGTTCGGCGATCTTTTACACGACCGACGCGCAGCGGCGCACCGCCGAGGACACGATCGCCGACGTCGAAGCCTCCGGCCTGTGGCCCGGCAAGGTCGTGACCGAAGTGGCTCCCGCCGGCGCCTTCTGGGAGGCCGAGCCGGAGCATCAGGATTATCTCGAACGCCGTCCCGACGGATACACCTGCCACTTCATCCGGCCCGAATGGAAGCTCCCGGTGCGGGCGAAAGCCGTCCAGGCGACCTGAACGCATCCGTCATCCCGAGCGGAGCCGCCCAAAGGGCGGCGCAGTCGAGGGACCTTCTTTCGACGATAAGCAGGCTTATTGTAGAGAAAAGGTCCCTCCGCGCGGCCCCTTCGGGGCCTTGGTCGGGACGACGGAAAAGGCAATCGGCTCAGGCAAGGAGGACGATCATGGTCAATGACAAGATGAGAACGCAGATCTCCTCAAAGGACGGCTTCATCGCCGCGCTCGACCAGAGCGGCGGCTCGACGCCCGGCGCGCTGCGCCTCTACGGCATTGCCGACAGCGCCTATAAAGGCGATGTCGAGATGTTCAGGCTGATGCACGAGATGCGCGTGCGCATCATGTCAGCGCCGTCCTTCACCGGCGCCAGGATCGTCGCGGCCATCCTGTTCGAGGCCACCATGGACGGCCAGGCGCGGGGCAAGCCCGTTCCGGCTTTCCTGTGGCAGGAGCGCGGCGTCGTCCCCTTCCTCAAGGTCGACAAGGGACTCGAGGCCGAGAAGGACGGCGCGAGCCTGATGAAGCCGATGCCGGGGCTCGACGCGCTGCTCGCCCGGGCAGTGACGCTCGGCATCTTCGGCACCAAGATGCGCTCGGTCATCAATCTGCCGTCGAAACAGGGCGTCGCCGCCGTGGTGGCCCAGCAGTTCGACGTGGCGGCTGAGATCGCCCGGCACGGTCTGATGCCCATCATCGAGCCGGAAGTCTCGATCAAGAGTCCGGACAAGGCCGGCGCCGAAGCCCTGCTGCGCGCCGAGCTGATCGGCAGGCTCGACGCCCTGCCGGCGAACCAACAGGTGATGCTCAAGCTCACCCTCCCCGACGTTCCGGATTTCTATTCGGCGCTGGTCAACCACAAGAGGGTGGCCCGGGTCGTGGCGCTATCCGGCGGCTACACGCGGGCCGACGCCTGCCGGCGCCTCGCCGCCAACCACGGCGTGATCGCGAGCTTTTCGCGCGCCCTGACGGAGGGCCTCACCCGTTCGATGAGCGATACAGAATTCGACGCGGCGCTGGCGAAATCCATCGACGACATCTACCGCGCCTCGACCGTGAAGGTTTGATACGGGACCGCGCGAGACGAGGTCGAGGGCATCCGCTCGACCCTCGGAAGCCGAGCTTCAACGCCGGATCGACCTTGCCTCGAGACTCCTTGAACGTCTTGCTCGAGGCTGCAGGCCAGCGCAAGCCGTGAGCATCCTTGATCGAGCCGTTGCGTGACACACGCAGAGGGACCTTTCCAGTGTCGTCTTGCTGGTATCAGGTCCTACCGTTCAACGTTCGCGGACGATTCGAAATCACGGGCAATGTCGGCGCGGATACGCTTACGCACCTCGGCCGTGATTGGCGTTTGATCGAGCAGAGGCAGCAATCGCTCGCGCAAGACGAGCTCCCGGCGGGCGAGCTCGCGGGTGAAGACGAGGTCCTTCTCGCGGCGGGCGACGTATTTCGCAATCGCAAGATCGTGCGGATCCAGGCACAGCCCCCTGACACCTTCCGTATCGCCCGGCGGCAGATGCACCAGCCGCCCCCTCCACCCTCTGGGCAGTATCGCGCTGGCTGCATCGACCGGGTCCGCGTAGTAGCCGAAGGCCTGGTGAAAGGGTGAATCGACGCCGATCTCGTTGAGGAATTCCGTGTGGTCAGGATTCTTCGACGCGATCAGGTCGACCTCCGCCGACATGACGATATTGTCGGCCAGGTCAGGATACTTTCCGTGCAGCGACTGGCTGCCAATGATCACGAACTGCTTCTCGCCGGTGATCCGGCCGGCAGCCCGCAGCACGTGGTCAACCTGTTGCTTCTTCATGGAGTCGCCGCACGTCCGCTTGCGACAACAGGCCGACAAACGGCATCGACTGGCGCAGCCGCACGGCATTGTCGTCGCGTCCCAGCATCGCCCCGAACAGCTCGCCGTCGTCGCCGCGCGCGACGATGTCCTGCCATTCGTCATACGCCGACACCCACGCACCCTGGCGACGCCAGCGATGGAGGTTGGCCAGGATCTGCGCCCGGATTTCCCGCGGCGTGAACCGTCGCACGACCGCCAAAGCGATCGATCGCTTGAGCTCGTCCAGCGCCTCGTGCGACAGGCCCCGGCGCGCGACGGGATGGATGCCCCGCGCTGTCAGCTCCAGCTCATCGCCCTCACCGACACCCCAGCTTTCGAGGACCGGCTTGGGAACGATGACCCCGAGGGAATTCCCAATGCGTCGGACGGCCACCCTCATGGCCGATGTTATACTACGTTATAACGCCAGTCACAACGATGCGCCCCCAAGGCATCCGCCTCACGACGCACCGGTCCGCCGCACAATCATCAACCCATCGGTTGACAATCTGATTGGGCAAACCTATTCTCAACCACATGGTTGAATTAGAAGCCCCCCGGCTCGACACCCTCTTCCACGCCCTGGGCGACGCCACCCGGCGGCGGATGCTGCGCGAACTCAGCCTTGGCGAGCGGACGGTCGGCCAGCTGGCGGAACCCTTCGCCATCTCGCTGCAGGCCGCGTCGAAGCACATCAAGGCGCTGGAGAATGCCGGCCTGATCCGTCGCGAGGTGCGCGGCCGCACCCATCTCTGCCGCCTCGACCCCGGACCGCTCGCCAGCGCCCACGAGTGGCTGGGCTTCTACGAGCGCTTCTGGACCGACCGTCTGGCTGTCCTCGAACGACTCCTCCGCCAGGAGGACGCCCCTGAATCATTCACTCGCAAATCCCCCACCCGCAAAGGAGACGACCAATGACCGACCTCGCGACCCTGGACGCCTATGGCACCCTGACCGAGCCTGCCACGTTGACGATCCGGCGCCTGCTGCCCGGCCCCATCGAGCGCGTCTGGGCGTATCTCACGGAGAGCGACCTGCGCCGCAAATGGCTGGCGGCGGGCGAGATGGAGATGAAGGTCGGCGCGACCTTCGAGCTGGTGTGGCGCAACGACGAGCTGACCAACCCGCCGGGCCAGCGGCCAACCGGCTTCCCCGAAGAGCACCGCATGGAGGGCCGCATCACCGAGCTCGATCCGCCGCGCAAGCTCGCCATCACCTGGGGAAAGAGCGGCGGCGTTTCCTTCGAGCTGGAGCCACAGGGAAATCGAAGGGCCAACCAGGTCCTGCTCACCCTGATCCATCGCCGCCTGCCCGACCGCGGCACCATGCTCAACGTCAGCGCCGGCTGGCACATGCACCTCGACCTCCTGGTCGCCCGCGTGTCGGGCAACCCAGACCCGGCGCCCTTCTGGGACGGCTGGAGCCGCCTCAAGCAGGACTACGACCCGCGGCTGCCGGCCTAGGGAGGGTGACGTGCGCAAGTTGATCGCCGGCATGAAGATTTCTGTCGACGGCAAGATGGAGGGGCCCGAGGGCATGGCGGACTGGGTCGAGGCGTGGTCGGAGGACTACGGCCTGACGCCGCACATAGACGCGTGCCTGCTCGGGGCCGGCATGTACCCCGGCTACGAGCGCTATTGGACCGCGATCCAGAACGAGCCGGACACGCCGGCCTGGATCACCGGCAAGCCGCCGACGCCGGCGGAGATCGAGTGGGCCCGCTTCGTGGCGCAGACCCCGCACTATGTGCTGTCGAGCACGCTCGCGTCGGCGCTCTGGCCAAGCACGCGTTTCGTCCGCGGACTCGATGAGATCGCTGCCCTCAAGCGGCAACCCGGCAAGGACATCTATCTCGTCGGCGGTGCCCGGACGACGGCGAGCCTGATCGATGCCGGGCTGGTCGATGAATGCCGGCTGATCGCCTATCCGCTGATCGCCGGCGAGGGCAAGGCGCTGTTTGCGACGACGCAACGTCGCGGGCTCGAGCTGCGCAAGGTCGAGCCGCTTCACGGCGGGCGGGTCAGCCTGACCTATGGAATCGGCTAGAGCATCATTGCGAAGATCTGATTCCGTCGGACGCAGCATTCGCTAATGTACTACTCAACTCTCCGCCACGGTGAAGACGGCGCAGGGCGATGCGATGCCGCGCAACGCATGCGTTCCGAGCGGGATCAGCGGCACGCCGCTCTCCGCGGCGAACGTGCCCGAGACAAGGACCGCCTTGTCGAGCGGCCGGCACAGCCCTTCCAGCCGGCTGACCAGATTGACGGCGGGGCCGATCGCCGTGAAATCCAGCCGATCGGCAGCACCGATATTGCCCCACAGCATTTCGCCCAGGTGCAGGGCGGCGCCGAACGGCAGAGGCTGCAGGCCCTGCTGATGTCGCGCCTCGTCGAGATGCGCCATGCCGACCCGCGCGGCGGAGACTGCGCGCAGGGCCGCGTCGCAGGCCTCGCGCGGCGGCGCGCCGCCGACGACCGGGAAGATCGCCAGCACGCCGTCGCCGATGAATTTCAGCACCTCGCCGCCGAAGGCGTGGACCGCGCCGGCGATGCGGTCGAACCAGGCGTCGAGTGCCGAGATGACCGCCGCGGGAGGATTGCTTTCGGAGAGCGCCGTGAAGCCGCGCAGATCGGCATAGAGCAGCGCGGCCTGGATGGTCTCGCCGATATCGCGCCGCAGCGGTCCCGCCAGCACACGTGCAGCACTGCGCCGGCCGAGATAGGCATCGAGAGCCGCCGCCAGCGTGGCGCGCGCAGCGATTGCGGCGAGCGGCGCCGCGGCGAAACGCGCGGCCTGGCGCAACGCATCGGCCTCGCCGGGCGTGAACGGACGCGTCCCGATCCAGCCGACCGAGGGCCCGTCCGGCCGGGGCCCGACGACGTCCTCGTGGACCGGGCCGGCGGCGAGGCCGGCGAGCCAGCGACCGGCATCGTTGGCCTGGCTTGCCGCGGGCGCGACCACCAGCCCTCCCGCCACGAAGCCCAGGGCCTCGATCACCTCCCCGCTCTCGGCCCGCCACAGCCAAGTGCGCCGCGCGATCAGCGGATGCGGCACGGCCAGGGTCAGGGCGCCGCCCGCGAGCGGCAGGCCATCCTCGACCAGACGCGCGCCGACTTCCGCCAGCAGCCGGTCGGCGCCAGCCATCTCGCCGGCCGCGTCGACGAGCCAGGAGAGCGTCGAAGAGAGCTGCATGGACCGATCATGAGGTTGACGCCGCTCCCTTGCCACGAATTATTGTCGCAACACCCTCCAAGGAGGCTCAGATGACTGAACCGCTCGTGGTCCGGCGCGAGACCTATGTCGCGGCCCCGCCCGCCACCGTCTTCGCCTTCCTGACCGATCCCGAAAAGATCGTGAGCTGGATGGGCGTCGAGGCAAAGACCGAGCTGCATCCGGGCGGGCTCTATCTCCTCAAAGGCGTCAGCAGCCGCCGCCGCGTGGCGCGCGGCGCGTTCCGCGAGGTCGTGCCGGTCCATCGACTCGCCTACAGCTTCGGCTGGGAGGGCGATGAGGAGGTGCCGCCGGAATCGAGCCTGATCGAGATCGACCTGATCGATCGCGACGGCGGCACCTTGCTGCGCATGACCCAGAGCGGTCTTCCCAACGCCACGCAATGCGCCGGCCACGACAAGGGTTGGGCGCACTACCTCGGCAGGCTGGCCGTGGCGGCCGCCGGCCGGGATCCCGGCATCGATGCGTGGCCGCCCAGTGCCGCGTGATGCAGCGCTTTCATCATCTGGGCGATTGCGACAGGCTGGCGGCCGGGCTGAACGAACGATAGAGCTGCACGCGCGAGAGACCGGTGCGGCTGACGGGAGGATAATCTCCCCAAGCCTGAGGAAGTCGTCGCGGAGCGCGCGAAGAGGAGAACGGCATGACGACCTACGACGCGATCATCATCGGGACCGGGCAGGCTGGCCCCGCGCTCGCCCGCCGGCTGGCGGGCGCGGGCCAGAAAGTGGCGGTCATCGAGCGCGGCCGCTTCGGCGGCACCTGCGTCAACACCGGATGCACGCCGACCAAGGCCCTGGTCGCCAGCGCCTATGCCGCGCACATGGCGCGGCGCGGCGCCGACTACGGGTTCAGCATCGAGGGCGAGGTCAAGGTCGACATGAAGCGCGTCAAGGCGCGCAAGGACGCCATCGTCGCCCCGTCCACCAAGGGCGTCGAGCGATCGATGAGAAATCTGAAGAACGGCGCCGTCTATCAGGGCCACGCGCGCTTCGTGGCGCCGCACGAGGTCGAGGTCGGCGGCGAGATCCTGCGCGCCGACAAGATCTTCATCAATGTCGGCGGCCGCGCCGCGACGTCCGGCATCTCCGGCCTCGATCAGGTTCCCTATCTCACCAACAGCTCGATGATGGAGCTCGATGTCCTGCCGCGCCATCTGCTGGTGGTCGGCGGCAGCTACATCGGACTCGAGTTCGGGCAGATGTATCGCCGCTTCGGCAGCGCGGTCACGGTCGCGGAGATGGGACCGCGCCTTGTGGCGCGCGAGGACGAAGATGTTTCGGAGGGGCTTGCGGCGTTCCTGACCCGCGAGGGCGTCGATCTCCGCCTGAACGCGAAATGCATCAGCGTCTCCAAACGGGACGGCGAGATCGTCATGGGGCTCGATTGCACCGAGGGCGCTCCCGAAGTCAGCGGGTCCCACCTGCTCCTGGCGGTCGGCCGGCGGCCCAACACGGACGATCTGGGGCTCGACCGCGCCGGGGTGAAAACCGATGCCCGCGGCTACATCGAGGTCGATGACGAGCTTTTAACCAACGTGCCGGGCATCTGGGCGCTGGGCGACTGCAACGGGCGCGGCGCCTTCACTCATACCTCGTGGAACGACCACGAGATCGTGGCGGCCAATCTTCTCGACGGCGAACACCGGCGCGTCAGCGACCGCATCACCGCCTACGCGCTCTATACCGACCCGCCGCTCGGCCGCGCCGGCATGACGGAGACGGAGGTTCGCAAGAGCGGCCGCAAGGCGCTCGTCGGCAGGATCGCCATGGAGGATGTCTCCCGCGCCTTCGAGAAGGGCGAGACCGACGGTTTCATGAAGGTGCTTGTCGACGCCGACACGAAGCAAATTCTTGGCGCTTCGTTCCTGGGCACCAGCGGCGACGAAGCGATCCATTGCGTGCTCGACACCATGTACGCCAAGGCGCCCTACACGGTTTTGCAGCGCGCCGTGCATATCCATCCCACGGTCGCCGAGTTCATTCCGACGCTCCTCGGCGATCTCGCACCGCTCGCGAAACAGAGTACCTAGATAGCCGCCCGCGATACACGCTGGACACGCAATCTGGATTGTCTTGTAATCGGGTCGCGTATGGAACCGCCACGCCCTGTCGCGAGGATCCGGCGCGACGGCGATGGCACGTCATTCGAATCAGGACGCGCCCATGCAAATCCGCATGATTCATAACGGCAGGGATCGTGACTCGCTCCTCATGCCGATGGACGCTCGAACCATCGATCTCATGCTCCAGTACAGCATCCAGCTCGTGCGCTGCGAACCGACCACGCACTTCAACGCCGCGGGCACCTACTGCACCGGTAACGGCATCCTGCACGACGAATACGGCCGGTTTCATCTCGACCCGTGGACGAATGTCGAGTGGCTGGCTTTTCGCGATAATTTCGTCAGGGTCATCATGCGCTACTGGGACGGCAAGTTCGAGCTCGCGCCGAACCGGCCATGGTATCTGCCGCGCGGTGCACAAGGCGCCCCCGAGATGGCCAGGATCACCTGCAGCCTTTCCCTCGGGCTGGTCGATGCGCCCGCGCAGGCCAATCAGCGGTACTTCATCATCAAGCCCCAGGAGACGAGCTTCCGCTCGTTCGCCGCGCCGGAGCGGCGACTTGGGCTATTCACCCACCGCGACCTCGCCCTCGATTGGAACACCCGACAGACCCGCGTCGGCCGCGTCCGGCACAGTGTCAGCTATCTCCAGAGCACGATCCTGCATGAGTTCGGCCATACGCTTGGCTTGCATCACGTCGGCGGGACGGGCAACAGCGACGCGAACTACGGTGTCACGCTGGAGCAGCGTGAAGATCTCATGGGCCTGGGCGACCATGTCACCGTGCGAGAGGCCCAGCCCTGGAGATCGCAATTGCGCCACCATCTGATCCCCGCGCGCGGCAACCGCGACGACGCGGCGTTGCGCTTCACCGCGCGGGTGGTCGCGCCCCAGTTGATCACCTACTGGGACAACGACTGGGTGCCCCCGCCCGCCGCCGCGCCGCCCGCCGCGCTTTAAGCGCGTGATCAGGGGCCGACGGCGCGCAACACCAGTAGAATGACCACGCCGACGACGAGACCCACGACAACGGTCGCCAGCACCCGACCGCCGGTCGGCCGACAGCTTGTGAGCCACGCGTAGCCGACCGCGAGCAGGAGAGCCAGAACGAACAGGCCGAGAACCACCTGCACGGCGCCGCTGGTCACGCCGAGGATGACGAGCATCGCCAGCAGGGCCGCGATCGCGATGGCGGACGACAGGCAGGTCACCCTGGTACTGGTAGTCATCACCGGCAGTTGCCAATCGCCGGCGGGCGACGGCGCGACCTTGGCCGGGTCGCCGCCCAGGCCGTCGACCCGCATGGCGACCTGGCCGACGTAGCGGCGGAACACCGGGAACCAGCGATCCGTCGTCGGGATCGCCCGTTCGATCGAGCGCAGGTTCGACAGCAGGCGCTGTTCCGCCGCGACCATGACGTCCTTCGTCCGCACCGGAATCGTGATCTGGAAGCTGCCGAGAATGCGCCGCCCGGCGCGCGGCGGCGCCGCCACGGCCGCCACGACCGGCGCGCCGGCCCCCGTCACCTGCCGCACGACCACGGTGAACGCCTGTCCGGCCCGAACCGTCGGCGGAAGATCGATCGTCAGCATCCCCGGGACGTTCGCCTCGCCGCCTTTGGGAATCGGAATCCAGCTCATGCCGCCGGTGCGGGTCTGCAGCGTGTGCTCGTCGATGAAGGCGAGATGGCCGGTGCGGTACATCCGCGCCGCGAGATCGAGAACGTCCTCGCTGTCCACGGTCGGCAGGTAGAACGTGGCGACGCTTCCGACCGGCGTGCTCCCCCAGTCGATCATCAGCTCGTCGTGCGCCGCCTCCTTCGGCAGCGTCTCGGAGGTCGGGCGGATCTCGAAGGTCTGCGGGATCCGCCGCGAGCCCACGACGCCGGGGTTCGAAGATTCGACGATGGCCAGATTGCGCTGCGCCAGCTTGTCGGACGTCCCGGGCGTGGCATTCGCGAGGATCGGCGCCGGATCGAACGCGATCTCGGCGACGAGACATTGGTGCGCGCCGCGCACCAGGTCCTGGACGCTCTTGCGGTCCGCCACCCACGGGCCGTTGTCCGGCGCGGGGTTGAGCGGAAACTGCGGCGCGGTCTGGTTGAAATCGAGCCATGCGCCGAAATAGACCTTTTGCTCGAACCCGCTGGCCCCGATCGGCCGCGCGTTGGTCGGATCCGTCTGGAAGTCGAGGCCGATCGTGGCCGAGTCGACGCGGGCCGACGCGAAACAGGGAATGGTGACGAGCTGGCTGCCCTGCAGGCCCAACAGCGGCACGCTGACGCCGCCCTGGCCGCCGCGCCGATAGGTCGTGGCCGTGTCGTAGGCGAGCGACGTCGTCGAGGCGGGGAACAGCCGGAAGAAGACGCGAACGTCCGGCGCCGCGAGCGCGCCGATATAGCGCGCGCGGGCGACGGCGAAGTTGAAGACCTTGGTGCCAGCCACCGCCTCCGAGAGCTCGAGCTTCGACGTCTGCTGGTTCGTCGACAGGTCGTTGTCGTAGGTCTGTCCGCCCGTCGCGCCGGTGTTGAGATTGTCGACCACCTGCTGGATGAACGCGGGCGCCTCGGCGGCCGTCGCCCCCATGGTCGCGCCGAACTTCGCCTGGCCGGCGTTGATCTGGAAGACGCGCAGGTCGGTCGAGAGCCAGCTCGTCGGCCCGTCGATCTCGTACGGGTTCGGCTGCTTGATCAGCACGATCCAGCCGTTCGCCGTAAGGCCGCTGATCGAGGCGCCGAGCGCCAGCATCTGCGTCGCGCTCGCGAAGTTGAAGTCGTTGGTTCCGGTGAAGCGGACGTCGTACGTCCAGGTGATGCGTTGCCGGCGGATCAGGTGCGCGGGGTCCTCGAGATCGAGGTGCTCCGCCCGGATCTCCATCTGCACGAGCGCGGGATTGACGGCGAGTGTCGGCTTGAGCGTCGGCGGATCGGTCGGCGTGGCTGCGGTGATGCCGATCTCCTGCGGCGTGAAGCCGTCGAGGGTCACGTACAGCGCCGCCTGCACCACGGCCGGGTTGGCCGCCGCCAGCATCGCCGTGACCTCGGGCTGGCCGAAGGTGCTGCGGTCGACGATGAACTGGAGCTGCTTGACGATCGGGCAGGTGTAAGGCAGCGGCCCGTATTCGTTGACACGGTCCTGCAGGTACAGGCGTTTCTCCTGCAGGTACTGATTCGTCAGCGCATAGTTGTCATCGTTGCCGCCGTTGTTCGGCCAGAACGGCTGCTGGTCGGTGAACTTGAAGGTTGCCGCGGGGTCGGCCTGGCGGTTCCGCCAGTCGTCTTCCGTCGCGGGACCGCTCATCAGCGACGGGTCGATGACGCGCTTCTCGATCCCCATCGCTGTGTTCACCTGCAGCGTCGGCGCGACGTGATACCACCAGCCGACCGCGCAATCCGGATGATTGGACGTGGCCGGGTGGAGGTTGCCGAAGATCCAGATCTTCTCCGCCTCGATGGCCTGAAGGCGCATCAGGCGGCACATCTCGTGGGCGCGGGCGTAGCAGCCGTCGTCGGGATAGAGGAAGGGGATGCAGGGCGCCGGCACCGTGAACGGATCGCAGGTGGTCGCGGCCATGTCGTTGAAGAGCTGCGTGGCTTGGGCCTCGCTCACCACCGACGGCGGCGGGTCTTCATAGCCCCCGGCGTCGGGCGGCGCCGGCGGCGGTTCGCGCACGTCGATGATCTCGTGCTCGTCGCGCGTCGCCGTCACCAGCGCCGACGTGCCGGCCACGCGCACCGCCTCGAGCGCATTCAACAGGTCGTGGAAGTCGGGGTTGGAACGCAGCAGATGATGGCGCGCGTGCGATTCGATGAACCGCACCTCGAGGTCGCCGTCGGCGCCCGGCTCCAGCGCGACCACCCTCATCCGCCTCGGCATGAGGACGCGGGTGATGACGTTGGTCTCGGCGTCGATCTCGACGTAGGCCGGCAGATTGGACCGGCGCATGAGTTCGAGCATCTCGCGCCACGCCGCCGCCCGCCGGCTGGCCGGCAGGATCGCCGTCCGTTCCCCTTCGAAGTCGACGGTTACCCGCTCCGGCGCGGCCGCCGCCGTGGTTGGCTCGGGCGCTTCCGCGGTCGGCCCCACTCGGTTGACGCGTGCGATCAGCGCATTCGGGTTCGGCATGACTCCCTCCCCGCCTGATGGGCCGTCACCCCTTCGTCTCTTTTTCCCTACAACCTGACGTTACACTTCTCCGCGCCGAAAAACCAGGGGGTGCAGCGCCCGGGCGACGACCGCTTTTCAGCCGAGCGACCGCCGCCTTATCATCGCAGCCAACCCCGGGAGGTCCGCCGTGCTCACCGTCACCCGCGATATGATCCTGCCCACCACCGTCACCGGCTCCTACCCGCGCCCGCTCTGGTTCGACCGCAGCCTGGCCGGGCGATCGTTCAAGTCGGCGCTGGGCGATTCCCTGTTCCGCGAGCAGTATCTCGACGCGGTCGCCAGCATCATCGCCGAGCAGGAAGCCGCCGGGCTCGATATCGTGACCGACGGCGACAGCCGCTTCGATCTCACCGTCGGCGGCAAGTCGTGGTTCTTCTATCCCATCGAGCGTCTCGGCGGCATCGAAGGCCACCGCGACACCTCGCGCGGATGGATGTCGCGCCACGGCCTGCGGCCGGGCAAGATCCTGTGGGAGGTGCAGGAGGCCTATCAGCCCGGCGTGGTGCGCAAGAAGCTCTCGCGCGGCCCGCTGGAATACACCGAGCTCTGGAAAGTGGCGCAGCGGCTGACCGACCGGCCGCTCAAGTTCGGCGCCATCTGCGCGCCGGCGCTGGCGTCGATGTTGTGGAACGAGTTCTACGACGACGACAAGGCGATGATCCTCGATCTCTGCGACATCATGAACGCGGAGTTCCGCGAGCTGGCCGCCGCCGGCTGCCCGCTGATCCAGGTCGAGGAACCGCCGCACCACAGCCGCGCCCTGCAGGAGGGCACCACCGACGCCGATCTGGAATTCCAGACCGAGGCCTTCAATCGCCAGCTTGCCGGCGTGAACGCCGAGATCTGGGTGCATACCTGCTGGGGCAATCCCAACCAGCAGCGCGTGCACTGGAAGGTGCCGAGTTACGAGCGCGCCCTGCCCTGGCTGCTGCAGCTTAATTGTGATGTCCTGACCCTCGAATGCGCCAGCTCGGACGGGCAGGACCTGCCGCTCTTCAAGCACGTCAAGACCGACAAGAAGATCGCCATCGGCGTGGTCAACCATTGCAACACGGTGGTCGAACCGGCCGAGCACGTGGCGGCGCTGATCCGCAAGGCGCTGGACTACATCCCCCAGGAGCGGCTGGTCATCAGCACCGATTGCGGCTTCGGCCGCGAGGGCCTGTCGCGGCGCATCGCCTTCTACAAGTGCGTGGCCCTGGTCGAGGGCACCAACATCGTCCGCCGCGAACTCGGCCTGCCGGAGGCGCGCGTGCGGGCGGCCGATCCCAAGCTGTGGTTCGCGGGGCGTTGAGCGCCGGAATGAGGCACGCGCCGTTTGCTGAAAGAGCAGCTTGGTCGAACCGCGGATTGACAGTTCCAACGATGGGACCAATCCTTTCGGCGGCATGAAGCCGAACGCAGCTATGAGAGGTCTGCGATGGACGCGTCGGTGGAAGTTCGAACAGGGGTGGCCGATCGCTTGTTGGCTTTGAGCGTCGGTTTTGCCGCCGTGCTGGCCGGAACCATGCCCGCGCTCTCAGCCGATCTGGAAGATCCGCTTTCTCCGCTCACGTCGGCCAAGGGTTCGATGCTGTGCTTTCGACGCGACTATTCGCCCGAACATTTGGCGCAACATCCCAGACAGACGACCAAATCCGTCCTCCTCGCCTTCCAGGAGCGGGGCTTCGACGTCACCATCGTGCTGACCCCGCGCACGGGCGCACCGAAGCGGATCGCGGCCGGCTGCGCCTGGAGTCAAAAGGCCGGGATCGACACCTCTGACCGCCAGATGATCGCGGATTTCCACAAGACCGCGGGGTTCGATTGCATGGTCACCCTGGGCGGCGGCTCCGCCGTGGAGGGCGGCTACCTCCTGATCGACCCGGCACCGGACGCGAAGTCCCTGACCCTGTTCCTGCAAAACCCGATCTACGCCTTCGATGAGAAGCCGGGTAAAGCCAAGGGCTTCATGACGCTCGGCCCGGAGGACCTCACTTTCGCGCTCACGCGGATCGAGCCGAAAGCCTGCGCCTCGTTCAAGGCGGTGACGGAGTAGCTTTCGCATACTTGGCAAGCGTTCGCTCGCGATGGCCATGTCGGCCGGGATTCCTTTCAGGCTGCCGCCTGTGAGCGGCGGAGCCATTCGTCGAAACCGATGCGGCCGAGGCGCGCTTCGCCCAACGGCACGAGCGAGCGCTCCTCGACCCGGCCCCCGAAGTATCGGGCCTCGGGGTCCCTCACGACCTGACGCGGGTCGCCGACCGCCTTCAGGTAGCGGGCGACGATTTCGTTGAACGGCGCCCGTTCCGGGCCGGCGATCTCGACGATGCCGTTTCGCGGCGCCGCGAGCGCCACATCGGCGACGACGGCAGCAACGTCGTCCGCCGCGATGGGCTGGAACAGGCCGGGCGAAAGCCTGACCACGTTTCCATCCGCACTTTCAGCGGCGATGCCGCGGAGGAATTCCAGGAACTGGGTCGAGCGGATGATGGTGTAGGGGATGCCGGAGGCCTCGATCAGTTTCTCCTGGGCGACCTTGGCGCGGAAATAGCCATTGTCGCTCCGGTCGGTTCCGACGATGGAGAGCGCGACATGGTGCCGGACGCCGGCTGCGGCCTCCGCCGCGAGAAGGTTGCGGCCGGAGGTCTCGAAGAATTCCAGCACCGCCTTGTCTTCAAATG
>Ga0070698_100002749_pt1 | contig 19342 bp, 21 predicted proteins | sample KBSK1502metaG_FD_65477 | JGI IMG/M metagenome (GOLD analysis project Ga0070698, IMG submission 65477) | Corn, switchgrass and miscanthus rhizosphere microbial communities from Kellogg Biological Station, Michigan, USA - KBS K1-50-2 metaG | ecosystem: Host-associated > Plants > Roots >...
CGCCAGCAGACCTACTCGGTCTTCCTGCCTGTGTCGCCCAAGAGCGGCCGCGTGCTGCAGGCGCCGGTGGTCAGGACCGATCCTCAGGCCGGCACCATCGTCTATCGCGACGAGGACGGCACGCTGGTCGAGACGCCGGTCACCGGCGGCAACGTCAAGCTGCAGTGGAAGGCCGACTGGGCCGGCCGCTGGTTCGCGCTCGATGTCGACTACGAGATGTACGGCAAGGATCTCATCCCGTCGGCCGAGCTTTCCGCCAAGATCGTGCGCATCCTGGGCGGCCGGCCGCCGGAGGGCTTCAACTACGAGCTCTTCCTCGACGAGGAGGGCCGCAAGATCTCCAAGTCCAAGGGCAACGGGCTCTCGGTCGAGGAATGGCTGCGCTATGCGCCGCCCGAATCGCTGGCGCTTTACATGCAGCAGCAGCCGCGACGGGCCAAGCGGCTCTATTTCGACGTCATCCCGCGCGCCGTCGACGACTATCTCGCGGCGATCGAGAAGCTGCCGGCCGAGGAACCGGCCAAGGCGCTGGAGAACGCGGCGTGGCACATCCATGACGGCAAGAGCCCGGCCAATTCGGCGGCCGGCGTCAATTTCGGCATGTTGCTCAATCTCGCGAGCGTGGCCCACACCGAGAACAAGGACGTGCTGTGGCAGTACCTGCGCCGCTACGTGCCGGGCGCGACGCCCGAGAGCGCGCCCTATCTCGATCGCCTGCTGTCGGGCGCGGTGGCCTACTACCAGGACTTCGTAAAAGCGTCGAAGAAGTTCCGGCTACCGGCGGCCAAGGAGCGCGAGGCGCTAAAAGACCTCGCCGACACCCTGCGTCGCCTGTCGGAGGATTCGTCGGCCGAGGTCATCCAGAACGAGGTCTACGAGACGGGCAAGCGTCATTTCGCGCAAGCCGAGCTGCGGCAGTGGTTCAAGACTCTCTATGAAGTGCTTTTGGGCAGCGAGCAGGGCCCGCGCATGGGCGCCTTCATAAAACTCTACGGCCGCGACAATGTCGTGCGCCTGATCGAGCGCGCGCTGGCCGGCGAGGATCTCGGGAAAGCCGCGTGATGGATCAGGTCGTCATCGACTATCTGAACCCGGACATTCCCGCCGGCCTGAAGCTTTTGGACGTGCCGCTGGTGCGCGCCAATGCCAAGTCGCTGAAAGGCTACGGCGAGATCGTGCGCGATCCGAAGAAACACCGGATCGAGATCGTGCCCTGGCCGCTTGCCGGCTGGCGCAAGCTCGATGCCGGCACGGGCGTCGAGGGCGGCACGACGGAAGGCGTCTTCGCCTGCGAATGGCGCGGCAATCAGCTATTGGGCCGCAACGACGCCGTCGGCGGCCATTACGTCATCGGCTTTCGCGACTTGCCGGAGCGGGCGCGGCCGGGCGTCAAGCTCAGCGATAGCCGCGTGCTCTTGTGGCACTGCAACTACCATCCCGACGGCGGCCAGCTCTTCTCGCCAATCGACGGTCAGCCCTTCGTCGTGCCGGTCGCGCGGCCGGGCGACGACCTCACGCCCGAATCGTTCGTCGCCTTCTGGTTGGACGGCAGCTTCGGCATCTATATCCATCCCGGCGTCTGGCACGAAGCGCCCTTCCCGGTGGCGCGGGCCGGCCGTTTCTTCGACAAGCAGGGCAAGGTTCATGCGCGGGTGAGCTGCGATCTCGCCCGCGAGTTCGGCGTGCTGCTCGCCGTGCCGCTGCCGCCATCGATCTAGGCGATGTCGGTTGGTGCCATCGGCAGGCCGCTTCCGAGACTGGAGGACGCCCGCCTGCTGACCGGCGGCGGCTGTTATAGCGACGACTTCACTGCGCCGGGTCAGGCCTACGCCTGTGTCGTGCGCTCGCCCCATGCGCATGCCCGCATCGTCGCCATCGACACCCAGGCGGCGCGCGCCCTGCCCGGTGTGCTGGCGGTATTGACCGGAGCCGACGTGATCGCCGACGGGCTAAACCCCGTGCCGCACATCCCAGCCGCTATGAGCCCGCCCGACATCAAGCTGCCCAATACCGACGGCTCGCCGCACAAGGTCGTGCGGCCTGACGTGCTGGCGATCGAGGCGGCGCGCTTCGTCGGCGAAGCGGTGGCCTTTGTCGTCGCCGAGACGCTGGCCATCGCCAAGGATGCCGCCGAAGCGGTGCAGGTCGAATATGAGGCGTTGCCGCCAATCGAGGAGGTGGCCGTGGATTCCCGAGTGGGCGATCCGGCGGCGACCGAGGCAGGCTTCGCCAGGGCGCGCTACGTCGTGAAACTCTGCACCGATATCCAGCGCGTCACCGGCGTGCCGATGGAGCCGCGTGCCGCGCTCGGCGAGTTCGACGCAGCGTCGGGCCGTTACACCTTGTATGCCGGCGGCGGTGCCATCGTGCGGCCCAAGAAAGAGGTCGCGATCATTTTAGGCATCGAGCCCGAGCAGGTGCGCGTCGTCGCCCGCGAGGTCGGCGGCAATTTCGGCACCCGCAACTTCTTCTATCCCGAGTTCGCCCTGGTGTGCTGGGCGTCGCGCCGGACCGGCCGGCCGGTCAAGTGGACCTGCGAACGGCAGGAGGCGTTCTTGAGCGACTATGCCGGCCGCGACTTCCGCGTCGAATCGGAGCTGGCGCTCGATGCCGACGGCACCTTCCTCGGGCTCCGCGCCACCAGGACCAGCAATCTCGGCGCCTACACCGCCTCCTTCGTGCCGCTGACCAAGGGCACGCAGATCATGACCAGCCTCTACCGTCTGCCGGCGGTGGCGCGGGCGCGCGGCCTCTTGAGCAACACGGCCTGCACCGCGCCCTATCGCAGCGCCGGCCGGCCCGAGGCCATGTTCGTGATCGAGCGCCTGATCGATCTCGCCGCCCGCGCCCATGGCTTCGACCGCATCGACCTGCGCCGGCGCAACCTGATTGCGACGACGCCGCATACCAACGCCTTCGGCGTCACCTACGACAGCGGCGACTATCTCGGCAGCCTGGATGACGTGCTGAAGCTCGCCGACTGGAATGGTTTCGCGACGCGCCGAGCCGAGACGCAGGCGCGTGGGCTGCGGCGTGGCATTGGGCTCGGCGGCTATATCGAGGCGCAAAGCGGCGCGCCGGCCGAGCGCGCGGAAGTCACGGTGCTGCCGGAAGGCGCAGTCGAGATCGTGATCGGCACGCTGTCGTCGGGGCAAGGACATGACACCAGCTTCGCCCAGCTCACCAGCGAATGGCTGGGCGTGCCGGCAGACAAGGTGCGTCTCGTCACCGACGACAGCGATCGCATATCGGTGGGCGGCGGCTCCCATTCCGGCCGCTCGCTTCGGCTGGCGGCGACGACCATCCGCCAGGCTTCATTGGGCATCATCGCCAAGGGCAAGACGCTCGCCGCCCTGCAGCTCGAAGCGGCCGAAGCCGACATCGTCTTCGCCGACGGCCGCTTCGCCATCGCCGGCACCGATCGCGGCATCGGTCTTTTGGCGCTGGCGGCCGAGTGCGGGCCGATCGCCGATCAGGCCGATGTCGACAGTCGCGTCGGCTCCTATCCCTACGGCTGGCATGTCTGCGAGGTCGAGGTTGACGCCGAGACCGGACTCGTTCGCATCGACCGCTACACCGCGATCGACGATGTCGGCCGCGCGGTGAACCCGCTGATCCTGCACGGCCAGACCCATGGCGGCATCGCCCAGGGCGCCGGCCAGGCGCTGATGGAGCGCTGCTTCTATGCACCTGACGGCCAGCTCCTGTCGGGCTCGTTCATGGACTACGCCATGCCGCGCGCCGACGACTTTCCCGTCTTCGTCACGGCGTTGAGCGAGGTGCCGTCGACCAACCATCCGCTGGGCTTCCGCGGCGGCGGCGAGGGCGGCATCACGCCGGCGCTGGGGGTGATCGTCAATGCCGTGGTCGATGCGCTGGCCGACCTCGGCGTCAGCCATGTCGACATGCCGGCCAGCCCGGAGCGCGTGTGGCAGGCCATCGGCGCGGCGCGCGGCTAGCGCGGCAACCCCTCGACATACCTTACGACCAGCCGCACGACTTCGTCCTCGAAGCTGCGGCTTCTGAGGAAGGGCTGCTCCTCCATCACCGCCGCGCGGATCGTGCCGATGAGTGCGCGCGACAGCACGAACAGTTGCTCGCGCGTCAGCGCGAACGGCAATGCCGGCGGTTGCTGGGCAATGAAGGAGGCGAGCGGCGCCATCATCTCGATCCCCATGCCTTGCGCCAGGATCGCCTGCATCACCGCCTTGCGCGCCCGTGCCCGGCCGCGGAAGGCATGGACCATCGCCTGCACCATGGCGCGCACGCGGCCCTCCATGGTGCCGTCGCCCCCACCTTGCAGCGCCTGCGCCACGTCGCCCAGCGCGCGCTTCATCTCCTGCTGTGCCAGCGCCAGCAGCACGGCGTTCTTGTCGGCGAAGTATTGGTAGAGCGTGCCGATGCTGACGCCTGCCCGCGCGGCCACGGCATTCGTCGTGAATGCCGCGAGACCACCCTGCTCGAGAATCTGAGCCGCCGCCTCGAGGACCAGCACCACGGTCTCGCTGGCGCGGGCCTGGCGCGGGATTCTCCTTTTAGCGTCAGGGGCTTGACGGTTACTGGGCATGGTCGAGCGTCGATGGGAAAAAGCGAGTATCAAATCTGAGCGATGCTCATAATATTCCCCTCATGAACGAACTCGCCACCCTCTATTTCGTCATCCTGCCGATCGTCATGGGCGCCGCCGTGGCCGAAGGCCTGTGGCTGTCGCACACCCGCGCCGAACGCTACGACTGGAAGGCATGGGGCTGTTCGTTGGCCGATCTCGCCGGCCGTCGCTTGCTCGCGTTCGTTCCTTATACATTTGCCGCGCCCTGGCTCGGCTGGGTGTGGGAGCACCGGCTAGCGACGCAGTCGCTCGACAATGTCTGGTCGATACTGCTGCTCTTCGTCGGCCTGGAATTCTTCTACTACTGGTTCCATCGCGCGAGTCACACCGTGCGCTGGTTCTGGGCTTCGCATTCGGTGCATCATTCGCCCAACCAGCTCAACCTCGCCGCGGCCTATCGGCTGGGCTGGTTCGGCAAGTTCACGGGGACGTCGCTCTTCTTCACGCCGCTTGTGCTTCTGGGCTTCACGCCTACGGTCGTGCTGTCGGCGCTGTTCTTGAACCTGCTCTATCAGTTCTGGCTGCACGCCGACTGGATTCCGAGGCTGGGCTGGCTCGAATACGTGCTCAACACGCCGTCAGCCCATCGTGTCCATCACGCGCGCAACACCGAGTATCTCGACGCCAACTATGGCGGCGTGCTGATCGTGTTCGACCGCTTGTTCGGCAGCTATGTCGCCGAGCGCAGCGACGTGGCCTGCGAGTACGGGCTGGTCTCCCATCCCACGTCCTCCCGCAATCCCTTCGTCGTCAACGTCGAGCCGTGGATCGGCTTGGCGAAAGACCTGCGTTCGGCGCGATCGTTCGGCGAGGTCTGGATGTACCTGTTCGGCGCGCCGGGCTGGCGCCCCGACGGCCAAGGCCTCACCACCGCCGAGCTCAGGAACCGCACCGCCCCGGCCCATCCCGTTATGACTTGATCTTGCTTGAGCGCTTGCGGCCGAGCGTGTGGCTACCTCCGGGGAGTCGTGGCCGCACCCACGCCGGCGCCGACTGCGCCGCCCACCAGGGCACCGGGCAGCACGCCGAGTGGCGTCACCGCGCCGATCAGGGCGCCCGAACCGGCGCCGATGCCGCCGCCGGTGACGGCGCGCTGGCCCCAGGTGTCGCCGCAGGCCGCCGTGGCAAGCAGCAGAGGGAGGAGCACGAGACACTTGGTCATGGCGGGGCCGCTCAGCGCTGCGGAGTCGTGGCCGCGCCGACGCCGGCGCCGACCGCGCCGCCGACCAGCAGGCCTGGCAGGACGCCGAGCGGCGTCAGGGCACCGATCAAGGCGCCCGAGCCCGCGCCAATGCCACCGCCGGTCACGGCCCGCTGGCCCCAAGTGTCGCCGCAGGCGACGGTACCCAGCAGAATGGCCGCCAAAACCACATATTTCGCCATGTAAATCCCCGTTTGCAAAACGTCGCCCCCGTATTACGGGAATGAGCGACCTTTCGTGCTGTGGCCAACTTGTGACCGGAGGGGAAACGTTGACGTTGGGGGGAGGGTTGCAGTGAGCAACGACACGGAAGTCTGGCTGCTGTTCGCCCCTTTCTGGCTGCTCGGCATCGCCGCTTTGGTCGGCGCGATCTGGCATATGGCGCATGCCGCCCTGCACATCCGGCGCGCCCAAGCGGCCGGCCATGTGTGCAAAACGTCGTTGTTTTCCAAGAGGTTGGCCTGGCACGAGCTGACCGACGCCGGTCGCCATCATCTCAGGCGGGCGCTGATTACCTTTGCGGCTTTCTGGGTTCTCTGTCTTTTGGGCGTGGGAGTAAGTGCAGCCGTTGGGCTGCTGCTGGCTCGCTAGGCCGGTCGATCCTCGCCTACTCGGCGACCAGGGCGACGACCTCGTAGTCCCCCGCCGAGGGCTTGGCGACCAGGACCTCTTGCTCGCAGGCGCTTAGCGCCACGGCCAGAAGCCCCAATGTCATAAATAGCGCACGCCACATGACGGCCTCCCTCCCCCTGAGCAACGTCGGGTTGGCTTCGGGGTTGCAGGGCGACTGACTTTCTTTGCCTCAGGCGACGGCGGCGGCGGTGCGCCGGACCTTGTCCAGGAAAGCCTGCCGCGAGCGCGGCCTCTTCGACCGTTATCGTCGGATCGAAGCGCTCGCGATAGAGGTCGGTCGCCACGACCCGATGTCCGTTCTGCTCGAGCGTTTGCACGCTGGTGCGAAACAGCGCGTGGTCGTAGCTCTCGATCAGGGGATGGCAATGGACGACCTGGATCGGCATGACGCCAACAACGCTGGCGCCACCGCGGCCGTTCCCGGATCGTCGCCGCTAGGCAGTCGGCACGGTGCCGCCGTCGATCACATATTCTGCGCCGGTGATGGCGGCGGCTCTCGGCGAGGCGAGGAAGGCAACGAGGTCGGCCACTTCGCGAGGCTTCGCCGGACGGCCGAGCGGAATGCCGCCCAGCGACGCCATGACGATCTTGCGCGCGCCTTCGTAGTCGGTGGCGTTGCGGCGGGCGATTTCCTCGACGAGGCCGACCGCGCCGGCGGTCTCGACCCAACCGGGCGAGACGCGTACCACGCGCACGCCCCTGGGGCTGACTTCCTTGGACAGGCCCTTGCTGTAGGTCGAGAGCGCCGCCTTGGCGGCCGCATAGGCAAGCGTCGCCTCGGGCAGCGGCAACTGGCGTTGGATCGAGGTGATATGGATGATCACGCCGGCGCCTTGCGCGACCATCGAGGGCAGCAGCGCGCGATCCAGGCGGACGGCGGCCAGAAGGTTCTGGTTGAGCGCGTCGTTCCAGTGGCTGTCGTCGAGCACCGCGAAGCCGCCAGCCGGCGCCGAGGAGCCGCCGACGACGTGCACGATGATGTCGACTCCGCCCAGGCGATCGTGGACGGCGCGTACGACGGCGGCGCAGCCTTCGACCGTGGATACGTCGGCCGTGACGAATTGATCGGCATGGGCAAGGTTTCCCGGCCGCGAGCGCGCTGTCGTGAGGACGATCGCGCCGGCCTCGCGCAGGGTCGCGACGACCGCTTCACCGACGCCTTTGGTGCCGCCCGTGACGAGCGCCCGCTTTCCCTGGAGCTCCGGCTTGCCGTTCATCGATGAATCCCCTGAGATGCTGAATTCGCGCCGCCCGCAGATGGCGATAGGCTCTTGCAATGACAAGAACACACGAAAAAGTAGGGTACGCACCGGCCGGTAAGGCCCGGCAGTACACGCCCGCCACCGCCGCCAGCGGTGTCGAGCAGGCGTTCAAGGTCCTCGAAGGCCGATGGAAGCTGGTGATCCTCTTCCATCTGTTCGGCGGAAAGACCCTGCGATTTTCCGAGCTCGAACGGGCCATCCCCGCGATCTCGCAAAAGATGCTGACCCAGCAGCTTCGCCAACTCGAGAAGGATGGCATGGTGCGGCGGACCATCCACCCAGAAATCCCGCCCAGGGTCGAATATCGCCTGACGGCGTGGGGACAGGCGCTGTGCCCGGCGCTCGACGCGCTGCTGGAATGGACGGCAGGCCGTGAGGCGTATACTGGAGCCCAACTCAAAACGGGTGTGCCATGACGATCACCGCTGAAGTGCCGCGCACGCGCGAGGCAACCGGCGTCGGCGCGCGCCAAGAGCCAATCGAGCGCTGGGAGGTCGTTGTCATCGGCGCGGGCCTTGCCGGCATGTACCAGCTCCTGCGTCTGCGCGAACTCGGCTTCAAGGCGCGTGTCTACGAGGCGGGCCACGGCGTCGGCGGCACCTGGTACTGGAACCGCTATCCCGGCGCGCGCTTCGATTCGGAAAGCTGGACCTACGGCTTTTCCTTTTCCGACGCGCTTTTGCGCGAATGGGACTGGAAGGAGCATTTCTCCGGCCAGCCCGAGAACCTGCGCTACTGCAACTTCATCGCCGACAAGTTCGACCTGCGCCGCGACATCACCTTGGGCGCCCGCGCCAGGTCGGCTTGCTGGGACGAGGCCGACAAGGAGTGGGAAATCGCCTTCGAGGACGGCCGGCGCGCCCGCGCCCGATTCCTGATCACGGCGATCGGCCCGTTGTCGGCGCCGACCATGCCGCTGATCGCGGGTGTCGAGGACTTCAAGGGCGAGGCCTACCACACCGGCCTGTGGCCGCACGAGCCGGTGAGCTTCGCGGGCAAGCGCGTGGCGGTGATCGGCACCGGCGCCTCGGGCGTGCAGGCGATCACCGAGATCGCCAAGACCGTGGGCCACATGACCGTGTTCCAGCGCACGCCCAACTGGTGCGCGCCGCTGCGCAACGGGCCGATCGACGCCGCGGCCATGGGCAAGATCAGGGCGAACTACGCCGATATCTTCGCCCGCTGCCGCGAGACCTACGGCTGCTTCATCCATGCCGCCGATCCGCGCAACGCCGTCGAGGTTTCGGCCGACGAGCGCGAAGCCTTTTACGAAAAGCTCTACAACCAGCCGGGCTTCGCCTTCTGGCAAGGCAATTTCCGCGACTCGCTCGTCGACAAGGTGGCCAACGACGCCATGACCGCTTTCGTCACCAGGAAAATCCGCGCCCGCGTCAAGGACCACAAGGTGGCCGACAAGCTGATCCCGACCAACCACGGCTTCGGCACGCGCCGGGTGCCGCTCGAGAGCGGCTATTACGAAGTCTACAACCAGCCCAATGTCGAGCTGGTCGATCTGCGCGAAACGCCGATCGAGCGCATCACCGAAAAAGGCATCAGGACCAGCGACGGCGAGCGCGCCTTCGACATGATCATCTTCGCCACCGGCTTCGACGCCATCACCGGCTCGTTCGACCGCATCGACATCAGGGGTCGCGGCGGCCAACGGCTCAAGGACAAGTGGGCCGACGGTCCGCAGACCTATCTCGGGCTGAACGTCGAAGGCTTTCCCAACATGCTGACCCTGGTGGGCCCGCACAATGCGGCGACCTTCTGCAATCTGCCGCGTTGCATCGAGCAGAACGTCGAATGGGTGAGCGACCTGCTGGCCTATATGCGCGACCGGAGGCTGACGCGCGTCGAGGCGACGGAAGCGGCCGAGCGTGACTGGACGGCGCATGTGCACGAAACAGCCGCGCGCCTGCTGCTGACGCAGGTCGACTCCTGGATGACCGGCGTCAACAAGAACGTCGCCGGTCGCCAGAAGCGCACCTTCATGGCCTATGCAGGTGGTGCCCCGAAATACCGCCAGAAATGCGACGAGGTTGTGGCCCAAGGCTACGACGGCTTCACGCTGGCGTGATTTGCCGACATCGGTGCGGCCGGTGATGACGAGCCTCCCCCGCCGCCCAAGGAATCCGATGTCGTCCGTCCTCGCTATCCAGCCGTCAACCGAGTCCAGCACGGGGGCGAGCCTTCTGTCCGTCGGCCATGCCGTCCCGCCGCACCGCATGCTGCAGTCCGACGCCGCGGCGGCGGCGCGCCGTATCTTCGCCCATCGCTACGCCGCCTTCGAGCGCATGGCGCCGGTGTTCGAGACCGCGGGCATCCGCACGCGCTACACCGTTAAGCCGATCGACTGGTACCTGTCGGATCTCGGCTGGCCGGAGCGCAACGCGGCCTATCTCGAGGGCGCGCAGGATCTCTTCGTCACGGCGGCGAGCCGCGCGCTCGCCAACGCCGGCTGCGCGGCGAGCGACGTCGACACCATCGTCACGGTGTCGTCGACCGGCATCGCCACGCCCAGCCTCGAGGCGCGTGTCGCCGGCCACATGGGCTTCCGCGCCGACGTCGAGCGCGTGCCGCTCTTTGGCCTGGGCTGCGCCGGCGGTGTCTCCGGACTCGCCATCGCGAGCCGCCTGGCGCGCGCCCGGCCGGGCTCGACCGTGCTGCTGGTCGCCATCGAGATCTGCACCACGGCCTTTCGCATGGACCGGCTCACGCCCGCCAACATGGTGGCGACGGCGCTGTTCGGCGATGGCGCGGCGGCCTCGGTCGTGCGCACCGGCGAGAGCGGCCTGGCACGCATCGAGGGCGCCGGCGAGCATCTGTGGCCCGACAGTCTCGACATCATGGGCTGGACCGTCGATCCGAGCGGGCTCGGCGTCGTCTTCGACCGCGCCATTCCGCCGTTCGCCGAAGAGCATGTCGGTGCGGCAGTCGACGGCATCCTGGCGCGCATCGGCGTGGCGCGCGGCTCGGTCGATCGCTTCGCCTGCCATCCCGGCGGCGCCAAGGTGATCACGGCGCTCGAAGCAACGCTCCGTCTCGACCAGGGCACGCTCGACCACGAGCGCGCCGTGCTCGAGGCGTACGGCAACATGTCGGCGCCGACCGTGCTGTTCGTGCTCGAGCGGCTGATCAAAGCGGAGTTGCCGCGCCGCACGGTGCTGATCGCGCTGGGTCCGGGCTTCACCTGCAGCTGCCTCTCGCTTGCCCGGGCAGCATGACCCTGGCGGGGTTGATCCTCGGCCTCGTAACCCTGCAGCGCCTCGGCGAACTCGCCCTGTCCAAGCGCAACACCGACCGGCTGCGTGCGCAAGGCGCCTATGAAGTGGCGGCGGGCCACTATCCGCTGATCGTGGTCCTGCATGCCGCGTGGTTGGCCGGCCTGTGGTATCTCGTCGTTTATCGGGACGCCGACAGCGTGAGCTGGATCTGGCTCGGCGTGTTCGCGGTCCTGCAGCTCCTGCGCGTGTGGGTGATCGCCACACTGGGGCCGCGCTGGACAACGCGCATCATCGTACTGCCCGGCGCGCCGCTGGTTGCCGCGGGACCGTACCGCTTCGTGTCGCATCCCAACTATTGGGTCGTCGCCGCCGAAATCCTGGTGCTGCCGCTGGTCTTCGGGCTGATCTGGTACGGCATCGCCTTCTCGGTGCTCAACGCAGCGATGCTGCGGATCCGCATCCGGGCGGAAGTGGCAGCGCTCAGGCGATGACCGCGGTGCCCGACGACAGCCGTGCTGGCGCGAGCACCTGGATCGGCTTCTCGGCCATGACGCTCGGCATGTTCATGGCCGTGCTCGACATCCAGATCGTCGTCACCTCGCTGCCCGATATCAGCACGGCGCTCGGCATCGCCTCCGACAAGATGAGCTGGGTGCAGACCGCCTATCTGATCGCCGAGGTGATCGCCATTCCCTTGACCGGGCTGTTGACGCGCGTGCTCAGCCTGCGCCGGCTGTTTGTGGGAGCACTCGCGCTGTTCACCCTGGCCTCGGCCGCCTGCGCGGCGAGCAGCGGGTTCGAAAGCCTGATCGTCAGCCGCGTGGTGCAGGGCTTCGCCGGCGGCGTGCTGATCCCCGCGGTGTTCTCCGCCGTCTTCCTGCTGTTTCCGTTCCGCCAGCAAGGCATCGCCACCACGCTGGCCGGCGTGATGGCGGTGCTGGCGCCGACGGTCGGTCCTTTGGTCGGCGGCTGGATCACCCAGACCTATTCCTGGCACTGGCTGTTCCTGGTGAATGTCGGGCCCGGCATCGCCGCCGCCCTGGTGGCGCGCCGCTTCCTGCCGCGCGAGGCGGGCGAATACAGCCACGCCCGCACCATCGACGGGTCGGCTCTGCTGCTGATGGCGCTGGCGCTGGCCGCGTTGGAGATCGGCTTGAAGGATGCGCCCAAGCACGGCTGGGCGTCGGTCCACGTGCTGGGCCTGTTCGCGGTCTCGCTGCTGGCCGGCTTCGCCTTCGTCCGCCGCACCCTGCGGCGGCCGCAGCCGGTCGTCGATCTGACGGCATTGTTCGACCGCAACTTCGCGATCGGCTGCTGGCTTTCCTTCACCCTCGGCATCGGTCTCTACGGCTCGGTCTATCTGATGCCGGTGTTTTTAAGCTTCGCGCGCGAACACGGTTCGCTCGAGATCGGCCGGATCATGCTGGTCACCGGCGTCGCCCAGCTGATCACCGCGCCCATCGCCGTCGAGCTCGAACGCCGGGTCGACGGACGGCTGCTGATGGCGGGCGGCTTCGCGCTGTTTGCCCTCGGACTGGGCTGGAGCGCCTTCCAGACGTGGGAGACCGACTTCGACGAAATGCTGGTGCCGCAGATCCTGCGCGGCTCGGCCATCATGTTCTGTCTGCTGCCGCCGACCCGGCTGGCGCTCGGCCGCTTCCCGCCCGACCGCGTCGCCGATGCCAGCGGCCTGTTCAACCTGATGCGCAATCTCGGCGGCGCCATCGGGCTGGCGCTGATCGACACCGTGCTGTTCGGCCGCGCGCCGATCCATGCCGAGCAGATCGGACAGCGGCTGAAGCAGGGCGACGTCTCGGTGGCGCCGCTGGTCGGCCTGCCGCCGGAGACCGTGGCGAGCGCACCCACGCGCCTCATCGATGCCGCGATCATCGAGACGGTGCGCCCGCTGGTCGAACGGGCCGGCCTGGTGAGCGCCATCAACGAGGCCTGGGCGATGCTGGCGGCGATCACCGCGCTGGCGCTATTGGTGCTACCGCTGGTCGGGTCGTACGGCGGACGCACTCTCAGTCATCCTGAGCGAAGCGAAGGATCTCATGCCCGTGGCAAGCGGCGATGAGGTCCTTCGCTTCGCTCAGGACGACATGAAGCAGCTTCAGATCACCCGCTGCGTGCGTGAGTACGCCATGTAGAGCTCGTGCGCGCGGGCCGCGATCGGGCCGGGCTGCAGGTCGCGGCTTTCGTAGCGGCTGACCGGCTGGACCTTGCCGGCGTTGCCGGTGGTGAAGAGCTCGTCGGCATCGTCGAGATCGGCCGTCGTGACCGTGCGCTCCTCGACCGCCACGCCGGCATTGCGCAAAAGCTTGACGGTGCGGTTACGCGTGATGCCGGCCAGGAACGTGCCGTTGGGTATCGGTGTGGCGACCGTGCCGTTCTTGGCCAGGAAGAGATTGGAGCTGCAGGTCTCCGCCACGTTGCCCAGGGCGTCGAGCACGACGCCGTTCTGGAAGCCGCGCTTCAGCATCTCGGCGACGCCGCGCGACGAATTGGGATAGAGGCAGCTCGCCTTGGCGTCGGTCGGCGCGCTCTCGGGCGTCGGCCGGCGAATGGTGCGGCAGAGACCGAGCGTCAGCGGCGTGCCGGCGCGCATCGGCGAGTGATAGACGCAGAGCAGGAACTGGCAGGAGTCGCCGTCGACCGAGATCGGGCCCGGCCCGCCCTTCATGGCCCAGAACATCGGCCGCACATAGAGCTCGGCCTTGGGCCCGAAGCGGCGGATCGCCTCGTGCATCAGCGCCAGGATCTCCGGCGCCGTCTTGGTCGGGTTGAGACCGAGCGAGCGCGCCGAGCGCACCACCCGTTCCGCATGGAGGTCGAGGTCCGGCCCGCAGCCCTCGAAGGCGCGGCCACCGTCGAATACCATCGAGCCCAGCCAGAAGGCGTGATCGCGCGGGCCCAGGATCGCCGGGTTGCCCTCGTGCCACGTGCCGTTCCAGTAGGTGAGCGTGTCCATTGCCAAAAGTCTCCGCGTCGGAAGCGGGCGCTTCTAGCAGACCATGAGCGATGCGGCCAACCTCGCCCCCTCCCTATTGGCACTGGGTGCGGCATTCTGCTTCGTCGTCGGATTGAGCCTGACCCAGTACGGCCTGCGCACGGTGCCGGCGAGCGACGCCGGCCGGGCCTGCTCGGGATCCTGACGAGCGTGGCCGGGGTTATTTTGCTGCTGGCCGGAACCTGAGCGTGGCGGAAAAAGGGCGGAATAGGCGCGCGAATTCCTCCGATCCGCCCGAAACGCCCCAGGGGAGATTTGCGTAGTCCTTATCAGGCGCGAGCCCATGCCGGGTTGCGCCTGAAGGAGGCAAGTCATGTTGAAGCGTATTGCGATCACGTCCCTTGCCGCCGCCGCATTCCTTTCTACGGCGGTGGCCTCGGCGTCGTTGACGCCGGCAGCCGCGCAGCTGAGCATCACCTTCGGCTCGCCGCCGCCGCCGCCGGTCTATGAGGTGGTCCCGGTGCCGCGTGTCGGCTACGTCTGGGCCCCGGGTCACTACGTGCTGGTGAACGACCGGTACGTGTGGACCAGGGGGCAGTGGCTGGCGGAGCGTCCGGGCTATCGCTACGTGTCGCCTACCTGGGAGCGCTTCTATATCGACGGTCGCGAACAGTGGCGGCACGTGCCGGCCCGCTGGGACCGCGACGGTGACGGCATCCCCGATCGTTACCAGCGCCACAGCGAGCGTGGGCCATGGGGTGACCGGGATCACGACGGCATTCCTAATGCCTTTGATCGTTACGATAACCGCTACGATTACCGCTACGATTATCGCCGCTAGGCTGAACACCTGAACCGATGAGGAGGCGGGCTCGCGCAAGCGGGCCCGCTTTCTTTTTGGCCCGCGGTCCGATGACCCTCTGTTGATGGACCTCGCAAACGGCTACGCTTCAGCCTCTCGGGAGGAACTAACAATGGCATCCCTTACCATCCGGCTGCATCCCGCCGACAACGTCGTCGTGGCGCGCATGGACATCCTGCCCGGCACCAGCATCGAGGGCGAGGTCGTGGCGGCCACGCGCGTGCCACCCGGCCACAAGATCCTGACCCGGGCGGTCAAAAAGGGCGAGCCGCTGCGCAAGTACAACCAGATCATCGGCTTTGCCACCGAGGACCTGGTCCCCGGCACGCACATCCACACCCACAACTGCGTCATGGGCGACTTCGAGCGCGACTACGCCTTCTGCGCCGATGCCCATCCGACCGACCCCATCACGCCGCCGGCTACCTTCGAGGGCTACCGGCGCGCCGACGGCCGCGCCGCGACGCGCAACTATCTCGGCATCGTCACCACGGTGAATTGCTCGGCGGCGACCAGCCGCATGATTGCCAAGCGCATCGAGCCGATGCTGGCCGAGTTCCCCAATATCGACGGCGTCGTGCCGCTGACCCATGGCGGCGGCTGTGGCATGGCCGCATCGGGCCTCGAGATGGATGTGCTGCGCCGCACCCTGGCGGGCTATGTGCGCCATCCCAACATGGCGGCGGTGGTCGTGCTCGGGCTGGGCTGCGAGGCCAACCAGATCTCCGGCCTGATGAATGCCGAAGGCCTGAAGGAGGGCCCCAAGCTCATTCCCATGGCCATCCAGGACGAAGGCGGGGTGAGCAAGACCGTGATGCGCGCCACGGGCTTCCTGAAGGAACTGTTGCCCGAGGCCAACGATGCGACGCGCGAGCCGATCCCGGCCAGCGAGCTCATCCTGGCGCTGCAGTGCGGCGGCTCGGACGGCTATTCCGGCATCTCGGCCAATCCGGCGCTGGGCGCTGCGGTCGATCTGCTGGTGCGCCATGGCGGCACGGCGGTGCTATCGGAGACGCCGGAGATCTATGGCGCCGAGCACCTGCTGACACGCCGCGCCGCCTCGCGCGCGGTCGGCGAGAAGATCGTCGAGCGCATCCGCTGGTGGGAGGAGCATTGCGCCAGGACCGGCGGCGAGATGAACAACAATCCTTCGCCCGGCAACAAGGCCGGCGGGCTCACGACCATCCTCGAAAAGTCCCTGGGTGCAGTTGCGAAGGGTGGCACGACGAACCTGGTCGACGTCTACAAATATGCCGAGCCGATCACCGCAAAAGGGTTCGTCTACATGGATTCTCCGGGCTACGACCCGGTGTCCGCCACCGGGCAGGTGGCCGGCGGTGCCAATGTTTTGTGCTTCACGACGGGCCGCGGCAGCGTCTTCGGCTGCAAGCCGACACCGTCGCTCAAGCTTGCGACGAATAGCTCCCTCTATCGACGCATGACTGACGACATGGACATCAATTGCGGGACCATCGTCGACGGCGAGGAAACGATTGAGGATAACGGCCGGCGCATCTTCGAGCTGATCCTGCGCACGGCGTCCGGCCAGAAGACCAAATCCGAGGCGTTGGGCATCGGCGACGACGAATTCGAGCCGTGGAAGATCGGTGCCACAATGTAAACACACCCCTGGCAACCAATCTTGACTAATAGACGTTACCTGCCCATATGCGGCCCTACGACTTGCGAACTTGCGAACTTGGCCATGCCTTGGCGGCCCAGCCCACAGCGGCTACGGACTACCCCCACGCGCTAATTCCAAATTCTTCGAGTTGTCGCGGACCGTTGCAACGAGCGCGCGGGTCGCGCGTGGTTCTGTGTGTAAGGCTCGACCAACTGACTGCCAAGGAGACGTAGATGGCGACAGGTACAGTGAAGTGGTTCAACGCCACCAAGGGTTTTGGTTTCATCCAGCCGAGCGACGGCGGCAAGGATGTCTTTGTTCATATCAGCGCGGTCGAGCGGGCGGGTCTGAGCGGCCTCAACGAGGGCCAGAAGGTGAGCTACGAGATCGCCACCGAGCGCGGCCGTTCGGCCGCGGTCAACCTCAAGGCGGCCGAATAGTCGTTTGAAATCGTCCCGCTTGCCGAGCGGGCCGTTCCCATTCGCAAGAAGATGAACGCCGACCGCGTGCCGGTCGGCGTTTGTCGTTCTCGATGACGCTGGCGGCGAAGGCGCATCTTGCTCCGATGACGACTGGCTGGAATATCCGCTACGCTCTCCGCGGAGGAAATGCATGCCGGCCGATCTGCACTACCTGTCGCTCGACGAGGTCGCGCGGCGCCTGAAGGCGCGCACGCTGTCGTCGGTCGAGGCGACGCGGGCGATCCTCGACCGCATCGACAAGATCGATCCCAAGCTCAAGAGCTACGCCACGCTCACACCCGAGCGTGCGCTGCAGGACGCCGCGCGCCTGGACGCCGAGACGGCGGCCGGCACCTCGCGCGGTCCGCTGCACGGCGTGCCGATTGCGGTAAAGGATCTCTGCAATACCGCCGGCGTGGCGACGGCCGCCGGCATGGCCATCCACCGCCGCAACGTGCCGGACAAGGATGCCACCGTAGTGGCGCGGCTGAAGCGGGCCGGCGCGGTGATCCTCGGCAAGCTGCAGATGACCGAAGGCGCCTACGGGCTGCATCATCCCACCGTCGATCCGCCGGTGAACCCGTGGAACGCCGCCTACTGGACCGGCGTCTCCTCGTCGGGCTCGGGCGTGGCGACCGCGGCCGGCCTCTGCTTTGCCTCGCTGGGCTCCGATACCGGCGGATCGATCCGCTTTCCCTCGACCATGAACGGCCTCACGGGCCTCAAGCCGACCTGGGGCCGGGTGAGCCGCGCCGGTGTCTTCCCGCTCGCCGAATCGCTCGACCATATCGGCCCGATGTGCCGCAGCGCGCTCGATGCGGCGCTGGTGTTGGGCGTGATTGCCGGCGCCGATCCCGACGATCCGACCGCCGCGCCGCAACCCGTGCCCGATTATGCCGCCGCCATCGGCGCCGGCGTGGCGGGCCGCAGGCTCGGCGTGCCGAGCAACCTGCTCGGCATGGACGCCGATTCCCGCCACGCCGTCGACGGCGCGGCGATGACGCTGCAGAGCCAGGGCGCGACGCTGGTCGATGTCGCCTTGCCCGAGCTCGACGAAGCGACGCTGAAATGGATTCCCCTGTGTGGTGTCGAGGCGGCGTTGGCCCATGAGGCGACCTTTCCGTCGCGGCGTGCCGAATACGGACCCGACCTCGCCGCCCTGATCGATCTCGGACGCGGCTTGGGCGGCCTCGAGCTCGGCAAGCTGCAGCTCGTGCGTGCCCGCGTCAAAGGCGAGATCGAGCGCTTGCTGGCGTCGGTCGACCTGCTGCTGATGCCGGTGATGGGGGCGGCGACGCCCTCGCTCGCCATGCTGAAGGCGGTCGCCCGCACGTCCCAGCACATCGCCGCGCGCCTGCGCTACACCGCGCCGTTCGACATGAGCGGCCATCCCACGCTCACCCTGCCGGGCGGCATCACGTCTGACGGGGTGCCCGTCGGCTTCCAGATCGTCGGCCGCGCCTTCGACGAGGCCACCATCCTGGCCGCCGGCCACGCCTATCAGCAGGTCACCGACTGGCATCTGCGACGCCCGCCGCTCTGATCAGCGAACCCGGCGCATTCAGATGCGCCGGGTTCGCTGATCGTTGCGTGGACGCTGAATCGCCGATGCTGTAGGATACGCCATTCGCCACGACGGCCGGCATGATCAGCATCTTCAGGAAACATCCGCGGCTAAAACCCACCATCCTGACGGCTTTCTTCTTTCTCACCGTCCCTGTCTTCTTCACCATCATCGCCGTTACCTACTATTCGAACGACGACATCGCGCGAAAGAACGCCAGGCAACTCGTCGAACGCTTCCGAACCGATGCGCTGGAGAACATCCAGGACGATTTCGATCCGCTGAAGTCGCTGGTCCGCTCGGCAGCGACGCTCGGCGAACAGGCGCCGGACTTTTATGCCTCCGACCAAAGCCTGAAATACTTCTACAGCATCCTGCTGCACAGCCCGAAGATCGTCAGCGTCTATGTCGCCCTGGCCGACGGCGCCTTTCGCCAGACCCGCCGGGTCGATCCCGCCGCGATGATCCAGGACAAGCTGCCGCCGCAAGGCACCCGCTACGCCTATCGCTGGGTGCTGCCCAAAGCCGGAGCGCCGACGCTCGATCGCTACCTCTTCCTCGATACCGATCTCCGGGAGCTCGGCAGCACCGAGCAGCCGACGGACTACGATCCGCGCACCCGGCTTTGGTATCGCAGCGCCGTTCGCGCCGGCACGACCATGATCTCCGACCCCGATATCTTCGCGGCATTGGGATTGATCGGCTTCACCGTGGCCGCGCCGTTCTCGTCGAACGGCCAGCTCGTCGGGGTGGCGGCGGCCGACATCACGCTGGACGATCTCGGCGCCTACCTCGCCGACCGCAAGGTCAGCCCGCGGACGCTGAGCTACATCCTCGACGGCCAGGGCCGGGTGATCGCCGCGTCGGATCTGTCGAAGACCTATACCAGCGTCGTCGACGGCAGGCTCGAGCTTCGCCATATCAGCTCGCTCGACGACACTCTGCCCGC
>Ga0070698_100002753_pt1 | contig 19327 bp, 14 predicted proteins | sample KBSK1502metaG_FD_65477 | JGI IMG/M metagenome (GOLD analysis project Ga0070698, IMG submission 65477) | Corn, switchgrass and miscanthus rhizosphere microbial communities from Kellogg Biological Station, Michigan, USA - KBS K1-50-2 metaG | ecosystem: Host-associated > Plants > Roots >...
CGGAGACGGTGGCGGAGGCCTTTGCGGCGGTGCTGCGCCGGGCCGGAGAGGCCCCTGCGCCCGTGCCCGACGAGGGCCCGGCGCCCACGGCCCGCATCGTGATCGCGGCGTCGCCGGAGGCGCCGCCCGCCGCGCCGACCGCGGGGCCCGCCGAGGGCGGCCTCGTCTCCGAGGAGCTCCTCCACCGCTCGATCCGCTCGAACGTGGACCTGGCGGAGGCGCTCGCCGGCATCGTGCGGGAGATGAACCTCGGCCTGGGCGCGATCCTCTCCCAGGTGGAACGCCTGTCGGGCGACAGCGCTGAGGCCAGCGAGCGGCGCACGCTGATCGAGAACCTGCGGTCGGAGGCGAACCGCTTGCGCCGCCTCGTCCAGGGCCTGGCCAGCGCCGACGTGCCGCCGGCCGCCGCGCCGCCCGCCGCGGCCGCCGGGCCGGCCGCGCCCCCGGGGCCTCCCGGCGACCTCGATGCGCTCGTACGCAGCGCCGTCGCCCTGCACCGCGCGCCGCTCGACGCGCGCGGCGTCAGCGTGCAGTCCCGCATCCCGCCGGGGACGGCGCTCCCGCGGGGCGGGAGCGAGGAGCTGCAGCGCACCCTCGGCGGCCTCATCTCCGCCCTCGGCGACATCGTGCCCGCCCGGTCCAAGGTGGCGCTCCGCTGCGAGCGCAAGCCCGTCCTGCTTCGGGGCGCTCAGGGCGAGGTGAAGCGGGACTTCCTGATGCTCGCCCTCGCTCATGACGGGGCCCTCGGGCCCGACGACCAGCAGCGCATCGCCGCCGGGAGCGACCCCGGACCCTTCGGCGATGCGGTAAGGTTGGTGAGGGACCTCGGCGGCTTCGTGCGCTTCGCGCCCCTGCCCGGGGGTGGCCTCGAGACCCGCGTCTTCCTGCCGGCATCTTGAATTCGGAGGGCTTGATCCCATGTCCAGTCGCTCCCGCTGGAGCCCCACCCTTGGCGCACTCTTCACCCTCGCTCTCCTCATGGCCCCCGCCCCGGTGCGGGGGGCCGGCTTCGCGCTCTTCGAGCACGGGGGCAAGGGCATGGGTTTCGCCGGGGCCTTCACGGCCCAGGCGTCCGACCCCTCGGCCATCTTCCACAACCCGGCCGGCATCGCGTTCCTCCGCGGCAAGCAGATCTATCTGGGCGGGACGGGGGTGATGCCGACGTGGCAGTTCGAAGGGGCAAACCCGTTTCCGGGAACGGGCGTCATCGAGCACGGCGCCACGTCCGTGCTTCTTCCGCCGGCGGTCTACTACACGCAGCCGTTCAGCCCCCGGGTGGTCTTCGGCGTCGGCCTCAACGTGCCCTTCGGGCTCAAGACGGAGTGGGCCAACCCCGATCGGTTCAGCGGCCGCTACATCTCCCAGAAGGCGGCCCTGGGCGGCTTCGGGGTGAACCCGACTCTCGCGGTCAAGCTCGCCGACCGCCTGTCGGTGGGGGCGGGGCTCGACCTGCGGTTCTCGACGGTGACGCTCGAGCGGCGCATCCCGGTCATCAACCCCTTCACGCAGAGGCCGGTGGACGCCGCCAACGAACGGCTCGACGCGGGCACCAACCTCGGGATCGGCTTCGATGTGGGCATGCTCGCCAAGCTCAGCGACGACCTCTCGGTGGGCGCGAGCTACCGCCACCGGGTCAAGGTCGACTACACGGGCACGGCGACGTTCACGCCCCTGCCCACGGGCAATGACCAGCTCGACCAACGGGTCCTCGGCGTCCTGCCGACCCGGACCCTGGCCCTCGATTCCTCCATCACGTTCCCCGCATTCGCCTCGGGCGGCGTGGCCTACCGCCGGGGGGACTGGGTGTTCGAGGCCGACGTGAACTGGTACCAGTGGTCCGCCTTCAAGTCGATCCCGGTGACCTTCCCGGATCGGCCGGACCTCTCCGGGGCGATCATCGAGAACTACAGCAACTCGTTTCAGTACCGCTTCGGCGCCGAGAAGACGCTGAACGACGCGTGGACGGTGCGGGGCGGCTATTTCTGGGACGAGACGCCGGCGCCGCCGGCCAGCGTGTCCCCGCTTCTGCCCGACGCGGACCGCAACGGGTTCTGCCTCGGAGGGACGTGGCGGTCGGGATCGTGGAGGATCGACGCCGCGAGCTGGCTCGTGCTCGCGCGCGAGCGCTCCACGGCGGGAGTGAGTCGCGACAGCTTCGAAGGCACGTACAAGAGCCACGCCTTCACGCTGGGCGTGTTCTTGGGTTATTCATTCTAAATGCGGCGCGCTCCGCTACGCGTGAGTCGTCATCGAGCGCGCGCGGCCGGGGTGAACCCGTCCGCGTGCGGCAGAGGAAACGCTTCGCTCCGCGCACCGAACGCTCACAATCCAGAGGATGCCAGCGCTCCGCTGCGCGCGCCTAATGCTCGCGCCGGTGAGAGTTGCTCAGCACCCTGACACAAGGTCCGGAGGATTCTTGGGAATGCAACAGCGTCTTGGCCGCACCGCCGTCCTGCTTCTCGTTGCCGCCGCGGTCGTGGCCGCCGCGCCCGCGGGCGCGCAGACCAACTTCTCCACCTACGTGGCGCTCGGGGACAGCCTCACCGCGGGCGTGAGCAACGGCGCGCTCGTGGAGACGCACCAGCGCCGGTCCTACCCCGCGCTCCTCGCCGCGCAGGCGGGGGTGAGCGCCTTCGAGCAGCCCCTGATCTCCGAGCCGGGCATCCCGACCGAGCTGACGCTCGTGACCCTGTTCCCGCCCGTCGTCTCGGCCAAGTCGACCAGCCAGGGGGCGCCGATGCGCCTGGAGCTGTCCCGTCCCTACAACAACCTCGGCGTTCCGGGGGCGACGGTGAGCGACCTGCTCACGCGGGTGAGCGGCGGCTTCCACGACCTGATCCTGCGCGGCCACGGCACCGCGCTCGCCCAGGGGCTCTCCATGAGGCCCACGATGGTGACGTTGTGGATCGGGCCGAACGACGTGCTGGGGGCGGCGGTGAACGGCCGCGCGATCGAAGGCGTGACGCTGACGCCGCTGGCGTCGTTCCGGGCGGCGTACCAGTCCGTGGTGGACGCGATCAAGGCCAGCGGCGCCGCCGCGGTCGCCGCCAACATCCCCGACGTCACCACGATCCCGTTCGTGACCACGATCCAGCCCATCGTCGTCAACCCCACGACGGGCGCCCCCGTGCGCGTGAACGGCCAGACGGTGGCGCTCATCGGCCCCAACGGGCCGCTGCCCGCGAACTCCCTCATCACGCTCGCGGCGGCGCCGCTCCTGCTCAGGGGCGACGGCATCCCCACCGCGCTCGGGGGGACCGGCCGCGCCCTCCCCGACGAGGTGATCCTGGATCTGGGCGAAGTGGCGGCCATGCGCGAGCACGTCGCGCAATACAACCAGGCCATCGCGCAGATCTGCCAGGTCGCCAACATCCCCGTGCTCGACGTCAACGCCTTCTTCGCCGGCGTGGCGGCGCACGGCTACCTGGTCGGAGGCATCACCCTGACGAGCGCGTTCCTGAGCGGAGGGCTCTTCGGCTACGACGGCATCCACCCGACCGACCTCGGCTATGCGCTCATCGCCAACCAGTGGATCCGGCTCCTCAACGCGCGCGGCGGCCAGCTCACGGAGGTCGACCTCGGGCCCTATCTCGGGGTGGCAAGCGCCGCCGCCAGCTCGACCGCGGGCAAGACGGTGGCGGGGGGGCGAGCGCCGTGGACGGCGTTCACGGCCGAGGCCTACGACGCGCTGAGGGCGGCGTTCCCGCTCACCGCAAACAGGTAGGAACGAGCGGCCGGCCTTACTTCAGCGCCTCCTCGATGCGGCGGCGGACGGCGAGGGGCATCCGCGGCCGCTCCGACTCGTGGCACAGGCGCGCGAGGTCCTCGAAGTCGCGGTGCAGGTCGCCGCAGCTCGGGCACTCCGCGAGATGCTTCTCGATCGCGGCGCAGTCGCTCTCGCCGAGCGCTCCGTCCCGCAGGTCCGTCAGCCGGCGGCCCAGATCTTCGCAGCCGCACTTCATGGCCGCACCACGCCCTTGAAGTGGTCGCTCAGGAGCGCGCGCAGGCGCAGGCGGCCGCGATGCAGGTGCACGCGCACGGTCCCCGGCTCCAGGCCCAGGACCGAGGCCACTTCGTCCGTCGACATCCCGTCCATCTCGCGCAGCGTGAACACCGCGCGCTGGAGCGGCGTCAGCTGCTTCATCGCCGCCTCCAGGGCTTCCTTCGTCTGGCTGCCCCAGAGGATCTCGTCCGGCGGCCGCGCCCACGCCGGCGTGCGGGCGAGCCGGTCGTCCTCGGGGCCGAAGTCCCCGTCTTCCTCCTCGGGGAGCGGCGACTCCTTCCCGCGCTGCCGGATGAGGTCGATGGCCTTGGTGTAGACGATCCGGTGGAGCCAGGTGGCGATGTTGGACTCGCCGCGGAACGCGTCGAGCTTGCGCAGGGCGGCCGTGAACGCCTCCTGCACGGCGTCGGCCGCGAGGTCGGGGTCTCGCGTCATCCGGAGGGCGAAGGCGTACAAGCGGTCACCATGCTCGTCGAGAGCGCGAAAGAGGAGCGCGCGCAGCTCCTCGGCGGACGGACCGGTCATGCATCGACTTTAATCCGGAGACCGGCCCTCCGTCCATCACCGCGCGGCCGTGGTCACCGCCTCGGCGTGGGTGTCGAGCCACTCACGCAGCTCCTCGCGGGGCAGACACCCCACGCGCTGCGCCACCACCTGGCCGTCGCGGAAGACGAGCAGGCTCGGGATCGACGTGATGCCGTAACGGGACGCCACCTCGGGGCTGCCGTCCACGTCGAGCTTCCCGACCTTCACCCGGCCGGCGTACTCCGGCCCCAGCTCGTCCACGAGCGGGGAGAGCTTGCGGCAGGGAGGGCACCAGTCGGCCCAGAAATCCACCAGCACCGTGCCCTCGGCGTCGAGGACCTCGGCCTCCCAGTTCTCGGCCGTAAGCACATGAATCGATTCGTTCAAGGACATACCTCCAATCAGGGAACTTCCGCCGGTTGGACGGGCCAGGGGCGGTTTCGTTACACCCCTTTGAGCATCTTGCGGAGAACCGTGTGGAGAATGCCCCCGTTGCGGTAGTAGTTGATCTCGACCGGGCTGTCGAGGCGGGCCGTGACCGGGAAGGAGTCCTTCCGTCCGTCGGGGCGTTCGACCTGCACGGTGAGCTCCTGCCGCGGCCGCAGCTCGCCCGCGAGGCCGGCGAGCGTGAGCTTCTCGAGGCCGGTGATCCCGAGGCCCTCGGCGTTCAGGCCCGGCTTGAACTGCACGGGCAGCACCCCCATCCCGACGAGGTTGCTGCGGTGGATGCGCTCGAAGCTCTCCGCGATCACCGCCCGCACGCCGAGGAGGAGCGTCCCCTTGGCCGCCCAGTCCCGCGACGAGCCGCTGCCGTACTCCTTGCCCGCGATCACGACGAGGGGCGTGCCGTCCCGGCGGTAGCGCTCGGCCGCGTCGAAGATCGGCATCTTCTCGCCCGACGGGACGTGGAGGGTCACCCCGCCCTCGGTGCCCGGAACCATGAGGTTCTTGAGCCGGATGTTGGCGAAGGTGCCCCGCACCATCACGCGGTCGTCGCCGCGGCGGGAGCCGTAGGAGTTGAAGTCCTTCTTGGCGATCCCCCTCGACCTCAAGTATCGGCCCGCGGGGCTGTCCTCGGCGATGTCGCCCGCGGGGGAGATGTGATCGGTGGTCACCGAGTCGCCGAGGAGGGCGAGGATGCGCCCGCCCCGGACGTCGCTCAGCGGCGGCGGCTCGAGCGTGAGGTTCTGGAAGAACGGGGGATCGTGGATGTAGGTGGAGTCCTCCGCGAACGCGTAGAGGTCCCCCTCCGGCACGCGGATGGCGTTCCAGGTCGGGTTGCCGTCGAAGACGTTGGCGTAGGTCCGGGCGAACATCTCGTCGCGGATGCTGGCCTCCAGCTCCGCGACCTCGCGCTGGCCGGGCCAGACGTCCTTCAGGTAGACGGGCCGTCCCGAGCGGTCGTTCCCCAGGGGCTCGGTCGCGAGGTCGACGTCGGCGCTCCCCGCCAGCGCGTAGGCCACGACCAGCGGCGGCGAGGCCAGGTAGTTGGCCTTCACGTCGGGGTTGATGCGGCCCTCGAAGTTGCGGTTGCCCGAGAGCACCGCCGCCGCCACCAGCTTCCCGTCGTTGATGGCCTGGTGGACCGGATCCGGCAGCGGGCCGCTGTTGCCGATGCAGGTCGTGCAGCCGTAGCCCACGAGGTAGAACCCGAGGGCCTCGAGGTCCTTCATGAGGCCGGCGTGCTGGAGGTACTCCGTCACCACCTTGGAGCCGGGGGCCAGGCTGGTCTTCACGTGGGCGGGCACCCGCAGCCCGCGCGCGGCCGCCTTGCGCGCGAGCAGGCCCGCGCCGAGCATCACCGAAGGGTTGGAGGTGTTCGTGCAGCTCGTGATCGCGGCGATGACGACCGAGCCGTGGCGCAGCTCCGAGCGCTCGCCGCGCATCTCCACCGGCGCGGTGCGGGAGAGCTCCGCGTCGGAGAGGCCGAAGCCCCGCTCCTTGACGGGCGCGGTCAGGGCCTGGCGGAACGCGCTCTTCATGCGGGCGAGCGGCACCCGGTCCTGGGGCCGCTTCGGCCCCGCCAGGCTCGGCTCGACGTCGCCGAGGTCGAGGCTCAAGGTGTCGCTGAAGACGGGGTCGGCGGTGGCATCCGTGCGGAAGAGGCCCTGCTCCTTGCCGTAGCGCTCGACGAGGTCCGCGTCCGCGGCGCGCCCCGTCCGGCGCAGGTAGCGCAGCGTCTCGTCGTCGGCGGGGAAGAAGCCGCACGTGGCCCCGTACTCCGGCGACATGTTGGACACCGTGGCCCGGTCGGCGAGGCTCATCTGGCTGAGCCCCTGGCCGTAGAATTCCACGAACTTCTCCACCACACCCTTCTTGCGCAGTATCTGGGTGACGGTGAGGACAAGGTCGGTGGCCGTCACCCCCTCGCGAAGCCCACCGGTGAGCCGGAAGCCCACGACCTGCGGCGTCAGCATGTAAAGGGGCTGGCCGAGCATCGCCGCTTCCGCCTCGATGCCGCCCACGCCCCAGCCGAGCACCCCGAGGCCGTTGATCATCGTGGTGTGCGAGTCGGTGCCCACCAGCGTGTCGGGGAAGGCGACGGTGGCGCCGTTCTCCGGCCGGGCCATGACGACGCTCGCCAGGTACTCCAGGTTCACCTGGTGGACGATGCCGGTCGCGGGGGGCACCACGCGGAAGCGCGCGAAGGCCTTCTGTCCCCAGCGCAGGAACTCGTAGCGCTCGCGGTTGCGCTCGAACTCGATCTCGGCGTTGCGCCGCAGCGCTTCGGCACTCGCGTAGTAGTCGACCTGCACCGAGTGGTCGACGACGAGGTCGACCGGCACCAGCGGATTGATGCGCCGGGCCTCTCCTCCGAGCCGCTTCACCGCGCCGCGCATCGAGGCCAGGTCGACCACCGCCGGCACCCCCGTGAAGTCCTGGAGGATCACCCGGGCGGGCATGAAGGGCAGCTCCACGTCCTGGGGGGCGGGGGCGTTCCACGCGGCGAGGTTCTGGACGTCGGCTTCGGTGACGAGCTCACCGTCCACGTTGCGCAGGACGCTTTCGAGGAGGATGCGGATCGAGAAGGGCATGCGGTCGAGGCCGGGAGCGAGGCCCGCCGTCTTCAGCGCCTCGAGCCGGTAGAACGCCACCTCGCCCCGCGGGGTCCGCAGCGTGCCGCGCGCCCCGAACGCGTCCTTCATGGAGTCGAGTCTACCTCAGGAGACCTCGGGGCTGTCCTCGTCGAAGAAGCGCAATGGTTGGTCGGCGGCGTGCCGGATCCCGACCCGCACCGACACGCCGATCTTGGCGGGCGGCGGGCCCTCGCGCAGCGTGAGGCGCGCGGCCGGGTCGAAGAGGTATCGCCCGCTGTCGGACGTGTCGAGGCGCAGGGTACGGCACAGCCGTCCCGGCCCGCGCAGCGATCCGGCTTCCAGGCGGCCGAGCCCCTCCGCGGCGCGGATGAGAACGCAGCCCGGCACTCCGGCGCGCTCCACCGACACGTTCAGGCAGTGATGCATCCCATAAATGAAGTAGACGTAGATCGTCCCCGGCGGGCCCCACAGAGGCTCCGTCCGGAGGGTGCGGCGCCCGCCGTAGGCATGGGCGGCCGGGTCGTCCTCGCCGAGGTAGGCCTCGGTCTCCACGATGCGGGCGGCGAGCACGCCGCGGCCCGCGCGCCGGACCAGGATCTTGCCGAGGAGGAAGCGCGCCGCCTCGACCGGAGCCTGGCCCAGGCCGGCGAGCAGGCGCTTGCGCTCGGCCGGGCCGGGCGCGGCGAGCCGGACCCGGGCCTCAGCGGATGGCAAGGACCTCGTCGAGGACCCGGCCCGCGGCGCCGCTCGGCGCCTCGACGCCGAGGATCTCGGCCAGGGTGGGCGCCACGTCGTTGACCGTGATGTCGCGCCGGTAGGTGCCGGGGCGGATTGCCGGGCCCATGAAGATCACCGGCACGTGCGTGTCGTACCCGAACACGCTGCCGTGGGTCGTCCCGTTCACGGCGAACATCCAGTAGGGCTCGAGCAGCACCTCCACGTCACCGGTGCGCTGGGCGCTCACGCTGTTGGCGAGAGAGCGGCCGACGGGATCGTCCGAGGCGGCGCCGGAGAGCAGCTCGTGAAGCGTGTACGCGCGCAGCACGTGGGGCAGGGCCTGGGCCGCCGCCTTCGCCGCGTCCTGCACCTGGTCGAGGTCGAGCTTCTTGGCCGCGACGAGCTTGCGGTCGATGTAGATCGAGTGATCGGACGGGCTCACCACCCACTGGCCCTCTCCAAAACGCTGCCCGAGGGCCGCCTGGACCGCGTCGCGCACGCTCCCGACGGGCATCCGCCCGCCCGGCATCCGGCGCGCGGCCTCCACCTCGGGCACGGGAGCCACACCGTGGTCGGCGGTGAGGACGACGAGCACGTTGCGCATCCCGATGCGCGTGTCCAGGTAGGAGAAGAACCGGCCGAGCACCGCGTCCGTTCGCAGCGAGATGTCGCGGACCTCGGGCGAGTCGGGGCCCTTGTCGTGGCCGACCGCGTCGTTGGAGGAGAAGCTGAGCGTGAGCAGGTCGGTCTCGCCGCGCCGTCCGAGCCGCTCCGCCTCCACCGTGCGCTCCGCGAGCGCTTCGAGCAGGTCGTTGCCGAACGGGCTTCCGTAGACGGAGCCGTAGAGGACAGGTCCCGCCTCCTTCGGCAGCTCGCCTCCCTTCCACGTCGCCCCGCGGTAGGCGTCCGCCCTTCGCTCGTCGTCGAAGCGGGTCACCCATTCCGGCAGGGCCGGACCGTAGAAGGTGCTGCTCACGAAGCGTCCGGTCTGCGGGTCGTACCACAGCGCGAGGTCGGCCATGTGGCCGGCGGGCAGGATCGCGCTGCGGTCCTTCAGCGACAGGCCGATGACCTTCGATTTCGTGCCCTTCGCGATCTTCAGCTCGTCTCCCACCGTGCTCACCAGCATCCGGCGGGGCGAGGCGCCCTCGCCGGCGCCGCCGACGATCTTCTCCGCCGGGTCGGACACGCTCGTGACCGAGCGGCCGGTGGCGCGGTCGTACCAGTCGTTGCCGATGATGCCGCTCACCGCCGGGAGCGCGCCCGACATGTAGGTGCTGTGGCCGGGCGCGGTCACCGTGGGGAAGTGCTGGAAGCGCGCCCGCGTGAAGACCGCGCCCCGATCGAGCAGGCGGCGCAGGCCGCCCGTGTACTCGGAGCCGAAGCGGGTCAGATAGTCGTAACGGAACTGGTCGATCGTCAGCGCCAGCACCAGCTTCGGGCGCGCGGGAACGGGCAGAGGCGCGGGAGACGGCCCGGCGGCCGGAGTCACGGCCGCGGTGGCGGCGAGCAGCAGCGACGCCAGCGGTGCGATCATCCCATGAGACTATATCCAAATGGCTCGATCGGATCGCCGCCCGCAGGCCTTCCGCCCCGTTCCCCGCACGGGCGTGATCTACGTGATGGGGGAGGCGGCGCGCTGCGGGTACGACCCGCTGTCGGCGGAGTGGAGCAACCTCGGCCAGGGAATGCCGGAGACCGGCGCCCTGCCCGGCGGCCCGCCTCGCGTGGACCGGGTCGACGTGGATCCCGGCGATCTCGAGTACGCGCCCATCGCGGGCATCTGGGAGCTGCGGGAGGCGGTGGCGGAGCTCTACAACGCGCTCCACCGCCGCGGCCTCTCCAGCCGCTACCGGGCGGAGAACGTGGCCATCGCGGGCGGCGGGCGCGCGGCCCTCACGCGGGTGGCGGCCGCGCTCGGAGGCATCAACCTCGGCCACTTCCTCCCCGACTACACCGCCTACGAAGAGCTGCTCGAGATCTTCCGCGCCTTCAGCTCCATCCCCATCCTGCTCGATCCCGAGCAGGGGTACGCGTTCTCGGCGGCCGAGCTGCGCCGCGAGATCCTCGGCCGGGGCCTCGGCGCCGTGCTCGCCTCCAACCCGGCCAACCCCACCGGGCGCATCGTGGCCGGCGCGGAGCTGCAGGGCTGGGTGGACGCGGCGCGCGAGCTGGAGTGCTGCCTGATCTTCGACGAGTTCTACTCCCACTACGTCTGGGCGGGCCCGGGGGCGCCGATGATGAGCGCCGCCGCCTGCATCGAGGACGTGGATCGCGACCCCGTGCTGATCCTCGACGGCCTCACCAAGAACTGGCGCTATCCCGGATGGCGCGTGAGCTGGATCCTCGGGCCGCGCGACGTGATCGAGGCCGTCTCCTCCGCCGGCTCCTTCCTCGACGGCGGGGGCTCGCGCCCGCTGCAGCGGGCCGCCCTTCAGCTGCTGAGCCCCGAGCGCACGCGGATGGAGACCGAGTCGTTCCAGCGCGTGTTCCGGGCCAAGCGCGACCTGATGATGGCCCGCCTGAAGCAGATCGGCGTCCGCCTCGACGTGCCCCCGGAAGGGACGTTCTACTGCTTCGGATCGGTGGCGGGCCTGCCCGAGCCGTTCTCCACGGGCATGAAGTTCTTCCGAGCCGCCCTCGAACGGAAGGTCATCACGGTGCCCGGGATCTTCTTCGACGTGAACCCCGGGAAGCGGCGCACCGCGCGCCACTCCCGGTTCGAGTCCCACGTGCGCTTCTCCTTCGGTCCCGCGGAGGACGTGATGAGGGCGGGCCTCGACCGGCTCGAGGAGATGGTGCGCGCGGGGGGCCGCAGCGCTGTACCCAGGTCCCCGGAGGAGGCAGCCCGTCGAGCCTGAGTCGCGCCATCCCGCCGCTGCGGTTTAGAATCCGATCACCCATGAAAAGGCAACGTGCCGTTCTCATGCTGGCCTCGTGCGCCCTGCTCTCGGCCGTGTCCGCGGCCCGCAGCAGCGAGCCCGGACGCGACCCGAGCCAACCGGTGGACCAGGAGTACGCGGCGAAGATCCGGGAGTACACGACCGAGCCCTTCTTCCTCTCCCCCCTCGTCGACTACCTGCCCGCCTCGAGGACCGTGCCCACCCCGAAGGCGGTGCTCGGCGACGTGGCCGGCGCCCCCGGCAAGCTGCCGTATGCGGCCGACGTCTACCGCTACATGCGGATGCTGGCGGCGGCGAGCCCGCGGGTGAAGGTCTATTCGATCGGCACCACCGAGGAAGGCCGCGAGATGATCGCGGTGGCGGTCGCCTCGGAGACGCTGCTCGCGAAGCTCGAAGAGAATCGCTCGCGGCTGGCGCGTCTGGCCGACCCGCGCCTGATCGGAATGGACGACGCGGAGGCGGAGCGGCTGGTGGCCGCCGCGTACCCGATCTACTACGTCACCGGCACCATCCACTCGCCGGAGACGGGCGCGCCGACCGCGCTCATGGAGCTGGCCTACCGGCTGGCCGTGGACGAGAGCCCCTACGTCCGGGAGATCCGTGACCGGGTGCTGACCCTGATCACGCCCGTGGTCGAGGTCGACGGCCGCGACCGCCAGGTCGACGTCTACAACTGGCACCTCGCTCATCCGAAAGAAAACTGGCCGCCGCTCGTCTACTGGGGCAAGTACGTGGCCCACGACAACAACCGCGACGCCATGGGGCTGACCCTGAAGCTCTCCCGCAACGTGCTGGACACCTATCTGTCCTGGAAGGCCCAGCTCCTCCACGACCTCCACGAGTCGGTCCCGTACCTCTACGACAACACGGTCGGCGACGGGCCCTACAACGCCTGGCTCGACCCCATCCTCACCAACGAGTGGCAGATGATCGGGTGGAACAACGTCCAGGAGATGACGCGCCTGGGGATGCCCGGCGTGTTCACCCACGGCGACTTCGACACCTGGTCCCCCGGCTACCTCATGTTCATGGCCGCGTCCCACAACGGGATCAGCCGTCTCTACGAGACATTCGGCAACGCCGGGGCCGACACGGTGGAGCGCACCCTGCAGCCCGACGAGTACTCGCGGACGTGGTACCGCCAGAACCCGCCGCTGCCGAAGGTGCGCTGGTCGCAGCGGAACAACAACAACTACGAGCAGACGGGCCTGCTCACCTCGCTGCACTATTTCGCCGAGAACGCGCCGACCTTCCTGCGCAACTTCTACCTGAAGAGCAAGCGCTCGATCGAGAAGCCCAAGGCCGAGGGGCCGGCGGCGTACGTCTTCCCGGCCGACGATCCGCGTCCCGGCGCGCAGGCGGAGCTGCTGAGGGTGCTCCAGCGCCAGGGGGTCGAGCTTTCCCGGGCGCGCGCGCCGTTCACGGTGGCGGTGCCCGTGCGGAAGAAGGCGAAGGACCGTGAGAAGGACGCGAAGGAGGGCGACGCGAAGGACAAGCCGAAGAAGCCCGCCCTGGAGACGCGGCCGATGCCCGCCGGCAGCTACGTCGTCCGGATGGACCAGCCCTACAGCCGCATCGCCGACATGTTGCTCGACTACCAGTACTGGAGCCCGAACGACCCGCAGAAGACCCCTTACGACGATACCGGCTGGACCTTCGGAGAGCTGTTCGGCGTGCAGGTGCTGCGGGTGGCCGACCCCAAGGTGCTGGACGCGGCCATGGAGCGCGTGAGCGGAGAGGTGAGCGCCCCGGGGGGCCTGAGCGGCTCGGGCCCGGTCTTCGTCGTGAACCACAACGCGGACGAGACGCTCGTTACGCTGCGATTCCGGCTCAAGGCCGCTTCGTTCGAAGCGGCCGAGGAGGCCTTCGAGGCCGGCGGGCGGAGGTTCGTCCGCGGCTCCTTCATCGTGAAGGGAGCCTCCGCGGACGAGCTGCGGCGCGCGGCCGCCGACCTGGGCCTTCAGGTCCTCGCGCTCCCGTCCGCGCCGTCGGTGAAGACCCACCCCGTGCGCGCGCCGCGCATCGCGCTCGTCCACACCTGGCTCAGCACCCAGGACGAGGGCTGGTGGCGGATGGCCTTCGACAACTTGAAGGTTCCCTACGACTACATCAGCACCCAGGACGTGGCGGCCGCCTCCGATCTGCGTGCGCGGTACGACGCCGTCGTGTTCCCGCCGGCGTCGCGCGGCCCGCAGGCGATCGTCGCGGGGATGCCGATGTGGGGCAACCCGCTGCCGTGGAAGACGACGCCGCTCACCCCGAACATCGGGAAGAACGATTCCACCGAGGACATGCGTCCGGGCCTGGGCTACGCGGGGATACAGCATCTGCAGGACTTCGTCGCCGCCGGCGGCCTGCTCATCGGCGTGATGGACACCGCCGACCTCGCCGTGACCTACGGCATCACCCCCGGCGTCGCCATCGCGCGGCCGGAGAAGCTGAAGGTGACGGGCAGCGTGCTGCGCGCGAAGATCGTGGACGGCGCGGGCCCGATCGCCTACGGCTACGGCGAGACCCTGTCGGCCTACTGCTTCGACGGCCCGATCTTCAACCTCACGAGCATGGCCGGCGGCCGCGGCGGGCGGCGCCGGCGTCCGGAGGACAAGGAGCGGCCCACGGGACGGGGGACGGCGGATGATCCCGACCGGCCCCAGGGCCGCCCTTACGTGGAGGCCCCCGAGGAGCCGCACGCGGAAGCGTGGGAAGCGCCGCCCCCTACCGACGAGCAGAAGCGCAACGGGATCTTCGTGATCCCGCCCGAGCGGCGGCCGCGGGTGGTGCTGCGGTGGGCGGACGCGGACGATCTGCTCGTCTCCGGCCTGCTCGACGCGGGCAGCGAGATCGCGCAGCACCCCGCCGTCGTGGACGTGCCCGCGGGGAAGGGCCACGTCGTGCTCTTCTCGAACAACCCGATCTGGCGGGGGGAGACCCACGGCACCTCGTTCCTCGTCTTCAACGCGCTCTTGAACTTCGACAACCTGGACGCCGGCCGCAAGACCTCCCCGAACTGATCAGGGCGCGGCGTCCCGTCGGGGGCGGAAGAGGTCGTAGGGGCCCAGGTGCGCCGCCGGCTGGTAGCGGTGGTCCAGGCAGGCGTCGATGCCGGGGATGTCCCGGAGCCGGTCCTCGTAGACGATCAGATCGAAGCGGCCGGCTTCGCAGTCGGCCACCAGCCGGTCCGGCCGCCACAGGCCCTTGCGGGAGAGCAGCAGCATCCCGAAGGGCTCCACGAGCACCGGCTTGCCCTTCCGCACGAGCACGCTGAGGTTCTCGGAGAGGATCGGCCCGGAGGTCGCGGCCACCGCCTCGTCCAGGGCCCGATATTCCGTGGCCTGGCCCGGGTTCCGGATCGGTCGGGGCAGCCGCGCGGCGTCGAGGCCGGCGACGAGCGCCACCGCGGCCGCCACGAGCAGGAGCACGGGCCACCAGCGGAAGACCTCCGGGCTCCGCTCGTGAAGGGCGCCGAGGGAGAGGGCGGCGAGGAGGACGGTGGCCAGCCACGGCTCGACGAGGTAGTTCTGCGCCGCGCCGGCCTTGGCGGTGGTGACCAGGGCGCCGAGGTTGAGCAGCCAGTAGAGCGCGAAGGGGAGGTCGCGTCGGCCGAGGAGCGGGTCGGCGCACGCCCCCAGCCCCAGCAGGATGATGGCGAGCAGCGGAGCGGATGAGACCACGAACGACGCGTAACCCTTGCCCACCGCGGTCAGGCTGTAGTCGGCGGCGGCCGTGTAGGTGACCAGGTGCGACCACGCCTGCCCGCGCGTGGCCAGGACGAGCAGGAGGAACACGGTGCCTGCCGGCAAGACGAACGCGAGGAGGAAGCGCGGGATGAGCCGCCGGTTCGCCGGCCCCCGCAGGAGCGAGAGCAGCGCCGCCGCGGGGGCCACGAGCGCCGTCTGCTTGGTGAAGACGCCGAGGACGAAGCAGGCGCCCGACGCCCACCAGCGCCACCCCGGCCCGTCCGGAGACGTCGCGAACAGCCCCAGGCCGGCCGCGGAGAACAAGCACGCCAGCATGTCGACCCGGCCGAGCGGCGCCCACGTGACCACGAACCACGGCGCGACGAGCAGGAGGGCGGCGCAGAGGGCGAGCGAGCGGTCGCGCCACCGACGCCACACGATCACGTAGACGACGGCCATCAGCGCGGTCGTGGAAAGGAGCGAGAGCGCGCGCGTCGCGGCCAGCGACGGACCGAAGAGCCGGAACGCGGGGGCGTTGAGGATGAGGAAGACGGGCGGGTAGTTGCCGTGGATCATCGGGTACTCGCCGACGGGAGCGAAGTAGCTGCCGTGCTCGGCGAGGAGCCGGCTGAGGGTGAGCACGACCCCCTCGCCGTAGTCCCGGCTGTAGGGAGAGCGCAGGTAGGCGAGGCCGTCGACGACGAACCGCCCGACGCCGGCCGCCAGCAGTGTCAGGCAGGCGGCGAGGGCCCACCGTGGCCCCGGGGTGCGCTGGATCACACCCCAGACTCTATCGCGGCGACCGCTCGCTTGCCCTCGGAGGCGCCGCGGGCTAAGATCCGCGTTTTGCCGCAGCGCCCGATGGGCCGACAAGCGAACGAGGAGCCTGGAACGTGATGAAGCGAGCATCGATGAAGCTGGCGACGGGGACGGCGCTCGCGCTGTCCATTGCGTGCGGCGGGGGCACGCCGACGAGCACCATCGTCCCGAGCCCCGTGCCCGTTCCCACCGCGACCCCCACTCCGGCCCCGGCGCCCACGCCCACGCCGGAGCCGACGCCGACGCCCTGCACCCAGGGCCTGTGCGAGCCGAAGGTGGTCAACGACGCTCCCGCCGCCCGGCTGACGGTGCGTCTCTATACCATCGAGGACGGCCTGGGAAACTTCATCTCGAACCCGGACCCCAACGAGGGAATCCGGGTCGGTGCGACCGCCCGGATCGACGCCACCGCCAAGGACGAGGACAACAAGGAGACCAACGGCCTCGGGAACATCGAGTTCTTCTTCAACGAGCCGAGCCTGGTCAAGATCTCCGGCGGAAACGGTCCCCAGCAGCGGCGGCTCAAGGTGCTGAAGGCCGGCCGGCTGGTCTGCTGGGCGATGCTGGACGGCGTGCAGTCGAACCTCCTGACCCTGTACTTCACCAACTGACCAAATCGTAGAGCCTGCCCCATCTGGGGCAGGGGCGTTGGCCGCCCGCGCCCCGCATTCGGGGCATTTCGCCTGGATCCGCGCAACTTCGGGTTCACGCCGGTCGCCGGCTCCTGGCACTCCCCTTGCTCATATTCCCCGTGAATGCGGAGCTCGATGCTCTTTCCAGGCACGTTCTGAAGGAGGAAGATCCGAAATGAAGAGACTTTCGCTGCTTCTGGCCCTGGCCGTTGCCGCCGGCATGGCTTCGGCCTCGGTCGCTTCGGCGGCCACCCACCACACCAAGTCCAAGCTGCACGCGATCAAGGCCGACGGCGAGGTGGTATCGGTCGACACCGCGGCCAAGACCGCCACGGTGAAGGTCAACGGCGAGGAGATGACTCACCCGGTCAAGGGCACGGCGGCCATCGCGGAGCTCGGCAAGCTCAAGGCCGGCGACAAGGTCCACCTCACGGTGATGGCCAACGCGGCCAACGAGCACCAGTACATCTCGTCGATCCGCCCGGCCACCGCGGCGGCGGGCACCAAGACGACGACCACCAAGAAGAAGGGCTACTAGCCCGGTTCGACCTGGGGGGTGCCGCGTCGCACCCCCCAGCGCTACGCCTTCGGCGCGGTGGGGACGACCTTCTCGGCCGCTTCGTCGAAGTAGAGGACCCGGCCCTCGCGGTACGACTGCACGGCCATGCCGATGGGCACCATGGCCCGGTACGCGGTGGCGGCGTCGAGCACCGGCGTCTGCCGGGTCCGCACGCAGCGGAGGAAGTTCTCCATGTGCGACTCGCGCGGCTCGGTCTCGATCTTCATCTCGATGGTGCCGTGCTTGTCCTTGAAGGCCTCCTTGGCGATGGCCTGCGGCGTCACCGTGATGTAGTCCACGCGCCCCTCGAACCTGCCGTCGGGGACCATCACGATCGTGCCCTCGTGGCCGCGGATGAGGCCGGGGATGTGGGTGTCGTTGGCCATGCTGGAGCTGAGCACCAGCGAGTGGCCCTTCGGGTAGTCGGCGGTCAGCATGAACGTGTCGGGGACTTCCCGCCCGTCGTCGGTGAACACGTAGTTCCCGCCGCTCCCGTTGACCCGGCGCGGGAACTGCGCCTCGCCCCAGCAGATGTTGAGGGGCGCGAGGACGTGGTAGAAGAGGTCCGTCGCGATCCCCCCCGAGTAGTCCCAGTACTTTCGGAAGCGGAAGAAGCGGTCGGCGTCCCACGGCCGCGGGGGAGCGTCGCCGAGCCACGTCTTCCAGTCCACGAAATCGTCCCCCTTGCCCTCCGGGCCCGCGCCGGGATCGATCGTCCAGTTCCACTCGCCCTTGTCGGAGTTGCGGTGGTAGGAGCCCTGGCTCATGAGCAGCCTGCCGATCATCCCGTCCTCGATGGCCTTTCGTGCCTTCCACCACTGGTCGGAGCTGGTCGTCTGCGAGCCCACCTGCAGCACGCGGCCGGTCTTCTTCACCGCCGCCGCGACGCTCTTCGCTTCCTCGACGGTGTGGGTGACCGGCTTCTCGAGGTACACGTCCTTGCCCTTGGCCATCGCCTCGATGGCCAGGCGGGCGTGCCAGTGGTCGGGGGTGGCGATGATGACGGCGTCGACGTCGGGGCGGTCGAGGACCTGGCGGTAGTCCAGTGTCGAGTCGCACTTGGCGAACTCCGCCGCCGCGTTCTTCCGCTTCGCGTAGACGTCGCAGACGCTGACGACCTGCGTGGCCAGGGTGGGGTCCGGCGGCTTGCGCTCGCGCGCGCCGGCTCCGAAGGGGGGAGCCAGCGGCTCGATCTGGCCCCCCGTCTCCATGACCCAGCGCAGCAGGTACGTGCCGCGGCCCCCCACGCCGATGACCGCCACGTTGATGCGGTCGTTCGCGCCCAGCACGCGGGCGTGAGCGGGGGTGGCGCGGCCCACGACTCCGAGGGCCACGCCCGCCCCCACCGCCGACTTCACGAAATCACGGCGGCCCAGCTTCCCGTTCTTCACGAGGTCTCTCCTAGAAGCTGAGCTTGACTCCCAGTTGCACGTTCCGCTCGTTCGTCTTGGTCAGCACGCGGCCGAACGAGGCGCTCTTGGGATCGATGTTGACGCCCCCGTTGGTGGAAGAGGTGGTCCCGCCGCCGGTGGAGTTGTTGGGGTCGCCCAGGTTGGGGTGGTTCAGGAAGTTGAAGAACTCGGCCCGGAGCTGCAGCCGGCGCTTGCCTCCGATGGCCACGTTCTTGAACAGCGCGATGTCGTGGTTCGTGAACCAGGGGCTGCGCAGAATGTTGCGGCCCGCATTGCCGAAGGCCCCCGCCGCCGGCGCCGCGAAGGCGGCGGGGTTGAACCAGAAGTTCTGGTCCCTGTTCACACCCTGCGAGAACTGCGGGTTCGCCACGTGCGGGTCGCCCACGAGGTTCCAGGGCTGGGGGGTTGTCTCGCCCACGCCGGCGACGTCGTCGCCGCGCCAGATCGAGAAGGGCCGCCCGGACTGGAAGTAGCTCACGCCCGAGACCTGCCAGCCGCCGAGGACCTTCTTGAGCAGCGTGTCCTGGTTGCGCCAGAAGGGCAGCTCGTAGAGGTAGTGGAAGTTGATCACGTGCGTGCGGTCGTTGTCGGAGATGCCCCAATAGCCGCGGTCGTCGTAGGCGTTGAACATGATGTCGCGCTTGTTGGTCGCGTTGTCGCGCAGCCTGGAGAACGTGTAGGCGGCGCCGAAGCCCAGGCCGCCGCGGAAGCGCCGCTCGAGCCCGATCTGGAGACCGTGGTAGATCGACCGGCCGGCGTTCTCGGAGAGCCGGATGATACCGAATCCCCGGTAGGGACGCAGGGCGTTGACGCTCACGGTGGACGGCAGGGTGCCGGGCTGGAGCTGGTTGATGTTGCGCTCGCGCTGCAGGTGCAGGCCCATGCGCCCGACGTAGGTGACGTCCACCGCCACGTCGAAGGGCAGCTCGCGCTGGAAGGACGCGCTCCAGTCGTAGGCTGTCGGGTGCTTGAACTGCAGGTCCTGCATGGTCATCGGGAACGCGAAGCTCTGGCGCTGGGTCCCGGCGGGCTGGTCCACCAC
>Ga0070698_100002754_pt1 | contig 19325 bp, 17 predicted proteins | sample KBSK1502metaG_FD_65477 | JGI IMG/M metagenome (GOLD analysis project Ga0070698, IMG submission 65477) | Corn, switchgrass and miscanthus rhizosphere microbial communities from Kellogg Biological Station, Michigan, USA - KBS K1-50-2 metaG | ecosystem: Host-associated > Plants > Roots >...
CGAAAATACTCGCGACCGTAAACAAACAGGTGAATACCACGTTGCTCCGTTCTACCGACCAGCCGACCATGGTTTGCGGCGCCTTCATCACCGAAGGCCAGAGTCCGCGGAAGCGGAGGGTGATGCACAAAGAGTTCGGGATTCGGAAACAGGGTCTGCCAAAGGTTGGCGGTTTCTTTCACTTCAAAAGCGCGATGAAGGTTCGCGATCAGGTTAGCCGGCGTGAAATGCACCCGGCCGTCAGAGGTATCACAACTGGGAGCAACGGTAGCTGCGTTTGCCGTCCACATCCCAGAAGCCGAAAAACTAGCTGAAAGCAACTCCGGCGCGTCGCGCCAAGCCCTTTCGATTAGCTGCTGGTCGCCGCCGGTGAATCCGACTCGGCGAAGCATCTCGAGCTGTGGGCGATGCAAGGGCGGGACCAGCGCCTGACCAACCCCTAGCTCAACCAAACAGCGCATTTTTGCCAATCCTTGGCGGACCGCTAACCGTGGATAGGAGATCAAAGATCGATTTTGGATCGAGGCTGGATTCCCGTGCGAAAGACCACCGTAATGATGGGTTGGACCTACTAACCCATCGAAATTGTATTCTCGGAACTCGGCCGGTGGAGTGGCGTTCATCGTAGGTTGCGGCTAACCCGCATAAATCACCAGCTTGGAGAAATCTGTGCGGTCAATGCAGGTTAGCGGGCCATTAAACAGAGGCTTCCGCGTCTGCTTAATAGCTAAGCCTTAAGTTTGGATTTGGATACATCCGGTTTTGGAATTTCTTTTCAAAGTGTAGAGGAATTGGCCGGGGTAACGGGCCAATTCAGGCTAGGCAGAGCGAGAAAGACTACTCGATCGCCAACCGCGACCTGAAGCACTTCAGCGGTTCGTTCGGATAGGATAACCGTTTTATCTTCGGTAATCTCCAGGGGTGCAAGACAGGCTCGGAAGTTCAGCGCAGCCTGGCCGACCAAATAAAACGAGCGGTCACGTGGCTCCCGTAAGGCAGTGATTTCGCCGAATTGAGATTCTTGGCTCGCTTTGATCGAGGGTCGCGACGCTGCGACCAGCGGGCCGGCGTCGAAGATATCCACCTCCTTGGTTCGTTCAAATCCTTGCGACAAGAGGATCTTGAGCGCCGGTTCGGCGTCACGGTGTACTCGCCCAATTACGGCCCGTGCCTCCTCTGGCAGTGTAGCGGCGTAGATCGGATACTTGGGCATCAAGTCACGGATGAAGTCCTTCTGACCGATGCCGCTAAGAAAATCGGCGCGCGCAAACGATTGCGCAAAAAAGTGACGTCCGATCGCCTCCCAGAATGGGGAAAGTCCGGCTTCATTCGTGAAGCCGCGCAATTCTGCGATCACGCGTTCGTCAAATCGTTGCGGGAAGCAAGCCATGAAAAGAAAGCGGCTCAACGACAGGAGAAGTCCGCGTCCGGCGCGCCGGAACTCTGGTCGCAATGACAGCGTACAAACTTCCGACGGGCCTTTGTGATCGAGTTTCAGATGAAGTACATCCATTTCGTGGTCGATTCCGAGCGGCTGATGGACCAGTCGTTCGCGGCGGACCTCGTAGGTATAGAATGGATCGAATCCTCCGACCCGGGCGATGATTCCAGAAGTACCGACTACCGCGCCAGAACCGACTTCCTCCAGAACAAAAAGGTAATGGTCGCCTCCAGCCTTTTTGATCCGGCGATCGAAGGCGCGAAGAGATTGGTCAATGCGATCTTCCAGCGCCGAGTCCTCCGGCGGCAGAGTGGTCAATCCGTCTTGGATGACATCGGCTAAATGCCTGAGACCGGGAAGATCATGTTCACCAACCGGGCGTAAGACAAAGTCGGGCGCCATGCAATTGAATCTGGACCGGCCAACGAGGGCGAGGCCAGAAAAATAAAGCGGTCAATTTCCTTAGCCAGGACCTCGGCCAGAAGACATTCTTTATAGCATTGTGCAAAAGCGAGTTCCGTCCAGTGAACGACTGCGACTCACCATCGCCTACGACGGGGGAGCTTTTTCTGGTTGGCAAAGCCAGCCGAACGGTAATGCGGTGCAGGACCACCTGGTTACAGCATTCCAGCAGATTCTGGGCGCGTCTCCCAAGATTCACGGCGCCGGTCGCACGGACGCCGGTGTTCATGCCATTGCTCAGGTAGCCCACGTTGACGTCCCCAGAGGGAAATTCTCGAGGGAAGTGTGGCGCGCCGCGCTCAATGCCCATCTGCCTCGCGAGATCCGGGTGCTTCGGTGTCAGGCAGCCACACTGGATTTTCATGCTCGATTTTCAGCGCGCGGCAAAGTTTATCGCTTTCGGATCTGGAACGCCACCTTTCTGCACCCGCTCGAGGTTAATCGATCCTGGCATGTCCCGCGAGAACTCTCGATCGACGTTATGCGGAAGGCCGCAGCGGTTTTTGTGGGCACGCACGACTTCGCTGCATTTGCGGCGAATCGGGGGACGCCGCCGGAATCTACTGTTCGTACGATTTCAAACATCAGCGTTCGACGGAAAAGCTCAGTGATAACACTCGATTATTCGGGTGACGGGTTTCTCTATCGGATGGTCCGCCTCTTGACCGGTTCCATTGTCCAAGTTGCACTTGGACGACATGACTTGGCTTGGTTGCAGGATCTGTTAGACCAGCCGAAAGGAAGAAAGAGCCATCACCTGGCGCCGGCGGAGGGACTGTATCTGGTTCGGGTGAAATACTGAGGAGGACGACCACTCCAAGGCGCCGTCAAGACGTATCGGCGCGCCGGCGTGTCGGCGTGTCGGTGTGTCGGCGCCATTCTTCGGTGGCGGCGACTGTCCTAATACGCCTGCGGAGCTGCTCCGTTGGCGCCACCAAAAACCGCAGTCGCTTCCATTGCACCTGACGCTCGATTCAGACCCCAGCCTGAATAAATGTTAAGATCCGATCCCGCGTAGTCGAAAACACGCATGCCCCGGCTTTGATCGACAAACGCCAAGCAGTCCGATGGATTGTGTGTCGGGTTTGAGCCGACCAGGCAGGATGCCGAGAATGGCGACTGCGGTTTTTGGTGGCGCCAACCGAGCAGCTCCGACTCATTTTCGAGACCGCGCCAAAACCAGAGGCGTATCCGGACAGTCGCCGCTACCGAAGACTACGCCACGACGCAGAGCGCAAGTGCTGAAAGCGTGTGGGAACCGAGACGATTTTTGCAGCCATCCTGGCCGTGATCAGGTATGATACTTGCTGCTTTCCACCAATCGAATATTGATAGAAAGGTGCAGAACCTTACGAATGACAGAGCCCAAGTGTTCGAACTGCGGCGAAGGTTGTTTTGGGGAACCGGGCCAACCGGAAGATTCGACCATCGTCCCAATTCATTACTTCATCGAGAAGAAACCAGTATGCGGTGAGTGTTACCAGATCCTCCGTGAACTTGAGCAATTAAGTTAATTGGCTCAGCGGCTTAGCCGGGCAGACGGTTGCGCTTAAGCATCGTATCGCATTACGCGTCATCGGTATTGTCCAACTCTCTCTCCGGTGCGGCCAACTGCAGAGAATCCAGGTAGCTTTGCAGAATGATTTGGGCGGCGACCTGGTCGAGTACCGGCCGGCTCGATTTTGTGTTCTTGCCGACTTCATGCAGAAGACGTTGAGCCTCGGCCGTCGTCAGCCGTTCGTCCCAAAAAACCAGGCGCTGTTCCGGTAGCTGTTTCTGTAGCTCTTCACCGAATTTCTTCGCCTTATCTGCGGACGGACCAAACGTGCCGTTCATATTTCGGGGAATTCCAACTACGATTCCTGTTACTTTTTTCTGGATGACCATTTCCCGGATAGTCGCTACCGCCGAGCCGTCGTTCGCCAAGGTTGCTGTCGGATGCGCCAGGAAAGCGAGTTCATCGGAAAGAGCAAGCCCGATGCGAACATCACCAAAATCGATCCCTAGCCAGCGTTCGCTCATTGCAGCTCTTCTGGAAGCGATTCCACCAGCTTCTTTACGTTCTCTACTTCGTGGCGATTGCAAACCAGGATAGCGTCCTCGGTTTGAACGATAATTAGATCGTTTACGCCCAGCAGAGCCACCCGAAGCTTGTCTTTGGAGAATACGATATTGTTTCCAGCATTCTCCGAGGTAACTGGGCAGTTGGCCGCATTGCCATTTGGAAGTTGATCGAAATACTTTGCTACCGCGGTCCAACTTCCAACGTCATCCCAATCGAAGGAAGCCGGTTTAACTAGCACTCTTCCGGCTTTCTCCATCACGGCGTAATCGATGGAGATTTTGGGCAAAGAGGGGAACCGCCTTTTGAGCATTTTGCTCAGATCAACGGAGTGGCGGATACAGGAGACGAACTCTCCGAGCTCGGGCGCGTGCCGGTTTAGCTCGGTCAGGATGGCTTTTACCGTCCAAATAAAAATTCCGGCGTTCCAAAAGAAGTTACCGCTTCGAACAAATGACTCGGCTAAATCGACGGCCGGTTTCTCGCGGAACCGCACGACTTCAAACAAGTCGTTGCCTGATCCATAAGTTTTCGCGCCTTTCTCGATATAACCGAATCCCGGACACGCCCAGGTCGGCTTGATTCCGATAGTGATCAGATCGCCACTTTGTTCTGCCGCTTTGGCTGTGGCCCGCAAATCCGACTGGAATGCCGAACGATCCCTGATGAGATGATCGGCGGGGAGTACTGCCATTGACGCTCCCGAGTCCCGAGCAGCAATCAATCCGACCCCAAGCGCAATCGCCGCCGCCGTATCGCGTTTGGCCGGTTCGGCGTAGATGTTTTCCCGGGGGTGCTTTTTGAGGAGCTCTCGGACAGCTTCCTCTTGTTCCTCGTTGGTCAAGATCAGAATGTTTTCTGGTGGGAGCAATCCTTCTAGCCGATGCAGTGTCTCTTCCAGCAAAGTGCTTTCGTTAAATAAACGGAGAAGCTGCTTTGGAGTGCTCTTGCGGCTCAAGGGCCAGAAGCGGGTGCCGCTTCCCCCTGCCAGAACGAGGGCATAAAAAGAATTCGACATTGCGTAAATCTCGCCTGAATTATTGGCTCAGTATCCCTGTTTGAAATCTTCTCGAATATACATCCTCGAGCATTCCTGGAGAACAAAACTCTTGACGATTAATCTTCCGGCTTGGACCGATAATTCGAGTCGTTTAGTAAAATGTAAAGGCCCATTCTAATTAATCGACTCTTTCTATGACGACCGAGCACGGTAAGACTCTCACTATATCACTCACCTCGGCAACTCTCTTGAGCGTTTCGCAGGCCACAATCGCTTGCGCATTTGGAATTCTCTTGGGCAGCAGGCTGGACAAAAAAAATCAAGCTACGGTTGCCCTGGGACTGATGGTCGTAGCAGTTGCCACCTTTGTTCCTGCCGTCGGCGCTGTAGTCGTCGACTTGATCAATGGTCCTCGATCCAAGCTTGGGGTGCGCCGTCGGCTGCGCTCGATCCGGGAAGGATCCGGGCTTCACGAAGAGGAGCAGCTGTATTAATAACGCCGTCATTCTCGCCTTCGGCTCGAATGAGATGACAAATGACAGATGACGCCGAGTGGCGATTGGTGAGCGACAATACGTCGGCTAGATCGATATCCGCCCGGTGCGCTAAACAGACCTAACCGCCCAATTTGTCATATGTCATTTGCTATTTGTCATCTCATTCGAGCCTAAGGCGAGAATGATTAGATCTCATAATCCGGCCGCAGCTCGGCAGCTCCGTTTCTCGGTGCCGTTGGATCTCGTTTGGAGACGACCTTGACCTGCGATTTCTCGTTCGTGACCAAAGAGTTTGGCGGAACGCTCTCCATCAGAAACACATTCGCTCCGATCGTGGTATGGGCTCCGATCGTCGTCTCTCCGCCCAGAATGGTGGAATTAGGGTAGATCGTAACCCAATCCTCAACGTTTGGGTGTCGTTTACCGCCCTTTTTAATGCGGCCCTCATCATCTTTTTGGAAGCTTCGCGCTCCCAAGGTAACCCCGTGATATAGTTTTACGTGGTTCCCAATAACGCTGGTTTCCCCGATGACCACACCGGTGCCATGATCGATGAAGAAATAATCACCGATTTGAGCGCCGGGATGAATATCGATTCCTGTCCGGCTGTGGGCCCACTCGGTCATAATCCGCGGGAGCAACGGTAGCTCCATCAAATAGAGAGCGTGTGCGATACGCTGAATAGCGATCGCCTCGACACAGGGGTAGCTGACGATTATTTCCTCGTAGCTCTTACTGGCCGGATCGCCCTCATACGCCGCCTCAACATCGGTACGTAAGAGCAAGCGAATTCTGGGAATGCATCGAATGAGATCAAGCGCGATGGTTTGGGCTTGCTTCTCTGGGCATTCCGGTTCCCGAATTCTCAGGCTCTTGAAAGCTTCGATTCGTATGCGATCGGCAACGCTCAGAACACGAGCCGAAGTAATTTGCGCTACTTGTTCGGAATGAATGGGTTCCTCATCGTGGTAACCCGGGAACAGGATTTGGAGAAGATCGTCACAGATTTGGGCGACCGCCCGTTTCGAGGGCAGATTGGACCCGTCAATGTTGTTGATACCGCCGATATTTTCGTACGACTCAAGGATATCGTTCAGCCGTGGAGTGACGCTTTTTTCCATCGCTGCGAAACCCTAGCGCAAATTTGGCGTTGCCCAACGCAAAAATTTATTCCCGGAGTCATTCTCGCCTGAAGCTCGAATGAAATGACAAATGACAGATGACAGATGACAAATAGCGCCGTGAACGCCGCAAACCCTCTGAGAGATGATCAGTAATTGCTGAGGAGTGATAGGCGTCCCGAGCGCCAAACGCCCAACGTCGAACAGCGAATGCCAATTTGCTATTTGTCATTTGTCATCTGTCATTTCATTCGAGCCTGGGGCGAGAATGACTGCGCCTTTCGACGGAAGCGTCAGCATGGACGAGGACCGTATGCCCATTCGTTGAAAATATTGCTCGAGGATCGATTCTCTAATTTGATCAGCTCGCTCACGGCTGACTAATGAAACTGTCGATCCGCCGAAACCGCCACCGGTTAGCCTGGAGCCGTAAACACCGGACGTCTGCTCGGCTATTTCTACCAAACAGTCTAAAGCAGGCGTGCTGTTCTCAAAGTTGTCGCGAGAGCTTCGATGCGATTCGAACATCAGTCGACCAAATGTCTCCGGATCGTCCCGCCGCAGCGCCTCAATTCCTCGGCTGACACGCTCATTTTCGCCGGTTATATGTAACGCCCGTCGTTTGACGACCGGATCCATCTCGGACGCCTGGATCGCCGCGGTTGTAGTTTCGCGCAGCGCAGTCACGCCGAGTATAGCTGCGGCGCGAGCGCATTGCTCGCGACGTTCGTTGTACTCTCCGCCGGTCAGTGCGTGTGGAATTCCTGAAGCTAACAACAGAATGGCTACCCCCGACGGCAACGCAACCGGCTCGGCGGTGACGGAGCGAAAATCTAAAAGAATTGCTTTACCCGCTTGACCAAATACCGAAGATGCCTGATCCAGGAGTCCACATTGCACGCCGACGAACTCGTTTTCAGCTCGTTGGCAGAGCTTAGCAATTTGCATTGGACCAAGTGGGAGTCGATACAGCTCACGCAAGGCAAAGGCGGTAGCAACCTCCAATGCGGCCGAACTGGAAAGGCCCGCGCCTAACGGCAGGTTGCTATCGATGTCAATGGTAGTTCCGCTCAGGGGAAAACCGGTCTGTCTCAACATCTGAATGACTCCCAGGGGATAGTTGGCCCAGGGCTCGGTACCAAGCCGTTCAACGCTTTGAATATCGATTTCGGCGCGCCGTCCATTGGTTACGGAGCTTACTGTGATTCGGTTGGAAGCGTTTTTTCTCGCGCGAACAGTCACGCCTAAGTGGATAGCGGCCGATAACACCAGGCCCTGATTATAGTCAGTATGGTTACCAAGTAGCTCGACCCGTCCGGGAGCGAATGCAATGGCCTCATTACACATGGGTATCACTTAAGGAATAACCTTGGAAAAGAGTCAACCAGAAGAACACGGTTCTCATCCGCTCGCAGTGACGCCCGTTTTCTAGCCGGATTCTCGTCCTATTTTCGCCTGCTGCCCGGCTCCCTTCGATTAACATCGTCGTGTCTAGCAGCCCGTCGGACTCGAATTGAGCCGCATGGTATATTGTGAATTCAGGTGAGCAGCAACCAGCCGGGTAGATCCGGCAGGCAGCCGGACTGCTGCGAGTTAGCTAAAGTTCCTTGCAATCAAAAGAACAGGGAATAGTTTCCATGCTGTGAAATTAACTTCCTCTACCTTAAGAAAGGCTGCCGAGATTCAGGAGAGAATTGAAAGATTGCAATCAGAGCTGGATCGAGTGCTCGAAACCAAAGAAGAGTTTACCAGCGTGGTTGCTCGCCCACCAGTGGCTAGGAGAGCTAACCGTGCGACCGGTCGAGGACGCCGTTCGGGCTCGACCGCATTGAATGGCCGCGGCCGCGGTCGCCGATCGACTTCGCCGAGTGGGCCGTTAGCGCCAGCCGTTGTCCGCGTGCTGAAATCGCGCAGCGGTCCAATGGGTGTATCTGAAATTCTGGAAGGCCTGCTGAAAAATGGATATAAGTTCAATTCGCCCGAACCGAAGAAGAATCTGTTCGCCCGAATTTATCGACTCAAAGGTGTGCGCCAGGTCGGTCCCGGCCGATTCGCAGCGGAGTAGCTTTTGCAGCTAATTTAAAAGCCGCTGCCGGTAGCAACCAGCAGTTTGGCGGTTTCGACCGTGTCGATTTCACCGATCGTTTTGTCGCGGCGAATCGATTTGATCCGCGGAAATCGGAGGGCCAAACCGCTTGAATGGCGATTACTCGGTTGAACCGAATCAAAAGCGACCTCCAGCACAACCTCCGGAAATACTTCGTGAAGTCGACCTCTCAGCCGAACCGTCGTTTTGCGGAAATGTTCGGTTAATTCCTCGATCTCGGAATCGGTTAACCCAGAGTAGGCTTTGCCAATCGTCTCGAGAGCGTGGGTCTCCTCGTTTCGGAGGGCGAAGGTATAGTCGCTAAGCAAATGGCTTCGCTTGCCATGACCTTGCTCGGCTGCGACTACCACTACGTCGAGAGTTGCCAATTCCTTCTTCAGTTTGATCCAACTGCCTCCTCGTCGCCCCGGCTGATATAAACTATCTCGATCCTTTATCATCAATCCTTCATTACCGGCTCGCCTCGAAGCAACAAACGCCGCTTCGATTTCATCCGCAGTCGAGACCAAGCGAATCTGAGATCGGTGTACCAGCTCGGGTAGTTGCAGCGACTCAAGTAATGTGCGCCGTCGATGCAGTGGCTCTTTCAATAAACTCGCTCCGTCGAGCCAGAGCAGATCGAAAGCGACATACACAATAGGTATATCGTTGGTCTCGAACAGATCAAGATGCCGTTTACGTCCCAGCCGCCTTTGCAGATCGAAGAAAGTAAGCTTTCGTTCCTGGCCGTATGCTAGAATCTCGCCGTCCAGAACCAAGGGATGAGAGAACCTTAAATTCGTTAGTTCTGGAAACTGATTAGAGATGTCGCGGAGATCTCGACTGTAAACCCGAATCTGGTCTTTACCTGCGTGCAGTTGGGCTCGAATACCATCCAGTTTCTGTTCCGCCATCGCCGGTAACTCATGGAAATCATGGTTTAGCCGCTTCGCAATTGCCTCCGCCGTTGGTTCCGCAATGCCTAACATCGACTTAATTGGCCGAAATAGATTAACCGAAGCCGAATCCAGTGCGTGTCTCAAAGCCAGAACAGCGGTCTCGCCCAGATCTCCTGTCAACATGTGGGCCTCTCGTACTTGATCTATCTCCACCGCAAAGGCCGCGGCAACACTCTCCTCCACTAAACCCTCCTTCAGGCCGATCCGGAGATCGCCGGTCAAAATTCTGATCACATAACTTCCCCTGGCAGCGTCCAGCTGAGTCAGCCACGCGGTGAGTAGAGCAGTCTTAGCGGCCGGTCCCGAAGCTTGTTCGAGCTTCTCAAATAGCGCTTTCACCTCAGCCATTGAAAACGGGCGCGGTGTTGTTTTTCCCAGTAACACTTCGTAAGCAACTTTTCCCGCGTCGCCATATCCGGCGGAGATTCGCCGAAACTCAAGTTCAGAAATGGCCGCGGCTTGCATGAGGGACTTTCGCACTACCGCCCAGCCAATTTGCAGCACTCGACCATCGGCTTGGGAGAACGGATGACCGGTGAGATAGATGCTCGCCGCCTTTAAATCATCCGGCTCCAGACCGCGCAAGTAGTTAGACAAAAGCTCGATCTTTCGCAGTTTTCCGGTGACCTGGCTGATTGCCTCGCAGACATCAACAAATCTGCCAAACGCGCAACTGTCGTCCACCGTCGACACAAAGTCGCTCGGAGTCGGCACTCCCGGCATTGCCAGTGTTACCGCGAGTTCCAGCTGGTTATCCTCACCCAAGGCCCAGGCTTCTACTCCTCGACGACGGAGATCTTCTGCAAATTCGTTCGCGTATCCATGCAAGGTAAGAACCCGTTTGGGCCGGACTAATTCCACGTACTTCAAAAGATCGGAATAGTCCGCGTGATCCGAAAGAGGAAATGCAGCATCACACTGAAAACGGTAGTTGGCTCCGGGATTTAATGCCCAGCCAGTGAGCATTGCGGTTCTTCGTGACTTAATGCTCTGAACTAATCTTGTCCGATTAGCGCTGGGCGGACAAATGAGAACGCTACCCGGCAGATCCTCGGAGCGATATAATGAATAAGGCGGGAGCCGGTCTTGCATTGCTTCGTACAATTTCGTCATCCGAAAGACGGTCGGATGAAGCAAGACACGGAATCCTGATCCGAACAGAGCGGCTAGGATCTCCTGTGCCTTGCCGAGTGAGTAGCCAAACAATACTGGAGTGGCGTCTTCTTCGATAGCCTCGGCGCAGAACTTGACTAACTGCGCGATCACTTGGTCGGTCGGCGGGAACACGTAGCGCGGCAAGCCGTAAGTCGTTTCCATGATCAAGGTATCGGACTCACACCATTCAATTGGTTCAGCCGACTTACCTTGGCGCAGCTTGAAATCACCGGTGTATAATAAGCTCTGATTTTCGAATAAGAGGTGGGCCTGAGCGGAGCCATAAATATGGCCGGCCGGATACAGGGTGAGTTGCGCATTGCGAAAAGAAAATGGCACCCGAAATTCGAGTTGATGCTCGACGCGGTTTCCGGGGAGTCGAGCCGTCATCAATTTGGCCGTAATCGTGGACAGTATGACTTCCTGGTGGTTCCCGATATGATCACTGTGCGCGTGCGAGACGAAAGCCGTCGGCTGCTCATCCCACGGGTCCAGCCAAAGATCCAGGGCCGGTAAATGGACTCCACGTTCATAACGGATGGCGATCATTTGGAGTAAGGTCCAAATATGCATCATCATCAGCAATTGCGGAGGGCGGAATGCGAATTGCGGAATGTGCGAGTCGAAATTTGCATTCCGAAAATTCGAAATGGACTGAGCGGATGACAGTTCTGTAATGGTCAGCTCGGGCCGCGCCAAACTGTTGACACGGTGGCGCGTCGCCTCGTAGGTAGGAGGACGTACCGCTAGGTCAGTTGGCAGATTTCAAGGCGCGAGGGACGAACTTTGCCAGTCGGTAGGTGAGGTTTGATGAACCAAATATGAAAAGGCTGTTGTTCGCTGGGTCGATCGGCTTAGTTGCCACGATAGCCCTGGTTCGTGCGGAGAACCCGCTTCCCATTCCTCAAGCCAACGTTCTTCCGTTGGTTTTGAACGACGATTTTGAATTCCGAAAATTTGACATCTTTCGAAATGCGCCTCCTCACGCTGGTGCTACGCCCCAACCAACTCGCGAGCTAGCTATTCTCTTTGAGCGCAAGCGCCGATTGTGGGGAGCGATCGATGGGATTGATGCGCATGAACGTACGGGACAATATTTTACGTTCTTCTGGAAATCGAAGCATACGGCTGATCTCACGCTGCGTCTCGAGTACCGGCAAGCCAATTTGAAGAATTACGTCCAGGCCAGAGAACGCTATTATCCTGCGGCGCGAGGGAATTATACTTCAGAATTTGCGATTGTGGGCGATGATTATTCACAAGATGGCCCGATCACTTCATGGCGCGCGGTTTTGATAGAGAACAATGTGATCGTGGCTTTGCTCCAGTCCAGGATATGGCAATAATCCAGATCCCGGCTCGAGTATTTGACAGCAAAAGATCAAACTGGGTATAGTGATACAGTCTGTGAGTTTACCAGCTTCCATACTGGTAGGGGTTACCGGGAAAGCCGTTTGTATAAAGGTGAGAGGGAAGGGCTCTTTTCAAAATAGTCCTGCCCTGAAGGAATTTGCGAGAGAGATGTTCGAGCGTGGCCACCGCGCATTTGTGGTCGATCTCGCGGACTGCCCGGTCATGGATTCCACGTTCATGGGAACCTTGGCTGGTCTCGCTTTGCGTTTGCGGGAATCTGATAACGGTTCCTTGTTGGTTTGTAACGTAAACGAACGCAACGCTGATTTACTTCGGAACCTTGGGTTAAATAACCTTTTCACGGTCGAGCCGAAGGCGGATGTGGCCGACCAGGCCGGCGCCGAATCGACGCTTTCTTCCGACGGTAGTCTCAGCCGACTGGATCACGCTGCCTGTATGATCGAGGCGCACGAAGCCTTGGTTGATGCAGACCCGGAAAACTTCGCACGATTTAAGGATGTCCTGGAGTACCTGAAACAGGATCTTCGTGCGGGGGCGTCCAAGTAGCGCGATCCATGCTTTGTGTCCTGCTCATAGGACTGTTAATCGTCGCTGTCGCTTTTTCTGGACTTTTATTGCGCAATCAGACCAGGACGATCGAGGACCTGAAGCGGGCGCGCGAAGAATTGCAGCTGGAAGAGAGTCGGGTCTTTGATTTTCTGCATGGTTTAGGAGAGACATTTACCGGCGATATCCGCGTGGCCGATCTCCACCGGCTGATGGTCGAGGGGGCGATGCGCATTTTAGATGCCCACGGCGGGGCGCTGTATGTTGCGGATCGCTCCGGCAAAATGTTGCTTCCTGCTTTCTTGTCCAAAGGTTGTCCGCCACTGGTCGATGTTCCTCGGCAGATTCTCCAACAGAGTGCGACCACACCGATGGTCTTAGAGAGTTTTTTACGCCTGCATACTGTCAAACCCGATGAAGGATTGATCGGAATGGTCTGGGAGAAACGGGAACCGGTATTTTTGTCGAGTCGAGATGACAATGGACGTCTGGAAAATCTCAAAGAAAGCGCCTTGCAGATCGACTCTGTGATGGTGGCGCCGCTCATTTATGCCCGCCAAAACCTGGGCGTGCTAGCGGTTGCGAACGGGCCAATGAGTACGCCGTTTTCGCCGCCCGATTTTGTGGTTTTTCAGTCGATCGTCGAACAGTCAGCTTTTGCTCTCTATAATGCTATGGTCTATTCAGAAGCCGACGAAAAGCGGCGGATGGAACGAGATCTTGATGTAGCACGCGATATTCAGCGGATTCTCTTGCCCGCGGGCGCTCCGGAAATCGCCGGGTTCGAGATAGCCGGCATAAATATTCCGGCTAGCCACGTCAGTGGCGATTATTACGATTATATATCCATCGATGAAGATCATTGGGGGATTGCGATCGCTGACGTTTCTGGCAAGGGTGTTCCTGCTTCGTTGATCATGGCGATGTGTCGCAGCGTTCTCCGATCGGTGGCTCGTACCGGTGAATCTGCTGCCGGCGTGCTTCGTCAAGTCAATCGGCAGCTCTATCCAGATATCAGAGAAGATATGTTTATCAGCATGGCCTACCTGGTTATTCAGAAATCCGCCGATGCCATCATGCTGGCTCGTGCCGGCCACGATGCGCCCTTACTCTTTCGGGCGGCTGATCGAACCGTGACGAAGGTGAATCCGCCAGGCATGGCGCTGGGAATTGACAGCGGAAACGTATTCGATAGGGTTACAGCCGATTTTAAAGTCCGCCTTGACCCAGGGGATTGCCTGATCCTCTACACGGACGGTGTGACAGAAGCGCTAGACTTAAATGGTTCAGAATTTGGGATCGGAAGGTTAATCGAAGTAATACAAGGGGGTGCCGGCGAAAGCGCGGCTACGATTGTCACCGGCGTGACGGAGACCGTAAAAGCATTTGTCGGCAATCAACCCCAAACCGACGATATTACCCTCGTTGCTATTCGGAAGTTATGAGTGATTCAACTAATCGACTCGGAGAAGAACAAGACGCTGCCACCTCTGATGAGACGGCTCATGCCAACCAATCCGTGGGCGATGAAGAGATCGAGGTCGAAAGCGGATCGACCAAAGCCGCCGCGGGTCGTGGCGCCGATGACAAGATCAGTGCTCTTAAGGCCCAACTGGCCCAGACCAAGGCAGAATTAGAGAAATTTCGCGATTTAGCGCTTCGCTCATCGGCCGACTTGGACAACTACCGAAAACGAATGAGCAAGGAGCGTGAGGAAGCGATCAAGTTTGCCAACAGCAGCTTTCTTGAGCGCTTGATTCCGGTCCTCGATAACTTTGAGTTTGGATTGCAAGCCGCTCGCACCACCTCAAGTCCGGTTTCGATTCTCGAAGGAATGACAATGGTGCAAAAACAATTTCAAGATTTTCTGTCTTCAGCCGGTATCGAGGTGATTGATGCTACGGGTCAGCATTTCGATCCTCAGTTGCACGAGGCGATCTCCCAGGAAGAGAACGAGCAGGTCCCAGAAGGCATCGTTATCCGCCAACTCCGCAAAGGATACAAGCTTCGAGACCGGTTAATTCGGCCGGCTAACGTTGTTGTGTCCAAAGGGACTCCGGTTGCGGTGTCGACCGGCCCCAGGGAAACCTAAGTCATGTCCGCAAAAAGGGATTATTACGAAGTCCTTGGTGTCGAGCGTAAAGCTTCCGATGACGAGATAAAGAAAGCTTACCGTAAGTTAGCGGTTAAATTTCATCCGGATAAAAATCCCGGAGATCCGCATGCCGAAGAAAAGTTTAAGGAGATTGGCGAGGCTTACGACGTACTCATGGACGCCGACAAGCGGGCGGCCTACGATCGTTACGGGCACGCTGCTTTCTCGGGCGGCGTCGGTCCGCGTGGCGGCGGCGGATTCGGAGGTGGGTTCCACGATCCGTTCGACATCTTCCGGGAAGTTTTTGGAATGGGTTCGGAAGGAGCCGGGGCGGGCGGCATTTTCGACCAGATTTTCGGAAGCGGTTCACAAACGCGCGATCGTGGAGGACGGCAGCGCGGCTCGGATTTGCGCTACGATCTCCAGATAACTCTGGAAGAGGCGGCGTTTGGTACCGAGAAAGAAATTGAACTGCTCAAGCATGATACCTGCGGGCGTTGCCATGGGACTGGTGCCGAGGCCGGCTCCAAAGCAATGACCTGTCCCACCTGTCAGGGTCGGGGACAAGTGATCACCGCTCGGGGTTTCTTCCAGGTTTCCCAGACCTGTCCTCGATGTCGCGGGACCGGACAAGTCATCGAACGTCCGTGCCGAGATTGTGGAGGCGACGGACGTCTGGAGAAGCGCTCGCGGATCAAATTGAAGATTCCGGCCGGGATCGACAACGGGGCGCGCTTGCGTTCTTCCCGAAACGGTGAAGCCGGGGTTCGCGGCGGTCCTGCCGGGGATCTTTACGTCGTCATCCATGTCCGAGAACACGAGATCTTTACGCGAGAAGAAGACGACCTGTATTGCGAAGTACCGCTCTCCTTTGCTACCGCGGCTTTAGGCGGTGAGATCACCGTTCCTACCTTGCAAGGCAAGGCTACGCTAAAGATTCCGGCTGGTACGCAAAGCAATACCCAATTTCGTCTTCGCGGCCACGGAATCGTTAATATCGATAGCAAGGCCAAAGGAGACCTGCGGGTACGAGTTCTCGTTGAGGTGCCGACTCGTTTGAATTCGGAGCAACGACGGAAGTTGGAGGAATTCGCTGAATCATGCGGAGAGGACAATAGCCCGATGCATAAGAAATTCTTCGAACAAGCAAAGGCTTTCTTCCGTTAAAAGCCAGTAGGTGAGCGATCACAGATTTTACCTACCGGCGGAGCGCTGGACTCTTGACCAGCCGGAATTGGATGAAGGCGAGACGCATCATTGTCGGGATGTACTGCGTTTAGCCGTTGGGTCTCGCATAATCTTATTCGACGGGAAAGGTGCTGAGGCGATTGCTGAGATCCAGGATTTTAGTGCGTCCCAGGCTCGACTTTCGGTGATTCAGGTCACGCAAACCGAACCGCTCCGATGCGCGGTTACCCTCGCTCAGGCAATCCCAAAAGGGAAGAACATGGAACTCATCATTCAGAAAGCGACGGAACTTGGCGTGAACCGAATTGTTCCACTTCTTTCTGAGAGAACGGTCATTCAATTGTCGGAAGGCGAGGAGGGAAAGCGAGTCGAGAAATGGCGCCAGGTCGTGGTGGAAGCGGCGAAACAATGCGGACAGAACTGGCTGCCCACGGTAGATTCGCCAGTGTCGCTCAAAAGATTTTTCTCTGAATTCGATCGATACGAAGCGCCGCTCATCGCTTCGCTCCAGGGAGACGCGCGCAGCTTCAAGCAGGTGTTGCATGATTTTCGCGAACAGCATGGCCGCCGGCCGACCAGTACATTAATGCTGATTGGTCCGGAGGGTGACTTCACTCCGGCGGAATCGGCTCTAGCCAAAACGGCCGGATGTCTACCCGTATCGCTCGGACCAATCATACTCCGGACCGAGACGGCAGCGATTTATAGTTTAAGCGTGCTAGCTTACGAGTTACAGGGTTCGGAGAACTAAGTTGGTAACGCCGGGAACACCGGCAGCGCCGAGAACGACAAATAGTTAGCGAAGAATGGTTGGCCCATCGGATTCTTCGGTAGCGGCGACTGGCCCCCTTAGGCTTTCAGCGTTCCTGGCCGAAACAGTGGAACGAAGGAGATGAGGGTCGCTGACCTAGAGACTCAGTCGCCACAGTTTGCCTTCATCCGATCGCGCAACCTTCCGGCGGACCATACCAAGGCGACTGCGATTCACGGCTGCCATAAACCAATCGCTCCGCTCGGATTTCTAGGTTGGGCGAGCAGGCGAGCTAACGGGACAGTCGCCGCTACCGAACGTTGCGATCCTCCGATACGTTTGCGAACTGCCAACCAGTACCGCGATTCACGACGTTCCCGGCGTTACTACTCGCACCCTAACAAAACGAGGTTGCGATTTTCTCGCTTGATCTCCGAAATCGCGAGCACCATCCTTGCACTCGTAATGCGGGGTTGGTTTGTGGCTCAGTTGGCTTTGTTTTTCGCAGGCGCAATTCAGGTGAACGCCTTCGAATGGACTCTCATCAAGGAGGGTGGAAGAGACTATATTCCCTTCACCGATGTAGCTCGCTTTTATAATTTTACCCGAGCCGACTTCTCCAATGAGCGAGTGTCGTTGTCCGGGGCGACCTTGCGGATCCAGGGCGGGAGCAACTCGCGCGAGCTCTATATGAACGGGCTGAAGTTCATCCTGAATTTCCCCGTAATTCAAGAAGGATCGATGCTCTATATTTCGCGCATGGATTTGGCGAAACTGGTTGAGCCGGTCTTGCGTCCAGCTAAGATCCAGACCGCGCCCGTCCGAACGGTTGTGCTTGATGCAGGTCACGGTGGCTTCGATCAAGGAGCCAGAAGCGCCTTGGGCAATGAGAAAGATTTTGCTCTGGATGTGATCTTGCGAGCGCGCGAATTATTCGCCCGAGCCGGTTTTACCGTTCGGCTAACTCGTTCTGCCGATATCTTCATTCCGCTGGAAACGCGAGCGATGTTTGCCAGCCACCAGTCAAACGCGTTGTTTGTCAGTGTCCACTTCAATTTCGGCGCTCGACCAGATGCCGAAGGAATTGAGACCTATTGTTTGGCGCCTCGCGGAGTGCCATCAACCAACGATCCGATTCTGACTTTAGCCGATTTTCAACCTGGCCTCGGCAATGTCCGGGATCCCGAAAATATTGCCTTGGCCACGGCTATGCATGCTTCGCTAATCACCCGGCTGGGAGTTCCGGATCGAGGAATCAAGCGGGCGCGCTTCGTTGTCCTGAAAAACGATGCGAATCCGGGAGTGCTGATTGAAGGTGGTTTTCTTACAAATCCACGCGATGCCGCCCGGATTGCGGCCCCTGCATATCGGCAGATGATGGCGCAAGCAATTTTTCAAGGTGTGCTGGCGTACAATCGGGCGGTTGAACGCAGCAGTCCCGGTGCGAGCGGCCAGGTCGCGGAAAAAGATCATGCGCCGGCCGGCACCGGGGATTCCGTATGGGATCCGCTGAAATCAAATGTCTATTCTCTACCCAAAGAGCTCCACCGTTGACCTGACGACGCAGCCGGTCGGCGTCTTCGATTCTGGCATCGGCGGATTGACGGTGGTTCACGCACTGCAGAAGGCTTTGCCGACCGAAGATATCTTTTATCTCGGCGACACTGCCCGTTTGCCGTACGGTACCAAGAATCAGGCCACGATCGAGAGGTACAGCCTGGAGATTGCCGGACTTCTCCTCTCCGAACGGGCTAAGATCATCGTTGTCGCATGCAACACAGCCACCGCTTTGGCGCTGCCCCGATTGCAAGACACACTCCGGGTTCCTGTCATCGGTGTCATCGCGCCGGGTGCCCGAGCGGCGGTTAAAACCACAAAATCGGGCAGGATCGGCGTCATCGGGACCCGAGCAACGATGACCAGCGGTGCTTACGAACAAACTATTCTAGCCTTGCGCCCGAACGCTACCGTGATCAGCCAACCGTGCCCCTTGTTAGTTCCATTGATCGAGGAAGGAATGCTCCGTGGCGCGATCGCCGAAGAGATTCTTCATCTCTACCTCGATCCGCTTCTAGTGGAGGGAGTCGATACTTTGGTGTTGGGATGCACTCACTATCCGCTTTTGGCACCGTTGATTTCCGAGATAGTTGGTAAAGGGATTACTTTGGTAGATTCTGCCGAAAACTGCGCAATTGCCGTCGCGCAACTACTGAAAGAACTAAATTTGCTCAATCGTTCGAATGAACTGGGAAACCTAGATGTCGCTCTCACGGATGAGTCGAACCCTTTCCTGCAAACGGCAGAAAGAGAGTTGTCACTAACGATCGATCGGCTCGAAAAGCGGGTGGTCCAAGGCGTCACGATGGTGATAGCTAAGCACTGATTCAATATTCGGTGATCTGATTTCTCTCCAGGAATAACGCCGTGATCGGCAGCGCTGCGAGAATAAACGCCGAAGGTGTGAGAGAAGTGCGCCTGAGAGTACGCACCAATTGTGAGGTGAAAGTCCCCATCGGACAGAGGCACTGGTCTGTCCGTAGCTAAAGGCAACTGCGTCGTCGAGAGACGGGGTGGAGAGCAGCCGGAAG
>Ga0070698_100002755_pt1 | contig 19324 bp, 14 predicted proteins | sample KBSK1502metaG_FD_65477 | JGI IMG/M metagenome (GOLD analysis project Ga0070698, IMG submission 65477) | Corn, switchgrass and miscanthus rhizosphere microbial communities from Kellogg Biological Station, Michigan, USA - KBS K1-50-2 metaG | ecosystem: Host-associated > Plants > Roots >...
CATATAATTTTAAAAGAAGAAATAAAAACAACAAAAGTTCAAATAAAATTCTAAGAAGGCTATTAGCTGTTAGCCACGAGCTAATAGCCAAAAGCTAAAAAGCTAAAACTATGTCAAGTATTAACCTGATAGATGCGTTCCAGGAATTTAAGGAAGCAGAAAACATTGACCGCCCCACCATGATGAAAGTGGTAGAGGATGTCTTTAAAACTTTGCTACGCAAAAAATTCGGCAGCGACGAAAACTTTGATGTTATCGTAAATGCTGAAAAAGGCGACCTGGAGATAATGCGCCGCCGAACAATTGTGGAAGATGGGCAAGTAAATGATCCGCTGGCTGAAGTAGCTTACAGCGACGCCGTGAAAATAGAACCCGATTTTGAAGTAGGAGAAGAATTGTTTGAGCCAATTGATCTTTATGATTTTGGTCGCCGGGCTATTCTTGCTGCCAAGCAAACGCTTGCCAGCCGTATCAGCGATCTGAAGAAAAATTCTCTTGCTAAAAAATACAGTGAAAGGATCGGCGAGATCATCAGCGCTGAAGTGTACCAGGTTTGGAAAAAAGAGATTTTATTATTGGATGAAGAGGGTAATGAACTGATCCTTCCCAAAAGCGAGCAAATACCCCAGGATTATTTTAAGAAAGGTGAATCCATCCGGGCTGTTGTTAAGAAAGTGGATATGAGAAATAACACACCGGTAATTATTCTTTCAAGAACTTCGCCTGACTTTCTTGCCAAATTACTGGAAATTGAAGTGCCTGAGATTTTTGATGGCCTTATAGTAATCAAGAAAATAGTTCGTGATCCGGGTGAAAGAGCTAAAGTAGCAGTTGAATCTTTCGACGATCGCATTGATCCTGTTGGAGCATGTGTAGGTATGAAGGGTAGCCGTATTCATGGTATTGTTCGTGAACTAAAGAATGAAAACATCGATGTGATCAACTATACAAACAATACTCAGTTACTCATCCAACGATCATTGACACCAGCGAAGATCACAAGCATGGAGCTTGACCAGGATAATAAACATGCAAATGTTTATCTGAAGCCTGACCAGGTTTCTTTGGCTATTGGTCGTCGTGGAGTAAATATTAAATTGGCGAGTGAATTGACAGGTTTTGAATTAGATGTTTATCGTGATGATGAAGGTGTAGAAGAGGAATTTGATATCGATCTTGATGAATTTAGTGATGAGATAGAAACATGGGTGATCGATGAATTAAAACGTATAGGTTGTGATACCGGAAGAAGTGTGTTGAACCTGACCGCAGCAGAATTAGAACGACGTACTGACCTGGAAAAAGAAACGATTGATGAAGTAAGAAAGGTATTGCAGGCTGAATTTGAGAAAGAATAGAACCCCCTGCCGCTAAAGGGGTGTTGGAAAAACGAGAAAAGACGAAACAGAATAATTTAAAAGTCCCTTTAGGGATTTAGGGTAAAAATTTATATGGCAGAAATAGCAACACCGCGATTAATGGCCGCAGCCAAAGAATTCAACATCGGAAAAGACACCCTTGTTGATTTTTTGACGGGCAAAGGATTTAGTAAAGATGATCTGAAGCCGACCTCAAAGCTTTCAGAAGACATGTACCGTGCCCTGCAGCAAGAGTTTCAGAGTGATAAAGTGGCAAAGCTGAAAAGTGATTTGATCGATCTGCCTAAAGGTGTTGCAGCCGATCTAAAGAAAAAGAAAGACGAAGAGGAAATTATTTTCAAAAAAGAAAAAGACGAAAAGAAGCCAGCGAAAAAAGAAGAGCTAAAAGAAGAAGCACCACCACCGCCACCACCAGTTGTGGTCGAGCAGCCTGTTGCTGAACCTGAAATAGTAAAAACAGAAGTGCCGGAATTGGAAGGCCCCAAAGTGATCAATAAAATTGATCTTTCAACAATTGATTCTTCAACAAGACCCAAAAAAGAGGCAAAGAAAAAAGAAGAAAAAAAAGACGAGAAAGAGGAAAAGAAACCAACAAAAAAGAAAGCAAAGAAAGAAGAAGTAATAGAACAGCCGGTTGGGGAAGTAAAACAGCAAATAATTCCTGAAGAGCATGTGGAAGAGGCAGCACCGGTTATTGAAAATATTAAGGCAGAGAAACTTGAAGGCCCTAAGATCCTTGGAAAAATTGATCTGCCAGTTGAGAACGATACTCGTCCAAAGCATGATGAGAAGCGTAAACGCAAACGCATCCCGATTGAAAAGAAAGAAGTAAAAAGAGAAGATGCAATTAAAGATAAAGACAGAAGAGAGGATAGATTTAAAAGAGATGATCGTCGCGGTGGACCAGGCACAGGAGGAGGTGGTGGTGATAGAAGAAGTGGACCAGGTGTTGGAACTGGTGGCGGTCGCAGAGATACCAGGCCTCGTGAAGAAAAAGTAATTGACGAAAAAGAAATTCAGGAAAAGATCAGAGAAACGCAAGCCAAGCTTGCTGGTGCTGGTGGTCGTGGCAAAAGCTTGAAAGCAAAATATCGTAAGGCCAAACGTGAAGAGATGGCCGAAGCGGCAGGAGATAGTGATGAAGGAAATAAGCTGCAGTTAACCGAGTTTATAAGTGTGAGTGAATTAGCAAACCTGATGGACGTAAACTTCACTGACGTCATCAGTAAGTGTATGGGCCTCGGCATCATGGTTTCCATCAATCAACGACTCGACGCAGAAGTAATAGAATTGGTAGCAAGTGAGTTTGGATTTGATGTTGAGTTCATTGATATGGAAAAGCAAATGGAGATGGAAGATGTGGGTGAAGATGATGATGAGGATGATGAATTAAAATCACGGTCACCTATTGTTACCATCATGGGTCACGTTGACCATGGTAAAACATCTTTGCTTGATTATATAAGAAGAGCTAACGTGGTGGCTGGTGAAGCAGGAGGTATCACACAACATATTGGCGCTTACCAGGTAGAACTTCCTAACGGAAAAGAGATCACTTTCCTTGATACACCCGGTCACGAAGCATTTACTGCGATGCGTGCCCGTGGAGCCAAGGTTACTGATATTGCAGTGATCGTAATTGCTGCTGACGATGCGGTGATGCCGCAAACAAAAGAAGCTATAAGCCATGCGCAGGCTGCCGGTGTGCCAATGATCTTTGCCGTAAATAAAATTGATAAAGATGGCGCCAATCCTCAAAAAATATATGAACAGCTTTCACAAATGAATTTGCTGATCGAAGCATGGGGTGGTAAATACCAGAGCCAGGAAATATCCGCTAAGCAAGGATTGAATGTTGATCAACTGTTAGAGAAGATCTTGCTGGAAGCAGAAATACTTGACCTGAAAGCAAATCCTGATCGGGAAGCAAGCGGAACTATAATCGAAGCAACATTAGATAAAGGACGTGGCTATGTAGCAACTGTGCTTGTTCAGAATGGCACTTTGAAAGGTGGGGATCTTGTGGTAAGTGGTCAGCATTTTGGAAGAGTGAAAGCAATGTTCAATGAAAGAAATAAGAAAAAGGACGAAGCACCACCTTCAGCACCCGTGTTAATACTTGGTTTGAATGGCGCTCCGCAAGCTGGCGAAAAATTCAAAGTGTATGATGATGAAGCTGAAGCAAAAGAAATTGCTTATCGTCGTGCACAAATTCTGCGTGAACAAGGTATTCGTACCAAGAAACATATTACACTTGATGAGATTGGTCGTCGTTTGGCACTAGGCAATTTCAAAGAACTGAATGTGATCATCAAAGGTGACGTGGATGGATCGGTTGAGGCGTTGAGCGATAGCTTGCAGAAACTAAGTACAGAAGAAATTGTTGTAAGAGTAATTCATAAAGGTGTTGGTCAAATAACTGAAAGTGATGTGACACTTGCCAACGCATCTGATGCCATCATTATCGGATTTAATGTTCGTCCTTCACAACAGGCTGCAAGACTTGCAGAAAATGAAGCGATAGAAATAAAAATGTATTCCATCATTTACAAAGTAATTGATGAAATAAAGATGGCGATGGAAGGAATGCTGGAACCAACCATCCAGGAAAAGATCGTTGCTAACGTAGAGATAAGAGAAGTATTCAAGTTTGATAAAACAATTGTAGCTGGTTGTTATGTACGTGACGGAAAGATCAAACGTGATTCTAAAGTCCGCCTTATCCGTGATGGTATCGTTATTTATCCAATCGGCGAAGGTTCCAGTGCAGAATTAGCTTCATTAAAACGTTTTAAAGACGATGTAAAAGAAGTACAGGCAGGAATGGAATGTGGTTTAATGATCAAAAATTATAGTGATATAAAAGTAGGTGATGTGGTTGAAGCATTTGAAGAAGAAGAAGTGAAGAGAACATTATAAGGTACAAGGCACAAGATTAAAGCATTTCTCCTTGTGCCTTGATTCTTGTCGCTTGTGCCTTCATCTTGAAACTTTTGTTAATAAACCCGGCCCCGACACTTCCTCTGATAATCAAAATTACTTTTGGGATTCAATTCCTGTTTATGAAGAAAATATTTACACTCAGCCTGTTTTTTACAATTGTCACAACAATTGTTGCACAGGGGCAATCAGCAAAAGTGGTAGCAGATAAAATCCTTGCTATTGTTGGCGACAGGATCATTCTTTATTCCGATATTCAAAACACTATTGCTGATGCGGTAAGGAACGGCAGCCAGGTACCTGATAATGCTCAATGTGTTTTGATGGAGCAGGCATTGATCTCAAAAGTGCTAATGCTGCAGGCAGAAAAAGATTCTTTACCGGTAACAGAAGAAGAAATAGAAGCTGACCTTGATAACAGGATCCGTAAATACATAAATGCTTATGGTTCCCAGGAAGCATTGGAAGAGATCGCCGGCAAAACCATTTACCAGATAAAAGAAGATGCAAGAGAAACGGTAAGAGAGCAAAAGCTGGCAGAAGCCATGCAACGGAAAATAGTGGAGAATGTGCACATCACTCCCAATGAAGTAAAACAGTTCTACGATAAAATCCCAAAAGATAGTCTTCCCTTTTTTGAATCAGAGCTGGAGATCGGGCAAATCGTTTTTTATCCAAAGAGTAACCGCGACCTTGAAAAGTTTGTAATAGATGAAATGCTTAATTACAAGAAGCAGGTAGAAATGAAAGTGGCGTCATTTGATCAATTGGCACAACGTTTTTCAGAGGATCCCGGAAGTAAGGACAGGGGAGGTCAATACCAGGTAAATCGAAATGATAAAACATGGGATCCAAATTTTCTTGCCGCTTGTTTCCGTTTGAAAAATGAAGGCGATATTATCGGACCTATTAAGACAAAATTTGGTTATCATTTAATACAATTGGTACAGCGCATTGGTGACGAGGCAGTGATCCGTCACATTCTTCGCATACCTCCTGTAACAGATGCCGAAGTAAAAACTGCCATTGCAAAAGCTGATACTGTAAGAGCAAAGATCATTACCGGCCAGGTAAGTTTTGCTGCAGCTGCTACACGTTACACAGAAGATGAGCAGGCAAAATTCAGTGGCGCATATTTTTTGGGTCGCGATGGTGGTCCTTATGTAACCATTGATCTGCTGGATAAAGATCTTGTTGCCATGCTTGATAAACTAAAACCTGGTGAATATTCTCAACCGGTGGTGTTTGATGACAATGGAAAAAAAGGTGTACGCATTGTACATTATAAAAGCCGCAGCGAGCCCCATCGCCTGAATATGAAAGATGATTTCAGCCGCATATCAACCATGGCGCAGGAAGAAAAAAAGCAAAAGGCGATTGAAAAATGGATGAAAGATAAAGTTCCCACTTACTATATCATGATCGATGATGAAATAAAAAGCTGCACTGATCTTACAAAGTGGATCGGTGAAAAACAGAAAGCGTTTTAATCGTGAGGAACGAAGCCATCTTCTAATTCATAGTAAATATTTATGTAGCCAGCCGAAGTGCTACTATTGGGCTTTCGTTGCGTCGCACTCTTGTACTGCAACAATTCTATTCAACTTTCTTCCACCCCCAATTGATTCTTTCTTTTAATTGGATATCCGGCCCCCGCCAGCGGGGATATTTATACATCACGTTATCTTAACAGTGCATCATTGCAATATATTTTTTCTTTTACGCAATACAGAATTGGGAAAGTAGATTATCCCCCGCTGGCGGGGGAAGTAGTTCAAACAGAAAAATTTTTCAATTTGCGGGTGGACAAAAGACTCAATAAAAAATAAGTTGGAATACAGAATCACGATAAAAGCTCAATAGAATTTCATTTGCTCAAAGGCAGCCGGATAGAAGCGGCACCGAAGCGAAGCGTAGGTACAGCGGATAGCCGGAACTAATGTCGAATTTTATTCAACTGCTGATTGCCCATAATCTATCTTCTTATCTCGAAAACTTCAACACCTATTTTCTGCGCATCAACCCTTAACTTTGCGCCTTCTCTTCACAGAATGATTCATGAGTGACCCGATAAAACACGAATGTGGCCTTGCATTCATCCGCCTGCGGAAGCCGTTCTCATATTACCATCAAAAATATGGCACAGTGCTGTGGGGCCTTAATAAGCTCTACCTGCTGATGGAAAAACAGCATAACCGCGGCCAGGATGGCGCCGGTATTGCTACAGTAAAATTAGATGTAGAACCGGGTTATCCTTTTATGAATCGGATGCGCAGTAATGCAACGCAGGCTATCGCAGATATTTTTCAGCAAGTAGAGAAGGAAGTAGATGAATTGGAAAAATATCATCCTGGCATCAGGAATCATCCGGGTTTGATGAAGGGCCATGTAAATTTTTTAGGGGAATTACTGCTTGGACATCTTCGCTATGGCACACAGGGAAAAAATAAATTGGAGTATTGTCATCCTTTTATTAATCGGGATACTATTCCTGCACGCAATCTTGCGTTAGCGGGAAATTTTAATATCGTTAACTCCGATGAATTGTTTGCATTGGCGGGAAAGGAGCCGCATGAGAATACCCGCTTCAGTGATCTGGCTGCAATGATCGAGTTGATGCATACTTATCTCTGTCGTGAAGATGAAGCTTCTCCGGAAAAATTAGATATTAAAAAAGTATTGAAGAAAGCCTTGCCAATATTTGATGGCGGTTTTCATGTTGGCGGGCTTACCGGCAATGGTATCGGTTTTGTTTTTCGTGATGCGCATGGTATACGTCCTTCTTATTATTATGTAGACAATGAAGTGGTAGTAGCCGCATCAGAACGTGCAGCGATACGTACAAGTTTTAATGTTGGAGAAAATGAAGTGAAAGAGTTAATGCCCGGGCAAGCATTGATCGTTGATGAAAAAGGCGTAGTAGAAGTAGCACAAATATTGGAACCCAAAGAAAGAAAAGCATGCAGCTTTGAACGGATCTATTTTTCCCGTGGTAGTGATGAAAAAATTTATCGGGAAAGAAATCAATTGGGTTATAACCTTACTGAACAAGTGCTGAATGCAATTGATCACGATCTGAAGAATACCATTTTTTCTTTTATACCTAATACAGCCGAAACTGCCTTTTATGGTATGCTGAAAGGGATGGAAGATTTTTTGAATAAAGTTAAGATCGAAAGAATTTTAAGTTGGGGCAGGGATTATGATCCTGAGAAACTGAAAGAAATGATCAATCGCCGCATCCGGATAGAAAAAGTAGCGATCAAAGATGTGAAGATGCGGACTTTTATTACCGAAGATGCAAGTCGCAGTGAGATGGTGCAGCACGTTTATGATGTAACTTATGGTACAGTAAGAAACGGAGAGGATACATTGGTGGTGATCGATGATTCGATCGTTCGTGGCACTACATTAAGAGAAAGTATTATTCGTATGCTTTCAAGATTGAAGCCGAAAAAAATTATTATTGTTTCTTCTTCACCACAAATTCGATATCCAGATTGTTATGGCATTGACATGAGCAAGATGGGAGAGTTTGTTGCATTCCAGGCAGTGGCGGCATTGTTGAAAGAAAGAAACAAAGAAGCTTGCCTGCAGGAAATATATGATCATTGCAAAGAACTCAATCGCAGCAATCAATTGCATACAGAGAATGTTGTAAAAAGAATTTATAAGTTATTTACCATTGAAGAAATCACAAATAAGATCGCTGAATTAGTTACTCCCAAAAACCTGGGCATTCCTGTGCAGGTCATTTACCAGACAATTGAAAATCTTCATACCGCATGCCCAAGTAACCTTGGTGACTGGTATTTTACAGGCAACTACCCCACACCCGGCGGTAATAAAGTAGTGAACAAAGCTTTCATGAATTATATGGAAGGGAAGAACGTTCGTGGCTACTAGTAGCAAACTTTAAGAAAAAATTCCAAAAGACAAATTCCAAATTCCATTTTCGGTTTGATGTTTCAATATTTATTTGGGATTTGGGATTTGATATTTGTAATTTTAATAAAGAAACTGGAGCGAAATGAAAACATTGCTTCTTATACGTCATGCTAAAAGCAGTTGGGATGATCCCGGGCTTACTGATTACGAACGTCCATTGAATGAACGGGGTAAAAAAGATGCACCCGCAATGGCGGAGAAGTTGTATGAAAGAGGGATCAAGATCGATGCATTTGTTACAAGCCCTGCAAGACGTGCAAGAAAAACTGCTGAACAGTTTGCTAAAAGATACAAAAAAGAAAAAGATGACTTGCTGCTGAAAACAGAATTGTATATGGCAACTGATGAGGCTTTTAATAGTGTTGTTGAAAAGCTAAATGATGATTTTGATTGCGTAGCTGTTTTTTCTCATAACCCCGGCATTACAGATTTTGCAAACAGCCTGACTGATGATATAAGAATAGATAATATTCCTACTTGTGGCATTTTTGCAGTATCCATCGAAGCGAAGAAGTGGAATAAATTTAAAGAAGCGAAAAAGAAATTCTTATTCTTCGATTACCCCAAGGCTCTTGTTCAGTGAACCTCTTTTGAAACTTACAAAAAATACTCCAAGGAAGATCATGATACCAGCCAGCAATTTTGCAGGCGTTAATTGTTCATGAAAAAAGATAATAGCAATAAGTGCAGCAAATATAGGTTGTGTATAGATATATGAACCTGTTGTTCCGGCGCCAAGATGTTGTATGCCGTAAATATTAAAGAAGTAAGCAAGAAAAGTCCCGGGAACAACGATGAATAGTATTGACAGGTAATGTGACCATTCCAATCTCTCCCATGGAATTGAAAAGAATTCATTCCAGCCAAATGGAAGTATCATAAGAAACCCAAAAGTGAACACCCACCTGACAACATGCAAAGGCGGATATTCGGCCATCAATGGTTTTACGATTATAAAATAAATAGTATAGGAAATAGCATTAATAACGATCAGCATATCACCAAGCAGGTAATTAGTGGCAGATGATGACTGCTCTTTTGATAAGATTAATAATACTGCTCCACCGATTCCTAATGCCAAACCCATTGCTTTTATGATCGTGACTTTTTCTTTTAAGATTGTGAAAGCAAAAACGGTAATAAGAATTGGTGTAAGTAATATCAACAATGATGCATGGATCGCCGATGTATAAATAAGTCCCTTGATAAAAAACATTTGATTGATGGCAATGCCGGTCAACCCGCAAAGAAAAAATCGAAGCCAGTGTTTTCTTTTTATATGAGGCTTTGTACTGCCCATAGCCCATAGCAACCAAAATAAAATAAGACTAATACCAACCCGCAGTATATTTATTGCATAAGGTTTAACCAGTGTCGGTGAAACATATTTTACCAAGCTGAAATTGACGGCGAAGAAAAGATTGGTACTAAGTACAGCAATATGTGCTTTGGTTTCGGATTTCAATTTGATTGGGTTTAAGAACGATACACAAATCGTTTTGCTTCTCCGATATTCTTCATTAAAGAAAAATCATTTTGTTTGACGCAAAAAGCAAATTGCTTTTTCATAAGATTATCTGCAAGGTATTCCTGCTCGGTTTGTCCTGGTGTTGGAATAAGAATGCTTTTCTTTTGCAAAGCAGCTATATCCATTATTGTGCTGTAACCACTTCGGGCAATGATGAATTCAGCTTTTATTGCTTCATCATTTAATTCTCCTGATGAAAGGTGATTATAAAAATTGATACTGTTCGTGGAAGGAATAATATTTTTTTCTCCTGGTAACCCTCTTACAATTGTTGCTGTACCCGGATAACTTACAATTTGATCAACGACTTTGTTTTCTAAAATTGTTCTTTGCGGCTCCGGGCCGGAAAGAATGATCAATAAATGATCCCGGATACCCCCATCTCCTAAAGAGGAGAAAGAAGAAAACCTTGATAAGGCACCGATATACTTTAGCGGAATGTCAGGAAACCTATCTGGGTGTGATAATTCTCCTGCTAAATTATTTTCACCTTCTTCATCCGGAACCCAACATTCATTAAACTGGTTAATGAATTTATAATTCCATCGCTGTAAAATTCTTTCGCTCCATTTTCCCAAAGAACTTTTGATACATAACTGGTGGGTGATAAAAATAGAAAATATTTTTTCATGATAAAGTCCATAGCGGTTGTCGGAGATCACGGCCCCGAATCCATATTTGTCCACTTGTTCATCCAGCCATTTATTTTCATCTTTTATCGATCTTAAAATGGATGGTATTTGTAAAAGAAGCTTACCGGTTAAACCTGTTTTTGCATATTTTATCCCATAACCCTTTAATGGTAAAAATGGCAACGAAGAAAATTCTTCCCTAAGTAGTTTTTCCTGTGCTCCTTCACCTGCCAACCAGACCTCGCAATTGTTATTCAATAAATCCCTGATAACCGGCACACAACGGGTAGCATGACCCAATCCCCAGTCAAGTGGAGCTACAAGCAGCTTTTTACCAGCCAGATCAGTCATATAATTTTTTGCAGCATTTATCAATTGGTATACTAAATTGCCCGTAAAATAGTTTAATTTAGAAATTCATTTATGACAAGATTAAACAAGATAGTGTTTGCGGTGTTATTAATAGTAGCTGTTGGAGCCGTTAGCTGTAATAAAAACTATTATACCAGCAAGGCCAAGGGCAACGATTGTGGCTGTCCGAATAAGAAAGGCATGGCTGGCTATTAATGTAACGTGTAATTGAAATGAAAACCCCGAACAGAGAAAGAGAACTGGTGTTGTTATTAAAAACAGCGCTGATGAGTGAGAAGGCTCTTGAAAAAGAATTGATCAGCCTCGAACATCTTTTTCTGTATGCAGAATCAGTACCTGCATTTTGTCAAACTCATGAATTAGTACTTCGCAATCGCATCACTTCCAAAAGATCAAAGCTGATAAACGTTTATTACGAGCATCAATTAAAACCGTTCTGGTTTTTAGTGAACAAAAACTGACCATCATTTTTTAGCAAAGTTTAAAGTCTGTCACTTAGTCTTTTCACAAATCACGGCATTATTCTCGCCTTACTGTAAAGCCTTGTTAAAGCCTTTTACAATAATCAATATCTGTAAATGTGATTGCGTTAGCAAGAAAAACACTACACACACATGCATAAAAATATTTTCCTCTTAGCCGCAATTTTTATCATTGTTTCCTGTAAAAAAAATAATGACTCAACAAGCAATAGCTCTGGTGCTGATGAATGTGTCATGAAAGCGTCAGCAGGTAATGGTGAAATAAAAGCGAGTCAGTACATAGTTGCATTTAGTCCTGTCATTAATTCACGAACTTCATCTCGTATCAGTCTTGACCAGGTGAGTAAAAATATTTTGCAAAGAAACACCATTGATGTTTCGGCATTAAAAACATCTTTTGTTGGTGAGCCCGGAGGTTTTATAGCAACTATGACTTCAGCTCAAGCCGAAGCTTTGCGCCACGACGAATCAATTGAAGCAGTAGAGCCGGACAGGGTTATTTCATTGGGATCTTGTTTTACTGTTGTTGAACCACGACTCATTACATGGAATATAAATCGTATTGGTTATGGAAATGGCATTGGCAAAACAGCATGGATCGTCGATTCGGGAATCGATTTTGATCATCCTGATCTGACAGTCGATCAAACAAGAAGCCGCTCATTTGTTGATGGCCAAACATCTGCCGATGATCAGAATGGACACGGTACACATGTAGCAGGAATTATTGGCGCAAAAAATAATACGATCGGGGTATTGGGAGTTGCTTCAGGTGCATCGCTTGTGTCATTGCGTGTACTCGATAAAGATGGTGAAGGGAATCTATCTTATATCATCCAGGCCTTGGCGTATATAAATACAACTGCGGATGCAGGTGATGTTGTGAATATGAGTGTCGGCGGCGAATCAGGTTCTGAAATTCTTGATCAACAAGTAAAAAATACAGCAGCAAGAGGAATCTATTTTGCAATAGCAGCAGGCAACGAAGGTAAGTTGGCAAATCTTAGTTCACCGGCACGGGCTAATGCATCAAATATCTATACAGTATCCGCAGTTGATAGCCTTGACAACTTTGCTTCATTTTCTAACTATGGAAATGATGTAGTTGACTTTGCTGCGCCGGGTGTTCGCATTTTATCTACATGGACAGATAATCGCTATGCCTATGCAAGCGGTACTTCGATGGCTGCGCCGCATGTGGCAGGATTGTTATTGTTAAGAGGCAGAAATATCACAAGCTCTGGGTTTGCCAAGAATGACCCGGATGGAACGCCTGATCCTATTGCACATTATTAAAAATCATAGCCCACGGTTTAAACCGTGGGCTATGATTTTTATATTCAGAAAAAACTTTATTGCATCCGGCAACGAGACTTATATTCGATCCTTATTTTATCGCAACAGCTTGTTTTTTTAGTTCTGTTTACATTTTTATGTTTGCCAGGTTTTTTTTCTGCAAGTGTAAAAGGAATTCCGATCCTCATATTCCAACCAGAGGCATTTGATTCAAGATTAGCAAAGCTTGTTTTAGTGCCCGATACAGAAGAAACGGTTTGTTTATTCATATTACCGATACCCGTGAAATAATTGATACTTACATTCAACAGGCGTTGTTTATTTCTTCCAAACTCAAAACCCATTCCTGTGAGTAAAGCAGTATTCAAATTGCCTGCACGATATTCATAAGTAGTTTGTCCACCCTGTGTTTTTGTAACAATATCAGTTTTGGAAGAAGGAACAAATCCGACACCTACAGATGGCTGCAAACGAACCCATCTCCCTTTATTTTTATTTTCAACTTTTTTTGCAGCACTGCTTTTGCTTTGGCAATGATTCGATTGGGAAGAATAGTTTCTTGAGCAATTGCTGCGATAAGAAGAACTGCTACAGCTACTACCTGATGATTTAGTTTTAGATGTTGATGTATTTGAAGATTGCTTTGATTTATTAAAGAAGATCGGGTTGGTTGTAAATTGATAACCCGCTTCTAAACGAAGTTGCATATTGGCTTTTGTAGCAGTGTATACGCTCATTCCATTTTCGATATCATTAAAATTATACAACACACCCGAGCGACTGGTACTTGCGCCAACATACGGTCCGAAACCTTGCTTGAATTTATAATCAAGCCGCAAACTTACCTGCGGATTAAATTCTCCTCCCAGCGGAGAAAATGATCCGAGGTTATTGTAATTAACAGATGTTCTCGAATTTTCAAAACCCACCTGGGGGGTTAAAGAAAGTCTTTGGGCATTCATTGCAGAAGCAATGAACAGGATACCCATTAAGGTAACACTTCTCATGGCAATAAATTTTAGTGTAGAGAAGTTAAGATATTTTTTTACCGGGAAAAAATTAAATACACAGGCGGCAGAAAAGACCTCATTCCAGTTGGGGCTCCACATATTTTTCATCCCTTGGTTTTAGGCGATAACGCTTAATGAGGCGGGCACAAGTGTTCCAGCGCAGCAATGCATCATCATTACCTGGGGGACGAATAGCTTCTGCTTTTTCATAAAGCTCCATTGCATCAATTAACCACTCATATATAATATAAACAGCATCGGGAATATTTTTACCCAATAACGATTTACCCTTGCGTTCGCATATAATGCCAGCGTAATAATACCGTTCATATTCGCTTGGAAGACGGGATAACAAATGCCTTGCTTCATTTACATCTGCAGGTGAAGAAGAATTAAATTCATCGGTAATTGCTAGCAACATGATTACAAGAGCCCTGGTATTTGCAGGTTCAATTTCCAGGATGTCGAGGCAAATACTTTCTGCCAGGCGCGGCTCGTTCAGCAAGCGATACCGCTCTGCTTTTTCAAGTGCCTCGGAAACACCTTCTGCGGAAATTTTTTTTAATTCAAACATGACTGAATCGTTTGAGTGATCAAATATTCTCAACAATGGTTTTTGCTAAATGAAATTTACGATTTAGTCCCGATAGTTATCGGGGGGATTTTATTTCTTTCCGAATAATATTCTGAAAAATCTCTTCAGGGGATCGTAAAACTTATCGGCTACTCTTTCTTTCAGCGGGATAATGGCATTATCAGTGATTGTAATATCCTGCGGGCAAACATTCGTACAGCACTTTGTAATGTTGCAATACCCGATACCATTTGCTTTTTTCAGATCCTCCCGCCTGTCTTCCACATCAAGCGGATGCATTTCCAATGAGGCTACCTGTACAAAATATCTTGGACCGACAAATTTTTCATGCAACTGATGTTCACGAAGTACATGGCAAACATCCTGGCAAAGAAAACATTCAATACATTTCCTGAACTCCTGTACTCTATCTATATCCTCCTGTGCCATTCGCCATGTACCATCGGCAGCATCAGGTGGCCGTGGTTTAAATTTTTTAATTTTTTTCTTGACTTCAAAATTCCAGGAGACATCAGTTACTAAATCTTTAATAAGAGGAAAGGCTTTCATAGGCTGAACCAGTACCGGTTTATCAAGCGGCAGATCACTCATCCGGCACATACACATGAGTTTTGGGATCCCATTTACTTCTGCCGAACATGAACCACAATGACCGGCTTTACAATTCCAGCGGACAGCAAGATCGTTTGCATATTTTGCCTGTATCAGCAATATAGCATCCAGCACAACCATGCCTTCGGAAATTTCAAGAGAATAACTTTCGAATCTTCCATTATTGGCATCACCACGTAATATTTGAAATGCTGCTGTCGGCATTATTTAATGTGTATATTTTTTATTGTTTTTTATGGCTCATTTCATTTCCTCTATAATTTTTTTAAGTTCTTCGCGGATTTCCGGAATTGGTTCTTGCCTGATTGTCATTTGTCCATCTGCATTCTTTCTTATTACTAAATTATACTTGCCGCAATTTGGATCTTTGTCCGGGTAATCTTCACGGAAATGTGCACCACGACTTTCTTTTCTTTCCAGGGCAGCCATAGTTATAGCTTCTGATGCGAGCAACATATTGCGAAGATCAAGCGCAGTATGCCAGCCCGGGTTAAATTCCCTGTTACCAGTAACAAATACATTTTTGGCCCGTTGGTTCATTAATCGTAAATGTTCCTTTGCACGCAGCATTTCTGTTTCATTCCTTACAATACCTACCAATTGCTGCATCATATCCTGCAAAGCAAACTGTACATCAAATGGATTATCACCTTTTTCCCTTTCAAATGGCTGCAGTGCGTAATGTTCGGTTGCTGTAATTTGTTTTTCATCAATAATGCCCACATTATTCTCTTTTGAAAATTTTGCCGCATACTCTCCGGCTCTTTTTCCAAACACCAATAAATCTGAAAGTGAATTACCTCCAAGCCTGTTAGCTCCGTGTAGTCCGGCACCACATTCACCTGCAGCAAAAAGACCCGGCAAGGTTGACATTTGTGTATCTGCATCAACACGAATGCCTCCCATCATATAATGAGTAGTGGGACCTATTTCCATGGGCTCTTTGGTAATATCAATATCGGCCAGCTTCTTAAACATATGAAACATGCCGGGCAATTTTTTCTTGATATGTTCTTCTGAGTTGGAGATCTTTTTCTTTATCCAGGAAATATCAAGGAACACTCCGCCATGCGGACTGCCTCGTCCTTCTTTTATTTCACGAACAATACAGCGAGCCACATGATCACGGGTAAGCAACTCAGGGGGTCGTTTAGCATTTTTATCACCCTGTATATATCGCCATCCTTCTTCTTCATTATCCGATGTCTGATTCCTGTATGGTTCAGGAATGCTATTGAACATAAACCGCTCTCCATTCTTATTAAGTAAAACGCCACCTTCGCCACGTACACCTTCTGTTACAAGAATTCCACGAACACTCGGAGGCCAGATCATTCCGGTAGGATGGAATTGTAAAAACTCCATATCAATTAATTCAGCGCCGGCATCGTATGCCAATGCATGACCATCACCTGTGTATTCCCAACTATTGCTCGTGATTTTATAAGAACGGCCAACACCACCCGTTGCAAGAATTACTGCTTTTGCATGGAAAGTTTTAAACCGTCCTCTTTCTCTTTCATACCCGAATGCACCAATTACACGACCACCATCTTTAAGAAGTGTAATAATGGTACACTCCATATGTACTTCAACTCCCTGGTGAATGCAATGATCCTGTAATGTGCGGATCATTTCTAATCCCGTTCTATCACCAACATGAGCTAACCGTGGATATTTATGACCTCCAAAATTCCTTTGTAATATTTTTCCATCTTTGGTGCGATCAAATAATGCTCCCCATGCTTCTAATTCTCTTACACAGTCAGGAGCTTCTTTGGCATGTAACTCAGCCATGCGCCAGTTATTGAGATATTGTCCGCCACGCATTGTGTCAGTGAAATGTACTTTCCAGTTATCACGGTCATCAACATTTCCCATTGCTGCGGCAATGCCACCCTCAGCCATCACAGTATGTGCTTTTCCTAAAAGTGATTTGCAAATAAGTCCAACAGTAACACCCCGGGCTGATGCTTCAATAGCGGCTCGAAGACCAGCACCACCAGCACCGATAACGAGTACGTCGTATTTATATGTATCGTATGATGACATGAAATGCTTTTAGTTTATCGTTTCTTGTTTTTTGGTACCAGCAGTAAAAAATCTATTCAGCTTTTGTTGCGTCACACTCTTGTACATTTTGTTTTCTACTCAGCTTTAACCTCATCCTCTTAACCTTCTCCATTTGGAGAAGGACGGTGCTTTTGTACTAAACCAAATTTTATATCTACCACTTCAACTATAGAATAAACCCAATCATTAATAAGATTTTTAAAATAAGTTAGCCTTGTGTACAAGCAAGCCCCCTTTAGGGGGTTTGGGGGTTCATATTATTCTCCAGTCTGTCCACACTCCCATCGAACATAGCCTCACATAAATATCAGTGAATGCTACCCAGAACAAACTCATCCATGCCCACAACATATGTTTTCTGTTAAGACAACTTACACATCTATACATTGTAAAACGAACCGGCTTACCTGAAAGACGATCCATAAACCCTCCGACAGCGTGACGAAGAGAATGACATCCCAACGTATATCCACCAAGCAACACTACATTGGTGGCTAACACCAATGTACCTATGCCTATACCAAATGTTTTTACACCTGCAGAATCAGTAAACCATAATGCTTTCCATACATCAATGGAAAGAAAAACTATAAATAACAAAGCGATATACATAAAGTAGCGATGAACATTCTGAATTATTAATGGAAATGAATTTTCACCCCGATAAGTTTTTCTTGGCTCTGAAACTGTGCAGGAAGGTGGATCAGCCCAGAATGCTTTATAATAGGCACCCCGATAATAATAACAGGTAAGACGAAATAAACCCGGCGCCCATAAAATTAAAAGCGCAGGGGACCATGGCAACCACATGGGCCACCAACCCGGTTTTGCCCCAAACCAACTATGGGGCGAATCGCCAAAAAGTTCTGGCGAATAAAGGGGTGAAATATAAGAACCGTAATGATAATGCGTGCCCTGGAATGCGGCCCATGTAACATAAACAACAAAAGAACCAAGACCTATGAAGGTAAATAATGGCGTCACCCACCACGCATCTTTCCTGCTGGTAATACCAAAACGATGTACCACTCCCATCAAGTTAATATCAGCCATAATAAATGACTTTGAAGATTACGATGAAACCCCGGTATGCACATTTTTTTTCAATGGGTAAAAGAAAGACCTGCCCTCTAAGATAATTCAAAACAGAATATGAGCAAGAGAAAAAAATAATGCAAATTTATTTTCCGCAGAGATATAAAAGTATTCAGGAGAGTTTTCTTAATGCTTCACCCAACTTGCTAATCATTTCATCAATCTCTTCTTTTTTACAGGTGCCAACGCTGAGACGATACCATGGGTTGCTGCGGCTGCTGCCAAATGCATAAAAAGGAACAACAGCAAGACCCGCTTCGTTCAGAATATATGCAGTTACATCCCCTTGACTTTCCAATAATTTTCCATCTGGAGTTTTTTTGCCGACAGCATCAACTTTTATGGTTAAGTAAATAGCAGCTTCAGGTGTAATGCAATCAACCGGTAATCCTTCGTTTTTTAATGTCATAAAACCGGCATGAATGCCACGTAGTCTTTCTTCGAGTCCATTTTTAAAATGAAGCAGGTAGTTTTCAATTTCTTTTTTCTTACTTAAAAAATTTGCAACAGCTTTCTGCTCTGCCATGGGCGCCCATGCTCCCACATGCCCAAGTATTGATTTCATTTTATTAATAACAGATGCTGGTCCCATGCTCCATCCAACTCTTACACCCGTTGCTGCAAATACTTTACTGATAGCATCGATGAAGATCGTGTAGTTACGCATTTCAGGTCTTAATGAAACAGGATTATAATGTTTGATATCACCATAAGTTAAATGCCAATACATTTGGTCGTACATGATAAATATTTTCTTTTCCTTTTCACTTCTTCTTGCATTTTCTTCAAGCACTAAATCACAAATTGCTTCTAATTCTTTTTTTGAGAAAGTTGTACCGGTAGGATTTTGCGGCGAGCATAAAGAAATAAGCGTTGCATCTTTTATATGCGGACGAATATTATTCGCTGTTGGCATAAAATTATTTTCTGCTGTTGCTTCTATCACTACATGTTCACCTTCTACAAAATGTGTATAATGATTATTATTCCATGATGGTACAGCATAGATCACCTTATCGCCTTTATCACAGATAGCACGGTAAGTTGCATAGATAAGCGGACGACCACCGGATGAAACTAAAATTTCACTTAATGAATAATCAAGTTTCTCCCATTCTTTCATAAATGAAGCAATGGCTTCACGCAGATCAAGATTGCCTTCCGCAGCAGGATAATTTGTAAAATGATTCCTGTAAGCAGTTACAATTTCATCTTCCATTTCTTTTGGTATGGGAAAAATTGAAGGATCAAAATCACCAACAGTAAAATTGTAGATCTTTTCACCTTGCCTCATCTTTTCACGGATCTCACCTCCCAGCTTTACAATTTCAGAACCAATTAATGTTTCAGATAAATGCGACA
>Ga0070698_100002756_pt1 | contig 19321 bp, 16 predicted proteins | sample KBSK1502metaG_FD_65477 | JGI IMG/M metagenome (GOLD analysis project Ga0070698, IMG submission 65477) | Corn, switchgrass and miscanthus rhizosphere microbial communities from Kellogg Biological Station, Michigan, USA - KBS K1-50-2 metaG | ecosystem: Host-associated > Plants > Roots >...
GGGCGTGCTCGAGCGGCACAAGGCGGGGCGCGCGTACCTGTACGCCCCGGTCGCCGACCAGCCGGGTCTCGCGGCGCGCCGGATGGCGCGGGTGCTCGACGGCGAGGCCGACAGGGAGACCGTGCTGGCACGGTTCGTGTCCTCGCTGTCCGATAGCGACGAGGAACTGCTGCGCCGGATGCTCGGCGACCACGGAATGGGCGGCGACGCAGGCCCGCGGGCCAGCGGCGGTTAGGCGCGGCGGATGCAACTGACGGTCTACCTCCCGCTCGTGATCCCGGTACTGGCGGCGCTGGCCGCCAGGCCGCTGGCCGACCGGCTGCCGCCCGTCGCGGCGACCTGGCTGCTCACCGGCAGTTCGGTGGCGCTGGCGCTGGCCAGCAGCGCGGTGCTCGGCCTGCTGGCCTTGTCGGCGCTGGTCAGGATCCCGCTGGTGGCCGCCGTCTCGAACATGTCCGTGCCGGTCATCAGCCGCAGCGACTCCGTGTCGGTGCCGGTCGCGATCGTCGCGGGCACGCTGCTGGCGGCGGCCGCCGCGGCGGCGATCCGGGCGCTGTGGCGGCGCTGCGCGGCGATCGTCGCCGCGGGCCGCCAGGCGCGCCGCCTGCCAGGCGCCGGACAGGTCGTGGTGACCGAGGACGACGCCGCCGACGCCTACACACTGCCCGGCTGGCCGTGCCGGATCGTGATCACCTCGGGCATGCTGCGCGTGCTGTCCGGACCGGAACGCGACGTCCTGCTCGCCCACGAGCGCTCGCACGCTACCGGGTCGCACTACCTGTTCACCTCGGCCGCGCGGCTGGCCGCCGCGGCCAACCCGCTGCTCCGCCCGGTCGCCGCGCAGGTCTGCTACACCGTCGAGCGGTGGGCGGACGAGCGGGCCGCGACGGCGACGGGGAACCGGCCGCTGGCCGCGCGCGCGATCGCCAGGGCCGCCCTGGCTAGCTCCGCCGCGCCACCGGACCGCGACGGCCCGCTGGCCGCGCTCGGCATCGTGACTCCCGAGGACGCCGAGCGCGATCACATAAGGCACCGGTTCCGCGGGCCGGGCCTGCGCGGAGCCGGCCCGGTGCCCAGGCGGGTGGCCGCGCTGCTCGGCCCGCCGCCGCGCACCCGCTTGCTGCTGGTCGGCGCGGCCGTGGTGCTCGTCGCCATCTCCGGGCTGTCCGCCCTGGACGCGGCAGCTAGCCTGCACGCCCTCGTCGAACTAGCCCAGGTGCCCGCGGCCGGATCCTGACCCGGCCGTCAGCACAGGTGCTGGCGTCCGCATCCGGTTTCAGGGAGCCTGACAGTTAGGATCTAGTGGCGAGCGAACAGGGGGCTCGGCATGGCATGGCATCTGGAGATGGCGCGGATCATCGAAGCGGTGCGCAGCGCGCCGCCCATCTTCGGCCTGCAGCCCTGGGACCTGGTGGCGGGCGACGCGGGAGCGCGGGTGGATCTGTACGCCGACCCGGACCGGGTCCCGGACAGCATCTCGCCGCGTGAGGTCGCAATCAACTGCGGCGCGGCCCTGTACAACCTGCGGCTGGCGCTCCGGGTGGCCGGCCGCGAGCCGTCGGTCTGGATGCTGCCCGGCCTTGATCAGGGAACGCTCATCGATCACCTGGGCGCCGCACGCATCCTCATCGCTTCCGTCGAGGTCATGCCTGAGCGCATCGCGCCGCCCAACGCCGGCGTCCAGGAACTCTACGAGGCGATGTGGCTGCGGCACATCAACCCCGGGCAGTACGCGCTGCAGCCGCTGCCGCTACCGCTGCTGGTGGAAATGGAGGAGGCCGCCGCGGAGGAGCACGGCTGGCTGCGGATACTGCACCCGCGCGAGCAGAAGGCGATCCTGCGCGCGACGATTCGCGGCGGGGAACTGGCCGCCCGCGAAATGCAGCTGATGACGCTGTCCACCGACGACGACCGGCCGCTTGACTGGCTGCGCGCCGGGCAGGCGCTGCAGCACGCGCTGCTCACCGGGACCAGGTACTCGATGTCCGCGGGGACCGGGCGCAGCGAGCGGTACCGCTCGTCGCTCAAGTACCGGCTGTCGGACTTTCACCCGCTCCACCCGCCCGACCGGGTGCCGTCCGACTTCGGGGTGACCGCGTCGCTCCTCACCCAGTCTCTCGACCGCCAGGACCAGCAGGGGATTCCGCGGCAATGGCCCTGGCCGACGTTCTACAACGAGGTGCCGCAGGTGGTGCTGCAGGTCGGTTTCGCGCCGGTGGAGCGGGTTCCCGCGCCGCCGCTTTACGGGGCCCAGCCGACGGAAACGGAGTGACCGCGGGCCCGTTCGGGATAGTTCTTTGTGCGGAATTACTAATATCATTCTGAATGGATAGTGGCTTCGCGCAAAGGTCCGCCAGCTGCGGAAGCGCAATATCCGGGGCCGCAGAATCCCGCCGGGCGTTTTTGGCTCGCGCCCCATGGGACCAGCCAGGTTGCAGAGAAACAATCGCCTCAGGAAAGCCGTCACAACGGCCGGAGGTCCCTCTGCCATGGCCATGCCCACCGCGCTCGAGATCGCACGTCAGGCTACGCTCAAGCCAATCGCGGAAATCGCCGAAGACGTCGGTATCCCGCCGTGGCTGACCGAACTCCACGGTGAGCACGTCGCCAAGATCGACCTGAACGCCATCGACGAGCTCGCCGACCGGCCGAAAGCGAAGTACGTCGTCGTCACGGCGATCACCCCGACGCCGCTGGGGGAGGGGAAGACCACCACGACGATCGGCCTCGGCATGGCGTTCCGGCACATCGGCAGGAAGGCCACGATCGCGATCCGCCAGGCGAGCATGGGCCCGACGTTCGGCATCAAGGGCGGCGCGGCGGGCGGCGGCTACAGCCAGGCCGTCCCGTTCGAGCTGCTGAACCTGCACCTCACCGGCGACATGCACGCGGTCACCGCGGCCAACAACCAGATCGCGGCGATGGTGGACAACAGCCTCTACATGGGCAACGAGTTCGGCCTTGACCTGAACCAGATCACCTGGCGGCGGGTGCTCGACGTCAACGACCGGGCGCTGCGCAACATCGTGGTCGGTCTCGGCGGGTCCGGCGACGGCGTGCCGCGGCAGGCCGGCTTCGACATCACCGCCGCGTCCGAGGTGATGGCGGTGCTCGCGCTGTCCAGGTCGCTCAAGGACATGCGCGAGCGGCTCGGCCGCATCGTGGTCGGTTACACCAAGTCGGGCGAGCCGGTCACCGCCGAGCAGCTGAAGGCGGGCGGCGCAGCGGCGGTGATCATGCGCGAGGCGCTCAAGCCGAACCTGCTCCAGACGCTGGAGAACACGCCGGTGTTCGTGCACGCGGGGCCGTTCGGCAACATCGCGCACGGGAACTCGAGCGTGGTGGCCGACCTGATCGGCATCCACACCGGCGAGTTCCTGGTCACCGAGGCCGGGTTCGGCGCCGACATGGGCGCCGAGCGGTTCTTCAACATCAAGTGCCGCGTCTCCGGGCTGAAGCCGGACGCCGCGGTGGTCGTCGCCACGGTGCGCGCGCTGAAGTCGCACTCCGGCAAGTACAAGGTGGTCGCGGGCAAGCCCCTGCCCGAGGACATGCTCAAGGAGAACCCGGACGACGTGCTGGTCGGCGCGGCCAACCTGCGCAAGCAGCTGGAGAACGTGCGGGCGCACGGCGTCGAGCCGGTCGTCGCGATCAACTCGATGCCCAGCGACTTCCCCTCCGAGCACGCCGCCATCCAGGAACTGGCCGCCTCGATGGGCATCAGGTCGGCGGTCTGCACGCACTTCGCCGACGGCGGCCGCGGCGCGGCCGAGCTCGCCGAGGCGGTCGCCGAGGTCGCGGCGCAGCCGAACTCGTTCCACCACATCTACCCGTCCGAGGCGACGCTGCGGGAGAAGATCGAGACCCTCGCGACCAAGATCTACGGCGCCGACGGCGTGGACTACACTCCGCTGGCGTCGAAGCAGCTCGACGGGTACGAGAAGAACGGCTTCGGCAACTTGCCCGTCTGCATCGCCAAGACCCAGTACTCGCTGTCCCACGACGCGAGCCTGAAGGGCGCGCCGACCGGGTTCCGGCTGCCGGTCCGCGAGGTCCGCGCCTCGGTCGGCGCCGGCTTCGTGTACCCGATCTGCGGCACCATGAACACCATGCCGGGCCTGGCGAGCAAGCCCGCCGCGATCAGCATCGACCTCGACGAGAACGGCGAAATCGTCGGCCTCTACTAGCCCGTCAGCGGGCCCGTGCCTTCGCCAGCCCGGCTCAGGCCGGGGCCGCTTAGCCCCAGACCCGCTCCGCGGTGGTGACGACCAGCTCCAGCTTGGCCTTCTGCTGGTCGGGGGTCAGCACGTTGCCCGCCGAGGTGGACGCGAACCCGCACTGCGGGCTGAGGGCGAGGTTCTCCAGCGGCACGTACCGCGCCGCCTCGTCGATCCGGCGCCGCAGCTCGTCCTGCGACTCGAGGACCGGCGTCTTGGACGAGACCAGGCCGAGCACGACCACCGCGCCAGGCCGGACGAACCGCAGCGGCTCGAAGCCCCCGGCGCGGTCGGTGTCGTACTCGAGCAGGAACCTGTCGACGGGCACGGTGCCGAACAGCTTCTCCGCCACCGGCTCGTAGCTGCCCTTCGCCATGTACGCGCTGCGGTTGTTGCCGCGGCAGATGTGCATCCCGACGGTGAGGTCCGGGTTCGCGTCCTTCACGCTGCGCACGATGTCCGCGTCGGCGGCGACCGACGCGTCGAGGATGACCGCCGGGTCGAGCGTGTTCTGCGTCGCGGCGCGGAACTCGTCGTCGAACACCTGGTTGTAGGACAGCGAGTCGAGCTGCACCCAGCGCGTGCCGAGCCCGGCGAGCTCGGCGATCTCCGCGACCTGCAGCGCGACGAGGTCGGCGACCAGTTCCGCCGGGTCGGGGTAGGCGTCCGCGCTGACTTCCTCGCGCCAGGTCATGCCGCCCATCGCCGCGGACATCATGGTGATCTTGAACTGGCCGGGGACCCGGGACGCCATGAACTCCGCCTCGACCGCGGTCAGGTGGTCCTTCTGGACCACCTTCGAGCTGGCCGCGGTCATCACGAAATCGGTCTCTTCCTCCGGCGGGATCCCGCCGTCCTCGCGGTGCCAGGTCACGGCCGGCGTCTCGATCTGGCTCATCCCGCCGATCGACTCGAGGATGCCGGTCATCCAGTTGGTCCGCCTGGCCTCGCCATCGGTGAACACGGTGATCCCCGCCGAGCGCTGAATGTCGATGTTCTCGCCGGCGGCGCGGTCTTCCGCCGCCCGCAGGTCCGCTTCGGTGATATTCCCCGCCCGGTAGGCGGCGCGGGCCTCGAGCAGCCAGGGCTGCCGCAGCATGCTGCCGACGTGCTCAGCGTGAATGTCCGTTGCCATGGGCGACCGTCTCCCTTGCCGATGTCATGATATGTCCGACTACCTTCCCAAGCGTGCCTCGCGAAGTCTAGGCCCGAACTTTCCGCCGGTTCGCGGGATTACGCGTGCGCGGCCGCGCACGTACGCTAACTAAGTGAACCTGGGCAGTGAATTTATCCAGCGCGTCCTGCACCTCGATGACCCGCTGACGCGCGATCTGACAGTGCAGCGCGGCCTGCCGGTGCCGATGCCCGACGGGACGGTGCTGCTCGCCGACCGGTGGGCGCCGCGGGCCGACGGCGACGGGCTCCCCGTCGCGCTGCTGCGTACCCCCTACGGGCGTGGCCGGCTGTTCGGCGCCGCCATGGCCAGGCCGCTCGCCGAGCGCGGGTTCCAGGTCCTGATGCAGTCGGTGCGCGGCACTTTCGGGTCGGGCGGGACGTTCCGGCCGATGCGGGACGAGCGGGACGACGGGCTGGCGACCCTGGAATGGGTCAGGAAGCAGCCGTGGTTCGGCGACGCGATCGTGCTCTTCGGCTCCAGCTACCTCGGCTACGTCCAGTGGGCGGTGGCCGACCGGCTGCCGCCTGAGGTCAAGGCGATGATCCCGGTCGTGACCGACTCGAGCCTTTCCCTGGAATTCTTCCGGGCCGACGGGTTCTCTCTCGAGACGCCCTTCGGCTGGGGGATCTTGGTCGACGCGCAGGAGCGCCCGGGCGCGCTGCTGCGGCAGGTCACCGCCGCCAGGAAGAACCTGCGGGCGTTGCGCACGGTCCCGCTCGGCCGCGCCGACGAGGCCGCGGCCGGGCACCGCGTCGACTACGTACAGAACATCCTCGCCCACGATGCGAACGACCCGTACTGGGCGCCGGTGGACCACAGGGACCGCGTCGCGCAGGTGACCGCGCCGGTCAGCTCGATCGGCGGCTGGTACGACATCTTCCTGCCCGGCCAGCTGCGCGATTTCCAGGTGCTGCAGTCCCTCGGCCGGCCGGCCCGGCTGACCGTCGGGCCGTGGACGCACCTGTCGATGGACGGCACCTCGATCACGGAGGCCGTGGAGTTCGGGCTGGCGTACGCCCGCGGCCTCGAGCCGCCGCCGCGGTCCCCGGTTCGGCTCTACGTGATGGGCGCCGGCGAGTGGCGCGACTTCGAGTGCTGGCCGCCGGCTGGCTACTCACCGACCCGGCTGCACCTGGGACCTGGCGGCACGCTGTCCGTCGCGGATCCCGGCGCCCTCGGTGTGTCCGGCGCCGCCGCCGAGTCGGCGCCGGACCGGTACCGCTACGACCCGGCGGACCCGACGCCGGCCGTCGGCGGCGCGCGGATGGTGCGGGACAGCGGCCGCCGGGACAACACCGCGCTGGAAGCGCGGCCGGACGTGCTCACCTACACGACCGCGCCGCTCGAGGCGGACACCGAGGTGATCGGCGAGGTCAGCGCCGAGATCTGGTTCTCTTCCAGCCTGGCCCACGCCGACGTGTTCGTCCGGCTCTGCGACGTCGACCCGCGGGGCCGGTCGTGGAACGTCTGCGACGGCCTGACCAGCCTGACTGGCGCGGACAAGGTCACCAGGGCGACGGTCCGGCTGTGGCCGACCGCCTATCGCTTCAAGCGCGGCCACCGGATCAGGGTCCAGGTCTCCAGCGGCGCCTTCCCGCGCTACGCGCGCAACCCCGGCAGCGGCGAGCCGCTCGCCACGGCCACCCGCCTGCTGGCAGCCGACCAGTCCGTCTACCACGATCCGGCGCACCCGTCGGCGGTCATCCTCCCGGTCCGCCTCGGTTAACGGCGCCGCGCCGCGGCGTCAGAAGAACTCGAAGTACTCGCGCATCTCCCAGTCGCTGACCTCGTTCGGTGAGTCGGTCAGGCCGGCGGCGGACAGCGCCGCCTCGTAGCGGGCTATCTCGGCGCGCTTCATCAGCAGCAGATAGTCGATCAGCGTGTCGCCGAACGCGGCGCGGTAGAACCCGTCGCCGTCCAGAGCCTTCACCGCCGCGGCGAGCGAGGTCGGCAGCATGACCGCGCCTTCCGCCGAGTACGGGTCGGCTTCGACGGCCGGGGGCGGGGTCAGGGACCGCGTCATCCCGTCCAGGCCGGCGGCGATGTTGGCCGCCATGTAGAGGTACGGGTTCGCGGCCGGCTCGCCCGAGCGCATCTCCACGTGGGAGCTCGTGTCGCCGGCCGAGCCCTGCACCCGGACGAGCGCTCCCCGGTTCTCCACGGCCCAGCACACCCGGTCCGGCGCGAACGAGTACGGCCGGTACCGCTTGTACCCGTTCACCGTCGGCGCGGCGAACACCAGCGACGGCAGCGCGTGCTCGAGGAGCCCGGCGACGTAGGACAGCCCGGCTTCCGACAGCGGCCCGTCCTCCGACGCGAACGCGTTCCCGCCTGACGGGCGGAAGGCGAGCGACTGGTGCAGATGCCAGCCCGAGGAGAAGAAGTTCGGCAGCCCGGGCCGGCACATGAAGGTGGCCAGCAGACCATGCCGCTGGCAGACCTGCTTGACCGCGGACCGGAACAGGACCGCGTTGTCCGCCGCGGCGAGCCCGCGCATCGGCGGGAACGAGAACTCGAGCTGTCCAGGGCCCCACTCATCCTCCATGGAGCGCGGCAGCAGCCGCAGCGGCGCCAGGGCGTCCCGCACCGCCTCGAGCACCGGTGTCATCGAGTCGAGCCGGACTTCTGACAGGTACTGGTAGCCGCGCTCGAACACCGAGACCGGTGGCGGCGGGGGAGTGAACCCGGCGTTCTCCGGCGTCAGCGGCACCGCGGTGTTCACCTTCACGATGTAGAACTCGACCTCGAGCCCCGCCACGAAGTCGTACCCGGCCTCGGCGAGCGCGGCCAGTTGCCGGCGCAGCAGGCCACGGCCGTCGAGCGGCACCGGCCGCCCGTTGGCGAAGTACGCGTCGCACAGCATCCACCCGGTCCGGTCCGCCCACGGCAGGATACGGAACGTCGCCGGGTCAGGCACCAGCACCACGTCGGGGAACCCGGTGAACTCGGGGATCCCGAAGCCGCCGTCGGCCGCGAACGGCGAGACGAACACGTTGTTCCCGGTGTCCAGGCTGTAAATGGCGCCGGAGAAGTCGAGCCCGTTCGACATCGCGGCGATCGCCGCGTCCGGGGACAGCGACTTGGCCCGCGGCACCCCGTGCTGGTCGACGACGGCCAGCCGCACCGTGCGCAGCCGGCTCGTGATGATCCGCTCCGCGACCTCCTGCGCCCTGACGACAGTCTCGTCGGACATCAGGCCGTGCGCGGCGACAAACCCGGGCTGGCCGACTCCGGAATCCGGTGGTGTGCTCACGGCAGCAGGTTACGCACCCGTGGTCCGTCGCGGTAGCACATCGCGAATGGCTACTTTCGGGCACTAGTCAACTACTCTGCGCGCTGTTACATTTATCGCATATCTGAATACTCTACGTAATTGCACTGCAATTTTCGGGTGGTGTCCCCGCATGACCGTTAAGCACCGTTCTCAGGTCGGCATCGTCGGCGCCGGTCCGGCCGGCCTGCTCTTGTCGCACCTGCTCGCCCTCGGCGGTGTCGACTCCATCGTGATCGAGACTCGCAGCCGGGCGTACTGCGAGGCCAGGCAGCGGGCCGGGATGCTCGAGTCCACCACGGTGGAGCTGCTCCGGGCGGTCGGGCTCGGGCGGCGGCTCGACGCGGAAGGGCTCGAGCACAACGGCATCTACCTGCAGTTCGGCGGGGAACGGCATCACGTGAACTTCCGCGAGCTGACCGGCGGCCGGTGGGTCACGATCTATGCGCAGACCGAGATCGTCAAGGACCTGATCCGGGCGCGCACCGCCGCCCGCGCCGCGCTCGAGTTCGAGGTCAGCGAGACCGAGGTAGCCGGCCTCGACTCCGACCACCCGGTGCTGCGCTACACGGACTCCGCCGGCCAGCGGCACGAGGTGACCTGCGACGCCATCGCGGGCTGCGATGGCTTCCACGGCATCTGCCGTCCGGCCATCCCGCGTGGCGGGCTGCGCCTGGTCGCCGAGCGCAGCTACCCCTACGGCTGGCTCGGCATCCTCGCCAAGGCGCCGCCGTCCACCGACGAGGTGATCTACTGCCGTCACGAGGACGGCTTCGCGCTGCACAGCATGCGCACGCCGGAGGTCGGCCGCCTCTACCTGCAGGTGCCGGCGGACGAGGACATCACGAGGTGGCCGGACGACCGGATCTGGGACGAACTGCAGCGCCGGCTGGGGGTGCCTGGCTGGGAGCTGCAGACCGGCCCGATCCTGGAGAAGGGGATCACCCCGATGCGGAGCTTCGTCGCCACCCCGATGCAGTACCGGCGGATGTACCTGGCCGGCGACGCGGCGCACATCGTGCCGCCCACCGGGGCCAAGGGCCTCAACCTGGCGGTCGCCGACGTGGCTACGCTAGCGACCGCCCTGATCAGGCTGCTGCGGGAGGGCGACCCGGCGCTGGCGGACGCCTATTCCGGGCACTGCCTAGAGCGGGTCTGGCGGGCGACGCACCTGGCCTGGTGGATGACCGCCATGATGCACGTCGTCCCCGGCCAGGACCCGTTCGAGTCGGCGCTGCAGCTCGCCCAGCTGCGCAACCTTGTCACTTCGCGCGCCGCGGCCACGATGCTGGCCGAGAACTACACCGGCTACGCCCCGCTCCGCTACGACCCGCCCACCCGGCAAACCCCGACCCCCCTCTGGCCCTGGGTCGCCTAACTATTAGGTTCCGCCATACCCCAGCCATTGGCGCTGTGGGCCACACCGCCAATAGATTCGCGCCCGTGGGCCACACCGCCAAGTCAGGGAACGGCTAGGCCAGCAGCTTGACCAGGGCGGCGACGCCGACGCAGACGATCAGCAGGCGCAGCCCCCACGGCGGCAGGCGGCGGCCGACGCGGGCGCCGAGCTGGCCGCCGAGGATCGAGCCAGCCGCGATCAGGCCCGCGATCTTCCAGTCAATGTGCGTGAGCGCGATGAAGATGACCGCGGCGACCCCGTTGACCAGCCCGGCCAGCACGTTCTTCACCGCGTTGATCCGCTGCAGGCTGTCGTTGAACGCGATGCCGAGCATGCCGATCAGCAGGACGCCCTGCGCCGCGCCGAAATAGCCGCCGTAGACGCCGGCGCAGAACACGAGGGCCCACAGCACCGGTCCGCCGATCGCGCCGGCCCGGCTGGAAACGCCGGTGGCGGGGAGCACGCTGACCGCGGTCGCCGCCCCCACGTGGCCGGCCACCCCGTTCACGCCGGCCCTGTCGGCCCCGCCGATCCCCTGGTCCGCGTCCGCCGGCGGCAGCCCGTCAAGGTCCGCGCCGTCGGCCCGAACCGCCGGGTCGCCGTCGCCGGCCCGGGCGGCCGACCGGGCAAGCTGCCGCCGGGCCATCCACCGCGCCAGCCGGGGCTGGATGAGCACCATCACCACCGCCACGCCGATCAGCGCGGGGACGATCGCCGTGAACGCCCCCGCCGGCAGCACGAGCAGCAGGATCGCGCCGACCAGGCCGCCGCACGCCGACGCCGAGCCGAGCCTGATGATCCGCCGGCGCTGGCCCGTCAGTTCGGCGCGGTAGCCGTGCACGCCGCTGGCCACGCCAGGCACCAGGCCCACGTTGTTGCTCACGTTCGCGAGCACCGGGGGATACCCGAAGGCGAGCAGCGTCGGGAAGGTGATCAGCGTGCCGGAGCCGACGACCGTGTTGATCGTGCCCGCCGCCAGCCCGGCCGCGAAGATGGCGAGGGCTTGGAGGAAGGGCACACATTTACGCTAAGCCCGCCCGTTGGCCATGTCGTCACGTGCGAGATGTGACAACCGTCGCATTCAGCCCCGCCGGAACGCGGAGAACCGGCCGCCGTGGAGTCAGCCGCGGCCGCTGCGACTAAGGCTTCTCGTCGAGGTGCGGAGGCAGCCCGAACAGCGGGAACAGCGCACCTGTATCGAGAAAAAAGGTGAACCGGCTGAACTTCCCTTCCGTCGCCTCGTGCACCTGCAGCCCCCACGGCTGATAGCCGCCGGCCGGGTCGGGCTTGTACTGGCCGAACGCCTGCACGCCGTTCGCGCGCACCGGCACCAGCACAGAGCCGGCACACTGGCTGGCCCCCGGCTGGACCATCCAGGCCGTGATGTCGGTGTTGCCCTGCAGCCACAGCTCGAAAGGCGGCATCGTCATCACCGCGTCCTCGTGGATGAGCGCGAGCAGCGCCTTCATGTCATAGCGCTGGAAGGCGTCGACGTAGCGCTCGAGCAGTTCGGCGTTCTCCGGCCCGACCTCGGTCGCGCGCTGGTGGTCGGGCAGCTCGGCGAGGGTGGCGCGGGCCCGCTGGAGCGCGCTGTTGACCGAGGCCACCGAGCTGTCGAGGACCTGGGCGGCCTCGGTCGCGGGCAGCTTGAGCACCTCGCACAGGATTAGTGCGGCGCGCTGCCTGGCGGGCAGGTGCTGCAGCGCGGTCACGAACGCGAGCCGCACCGAGTCCCGCATCGCGGCGATCTCCGCTGGGTCGCCGTGCTCCGGCATGACCTTGACATCCGGGACGGGGGTGACCCAGAGATCCTCGGCCGGCCACGGGCGCAGCAGCGACTCCAGCGGCGGCGACGAGGGCCCGAGGTCCATCGGCAGCGCGCGCCGCTTCTCGCCGCGCATCGCGTCAAGGCACACGTTGGTGGCGATCTTGTACAGCCAGGAGCGCAGGCTGGACCGCCCCTCGAAGCTGTCGGCGTTCTTCCAGGCGCGCAGCATCGTCTCCTGGACGGCGTCGTCGGCTTCGAACGCCGAGCCGAGCATCCGGTAGCAGTATCCGGTCAGCTCGCGGCGGTAGATCTCGAGGTCTGCTTGGGTTGCTGTAGCCGGCATAGTGCCACCCTACGCCGGGGGTCTGACTTTTTTGACGCTGAACGGGCCCGGCCTCCTCACCAGGCCAGATGTCTCGGGACGGGCGCGAACCCGCTAGGTGAGCTCGAGCAGCAGTTCCGCGAGCTCCGCCGGGCGCTTGACCGGGATCATGTGGTCGGTGTCGATCTCCCGGTAGCGCCACGCCGGATCCGTCTTGGTGCGGTCGGCGGCTTGCCAGAACGGGTGCCTGCGGTCATCTTCAGGCGTGCGGGCGTCGGCGGTGGCCTTGATATACGTGCGGGTGAACGGGTACTCCTCGAGCGGCTGGCGCAGCCGGACCGGCTGGGTGAAGCAGCCGACGGGGTGCGGGGAGCGGCGGGCGAAGTGCCAGTCCGCTTCCGCCGCGTCGTCGAAGTTGCGGGCCATCGGGGGCACCAGCCATTCGCTTCCCGGCCCGATGGCGCTCGTGCCGTAGCCGGCGCCGGTGAGATCGTTGAGGCACTGGCCGTCGGCGGGCAGGAACGCGTCCAGGTAGACGAGGTGCGCGACCCGGTCGGCGATGTACTCGAGCGAGCCGGTGACGACCATGCCGCCGTAGGAGTAGCCGAGCAGCACGATGTCGCTCAGGTCCTCGTACAGCACCGTGTTGACCACGTCGGTGACGTGCGTGGTCAGGTTGACCTGCGGGCTGGCCAGGTGCACGCGCTCGCCGATCCCGGTCAGGCTCGGCGTGAACACGTCGTGCCCCGCGGCGCGCAGCGGCCCGCGCACGGCGCGGAAACCGTAGGAGCCGCCCCATGCCCCGTGCACCAGAACAAACGTCGTCATGCCGGGGACGTTAGACCGCTGGCGCGGGCGCGGCAATGTGCGCCCGGCCAAAATCTGGTGGTGTGTACCGTGATGTCCCGCCCGTCGCGCCACGCGATGCTAGCGGTGAGGCAACCGCCCGGGGCGCCGAGGGGGCCGTTCGCGGGGGGCGGGGCTACCCCGGGAGGGGCGGGGCCGGCAAGTTTGCCTCGATCGCGCTGAGCACCTCGGGGTCGTCGGGCGTCGTCATCGGCCGGAACCGCGCCGCCACGCTGCCGTCTGGGCGCACCAGGAACTTCTCGAAGTTCCACTGGATGTCGCCCGCCTCGCCGCCGGCGTCGGGGACCGCCGTCAGCTCGGTGTAGAGCGGGTGCCGGCCAGGGCCATTGACCTCGATCTTCTCGAACATCGGGAACGTCACGCCGTACGTCGCCGAACAGAACTCGGCGATCTCCTCAGCGCTCCCCGGTTCCTGGCCGCCGAACTGGTTGCACGGGAAGCCGACGACGGAAAAGCCACGGTCGGCCAGTCGCTCGTGCAGTGCCTCGAGGGCGGTGTACTGCGGGGTCAGCCCGCACTTGGATGCGACGTTCACCACGAGCAGCGTCTTGCCCGCGAGCGCGCCGAGCGAGGATTCCTCGCCGGACAGGGTGCTGACCGGAATGTCATAGATGCTCACGCCTCAACGCTACCGTCCGCCCCGGGCCGCAGAACGCAACGAGCCGGACCAGAGTCACCGGGAAGCGGCGTCAATCGCCGCCCTGATGACGTCGGTGCTGGCGGGCGTGCCCTTCTCGTCATCCATCGAGCCGTAGGGCGTGCCGTACACCGGCTGCCCTGGCTCCTGCCGCCAGCTTTCTGCGAGCGGCCCGTAGTCAAGCGCGTCGTACCCGATCGATTCGAGGAACCCGGTGACCGCTCGCTTCTCTGCGGCGCTGTCGCCGGCGATCGGGAGGGTGGAGCGGTCGGCCGCGCCCGGCGGGCGCGCGAGGTTCAGCAAGTGCATGTAGAAGATGTTGTTGAACACCTTCACGACCTCGGCGCCAGGCAGTAGCCGTCGCAGGTATTCGCTGCTGGCGAGCGACTTGTCATCGAGCTCAGGCAGCTGTCCGTCGCGCGGCGGGTGGTAGTTGCCGGCGTCTAGCACGACCTTGCCGGCCAGCGCCGCGGTCGGCAGCAGCGGGTAGGCCTTGACGGGGACCGCCACCACGACGAGGTCGCCAAGCATCGCGGCCTCCTCGCTGGTCACCGCGCGGGCCGCGCGCGACCCCAGGCTTGCGACCACGTCGCGCAGTGTCTGCGGCCCTCGCGAGTTGCTCAGCAGCGCTTCGTGCGCGCCGTGAACCGCCGCCAGCCTCGCCACGGTGCTCCCGATGCGGCCGCTTCCTATCAGTCCGATGACCGTCACGTCTACCGCCAACCGGGCGCCCGTCGCGGTGATTCCGCGCGTCCCGGCCCTAGGCGCTGGAACCGCGCCGCAGGCGGCGGCGCCAGCGCTCGGCGCGCTGATCGGCGAGAATCTGCCGCACCACATTGCGCCCGGGGATCCCGGTGACCCCGCCGCCCCCGTGCGTCCCCGACCCCGCCTGGTACAGCCCGCGTACCGGTGTGCGCAGGTCCGCGTAGCCGGCCGCGGGCCGGCTGTGGAACAGCTGCCCGAGCGACAGCTCGCCGTGGAAGATGTTGCCGCCGACCAGGCCGTACTCCTCCTGCATCTCGTGCGGCCCGATCACCTGCCGGTGCAGCACTGAGTCGGTGAACCCGGGCGCGACCGCCTCCACCCGCGCGATGACCCGGTCCGCGTAATCGGCCAGCGCGGCCTCGTCGGGCGCGTCCGCGTACGTGTCCGGGACCCACTGGGTGAACATCGACATCACGTGCTGCCCGGAAGGCGCCAGCGAGTCGTCGAACACCGACGGGATGCAGATGTCCGCGAACGGCAGCGTCGCCGGCTTCCCGCCCACCGCCTCCTGGAACGCGTTCTCCACGTCGTCGAGCGACTCCGACAGCACGATCGTGCCGCCGTGCACGGCCGGGTCGAACGACGGGTGCGCGGTGAACACCGGCAGCCTGTCCAGCGCGAGGTTGATCTTGACCGTGCCGCTGCGCGTCTGCCAGTGCTCGATGTCCGCCGCGAAGCCCTCAGGCAGCTCCGCCCGGTCGAGCAGCCGCAGGAACGAGATCGTGGGATGCGCGGTGGTGACGACGCAGGAAGCGTCGATCTCCTCGCCGCTGGCGAGCGTCACCCCGGCGACCGCGCCGTCACGCACCCGGATCCGCCCCACCTCGGCGTCCGTCCTGACCGTCGCGCCGAACCCGCGGGCCGCGGCGGCGATGGCGGCGGCGACCGCGCCCATCCCGCCGCGCGGGAACCCCCAGGCGCCCGACTGTCCGCCGGCCTCGCCGACGTGATGGTGCAGCATCACGTACGCGGTCCCGGCGCTGCGCGGTCCCGCCCAGGTGCCGATGACCCCGGACACCGACAGCACGCCGCGCAGCGCGTCACTCTCGAAGTACCGGTCGAGCAGGTCGGCGATCGACCCGGTGAGCAGCCGGGTGATGTCGACCGCGCCGCGCACGTCGACGGCCCGCAGCCGCGCCGCGAGCCGCGCCTGCGCCAGCAGGTCGGCGGGCCGCCGCGACCCGAGCCGGGGCGGGACCTGTTCAAGCAGCGGCGCGAGGACTCGCGCGATGCCCGCCAGGTGCGCCTCGTACGCGTCGTAAGCGTCGGCGTCACGCGAAGAGAAGCGCGCGATCTCGTCGTGCCGCCGCGCGGCGTCGGCCGGCAGCCGCAGCGCCCGCCCGTCCCGGTGCGGCGCGAAGTACGGCCCCTGCGGGTAGACCGTCAGATCAAGGCGCAGGTCATGAGCGATGTCCGGCGGCAGCAGGGACAGCACGTACGACAGCGAGGTGACCGTGTACTCAGATCCGAACGGATGCTCGCTCACCGAAGCCCCGCCGATGACCCCGCGCCGCTCGAGAACCAGCGTGTCCAGCCCCGCTCGTGCGAGGTAGGCCGCCGCCACCAGCCCGTTATGCCCGCCGCCGACCACGACAGCGTCCCACTGCTTCGTCATCCGTCTATTCTCGCAAGCCGCGACGGCAAGCGAAACGTCACTCGCCGGCGGCCCGCACCAGCCGCCGGCCGAGCGCCGTGGTGGCCCGCTGGAGCTCGGCGCCGCCGAGCACCCGGAAGGGCACCTCGATGGCGGCGAGGCGCCCGGCGTACCAGTCGGGATTGTCGGTCGTCGCCCGGATCAGCGTCCGGTCGCCGTCGGCTGGCTCCAGCAGCCCCATGCTGCGCGGAACCCAGTACGACGTCTCCCGGGCCGTGGCGTCGACGAGGACCTCGACGGGGTAGCGCCAGCCCTGGGACAGGTGCTCCTCCAGGACGCGCAGCGCGTCGAGGCCGGCGGGCGGAGTGAACTCCTCAGGCCGCGGCTCGGCCGCGGCGATCCGGTCGACGCGCAGCACCCGCCGCGCCCCGGCCGTGTGCGACCAGCCCAGCAGGTACCAGCGGCTATGCCGCAGCACGACGGCCCAGGGGTCGACCTCCATCGTCCGGTCCGCCTTCGCCATCCGGTAGACCAGCCGCAGCCGCCGCCCCGCCGCGCACGATTCGATCAGCGCCGTCGTCAGCTCGGGGCTGACCCGGATCTCGTCATCGGGCTGCGGAACGGTGACCGCGCGCACTGCCCTGACGGGGCCGGCGACCCGCTCGGGCAGCACCCGGATGATCTTGCCGAGGGCGCCGCCCACCAGGTCGGCGGGGTCGGCCGCGTTCCTGTGGCCTTCCAGGACGGCCATGACCAGGCCCATCGCCTCGGCGGTGGTGAACGTCAGCGGCGGCAGCCGCAGCCCGCGCCCGACCTGGTAGCCGCCGTAGGGGCCGCTGACCGATTCGATCGGCAGGTCCGCCTCGCGCAGGATGGCGACGTAGCGCCGGGCGGCCCGCTCGGTGACCCCGAGCCGGTCGCCGAGCCGCTGCGCGGTGATGCCGGGAGTGTTCTGGATGGTCTCGAGCGCCAGCAGCGCCCGCGCCGTGGGGCTCAGGTCGTGGGCCAAGGCCGGCCTCCATCCCGGTCGTAAACCGTCCGGGACTCACGCTATCGTGCCTGGCATGAGCCACGCCGACCCTGGCGCCCGCGCCTCACCCGCAGACGCGCGGGCGCCGATCACGGCGGACGAGCTGACCATCGTCCCGGCGAACGAGGCGTCGTGGGCGGACCTGCGGGCGATCTTCGGCACCGCGGACTACCCGGGCAGGTGCTACTGCCAGCGATTCAAGACGCGCGGCTGGCTCTGGAGCCAGGGCACCCCCGAGGACCGGCAACGCCAGCTTCGCGACCAGGCGAACTGCGACGACCCGGCGGCCGGGAACACGACCGGGCTAGTCGCCTACCTGGGCGGCGAGCCGGTCGGCTGGGTCGCCGTGGAGCCGCGCACCGAGTACCCGCGGCTGATGGGCCTGCCGACGGTCTGGAAGGGCCGGCACGAGGACAAGGCCGACGACGGGGTCTGGGCGGTGACCTGCTTCGCGACCCGGAAGGGGTACCGCAAGCGCGGTATCACCTACGGGCTCGCTGCCGCCACGGTCGGCTACGCCAGGGCCAATGGCGCCAGGGCGCTCGAGGCGTACGCGATGATCACCCAGCCGGGCAAGGAGATCACCTGGGGCGAGCTGCACGTCGGGGCCCGCCAGGTCTTCGCGGAGGCCGGCTTCACCGAGGTGAGCCGCCCCAGCGCGCGGCGCGTGGTGATGCGCGTCGAGCTCACCGGGTGACGCCCTGATCAGATCACCCGCGCCGAGATCTGCCGCGCGGCGCCCTGGACGGCGGGCGCGAGCAGGGCGACCAGCTCGGACATCGCCACCGGCGACCACGGGATGGCGAGGTTGACGGCCGCGACGACCGCGCCGCTGCGTGAGCGCACCGGCGCGGCGATGGACCGCAGGGCGTTGTCGAGCTCCTCGTCGTTGACCGCGATCCCGGTGCGGCGCACCTGCTCCAGCTCGGCGAGCAGGGCGGTCCTGTCGGTCAGGGTGCGGGGGCCGCGCTGCGTGAGGTCGATCGTGTCCAGCAGCCGGTCGAGATCCTGGCGCGGCAGGAAGGCGAGCAGGGTCTTGCCGGTGGCGCTGCAGTACAGCGGCAGCCGCGAGCCGATGTGCAGGCTGAACTCGAACTGGTGATAGCGGCAGGGCCGGCCGCGGACCCGGTCGATCAAGATCGCGTCGGTGTCGTCGCGGACGGCGAGGTTCGCGGTGTGCCCGGTGATCTCGGCGAGCCGCCGCAGGTGCGGCGCCGCGATCTCGCGCAATTCCAGCGAGCCGAGGACCGCGAACCCCAGGTCGAGGACCCGGGGACCGAGGCGGTACCTGCGGGTGGCTTCGTCCCGGTGGAGATAGCCGAGCGCGGCCAGGGTCGCGACGTACCGGTGGGTGGTGCTGCGGGTGAGGGCGAGCATGCGCGCCAGCTCACTGATCCCGAGTTCGGGCCGCTCGGGAGTGAACGAGCTGAGGACGGCGAGGCCGCGCTCCAGCGACTGCGAAAAGCCCGCGCCGCCGTCTGCCTGGGGCATGTCCCGAATACTAGAACAGCGTGTTGACAATTCGACCTCCCATTTCAACACTCTGACCAAAGATTTCCGCATCCCTCTGCCAAAATTTCCGCATCCCTGCGGAAGGAGATATTCAGATCATGACCGACCAGAATGATCAGCCCGGTCCGGGCAATCCGGACAGTGGCGGTGTTTCCCGGCGCGGCCTGTTCCGCGCGGCCGGCGTCGGCGCGGCCGTCGTCGGGGGCGGCAGCCTGCTCGAGGCCTGCAGCTCGAGCATCAAGGGCGCCTCCGCGGGCGGCAGCACCGCGAGCGCGTCCAGCGGCAAGTCGATCACTATTGGGTGGATCCACCCGCTGACCGGGAGCCTGGCCGGGTTCGGCGCCCCGGACAACTGGGTGATCAGCCAGGTCAAGGAGACCGGCCCGTACAAGAACGGGTTCAAGATTGGCGGCTCGACCTACGACGTCACCATCAAGTCCTACGACTCCCAGTCCAGCGTCACCAAGGCCGGCGACCTGGCCAAGCAGGCCATCCAGCAGGACAACGTCGACTTGCTGCTCGCCTCCTCCACCCCGGAGACGGTCAACGCGGTGGCCAGCCAGGCCGAGGCGCTCGGCACCCCGCTGGTCTGCGCGAACATCCCGTGGGAACCCTGGTACATCAACCTCGGCGGCAACCCGCAGAAGCCCACGCTCAAGCCGAAGTACGTGGTCATGTTTTTCCTCGGCGCCGAGCACCTGGTCGAAGCCTTCATCCCGATGTGGAACAGGATCGGCGCCCAGTACGGCAACAACCATCTGG
>Ga0070698_100002757_pt1 | contig 19307 bp, 21 predicted proteins | sample KBSK1502metaG_FD_65477 | JGI IMG/M metagenome (GOLD analysis project Ga0070698, IMG submission 65477) | Corn, switchgrass and miscanthus rhizosphere microbial communities from Kellogg Biological Station, Michigan, USA - KBS K1-50-2 metaG | ecosystem: Host-associated > Plants > Roots >...
TGGCGAGTTCGATGAGGATGGAGAGTTTCGGCAATGAAGTTTCCGCGCTCGCCAGCAGCCGCTAATGCCCAACCGTCTACTTTTTCAACAGTCTGGTAGATTGTGCGACAAATAGTACCATTTGTGACGTCATTCTCCCCCACTTGAAAATCCCTATAATAAAAGTTGATTAATTTTCAATAGAAGTTCATTACATCGTCTGAGAAGTATGGGCCGAATAATTTCGTATGTTCCCCACATTCAACAATCTCGACCCAAAATATATTCCAAAACTTATCAATATTTAGATATCTTCGTGGACATTTATAAGCCTCGATTGAAATTGTGCTTAGTTCTTTATGAGGAAAATAGGGTGAGGTAATAACTCTACCACTAGGCCAGAAAAAACCCCTGCTTTTAATAGGCAAACGGGTTGATTGCTTGCCTATGATATCAAAGTTTTTTGTAAATCCAATTGGGTCACTGACTTTCGTGAGAAGACGAACTTTATTAGAAGTTATAAGAAAGGAACTACCACGAATTAGCAACAGGAAACCAAGGAGGAATACGAATAAAAGTAGTATTTTTTTGCTCGTAAGTTGTCTCATCGGATTATGTTTAAGTTAGCAATATGAGATTGAAAAGTAAAGAGAGTCAGGAAGTTATCTTGACTCTCTTTTAACCTTTGCTGCGGAAAAATCTTGAGAAACTAACGGCCTAGCCTCAGCGCATCATCATTGACATATTGTGCATAGATGGCTGCTCCTGTATCATTCGGATGAAAACAATCACCACCATGGACCTCGCCTAATTGCTTTGTAAGCCATCCAGGAAGCTCGGGATCTGAGTTTGAGTAAATATCGTATGGAAATTGAATATACGTATTGTTAAAATCTGGCTCAGCAGCTCCACATATCGGGCTTGGGGATTCATGTCCCTGAAATGGCGGTACTACGCTCACAATTTGTAGCCTTTCAGGATTGCCTAATTCCGTCCTTATATCAATAATCATGTCTGTCATTTTTTGAGTTATATATTGTGTTCTCGCATAACAATCTCTTAAAGCGCACTTATTTCCCGGACCCCCTCTAAAAATTATGCTCTCAGAGTTAAAGGGATTGTGAAAGTCTGTAATAACAATTGCCACATTATCCTCCTCAAGGAGGAGTTCAACCATGGCCTTAACCGGCTTCTTAATCTGCTCGATCTTGTGATCTACCCACATCTGATATTTTTTATCACTATCCACATACAATCGCGCAAAGAGATTGGGTAGGTTAGTCCAGCCAAAATCATTAGCTCCGATTGTGATTGACACCAAAGTAGGACGATCAGATAAATGTGCCAGTACATAACCTACTTGATAGGGAAACACTTTATTTGGATCGCCAGTAAATCCAGGCGCTGGCGGAAGTGCAGTAGCGCCTGAACATGCAAGAAAGTGCTGAACTTCGGTACCATCTTCATCTATGCTAGTTGGAAAGTTAACGGTTTCATGCCGTGTCCGAAGGAAATCCGCTACTATATATGGATAGGAACGATTTGAACGGCGGCAAGCGGATTTGTCATCGATCAAACCATGACCAGATGCTATTGAATCGCCGAGCGCAAAGTAATCAATGATATCCTGTTCAGGAACTGCCGTAGGTGTTATTGTCGGAACAATTGTTGGAGTTGGCGTAGGAGTCGGAGGTGACGAAGAATCCTCTATGACTGTAACCGTGTTATCAATTTGATTGGTTACATAGACACGATTTGTCAGTTGATTAACCGCAACTCCTCCAAGATAACTGGATATTGATAAGGGTTCACCAATAAACGTATTAGTCGCACCATCCAAGACCAAGAAAGTACCACTGAACAAAGCGATATAGATATGGTTTATTGATGCGTTGACTCCTATACCTATTGGTAGAGAATTATTTGGTAGTGGTACGGTTGTAACTGTTTCCTGAGTATCTAAATTGATAACTGATAGAGGTACATTGAGACTAATACTTGAGCCCACATACAACCGCCTAGAATTCGGATTTACCCCAAGCGCAAAATCATTGCTTCCACCACCAACACCCGTGATTGCAGATACTACTGTGTCAGTATTATCTATAACAACCACGCCTGCATTATAGTCATGAACATAGGCTTTATTTGTTGAAGGATCTATTACTACATGGCTCGGACTACAATAACCGGCTTCAACACCCCTAACTGGATCGAGTATGCCGCCACACGGTATTGTAGCAATAACACTATCAGTTGAGCCATCAATAACATCAATATACGGGCCATTTGTGACGTTAGGTTGAACAGATACATAAATTCGATTTGTATTTGGATTTACGCCGACACCAAAAGCATTAATATTCACGGGAATGTTAGTTATAACAGTATTCGTATTCCCATCAAGAACCGTAACCGGATTACCGTCGCTGTGATTAGCAACATAAATCTTGTTTGTTGAGGGATTAACGCCAATTCCGGAAGGCCCTCCACTAACCGGCACAGTAGCAATAACAGTGTTAGTGTTGCCGTCTATGACTGAGACCGTGCCGTCGGTGTAATTGGTCACATAGATACGATTATTGTTTTCGTTGACAGCAATACCGCTAGGGTTTACTCCAACCGGAATCGTGGCAATGACAGAAAACGAAGAGGCGGCTTGGACACTCATTCCTCCTATCGACCCTAAATTTAAAGCCAGTACACATACCAGAATCAGTACATAGTATAGTTTTGAAGATTTTCGAGGGGACTGTTTTGTATACATTGAATCCTTCCCATTTCTCAATAGAGGTTCATTACTCCCTTTGGGGTATTACTTTGACGCGTGGATGAAGATGAATATCCAGCTAATTACCATCCTCATTATAGTGATTTTTTGTCCTTAATTCATTGCATAAAGATGAGAATTGGTTACAAAAGACTCTTAGAGATGGATTTCTTTGGGATTTTGTTGACAGTAAATCGCCGCTTAACTGTCCTAACCTCAATAGAAAATTTGACGAAAAAACCAATTTTGGCTTCTAGCGGTACACATTAATAATTGTTACCCTTTATTATGTATGCAATAATTGATATATGTCTGATACGAAACTTCTTCAAGCAATACTCGATAAAGTAGAAACTGTAGACAAAAAGATTAATGAAGTAAAGAGTGGTGTTACCAGGAATGGGGAAAGGCTGGATAAGCTCGGGCTGGAACTAGCTAAGTTGCAGGATGACGCGCCAACTATTGAAGAATTTGATAACTTGGAAAAACGAGTGGAGAACCTAGAAAATCAGGCTTCTTAATGTAAACTCCATATCGAAAAAGTTGACTATGGTTTTAACGTCACTCCGGATTTGTGCCATATCAGATTTTATTGTTTTTAAGTCTTTCTTAATTGGAGCAATTGCCTTCTCTACGACACGGCTGGTTTCTTCCTGAACTATAAATTTTGTTTCTTTCTGAATAATTTTTTGGGTTTCAGGCAGGTCTTCCGAAGTCAGCATATAAGGGAAGTTTACATTGTGAGGGGTGGTTTTTCAACATATGATTTGACAACTCATCCCCTATTCACAATTCTTAATTTATTAGAAAGTTTGACGAAAAACCCAATTTTGGCTTCTGTCTTTAATTACTTTAGAGTATCTAGATTATCCATATTCATCATATTCCAAATATTATGCAAGGGAAAACCGCGCCACTGTGAGGCCGTGAAGCGTTTATGCCCCTCTCTAACAGCTTCCCTTAATTTGTCCACATCTTCAATTCCGTTAATACGAGCTAGCTTCGTGAAATGCTTGTGTTGAGTCGCCCTGAGAAATAAGGGAAAATCTCCTCCTGCATAAGACGCATAATAAAGAGTTTGGGGATACCACTCTGCAAGAGGATTTAAGAAAGCCATCATTAAAACTAACAACTCAGCTTCAACAAGATTTTTGAATGGCAGATCTTCTCGGTCTGCATTTTTATGTATAAATTCTGCCGCAGGACTGTACAATCGTTGTCCCTCTGGCGCGAGCACAGACTGAAGAGTTTGAGAATATCCACAAAAGATATCAAAAGTCTCAAATGATCTTATCCCACGGCGCTCGCCATAAGGAAGAAGGTAATGCGAAGTGAAAACCTCATGTAATACTTCAAGAGCTTGATTTTTTATTAGAGCCGCAATTATGTACAAAAAGGTTTCATACACGAAAACTGAGTGCGCTTCGAACCAGGCATCATTCCAGGAATTCAGTTCAGGTGGTCGTGATTTTAGCTCGACGAGACGCTCAAGGAAGTTAGTAAGGCTTTCAGCAAACTCAGCACTTGGGGCAGCACTGCTTTCCAAAAGAACCCAATCAATAACGTGATTGCGCACCGCTGTTAGTTTTTTTGCATCCTCTAGGATTTTTGCTCCCAATGAGTCCACATTCGGGCGTTCGCGGATTCTTAGCTTGTCAGCATATTCAATGCAGGCATCCAGAAAATCGCGACGGTACAATTGCAAACCACTTTTTCCTTGCAGGATGGCTTGCTTCAGAGAATTGAACTTCGCTTGAATATGGCTCGTGGGGGTTGCCACATCACTCGTAATATAAACAGGCGCTTTTCCTAATTTCGGCTTTTCGTGCAAAGGCTTGCCGTAGATCAGTCTAATTAAACGCTCCCAGTTTCCATTAACTGATTCGGGCGTTGAGAAATCAATCCATATCCGCGACTTGAGGTATGTTGGTAAGCAGGGATTTGCGTCTTCATCAAACTCGCACACAATTGGGATGAACTTCGATTGATCAACTTTTTCGTATACCTCTTTTGAAATGATTTGGGATTCGGTTCCAACGCCAGCCTTTCTGGCATCAGCTTTTTCTGCATATTTCCGATCACTAATTACTAAAACATTGGTGACAGATGCGTCTGTTACCATCCGCTCCATAAAGGCGTACTTATCCTGACCTTCTTTCAAGTCATATACATCCAGTACAACGTCAATGCCATCTGCCACTAACCGTTCTGCCCACTCCAGAACTAATAACTGATGGGCTTGAGAAGTCCAGCTATATGAAATAAATAGTTTGGGAGTCATATAAACTTTGTGTGAAGCTTATGAAGCTAACCTTAAGTTTGTAAAATCGCCTAAATTATAATATTTTAGTTGGCAAAACTTGATATGATGATGTCGTGGTTAAGTACAACCGCTCAATGACAAATACACTTTAATCATCGTCACAACCGCTTGGCTTATGTAATTTGATCTCTTCAATCTTTATTACTCCATCCGGCCATTGGGCGGTAATAATGAGATCTGCTGTTTTCTTCCCTTTCCACTTTTCAGACTGAGCAGGATCATAACTAATGTCTGCATCACTCGGGTCAGTTGTGACATTAACTTCCCACCCCCTGCAAGAGGTGCGGCTAGTGAAGGAAAGATTGTGATCAATTTGAGTTGCTGTAGGTATCAAAGTTGGGACGTAGGTGGGTGTATAAGTTGGCGTTACTGCCTCTTGCCAGGTTGGGGTAACCAATACTGTGCTGGTAGCAGCCGTCTCTATTGATGTTGGGGTTAAGGTTAAAGTGGGTTCAAATGTGGGAGTTGGAGGCTGAGAACTGGTCCCTACAGGTAAATTAGTAGGAGTCGCGGTCAGGTTAGCTGTGGCGGATGGTGTATTGGATATTGAATTTGTCCAAGTTGGTGTAGGAGTGGCAGTGTTTATAGAAGTTGCCGTTATAGACTGTGTAGATGTAAGGGTAAAAGTAGGCGTCATCGCTGATGTGGACGTTGTTAACGGATCTAATAATATGGGAACTGCTGTATCTGCATGTCTTTTTCTTTTTGGCCGTTTAGTAGGTGAGTAGTGGACAATTCCAGTGGGTGTCTGAGTAAGCGTCGCGGTCGATGTATGAGAAGGCAACGGTGTAGCAGTATTGGAAGGTGTGTAAGAAGGTTGAGGTGTCATTGTGGGTACTGGTGTGAGACTAGCCATTGGCATTGGCGTGGAAGTGTTGGGCATCCTAGACAAGATTGTCGTATTTCTCAGAACAACAATTGCTGTAAAAAGTGCTATAACAGCAGTAATTACTCCTACGATGACTTGGCTTAGACTCAAACGCGCTATCAATAACTTTGTGTAACTTTCTGTGTCGTGATCCTTAGTAGGTAACTGAATTATGATTATGGGCCGTGTCTCATTCTGCGCCTTAGAAGTTTGCTCCTCCATTTCAGGCCACATGACGTTTGCTGGTGGGTGCTGGTGACTATCCAAAGATTTTCGCGCCGAATTATCCTCTTTTCGGTTTTTAGGCTCGGAAGGGATAACGTGTACAGTCTTACCTTTCCGATTTCGAGAAGTGGCATTCTCCTCTTTGGACAATTTATTCGTGTCCTTCAGTTGGCGATTGGCTTTTCGCAAACGCTTTTTATTGGGCATCTGAAGTATCACTTTGAGTTGGAAGTAAGAATTCCAACCCGAACTAATGATGTTTGTGGTACGTAAAATCTATTTATTGCACAAAAACCAGGCAAATAACATGGCTTTTTAGCAAATTTTTATCACTTGGACCGGCGTTTCGCGGGATTTCGATTACTGCCCCCATTTTGAATAACATTGTTAGCCCTCAGTTTGTGTTGCTTCCAACTGACGCCAACGGAAAATTATAGTTTGGTTGTGTTTGCATCCGAAAACCCCTATTTGGTCGATTAGGTACGGATTCGCGGATTCATGAAGCCTACGATTCCCCTACGGCCGTTATTAAGTTTTCGTCTGCTTGGGTTTTTTGATTATCCGATAAATGGTCGTGCCTTCGATATGAAGATCATGACCATTTAAGTAGCGGCTGTTTAGTTTGGCGATAAAAGCCGTAACATTTCGCTCGGCGCCCGACTCTCCCTCGAAGAATGAAGAAAGCTCTCCCATTGAGATGCCTTTGTCACCCGCATCTTTGAACCTTCTTAATATGTCTTCTGCTTTGACTGGCTTCCTACCAAGTCTCGCGTCATCTTGTAATTCTGAGATTAGGCTATCTATAACTTGATTAGTACCTTTAGATTTCTCTGAGCCTGGCTTTAAGTTTTCTCTCCCCATGGCGTTATCATATCTAGGGTAAAACAATTGGTCAACCAGGTTTTCTGCACCCGGTTTGGGAAGGATTCGACTATTGAGCAAAACTGATTCGATCCGGCAGGCGATTTCTTGTTCTAGCCACCCCAAATGAATTTCGTTAATAAATCTGCGTTGCTTAGAGGAAACCGTAAGCACCGCCCGGCAGTTCCCCACTTCTTTCAATAATGGCAAACCCACTATTCCGCCAACTTTGGGTGATGATGATGATGGAATCCAAGACTGTTTATAACCTTTCGGGATCTTTTCTAAATCCGGAATCAAAATGGTTTGGTTAGTGGTTGCACACAGACCCGCAATCCCGACTGGCCTTTCGCGCCATCTGAATTTGTCATGGCTGTGAGAATAAAAGGGACCAGTTTTGGAGTCCCGTGATACTAAAGCAACCATTCTGCCGTTAGGTAAGGGAATTGTGATCGAAGAACGCAGTCTTATTTCTTTGGACGCTCCCAGGATTAGAGGTAACTTTTCTAGAATTTGGTCTGTCTGCCTCGCAACCTCCATGATTTCCGGCAGAATATAAGGGTTTCTATCATTCCATTCAATCCAATTTATTTCTCTATCGGGGTCGCTAATTCCTGTGCTAGCCAATAGATAGTTCAAATAATTTAGCCCTGGTATAGCTATTCTAGTTTCAGTTTCTACAGGAGATATATTACTTGAAGGCATAGTCCTTGATCTCAATATCTTTGTCTCAACAAGCTCTTGAATTCTTCCGCCAAAGCTACTTGTGTATTAATGGTTCAACTTGCCAAGCGAAATAAGCAATTTTCTTATGATTCCAGACTTGGAACCGACTATGCTACGCTTTACTCTGTGTATTACGTAAGTGCTAGTTCCGAGCCGCTTTTCAATCATTCTATAGCTCTCGCCATTTAGCAGCGCCTTGGTTGTAGACAATCTCTGGACTGCTCGATCGATCTCGACAGGGCTAAATATTTCACCCAGCAGTTTTTCCATATCCTTTTCATTTTCTATCATTAAAAAAAGTTTGGTGAATAAGGCCCGCTCTGATTTGATGACCGCCATAAGGAATCCTCCCTGGGATACGGGATTGTACTGCGTTGATGCTGTTACGCATTACAGCACACACTCTAATCAGAAATGCCTCGGAAGAAAGATACAGAAAGTGCATAGGTTTTACTCACGAAGGCTGTATTTGATAAATTACCTTTACCGTATTCCGCGTACGGCAGACCGCTAGATATAACCATTATAACGCCTGATCAGAATAATACAATAGTTCCTAAAGTCTAGAATTTCTCAAAATTCTAGCAGATGTAAAGGGTCTGGAAAGTACAATTTCATTACGAAGGAAGATTGTGAAACTTGTCGTTATTATGATCCTGATATAAAGTGAATCTATTGGCTATTCGATCTTGAGAGTTGGTATCACCCTTCTGTATTGACGTTCGTCTGTACGTATCTTGATTGTTGCGTTGCCGGGCAAGGAAGGTTGTGCGACTATTCTTGATTTAAAGAGAGCTATTCTCCCCTACCCAGAAATTCCCATAGTGAACAATTTTAAAAATGCATCAATTGTTGGAGTTAGGATTTGGTGGTTTTTCTGCTAATGTTAAAATATCTCCTACAATTAGGTAGGTGTAAACCACGTACCGGTCGGCCTCTTCCCTACTCACAATCTTGTCGTGAGATCCCTTCTGGGATGCCCTAAATGCGCTATCCAGACGATCTCCTAGAAATCCCAAATTAGAACCTACTATCTCCTCAAATCTTTCCGATTCTGCCGAGTCCTGAACAAATGCCATAAGCCTATTGATATATTGATCTCGACCTAGCTTTATTTTGCGAGTCTTGCCATCGACTTCGACTACTCGTTCATCATCACTAGCAGGAAATAAACTGTCGGCCAAATCCTGTAATATCCTTCGACAACTATGAACTGCATTAGACCAATTTTCCGGATTCTCTGAAAGCAGGCTGTCATATACTGCTGCTAGTTTTTGCAAAGCATCTGGAACATATTCTCCGATTTCGGAATCTACTCGCTGTCTCACTCTCGTAAAAATATCATTAGCGATTCCGGAGAATTTTAATTCATAATGTTTTCTCAACACGTAGCTGTAAATTAGGCCTCGTCGGCTAGCTAGCCTCTGAGCAGTTTCTGCAATTGAAGAACGTATTGTCTGTCTTTCAATCCGATTCCCAGGTCCACCCATGACAATTTGGCTTGGATTAGCTGAAGAAAGCGATATGTCTGGATCTTGCGCCGCTGCAAGCGCCGTATCTGAGGACTTGAGAATTTCTTCCAGTTGGCTAATAGTCTCAAGATACATATATCGCTTGATTTCTTTGGTCTTAATATCTTGCCTTTCATAAGCTCTGCCAGCCATGTTACCCAAGCGCCACGGCTCCGGCGGTACTCCGTCTGGTGTTGCCGGATAACCGCCGACTTCATATTCCATGATCTTCTGGAAATCAAAATCATTTAATAAGCGAGCCAGACGGCTAGTTTTTAAAGCAATATTCGTAAGAGGAAGTTCACTTAATTCGATATTGCGCAGAATTTCAGCTGATAGAGATAGCGCCTCATTAAGGGCAGTACGGCTAGGAGGTATGGGTTCGGTGTCAGTCATCGGCGTTTCCTATTATATTCATTTTCAATGAAGACGCCTTAAGAGTTTTCCTGAATTAAAGCATCAGCATTGACAACACACCCGCAATTCTCTATTCTAAAATCATAGAAAGTTTGACGGAAAACCCAATTTTGGCTTTCGTCGTTACTTACCATGATTATCGCAATTGCTTCACAAAAAGGTGGTGTTGGAAAAACAAGTACTGCCATTTCGCTTGCCGCAGGAGTTGCCCGTAAAGGTAAAAAAACGCTCCTTATTGATATTGATTCGCAGGCTAATACTTCAAAAGTGCTTCTACCCAATTATCCCGAAGTACCGGTAGAAAAGACAATCCTTTCGACGATACTTGACCGCAAACCCCTGGCAATTCACAAAACGGAGGTCCCGAATTTGTCCCTCGTGCCCTCTCATATTTTACTATCGAATACTGACATTGAATTGACAACCGCAATTGACCACCGAGAAGCACGTCTCAAGGCTGAGCTAGATCCAATAGCAAAAGATTTTGATCACGTGTTTATCGATTGCCCCCCTACTCTATCGTGGCTGACCATAAACGCCCTTACTGCCTCAGACAAAGTAATTGTCGTCGTTTCCCCAGGCTACTTTGAGCTCGATTCAATAGTGCAAATCAGCAAGACAATCCAAGAGGTGCGAGAATATTTCAATCCAAACCTAGAGCTTATGGGTTTTTTGTTTACTATGTCAGACCCTACCATAAATACATCAACATCCCTTCAGATATTGAGACAAACTTACACCGACAAAGTTCTAAAAACCGTCATTCCACGAAATACCGATCTCAGGGATGCTCATTTTTCAAAGAAAGACGTATTTGGCTATAACCCAAATTCAAAGTCGGCACTCGCCTATAACAAGCTCATAAACGAGCTTTTTGATATATGAAGAAAAAATTAGATGTAGGAAATATTACCAATGAGCTTAAGGGTGCATCTTTGTTTTTTACAAAATCAGCCGCTCCCCTACCCTTGCCTGAATCAGAAAAGGCAATAGTTGAAGAAAAGGCCCCTGCTTTGCCTTCTATATCTGTTGAGCCTCCGCTAGAAAAGAAACAATTGAAGAAAATCAAGACCAAAGAAGCCAAGCCGAATGATAACCCTGATACCACGATACCACGACACCTTGACACCACGGTATCACGGTATCATGACACCACGACACCAAGCATTCACGGAGTTGCGGTTGAAGTAGTCCGGAAAGCGGTCAAGGAATTCGGGAAAGAGGCTGCCACGCACAGATTTACCATAGCTGAAAAAAGGGAAGTCGCTAATATCATCTACACCTACAAAAATAGCGGGATCAAAACCAGCGAAAATGAGATTACAAGGATTGCCGTGAATTTTATTATGGGAGATTACAAAGAAAACGGCGAAAACAGCGTTCTTCATAAAATCCTCAAAGCACTGAATGAATGACACCATGGTATCACGATACCATGACACCACGGTTGCATGGTGCGAAATATGCCTTGACTTCGGGCTTTTCTTCGATGTACCGTTGACTAAGTAAGGTACTTTATAAAGGTTTACACGATAACTGTACCGCTGGATAAAATACAAGAAATCAATATTGACTTTCGCTTTTTATTTGGGTATGTTGATTATTGCGGAGCCCTGTACTTTACCAAAAAGAACTGGCAGTTAGTAGGAGATGTCGCCTGAAAAATCCGCCTGCAAGGGTGTGTGGCCAGCGAGCCACTGCGACCTAGGAGAAATCCGAACTGAATCGGCTGTCAGCCCGACGCCGCCGGAGAAAAAAGAACGGCTGGGAGATTGAGGCAATCAAAAACGCCTCAGAAACTCTAAGGCGCCGATTATAAATATATTTGTTATTGAATTCTAAGTAATTCCTACAAGTTTTAACTCAAGAATTTTTAAATAACGAATTTGCTAATGCAAATTAAATATATATTTAGGGGGAGTATTGTGTCAAGTAAATCTCGATTTGTCGCACAATTAATAACGTTGGACGCCGCTTAATCGTGTTTGACTTCAACTTTTTCAAGTTATAGAATGACCCTATATATGACTGAACAGGATATCAATAGACCAAAAACAACGGATGAGGGGATGGATCATATTTCTGAATTTGCACATAAATGGGAACTTGGTACTCCCGAGCATTGTGCCGTAAATGATTTCTTAAATCTTCAGCTTCTTTATGGTCGATTTGGCGAAAAACCTAGTGGTAATCTTTCTGAAATAAGCGGTGAATCAAGTCTGACACAGGAACAAAGGGAGAATCGGGATTTGCAAAAAATTGCCCTCCTTGAACATAGTATCGAGCAGAATCAAGCTCGCTTACCGGGATATTCAAATGCATATGTGCACCTAAGTGTTAGTTTTCAAGAGTTACTTGGTTCTGCCGCCATGGAAGCGAAAGCAAAATTTACGGATGATAGTGAAAAGGAAAAAGAATATGTCAAAAAAATCTACGAGGAAACATTAGATTATGTATATGGAGACGTTTTCGAAAAACAAAATCCTAACCTCTAAAATATTCTTTCCAAATTGATATTCCACCGATAAAGTATAAAAATCAATATTGACTTTCGCTATTCCTTCGGTATATATTAGATAACAATCAGTCTATAAAATGTTGCTCTTTGAAAAGCTATTCTGTAAAGATGGGGGGTTCCGTTTAATCAGGGAAGCCGTTTGATTTGGAAATTGTCATATATGGATTTCGGATGCATTTGTAACATCACGTATCCAGTTGGGCGGTCACCGTAAGTAAAATTAGTTATCTGGTGGATGGGTATCCCCAAAAAGTGAGGTGAGTAATTATCTAATCGGCACGACCTTGACGTTGTTGATAACTACGTCCTTATCTCCAATGATAGCAAAGCCACCAGACGGATAAGCATCATATGTAATCGTTCCTCCGTATGGAGTAGTATAAGTATTTCCAGAAACACTTACTACTAAGTCTCTTGCCTGACCAAGTTCTTTTCCTGGAGGTACCTGGTTTTGTTTCAAAATTTGTAGAAGTGTCCACTCCCCGTTCTTAACTAGATACCAAGCAGGGTTACAGTCATGCACCGTATCAGCCCACTTAAGAACTATCATGTTGCCTGGATCTTGATACCTCAGCGCCGTAGCTACCGAATTTGAATCAGAGTATGCACAATAGGCATACGTCACGTCAAAGCTTAGTTCGTAGTCTGTCCAGTCTTTATTGTCTATGGCCATCAGTGTGTCACTCAAGAATTTTAGGCCATCGGCTGTAATAAGCGGCTGGTCTCCCTCAATGTGCCAAAGGTCAGACCAACCACCTGTAAAGTCATCCTCAAACAAGTTGGAAGGCGTAGGAATAACCGTATTTGTCGGTGGGGGAGTGTCTGTTGGGATCGAGGGAACTTGTATAGTAAAAGTGGGGAGTTGAGGGGTATCAACTGGGGAGCTGATAGGAGTGTTTTGGGGAGTTGCGGTAATAATTATCGTTACAGGAGGGGTATTCGGGATCAAGATATCACGTGCCAAGTAACCTAAAAACGAAGCCAGGATTATGAGAACCGAAACAATTCCTATATACAAGTATTGTCTACGTCTATTGTCTACGGGTTTGTCTACGCTTTTGTCTACGCTTTTTTCAGGTTTTTGTCTCCGGGATTTGTCTATGAGAGTGGCTAGGGGTTTTTTCGACTCTGTAATTTTATCTTGTATCTCAGAGAATTTCTTGGCTTTTAGCGGCCAGTCCATTAAGTTATCTTCATTGTCGTCTGTCAAAAGTTTTACAAGAGGCAAGTAATCCTGCTCAAGTACTCTGCTTTTCTCTTTATTCTCCATTTCCGGGTCAAAACCAAGTTCCTTATATATTTCGGTCATTTTTGCTTTTGCCCACTTATCTTGATTTCCGAACTGTTTACCGACTTGGTTCCAGTCCATCTCCCGCATTCTGTAGAAAAGAATAGAGATTTGGAGGGTATCAAGCTGGTAGAGATCTTTTACGATGTCTTCTTCTAAGCTCATTGTCTATTTTTCCTGTAGACAAAAAATAGATTGGAAAATTAATAGTGAGAGCTAAGGAGGCTCTACAAATGAATACCCAACCTGCTCGCCAGCCGGACAAACGGTCTGACCGTCCAGTCGAGACCAAGACCGATGTCCAACTGTCTTACTCGGAACTCGCCTACCGAGCTATTCAACACGCCTCAAAGCGACGGATGTATTTCAAGGTGCTTGGCTATGGCCCAGTGCCGGAAACTCCCTTTGTCAGGGAAGGATGGAGATTTGAGATTTTGAAATCACAGTCTATCACCGATTCACGGATTCTGGAACGGATGAAAGTTCTTGAGGAAGTGGTCACACCTACCATGTACCTCATCGCCCATGAACCGGAGGTAGAAGCTCCTCCAAAGCCAAAAGAATGGAAAGTAACAACCGACATCAAGAAATACCTTGGGATCGCTCTTGTTGCGTTTGGGATCATCTCAGGGTTTTTCCTACTGGTGGGGATTGGATTGGTGGTGGCAATAGTCACAGTACCCTTCCTGCTGCTAGATCCTGTCGTTGTTGCTATCCTTCCTGACGGAACGTGGCTGGAAATCGCCTGGTACTATGGCTAGGCTCCACTTCTTCCTGAATATTGTACAGATTATTGCCCCCTTGGTGTGGGGGGCAATAACTGGAATTGTTGGAATAATGTTTGTCGGACTTTCAACATTTTTTAAATCAATGTGGGACTCAATTGATGTCATCGCAAACAACATACTGGAACGTGCTATGTACTCAGGTAAAGTTCCCTCGCTTTGGAGTCCTACCCTTTACTGGATATTTAAAATCGTTGCTTTTTTCACGGTTCTTGCCATGTGGATAATTATTGCTCATCTAACCGTATGGATATGCAGTTTGCGTCCCCGTTAAGAAAGTATTGAAGGGGAAGCAATGCGGAAACGCAGACCTGATTTATTGAGAAAAATATGTCAAAACGGACAATAACTATAGAGAGCTACAAGGATGCTTTGGAGGTCTTTCATTGGGCAACTAAAAGGCATTTTCAGTTGTGGTTTACAGGGCAAACTCACACCCGCCACAGACGAACAGAAATTGTACTTGTAAGGCTTGTGAAAAACAAAATGGCAATAAGCCATCTATATCAGGGCAAGTTAATCTACAGCAAGAAGCGATCTCTCTCAGAAGTCGTCCACGGGTTAGCGTGTACGGAGTGTTTAGTAAGGTTTTACAGATCCAATATGGATGGCACAGCAGTTCCGGAAAAGTACTTCCGGGGTCTCGGATCAATCCCCGAATGGGGAATCATTTACCCGAAAGGGACAATGCTGCTTTTTGAATTCTGCACCAAGAGCAACTTCTACTACACCGGAAACATGAGAGGCAAGTTGTCAGCTTACGCAAGGAATCTGTCAAAGATTGAGAAAAAATTTCAAGTAAAGGCAGCCGTTGTCTTTGTCTTGGGTATTGATAGATCGGCGGTTGAACGCTATGTCGGCTCCCTCGGCGGAGTACCGCCTCGTTCTGAAGGGGACAGATTCCCCTTAGACCCCTTCTTTTTTGTGGACTACGAAACTTTTTTGAAAGTGCCATTTGGAAATCAACTTACAGCGCCTATCTATATCTGGACTGACGGAAAGACTTACCCATTGAGGAAAGAGGAAAAATGATTGACTGGAAACTAATCACCAAAATATTGTGGCCGGGTTACCCTAAGTTTCCGAACTGTAGGGTGGCTCCCTTTGAAGAACTATGGCCTGATGCTCTTACGATGGGAACCCTATATATCGGGCGACAGGGAACAGGCAAAACAACATCACTGGCGCGACATTTAGTTGAATACTTCAAGACCTACCCTGACCGGGCGATCTTCGTTCTGGATTGGTCTGGCTCTATAACAGACTCCATACTGACTCTCATTGCATCAGAGCCGGAAGGTGTAAAGGCGCGGCTTTTACAAAGAGTTGTTTACGATGATATCGGCAACCCTGATTGGGTTATCCCCATGCCGGAATTCTCTAGCTTATACGGAAATTCATATGAGGAACAAGCACAAAGAGTTGCGAATAATTTTGCGAAGCTCGCTCCTGAACTTGTTAGCAATGCTCCGTTCATAGCCGGCCTTGCTCTTCGAGAAATTGCACCGCAATTATTTAGGCTATGTGCCGCCATTTCAAACGAGTCTGGTTGGAGCTGGCAAGCAACCGAAGCAAAAAGACTTGTGAAGGATTTGCCTCTTTTGAGACACGCTGTTGCCAAGTACGGTTTCAAGGCTCCGGAGGCAAAGTGGTTTTTCGAAAAAAGTTTTCTTCCTCTAAAAGAAAATGAAAGGGAGTTGCGAACTTACGCAATCCTTGCCCTTCTTGGAGCCATTGAAACGCCATCAGCAAGAGCAAGGGTTGGTTACCATCAGCCAGGCTGGACACCAAGGGAAGCAATCAAAAACGGGCTTATGGTTTTGGTAAATGGTACAAGGCTTATCAACCAAAGGAATACCCAGCATTATCTTTTTACTCAAGCCTACTCACTGATTATGAGTGAAATGAATAGAAGAACGCCGAGCAATCCAAACGACAAACCAGTTGCGCTAGTGATGGATGAAGTTTACTCACTTCTTTCCATCCCCGGAATGGCCGAAGAAGTCGGAATGCTGGCTCCGCTTTACAGATCAAGAAAGCTTGAGCTTTACATCGTCTTACAGGCTCTTTCTCAACTGGCTCTCACTCTTCGGGAACAAATCTGGTCAATCGGCAACATCGTTTCTTTTGCCGTTTCCAATTTTCAGGAAAGCTATGAGCTTGCACAGCAGATATTTACGTATGAGCCGCAGACAATCAAGCTGACTGCCAAAACAGACACCGGCCAGCCGATTGTAGAAACGGACAGGGGACAGTATTTGCAGATCGCAAATGAAATCCAACGGATGAAGCACAGGGAGTGCATCGTCAGAAGGTATCAGTCGGAAAAGATTCTTGATAGATACGTGCGATGGGTCAAAAAAACCAAAGACATTCCGGCGAACCCGGATTACGAACTTATTGAAGAAATGAAGGAAAGGCTTTTAAAACAACGTGGAGTGAGCGTAAGAGTCGCCTTGGATGAGATAAACCAACGGAACATCACTATCGAAACGAAGGCCCGCTCCCAAGTACCACCTGCACTTTAACAAGGCTTTTACGGGCTTGACCCGTCTAAGCAGGCCATAAGCCAGGAAAGGGGGTGAAAGGTATGAGGCTCATGACTACAGAGCTTGAGAAGCGTTTTTCTCAGGTCGGCTCACAGGAGACTGTCAAAGATCCTGTGATTGTTGCAAAGTTCTTCAATCCGACAGGTGCGGGAACTTGGTATGCAACGGAATATGACCCAAAAGAAGAAATGTTTTTCGGCTATGTGTCAATCTTTGGCGATTGGAATGACGAATGGGGCTACTTTTCCTTGCAGGAATTGGAGTCCTACAAAGGTCCATTTGGTATAGGTATTGAACGCGACCTGTACTGGACCGAAGCGAAATCAAGCACAGTCACTCGCTAATGAACTCACGGCCTTAGTCTCCTTTCTTGGCTTTGGCCGTGTAAATAAGGCTTCTACGGACTTGATCCGTTTAAGCAGGCACAGGCCAAGAAAGGGGGTGATAGACATGAACGATGTAGGACTTTTCCTCGGTGGGCTGATAGTGCTTGGGATGGCCACTGATAGTCTCTTGAGAAGATATAACAAATCTACTCAAAAAAATTTTCTTCGTTGCAGAGACTGCAAAAGGCCACTGGAATCGGTAGGGCTGCCCAAGTTTATGCCCGGAGAAGTTATCACGTATTTGGACAAATATGGACTTCCTTCTGTTGCAGCGAGCAGGTTCATATGTCCAAAGGGACACTACCAATTATGGTTTGTTCCCAAGTTTGGTAACACCGAGCGAGCGTTCTTCCTAAGAGAAGAACTGTAGCGACTACACGGTCAGTCTAAAACCAACTTTCTTGGTCTGGCCGTGTACTTTAAATGATATGAAAGACAGAGAAAAAAATCAAGCAGAACGAATGCAGTTGCCACCTACATGGTGCGGCTCAATATGCCGAAACGCCATGAGTGAGGTGTGTATAGAGCATTGTGCAGTCAAAAGGGATTGCACCGGGTTTGCTCTTAAGCCCGGTATGAACCTTATTGTTTCGCCGCGTTTTCCAATTGAGCATATTTCGGATATGACGAAGGAAGAAAAGTTTACGTTGGTTGCCGTTTATGTTGCAATGACAGTCGATCACTTAAAAGGAGTGCAAGATGAACCAGAGCTTACCCCCATTAGAAGACCCAATCATGACAATTCCACAAGTAGCCAAGTATCTCCAAATCTCAAAGTCGAAGATTTACTACCTGATCTCGGTGCGGGAGTTTCCTCACTTCAGGATGGGCAGGAACGTCCGAGTGAGACATTCCGACCTGATGAAGTGGCTGGAACTTCAGATTGAGAAAGTAAACTAACGGTGACAGTAATTAGTGACAAAAATATATTCGCTGTTAGGTATTTGTATTCATATATGGTTTATGTTAATTTACCCATAATGGAATCTTTAAGAAAGCTGTTTAAAAGTGCTTTAGATATAGCTGAAAAGAAGGGGGACGAAAGACAACAAATTGATATGGGAGGAGTAGTTGCTGTAACGTCTCAAGCTGCGGGTGTGTTGGATGATTTAATGACCGGTAAGAGAAAACGAGAGAAAAACAAACACCATCCTATACCAGATTTAACTAATGCTGTTATTACTGGCATTCAAACAATTACTACCATGAGATCTGAGATTAAAGATAATAAGAAATAATTAGATCACTGATTGATAACTACAATTTCACTCCTCCTTTTTCTTTTCCGCAAATCCCATTCGCCGCCCAAAAGTGTATACACGCATTACTTCCTCCCTCTAAACCACCCTCTTTCCTTCATTGTGTGCCGTCTGTGGCAATTGGCACAGAGTACATCACATTTATCAATTTCGGCTTGAATAGTAGCGGTAGAATAACCAGCAGCCGTTAGCACGCTTACATCCTTATCTTTTTCATCACGATGATGAAATTCCAAAACCATAGGATCACTTTCACCGCACTCAATACATGGGTGAGTGGAAAGATAGTTCCAGACATATTCTCTTGCTACAAGGCGTGCGGCATCTTTTCTTTCTTTGACATTTTTCAAGTGTCTATCGTGAGCATCCCCCTCATACCAATTCTTTCTAAATGGCTTCATGCACTCACGACAGGTATTGTGGCGGACTCCAAGGGCTTTGAACTTCCAGTTGAATTCATCTTCTTCTTTGAAATCTTTGCAGTGATCACATTTTTTTTGTGTCATGGCATATCTCCACAAGGAACACTGGGGCTATACTAAAACGATTGACGGTGTGATTTTAAAATACAAACGACCTGGCTTTTTTTTAAACCAGATCGTTGTTGGGTAAAAACCCCCTATATTTTGTGACTCCGCTCGGGGTCGAACCGAGAACCTAACGCTTAAGAGGCGCTTGCTCTGCCATTGAGCTACGGAGCCAATCACTCAACTGTTTAAGAGCAATTGCTTAAGAGGCAACTGCTCTGCCGTTGAGCTACGGAGCCAGAGGGAGAGCAATTGATTATTAGTCAATTGCCCTGCCATTAGCGCGGCAGGTATTATACCCGATGCAGAACACGT